>VFSW01006615.1_pt1 | contig 16996 bp, 15 predicted proteins | sample 5358111 | NCBI WGS metagenome assembly VFSW01 (sample SAMN11554181, study PRJNA540505) | mine drainage metagenome | isolation source: sediment from site ElyBrook_90M | place: USA: Ely Copper Mine, Vershire, VT | collected 2017
TTACCAGTTTTTCCGGCACTTGGATACCCCCTTTGCAAAAACTTGAGTCGCACCCTCACCTTAACAATCCTCTTTTCTTATCATCATACCTCTGCTATACTACTGTTACTATTTTCTATATATTGTCGTTGACAATATCTTTACATATTCAATGAAGATGGAGACAGGAATGCAGGCCGCAGAAACACAGATTTTGCCTCTTTTGAATGGCAAAAAGCAGTTCATTATTCCCATTTACCAACGTACTTATAGCTGGACACGCACACAATGTGAACAGTTATGGAATGATATTGTGCGTGTAGCTCAGGATAAAGAGGCAAATAGCCACTTTGTCGGCTCCGTCGTCTATATCCAGCATGGCATTGTAGCAATCCCTCAACTCCTGGTTATTGACGGACAGCAACGCCTGACAACAATTACATTGCTCTTGCTGGCATTAGCGCAGACTGCACAACACACTGAGACAGCAAGTGAAGTCAGTCTTGAAGAGATTTATGACGATTATTTGATCAATAAACATGGCAAAGGTGACCTGCGCTACAAACTTTTGCTCACACAGAGCGATAGAGACATTTTAATCAAACTCATCGATACGCCCGATCTTATGCACGATCTCAAAAAAAATCATCGGCTACTGGAAAATTATCTCTTCTTTGAAGAACGCATACAGCAGAGCAGCATTACGCTTTCTAGCATTGCACTTGGCATCGGCAAACTCAGTATCGTCGAAATTGCGCTAGGTAAAGACGATAATCCTCAGCTGATTTTTGAAAGCCTTAACTCGACAGGTATGGATCTTTCACAAGCTGATCTTATCCGCAACTATGTATTGATGGCTCTACCACCTGAAAAACAGGAATTGCTCTATAAAAATTACTGGTATCCGATGGAGCAATTTTTTGATGGCACAGATGGTATCAAGCTCTTTGATCGTTTCATGCGCGATTATCTCACTATCAAGCAAGGTACTATTCCCAATATAGATCAGGTCTATGCAACATTCAAAGGCTATCATCGCAGTAAACCCGGTCTAAGCATCGAAGAATTGGTCAAAGATATCTATCGTTATGCCCGTCATTTTACTTGTATCGCACTTGGCAACGAGACAGATGTCAATATCAAACGTGCCTTGCGTAGAATTAATGCCTTGAAAGTTGATGTCGCCTATCCTTTCCTGCTAGAAGTATATGATGACTATGCCCATAAACTTCTTGCAAAAGACGACTTTCTTACAATTATCAAACTGATTGAAAGCTACGTCTTCCGTCGCGCTATCTGTGGCATCCCGACTAATGCCCTCAATAAAGTTTTTGTGACACTGGCACGTGAGATTGACAAACAATACTATCTTGAGAGCGTAAAAGCTGCATTTCTTACCAGAACCACGAGCGCACGTTTCCCTTCGGATGAAGAGTTTCGCGAGGCTTTCGTTATCAGAGATGTGTATAATTTTCCACGCCGTAGTTACCTGTTCGAGAACCTGGAAAATTTTGGACGCAAAGAACACGTCTATACAGATGAATATACCATTGAACATATCATGCCACGCAACCCGAAACTCTCATGGGAATGGCAACAGGAGTTGGGGCCGAACTGGAAAGAGGTACAGCAACGTTATCTGCATACTATCGGCAACCTCACGCTGACAGGCTACAACTCTGAATACAGTGACAAGATGTTCTCAGAGAAACGCACATTACCAGATAAAGGGTTTGACTATAGTCCACTTCATTTGAATGAAAACCTCAGAAATCTGGAACACTGGAATGAAGAGGAGATCAAGCGACGTGCCCAGCATTTGGCAGATATCGCAGTAAAAGTCTGGTCCGCGCCACAGGTATCAACGGAGTACGCGCAGCAGTTCAGCAAACCAGCGAAAGTATCTGTTCAGATAGATACGCTAGATATAAGCAAGCACCCGCTACTCAATGGCATACCTGACAATATTTACACGCTCTTTGAGCAGTTGCGAAAACGCATTCTCAATCTAGATGAATCAGTGCAGGAGGAATACAAAAAACTGTACATCGCCTACAAGACCGATACCAATTTTGTTGATATCACGCCACAGAAGAAGGCTCTACGTATCTGGCTCAACATCCCTTTTGCCAAGATTAGCGACCCGAAGCACCTCTGCCATGACGTAACCAACGTGGGACATCATGGCAACGGCGATATTGAACTGAGCATGACCTCACTTGAGCAGATCAACGATGTCATGGATCTAATTCGCCAATCCTTTGAACTACATCAGGAAGACACTTTGTAATTTGCACAAACAGCTATAGCGCGCATAAACGCTAAAAAATTGAGAAAGCATATGCTTCAATATGAAAGTAAGTTGAAGCATATGCTTTTTTTACATATTTAACGGAACACAGAAACGAGATAAAAAATTATAATGAAACACAATACATAAATATTAAATTTTTAGATACATTTATTTATTCTATACGAATATACTGATTAGTAGAAAAATCCCTTCCTATAGGGCTGGACATTGGGCAATAATGTGATAAAATCCCTACAGGCAATGAGCCGATGCATGAAAAAAGCATTTTTTATGAATTTCTGTGGCATTTTTGCATATAAAGCAAAATTTAATACCTTTCCCCGCTTTTTCATTGCATTATAAGAATATTTTCAGATTTCAAGGAGGAACTCATGGCATACCAGTATCAGATGCCCCCCATGCAGCAACAGGCTCCAGCAATGGCATACGTAGGAGTTGGCTCACGTTTTCTCGCTCTACTCATCGACGGAATTATTCTAGGTATTGTTGTAGGTATAATCGAGGCTCTGCTCATTAGAGTCAGCCCGGCACTGGCAGGTGGGTTAGTTGCCATTATCACTGTTGCCTACTTTTTCATATTAGAGGCGACCCAGGGAGCGACACTGGGTAAAAGGGTACTTGGTTTGCGCATCGTGCGCATGGATGGTAGTCCGATTGGTTGGAGCGAGTCGATCATTCGCAATCTGTTGCGCATCGTTGACGGACTCTTCGGCTATCTTGTAGGTGCAATCATTATCTGGAACTCCCCACTCAAGCAACGTTTGGGTGACAAAGTTGCCCAAACAGTGGTAATCAGAGCACGCTAAGCGCCTTTGGCTCTCGCAAAGACAATAAATAGCCTGCGTGACGGTATTAGCAGTCACACAGGCTATTTATTGCTCATCTGTCTTGCCTACTACTCGTGAGTGCGGAAGATTTTCACGCGGCGATTCGGCTCTTTGCCACGGCTGCGCGAAAGCAGATTATAACGGCTCGCCATCTGGTGTTGCAGGCGACGAATATAGGCATTAGCAGGAGCGAGTTCAGCTGTCGTCAAGCCTTTATTCAGGACCTGATGAATGGCATCTTCCGTTTCCAGCATAGCCTGTTTGGTTGGATCGTCAAAGGCAATCTCGTCATGGGGGCCTGCTCCCATCTCACCATCCTCATCTTCGACAGATGAGTCGCTAATGGGGATATCGAAAATGCGGCCCAGGGCGTGTTGCATTTGCGAGACGGTGTTATTTTTCAGGATAATAATCAGCTTGCCGTCCTGCTCTGCCTGTTGCAAACGTTCTGGTTGGCGACGATAGTAGTTCTTGATCGTGATAACAGCCTCGGCCTCATTCTGATGATTGGTCACGATGATCGGCACGCGCAGGTGACGGGCAGCATCGGCGAGACGGTCGCGACTGACACCAAAGGGATAGATGCGCATCGTTTTCATGATGGGTATCTCGTCCGTCTTGGTTGCTAGGTTGCCGTTCTCCCCAATGACCGAGCGATTGAGGGTCTCTACACTAACCTGTAGGGGCCGATTGATCGTGTCTGTTGGCCGATTAAGCGACTCTGCGGGCCGATTGATCGCCTCTGTGCCCGTAGGAGCCAATGCGCGCATTGACATTGACGGTTGCTGAAACGGGGCCTGGTTGCGTCCGCCGCCACGACTGGCCTGTTGGCCAACCTGCCGAATAGCATTCCATCCACCGCTATTACCACCATTGCCATGGCGGTCGATGCGGTCGCCGCGGTCGCCGCGGTCGCCGCGCTCATTACGTTCAAACGTGCGAGGAGTGAAGCCATCTTGACGTGCGACACCGAAACCGCCCACACCCCACATGGGAAGCTCCATGCCACCGGTATTGACGCGGCGTGCGGTCACACGACCATTGTCATGGTCACGTGTGCGTTCTTCAGCGGTCACGGGTTGGCCGCGCAGCATAGTATCGACCGTGTCAGCCACATCACGATGCACGATGAGTTCTTCCCAACTCTGCTGTTCAACCACCACATCAAAGGTGGGGGGGGCCTTGCGCTCAAGAATGCTTTTTTGCGTATGACGGCGGCGCGCCTCCTCGTCGCCCAGCGTGACCGTCTGAATGCCACCCACAAGGTCCGAGAGTGTGGGGTTGACGAGCAGATTGCCCAACGAGTTGCCGTGAGCCGTAGCGACCAACTGAACGCCACGTTCCGCGATGGTGCGTGCGGCAGCGGCCTCCAATTCTGTGCCAATTTCGTCGATGACAATGACCTGTGGCATATGGTTTTCGACCGCCTCGATCATGACCGCATGTTGCTCCGCCGTGCGCGCGACCTGCATGCGGCGCGCGCGCCCGATGCCGGGATGAGGAATATCGCCATCGCCAGCGATCTCGTTCGAGGTATCCACTACCACAACCCGTTTATTAGACTCGTCCGCGAGGACGCGCGCTATTTCACGCAACAGGGTGGTTTTTCCCACACCTGGACGACCAAGAATGAGAATAGATTGGCCCTGTTCAACGATATCGCGAATCAGAGCAATACTGCCAAGTACCGCTCGACCAATACGGCAGGTCAAGCCGACGACTTTCCCCTTTCTATTACGGAGCGCGCTGATACGATGGAGCGTGCGCTCAATGCCAGCGCGGTTATCGTCGCCAAATTCACCGATACGTTCGACAACATATTGCAGATCGGCATCGGTGACAGGCTGGGTACTGAGGATCACTTCCCCATCCGGGAATCGGCCCTCGGCAAAGCGGCCAAGGTCCATTACGATCTCCAGCAGTTCGCTTCGGTTCTCAAGCCGATTGACCGCGTCGTGGATGCCAGGCGGAAGTGTCGCTAGCAGAGCCTCCAGATCGTCAGTGATCGCATGTTGCATAGGCAGTTTTATCACCTCATAATTTTTTGGCGAGAATTGACCGTCCCCAAGCCCTTCAAGCCATAGACCGCTCGTTGCTCCAGCAGGGGGACGGTGCTTTGCCTCATAGCAAGAAGTGCCATGTGTCGCACCAGCAGGTCTTTGGTATCGGCCTGCTCAAATCCACTGTTACGGAGAGCGGTGATTACAAAAGAGTCGTACTCGCGCACCAGGCAAGAGATGCGTCGCACGTTACCTTCCTGAAGACGCCGGATGCCAAAACGCAGGAGCGGTTCAGCAAGCTCGGTGTGTTCAGGGTGGACCATAAGACAGAGCCGATGCGGGGTGCTACCATGGCCACGACGGAGCCGAAGCCATGCACCGATGCGCACGCCAACATCGCAGACGTAGTTCTCATCACTCTGTTTGAAGAGTGCGGGAAGCGAGTTCAGCGGGCCGACGTTCATTTTGGCAAATTCTTCGCTGCTCTCGACCATTTCCGCCATCTGCACTTTTGGGGGCGTGACGGAGCGATAGAGCTGGTAGAGTCCCCACACGTGGTGACGATTCCAGCGCCGTAACGAGGGCAAGACGGGTTCATTTGTCGCTAGTGGTCGCTCTGGTTCATAGATGTAGGTTAATTCACGTGCATAGCGTTGGAAACCGGAGCGATGAAACAGGTCGAGTTCCGGTACTTCATCCTCGACTTTCGCGAAGATGCGCAGCATGCCGTGGACGGCAGCCATTTCGAGGATATGTTCAAGTAAAACGTTTAATACTTCATCGCCTGCAACGTTGCGATGTGCCATCGAAGCCAGATACGCGATATCCCACATCGTGCGGGCAGGTCGCTCGCGTACCTGTGCAAAGCCGAGAATACGCCAATGATCTTCACAAATCCAGGTGCGCGTGGCTGGATTAAGGGGAAAGATATTTCTCAGGATAGGGGGCGGAGTGACAAGGCTCTCATCCGGCTCTTGCCAACACACAAAGTTTGCAAACTCGTGCTGTTTGCTACGAGCGCGATGGTCAATGGCGTAGATGATGCCCGGCAGATCAACATATAGTACCGGTCGTATCATCCAATGCTCCCTCGCCGTGCAGAGGAGCGCAATTGCAATCCCCTACAACGTGACGCTTCGTACTATGCGGAGAAAGTAATCATGGAAACGTGGATCCCCGGCAACTTCCGGGTGGAATGCAGTGCCTAACATGGTTCCTTCACGGACAGCAACAATGGTTCCATTATCGAGCGTTGCCAGCACCTCTACGCCTGCTCCTACGCGCTCAACCAGTGGGCCGCGAATAAAGAAAGCGTGAAATGGTGCTTCTCCCAGGACAGGCACCTTGAGATCTGTTTCAAAACTTTCCCGCTGACTCCCAAATGCGTTACGACGGACGCGAATATTCATGGATGCCAACAATGGCTGACCCAGAAGCGCGTTGTCCGTCTCTTTTGATAATAGAATAAGCCCCGCGCACGTTCCCCAAACGGGAACACCTTCCTGAATCTTCCTAAGCAGGATGTCGTGCAAGCCATATTCGACCATTAGCTTGCCTATCGTCGTACTTTCACCACCTGGTATTATTATACCATCTATTGTGTCAAGATGTCGCGGAAGACGAATAGCAATTCCGTGCGCACCCACATCTTCCAACATCTTGATGTGCGCCTCAAAATCACCTTGTAATGCTAATACGCCGATATGTGGCTTTGGGTTAGACATATGTGCAATCACCTTTTGAGCGTTGTGAGAAAGTTTCCAACATATTTGCAATGGCATACACAGGACAACCTTCGCGGTTGCCCTGTGTATGCCATCATGCAATTTACCAGCCGCGTTTCGCCATCAGTTCATTTTCGGGCAAGGTGCTAATATTGATACCAACCATTGGCTCGCCAAGATTGCGCGATACCTCGGCAACAATCTCCGGGTCCTGATAGTGTGTCGTAGCGCGCACGATTGCTTGCGCACGCTTAAACTGCACTTTACGCTGCTCTTCTTTGCTTAAACCTGCGCCAGACTTAAAGATGCCGGAGCCAACAAAGATGCCTTCTGCCCCGAGACGCATCATCAAAACAGCATCAGCGGGCGTCGCAATACCGCCTGCCGAGAAGTTGACTACCGGCAACTTGCCCGTGCGCGCCACTTCGCACACGAGATCGTAGGGTGCGCCCAGTTTCTTGGCTTCATCCATCAATTCCTCTTCAGGCAAAATTTGTAAGCGGCGTACACCATCCATAATTGTACGCATGTGGCGCACGGCCTCGATCACATTGCCTGTGCCCGCCTCGCCTTTGGTGCGCAGCATGGCCGCGCCTTCGCCCACGCGCCGCAGTGCCTCGCCGAGATCGCGCGCTCCGCACACAAACGGTATCGAGAAGCGATGCTTATTGACGTGAAATTGCTCGTCTGCTGGCGTCAATACCTCAGACTCGTCGATGCAGTCCACGCCAATCGTCTGCAAAATTTCGGCTTCGACAAAATGTCCAATCCGACACTTTGCCATCACGGGAATGGTTACAGCCTCCCTAATCCTGATAATCAATTCAGGGTCGCTCATCCGCGCCACACCACCCTGAGCGCGAATATCCGCAGGCACACGTTCCAGTGCCATCACGGCAGATGCTCCCGCATCTTCCGCAATTTTGGCTTCATCTGCTGTCACCACATCGCAAATAACGCCACCCTTGAGCATTTCAGGGAAGGTCCGCTTGACTGATACTGTACCGGTCTGTTTCTGCATGGCTATCTATCTCCTGACATAGAGAACATCTACATTGTTTGTATGAAGATTCTAGCACAGGAGTGCTATGACTGCCAGAGCCAATTGGTACGAAATATGCCAACCAAAGCGAGTATTGGCTCTTTCGCAGATATGCTATACTGCAAAAGCAACGAAAGACAGGAGAACATTGGAAAGGCCAACGCAGTGAGTATCCTGGATCGCGAGTTAAAAGGACAGCACACAAACCATCCACGTTTGCGCCGCACATTGCTGATAATCGGCGGCCTACTCTTTGTGCTGCTGATCTTCTTCTCATTTACAAATTTCTCCAGTGATGTCGCGTTTGTTCAACACGCGCTCAAGCCACCCGCACACTTCACCTTTCACGGGCAAAACGGCTACATCAGTTCGGTTGCATGGTCGCCCGATGGACAAGAGATCGCCTCCGCCAGCGGAGACGGGACGGTACAGGTCTGGAATGCGCATACGGGCACTATTGTACGCATTTACAAGGGTCACACAGGCGATGTCCTCGCGGTCGCGTGGTCGCCCGATGGGCATGAGCTTGCCACTGGCGGACTGGACACGACGGTACAGGTCTGGAATGTTGCAACAGGCCAGCGACTTTTCACGTATCGCGGCCATAGCGACGCAGTTTTTAGTGTGGCATGGTCACCCGATAGCAAGTATATCGCCTCTGCCAGCCAGGATGGAACAGTGCAAGTCTGGAATGCCACCAATGGGCAGTCGCTCCTGCATTACGGCACACATCCTTTGCGCGGCGTACCGCCCCCCTGGAACAGTGTGGCATGGTCGCCCAATGGCCGAGAACTCGCATTAGGTGGTGAAGGTGATGCAATAGTGCTAAATATGCAGACTACCAAAGAAGTTGGTGAGTATGGCTATAACGGCGGCACAATCCACGCACTCTGCTGGTCGCCCGATGGCCGTTATATCGCCTTTGGCGGTTCCGATTCAACGGTGCAAGTCTGGGATCTTGCCACGCATCAAAATGTCTACACCTATCAGGGCCATCAAACCGATGTCTTTAGCGTGGCGTGGTCACCTGATGGTCAACGGATCGCCTCGGGTAGCGGCGACGGCCTGATTGAGGTGTGGGATGCACTAACGGGTCAGCACGTCTACACCTATCGTGGTCATGCGGATTTCTACATGGGCCACTTGACCAGCGGCAGCAACGCAGCAGTCAATACGCTGGCATGGTCGCCCAATGGGCTAGCCATCGCTTCTGGCAGCAACGACAACACCGTGCAGGTCTGGAAACCCATGTAAATCAGGATTACACCACATTGATTGGGGTACGTTGTCAAACGTGATTGCATGCCTGTACCGGCATTGTATAGTACATGACACCCACAACACATGACACCCACAACACATGACACCCACAAGGGGTGTCACTACATCTCATACGTAGCACATCATAAAGCGCAAACAGCGGATTACGGGTTTTTACAATAATATGTGCTTCTCAGAGAGGCATACTACCAGCGATCATGCACCAGGGAACGAATGTGTGCATCATAGATCGCCTGCACATGCTGCATCGCTTCCTTGCTCAGAGGGGGCAAAGAAGATACACGACTATTCTGCTCGGCTTGTTGCGGATTTTTGGACCCCGCAATGACCGTTGACACCTCGGGATACATCAGAATCCAGCGCAAGGCAAATTGTGACATACTCTCACCCTCCGGCACAAAAGAGCGCAATTCTTCAACCGCAGCAAGACCTGTTTCGTAATCAACGCCAGAAAAGGTCTCGCCTTGATCGAAAGCTTCCCCATGACGATTGTAGCTGCGATGGTCGGTGGCAGCGAACTGCGAATCACGGCGAAATTTGCCTGCCAACAGACCGCTTGCCAGTGGCACACGCACAATGATGCCGACCTTGCGCTCGCGGGCAGCCGCGAAGAACTGCTCGGCAGGCTTGAGACGAAACATATTGAAGATAATCTGAATGCTCTGCACATTGGGGTAGGAGATCGCCTTGAGTGCCTCTTCTACCGTCTCAACGCTCACACCATAATAGCGCAGTTTGCCTTGCTGCACGAGATCATCCAACACGCCAAAGACCTCTGGCATGTCATAAACAGCGGATGGAGGACAGTGCAATTGCAGTAGATCGAGAGCGTCCATCGCAAGGTTGCGTAGGCTGCGCTCAACAAAGGCCGTCAGATTGGCACGGTTATAACCCTCAGCAACATGCGGATTCAGGCGACGGCCAGCTTTGGTTGCGATAATCAAGTCTTGCTGATGGGCCTTGCGCACTTGTGCGATCAGTTGTTCAGAATGCCCATCACCATAGACATCCGCCGTATCAATAAAGTTGACACCCAGGTCAATTGCGCGGTGCAATGCAGCGATAGCCTCGCTATCATCAGTACTACCCCAAGCATCTCCACCAATAGCCCAGGCCCCAAAACCCATCTCTGAAATGTTCCAAGCGGTACGACCAAATGTACGATATTGCATGTCAATTACTCTTTTCCAGGGCTGATTGTTCCCATACTGATACCACAGGGTTTAAAACCACCTGTACATTAATACTTTCCTTAAAAAATGCGTCACAAGGCCATTGTATCACCTTGTGACGCAGAGCAACGGACAATATTTACCAGCGGAAGGCATAGCCGACGCCACGCACCGTCTGAATAAGTTTAGGATTAGCCGGGTCTTCTTCTAATTTCTCGCGCAACCAGCGCACATGAACATCAACGGTGCGTGTATCACCCGCATAGTCATACCCCCAAACATTATGGAGCAGTTGATCGCGGGTCAATACAGTACCACGATTGCGCACTAAATAAGTTAAGAGATCAAATTGCTTGGGTTGGAGTTCCAGGTCTTGTCCACGACAATTGACACGTCGGCCTGCCAGATCAATGCGCACAGGGCCAGCAACCAGATCGCGTGCAGGGCGCGAAACTTCTTGCGCGGGTTCCTGTGCAAGCTGTTCATCAGAGGCAGAAGGATACTCAGCACGTCGCACCAGGGCACGCACACGAGCGAGCAGTTCGCGTCTCCCAAAGGGTTTGGTGACATAGTCATCCGCGCCAACTTCCAGACCCACGACCTTGTCAATCTCTTCACCTTTGGCAGTGAGCATGAGAATGGGCGTTGTTGCCATGTTCCCTTCACGCCGCAATTGGCGGCAGACCTCCAGGCCATCCATTTCGGGCAGCATCAGATCAAGAATAATCAGATCGGGCCTTTCACGCCGCGCCACCTCCAGAGCCGTCGTGCCATCCGCAGCGGTTACGACCACATAACCAGCCTGCTCCAGATTATAGGCTAGCGTTTCTACCAACACATCTTCATCATCTACTACCAGAATTTTACGTGCCACAATGGTTCTCCCCCAGCCGATCAACCGAAACGTCCGCTGATGTAATCTTCAGTCTCTTTTTTCTTAGGTCGCTCAAATAGGTCAACCGTCGGAGCATGTTCGATCAGTTTGCCATTTAAAAAGAAGCCGGTGAATTGCGAAACACGGGCTGCCTGCTGCATATTATGCGTGACAATAATAATGGTATAGTCCTCCACCAATTCCAGAATCAGCTCCTCGATCTTCAGCGTGGCGATAGGGTCCAGAGCGGAACAAGGCTCGTCCATCAGCAAAACTTCTGGTTGCACAGCCAACGCGCGCGCAATACAGAGACGTTGTTGCTGACCACCAGACAGACCAAGCGCGGATGTACTCATACGATCTTTGACCTCATCCCAAATGGCCGCTCTACGCAAACTCTGCTCAACCGCCACTTCAATTTCTTTCTTCGACTTACCCTGGACACGCAGGCCATACGCAATGTTCTCAAAAATGGATTTGGGGAAGGGATTAGGACGCTGGAAGACCATACCAATGCGCTGACGCAACAACACCACATCAGTACGCTTATCGTAGATATTCTCTCCATCCAAGACAGCTTCCCCCACCGTGCGTGTGTTGGGAATAAGATCGTTCATGCGGTTGAGCGTGCGCAAAAAGGTTGATTTACCACAACCCGATGGCCCGATCAGAGCTGTCACTTGACACTCATACACAGGCAAGGATACGTTATACAGTGCCTGTTTCGTTCCATAGAAAAAATCTGTATTTTTGACTTCGATCTTTATGCTAGCACTTGCATTAGCGGAAGTAGCATTTTCGCTGACTTTCACCTTTGGCGTGCTGGGCTGTGCCTTACGCTGCGTAGCACTCGCCTCTATTGGCACCAACGGCTCAGACTTATTGACTTGGATATCCATTAAGCCTCCTCAAAGCACGAAGTGTATGAGCAACATACCCTTTCTTTGCCTTTGACATCTATCTCTCGAGGGTTGATGAACCACATATGCTGTTCATCAAACACTACCCTTTATTTTATACAAGAGGATACTCTTTATGCAATGGGATCGACGTATCGACGATCAAGCGATCAGCCAGTACAACCAAGCGAATATAGCGTCCGGCCAGTGCTTTGCTAATGAAGTACGGACGACCTTCATACGAGATATGACCGCTACGGGCCACTTTACGGGAAAAGATGCTCGCCCCTTCAGGCAAAGCCACTCTCTCATTCCCACTCTCCAAAGATTCTGCGGAAACACTCATGAGTAGTTTTCCTCTATTTTGCAGGTGAGGCAGGGTATGTTAACATCTACACCTACCTCGTGTTCATCCAATCTTGTACAAAACAACTACACCGCAGTAATGCGTTTTTGAATAATACGACCAATACCACGTGACACAAGGTTAATGAACAACAACAGAATGACAAGCAATGCGGATGAACCCGCAGTAATGGCGATTTCTTGCGTGTGTGTAAGTGATGTACTACCTGCACCTGGTCCAATAATATAGTACAGATGAGTAGTAAGTGTATCGCTGGCAATACCAGAATTCAATGTAAAGACGTTACCGGGATTATTTAAGCCCATCGTAAACAGCAATGCAGCGGCTTCGCCAATCACTTTACCAGCGGAAAGAATAAGTCCGGTCACCAAGCCCGGCAATGCGGAAGGCAGCACGACCGTGCGGATCATACGCCATTTGGTAGTGCCTAAAGCCAAGCCAGCCTCACGCAACTCACGCGGCACAGTAGTCAGTGCGTCCTCAAACAGGCGCATCGCCAACGGCAGGTTGAGACAAAGCAAGGTGAGTGCCCCTGCTAAACGGCTGGTATGCAGGCCCAGTAAATCACTAAAAGCCAGTACGCCAAATAAGCCCAGCACGATTGACGGCACACCTGACAGCGTCTCTGCCGCGAAGTGAACTACCGTTACAAAGCGTCCCTGTGGCACGTATTCCACCAGATAGATAGCGGCTGCGAGCGAGATAGGAAATAGGAAGATTTCTGTTAGAAACAGAATGTAGAAGGTATTAAAAATCTCTTCACCTACGCCAGTAACCCCCGATGAGTAGAAGCTCGGGTTTACAATGTAGGCAAAACCATCTACGATCAGGTAGATGATAATCGTGATAAACAACAGAGCAACGACAAGCGCGACAAGACCCAGCAGTCCTACCCCGAGACGATTACTCGTGTTAAGACGACGAACGAGAGCCGTCATTGCTTTCATGCGTGCATTGCCAGCAGCAGACACCTGTACTACTTCTTGAGCGCTCATCGATACACACTCCTGCTAGCCAGATAACGACTAATGCTAACGAATATAAAAGAAATTACGAGCAGAACCAGACCAAGGGTCCAGTAGGCATCACGAGCTGCGCCAAAGGCATCACCAAACTGAATGGCAATGACTTGTGTGATATTGACATTCGGCTGAAAGAACAAGAAGAACCACCCCTGCGCAGTCTGAGGAGTTTTGGGGATCTGTTGACCGCCCAACACCAGGCTGACCGCTAGCGTCTCGCCAATAGCACGCGCCATCCCCAACACGACCGCAGTCGCCAAGCCAGTTGAGGCAGCAGGAACCACAGCACGCATCATCATCTGCCAGCGCGTCGAACCGAGTGCCAGGCTGGCTTCGCGCACACTCCCTGGTACTGCGCGGAGGGCATCAATGGAGATACTAGAAATGGTCGGCAAGATCATTACCACCAACACCAGCGTTGCCGCTCCCCAACCGTAACCCCCTGTCTGAATACCCCCCTCTAAAGGGTTAAAAATTCGTCCCAGTGCTGGCACAAGCACAATTAATCCGAGAAAGCCGATGACAACAGAGGGCATACCAGTGAATAATTCGATCAGTGGTTGCAGAATGCGCACCATCCACGGCGGACTAATCTCAGTAAAAAAGAGAGCTAAGCCAAAGGAAAGAGGGGTAGCGATAATAACCGCGAGAAAGGTAATCACAATAGAACCAATGATGAGGCCACCGGCACCAAATGAAGGAGTACCATAAGACCCGATGGGATCCCAGAAAGTATTCAGGAAAAAATTCTTAAAGGTACCACCTTCTCCAAAAATGCGAAAGGCGTTAATCCCAATAAAGATAAAAATGCTGACAATAATCAGAATCAAAAACAAGGCACAAACAAGAAAAATGGTCTGCGCAACGCGATCAGCAACGTAGGATTTTGACATCTGTTGTGCTTGCACGAAATATCTCCCCCTAAGCGAAATAGTGTAGAGGCGTAACCAAGACACCTCTACACTGTTTCATCTGCGTGATTTATTTAGCCGGGTTGGTGTGCCTGAATAGCAGCAGGTTGCATTTCGGTGAGGGCGAGATAGCCCAGCGTGTGCGCTTCCTGCACTGCTTGCGAACTTGCCATGTAGTCAATGAACGCCTGTGTCAGGCCCGTGGCAGGCCCTTTTGTATACATATGTTCGATGTTCCAGAATTTATACGTGTTGCTCTCGACATTGCTGCTTGTTGGGCCACTACCGTCGATGTTCAGCATCGTCAAGCCCAGTTTCTGAGCTGCATTGGTTGTTACATAACCAATCGCTCCGTTTGTCTGGTTTACCTCAGTCGCAACTGTGCCAGTGCTATCCGAAACCAGGTTCGAGGGGCCGGTGATGGTCTCGGGACCTTGCAGGATGTACTGACCGAAGGTCGCACGTGTGCCAGAAGTAGTTGGACGGCTGACCACAGTGATTGGCAGGTTTGGGCCGCCAACCTGGTTCCAGTTCGTCACTTTACCACTATAGATGCCTTTAATCTGGGCCGTTGTCAAATTCGTAACGCCTGTCACGTCTTTATTAATAACCAGCGTAAAGATAATAATGGCTACCTGATGGTCAACCAGGTCTTCCTGACCCGTTTTGCTGAAGATGTCAGAGTTACCAATCTGAACACTACCATTCTCAGCACTTGCCAAACCAGTACCGCTACCACCCAAGTTCACTGTGATCTGCGCGCTCGTACACTGGCCCTGGTAATCCTTTGCGACGACTTGCACCAGCGGAGCCAACGCGGTCGAGCCAGCAGCAGTAACGCTACCAGCAATACAATTATACGAGCCGGGTGTACCAAGCGTAGAGGCTGCGGTTGTTGGTGTTGAACCGGTACTGCCGCTACTTGTCGTAGGGGTGCTACCACAAGCGGAAATAAAGATACTCAGTGCAGTTGCCAGCATCAGGATCGTGGCAACGCGCCATTGTTTCAACATTAAGATTCTCCTACTTCTTCAGGACGGATAAACAGAATGTAGTCATGAACAGGAGTCACATGGGCAAATTTTTCGCACACCATGTATCACCGTTTGTTCGTTCCTCTATACCGTACCATCGTAGGATTAACTATGCTTTATGGATATGTTAAACCAGTGTTAAATATTCCTAAAGGATAAGTCTCCTTTTCTTAACAATTCCCCATGAACCCGCTTTACAAGCCAAAAAAATAAAAAAGCCCTACCGTTACCAACAGGCAAAAGTAGAGCTTATCACCCGCAAAAACAGCATTGATATGGTTTAATCAGGCAAACCTTACACGCAAATCAAGCACAATAGACATGGTTTAATTATGTCTCATAGGTCATGCTTGTTTTTTCTTGCGCGAATTACGCCAATTGCGCGCCCGTTCTCTCTTTCCTTGTGTAGAGTGTTCTATATCCAAACTATCTACCGGAGAGAACTTGTCATAGAGCATTCTGTTATCTTGCTCAGCCAGGCGCACATAGGTGTTAATCATCTCCAATTGCTCATGACCCAAGAGACCTTGTAACACTGTACTTGGCATTCCTCTTTTAATGCAGTTGACCGCAAACCAGTGGCGACATGTATGAGCACTGACACGCTTATCAGTAATACTAGCAAGCCGTTTAAGACGATTAAACATCTGCTGGACAGTTGGAGGAGACAGAGGCTTACCAAAAACACTCAAAAACACTGACTCATCAGTATTAGATGGAGAGCCACGCCAGTACATAATATAAGTGTTCAAATGTTGGCGAGCTACGGCCCCCATCGGTACACGCCGCTCTTTTGCACCTTTACCACGCACATAGAGCATCCCTTTATCCCAATCAATATCAGAGAAGAGCAACCCACATAACTCAGAGAGACGGATACCAGTCGAGAGCAGCAGCCATAAAATTGCGCGATCACGAGCAGCCAACATCTTACGCTCATCAGGTGTGATAGAACGACCACTAGGAGCTCGATCACACGCAGCATCTAATAAACAGAGTTCATCCTCAGTGAAGACGCGAATAAGAGCCTTTTCGACTTTCGGTTCTCTGATATTAACCGTTGGGTCGAAAGTAAGGTACTGATGAGCTATCAGCCAGTGAAAGAAACCGAGAACATCACGGCAGTATGTCTGGATAGACCGACTACTGTACGGACGACCATAAGCATTAATCGCAGTACGCAGGTATGCCAACCAAGCTAATATATCCGCTTCCGTCACCTGATGAACAAAATCATATTTATGCGTGTTCTGCATATAGCGGATAAAGGAACCGACAACAGAACGATAATCCGCATACGTTTCATCAGAATGACCAGCAGCTTTATGACCAATCAAGAACACCTCTAAAGCCTTTTCAAATGTGAGAGACGCAGCCGCAGGCTTAACCTCAGAAGCATTCACATTCTGCCGACGTTTTGATAGTTTCATAGTCACCCCTTTAGACTAAGCAGCCGCAGCCGCTAAATGATACCGCACCCGTTTTTGCTGGACTACTTCTGCATAGTCGCGTTTCTTGGCTTGCAGATAGGCAGTGACTTCCTCATGCAA
>VFSW01006616.1_pt1 | contig 16996 bp, 9 predicted proteins | sample 5358111 | NCBI WGS metagenome assembly VFSW01 (sample SAMN11554181, study PRJNA540505) | mine drainage metagenome | isolation source: sediment from site ElyBrook_90M | place: USA: Ely Copper Mine, Vershire, VT | collected 2017
GGGAGGGGGGGTGTTCACCGGCGGCGTGGGCGGAGCCGGGGGACGTTCTCGCAGCGTCTGAGCTGTCATCGACGACAAGAGGAGCGAGGCGGAGCCTAGCGCAACGGCGAGAAACGAATGCTTCAACAACGGCATCAGGAATATGGCTCCTCAGCTTGCAGTCTACCGTGTGAGACGGTCTTGGCAGGCAAAAGGCAGCCTCTAATCTCCGGCAGCCTGGGGACGGAGGGCGGCGATCTCCCGTGTCAGGGTGTCTAAACGGGCCAGCAGTTCGGCGTGTTGCCTCTCGTTGGCCGAGGGCTCCACTGCCTCCACGTAGAATGTGCCATTCGGTTCAAGCACGCATCGCCTGACCTGGCTTAACCGCTCGAATCCCTGCTTGTGAATCACTTCCATCATCTCCTCAATCGTCAGCGATTCGCGCTTCACCGCTTTGTGATCGATTTTCCCGTCGCGGATCAGCACAGTTGCCCGGCCTTCCAACATACTCGTGAGACGCGGAGAATGGTACAGCGTCCTCACCACGAGCCAGTTGATGGCCAGCAGACCGAAGGCCCCAATTACGCCGCCGGTCACTGAGTTGTCATCGCCGATAATTGCATTCTGCACCGTGTTGGAGAGCGACAGCAGAACCACCAGGTCAAATGGATTGAGCTGCGCAAGTTCCCGTTTGCCGAAAAGGCGCAAAAGAACCACAAGGACCAGGTAGACGATGACCGGGCGCAGCAGCTTCTCCAGGATCGGAAGCGGCATCTGGAACATATGGCTGTAAATCAAGTGCGGCATGGAAGAGAGGATACCGTAGCAGCGACTGCTGCGACAGGGCAATTACGACATTGAAGTGCCGCTCACTTCATCGGAAAGGATGTTCCTCGTTACCGGCTTCCGCCATCGTGAATGCCGTGGTCCTTCCCCTGATTTGCGCCCGTGAGCCGATAGTCGCTGAAACTGACTTTGAACAAAGTGTGGCGAATCGAGTAGACGGCGGCGTAGTTGTCGCCGTTCGGCACTACCTCGGTAATCGTGAAGGAGTGGGCGGGAAGCATGTAGGGCTTGCCATCCACAAGCGCTTCTTCGTAGTCGATCCGCATATCCTCACGATGCACGAAGTCGGTGGGCTTCAATTCGGCTACGGTGATCACCCGAACGATGGTTCCCGTGTCGGGTTCGATAAAAAATTCGCCGTGGTACCCCACGATGGATTTGAAGTCCTTCCAGGTCGTTCCGAACTGCAGATTCGGGGCGTTGCCCTCATAGCCCATGCGCCCCGTGTCCTGCGTAATCGGGAAGCAGCAATAATGCACCTCGTAGTGCGATTTCTTCTTTGGCACCTCGAAAGAAAACACTGCGGTCAGGTGTCCTCTGACCATTTCCCAGCGCAGCCAGTTGAGCCTTCCCGCTGCCGCGGCTTCTTGCAGGATGACGCTGAGGACCGGACCCGGGCCGCCTTCAGAGATCTGGCCGTTCTGGCCCCACGGCGCCTCCTGTTTCACCACGGGAATCAGTTCGACGCCTTTCTCCAATTCAACTGGCGCCGTGTGAGTCCCCAAAAACCGCATGTACTTATTCGGAATATCCCAGATGCGGTTCGTGTTAGGCATGTTCGATGTCATTCCGGAGTTGGTGTGGATATTCTCGACGCCGTCCTGATAACGCGAGGTGGTTTTGGATGCGCTCATGCGCGGATTGTGCATGTACACATTCGTCACGTAGTCCACGCACCTGGCGAGGATGGCCTTCTGTCCGGCTATATCCGGGGCTGCGGTCGTGGGAATATCGGACCGCGGCGGCGCAAGGATCGCGCTGCGGCCCTCCAGAATGTCCATCTGCTCCCCGGTGAGTGGCCCCGGCGCATACTGCATCAGAGTTTCTTTGGTGGAGGCCGTCAACTCCTCGCTCAGCTCCACTTCTTTGAGTTGGGTGGCAACCTCCCCATCGCTCTTTTTCTCCTGCTGAAGTGAGATCAACATCTGTTGCAGTTCCTGAATTGTTGTCTTCTTCGAGGCCCACGCAGGGGCCGCCAAGGCTATCAAAATCAGCATCCAAATGTAGCGTTTCATGATTCTTTTCTTTCGAACATTCAGACGCGGTTGCCATTGAATTCAGACGCGGTTGCCATTGACTTGAGCCTTCGTGTTTTGTTCGGGTTTCCCGCGCTACTTTGCGCCGCCGGCAAGCTTGTAGTTCGTGTAATCTGCGGTGAACAGGGTTACGCGCGTAGGCTCGAAGCCCTGGCCTGCATCGCCAGTCGGCACCACCTCAGTGTTGATCACGGTCTTTACAGGCACCACCAGGGACTTGTCACCGACAGTCACGGCCTCATAGTCGATGCGCGTATCCACCTGACGAACCATCTCGGAATGCTTCAATTGCGGTTCGGTAATCATGCGCAGAACGGTTCCACTCTCCGGGTCGATGTAGAACTCCCCGCGATAGGGCACGACGGCTTTGTAGTTGTGCCAACTTGTGCCGTTTTGCGGCAAAGCACCCTGGGACATCCGCGATGCTGCGAGTTGGTCTACATCCGGGAAACAGCAGACGTTCAATGCATAATGAGACTTCTTCTTCGGCACATCGAAGGAGAACACCGCGGTCTGTTTACCGTTCAAAGTCTCCCATCGCAGCCACTTGATGCTGCCCAGGCCCTGGGCCTCGGCGAAGATCTCGCCCAGGCGCGGGTCCGGTTCTGGGATGGCAATCATTCTGTTCGCTCCCCAGGGAGTCTTGTCCTTCTCCGCAGGCGGCACCGCGACGCCATGATCGATGGTCACATCGGTTGAAGCCGAGTTGATGAAGCGAACAAACTGGTACTGAGGCACAACGGAGGATGATCCGAGTGTCGCGAAGTTACTAGGCGCCGCGACCTCCGCATTGTCCTGGAAGCGACGGGTCGTCTTGCTCGCGGTGAGAGCCGGAAGTTGCGCGAACGTCTTCGTAATGTAGGCCTCCGCCTTATCCAGAATTGCCTTTTGTGCTGTCGCGTCCGGAGCGGGTGTAGCGGGAATGCTGCTGGCAGGCGGCGGCAGCATTGCGCTGCGTGCCTCGAGCACATAGATCTGCTCGGTCGACAACTGTCCGGGAACGAACTCAGCCATGCTGTTCATCGTGTTGCGGTCCAGCTCCTCGCCCATCTGCACTTGTTTCAGTGCGGCCGCCACGTCCTCATCGCTCTTGTTGGCCTGGTGCATCGACATCAGCATCTGTTTCAATTCGGCAACCGAAATCTTCTTTGCTGACCATGCAGGCGTCGTCATTAGCAATAAAGCAAGAATCCATCCAAACCGTTTCATCTTCTCTTTCCTCCGAAGAAATTGGGCGTCACTCCGCCGGTTAACCAATGAGGCCGACGACAACGCGTTTTACCGATGATCATTCGATTGTTCTCAGATCCTGACTAGGAATGGTAATTGATCCTATTCGGCCGGAGTTTTCATCGACGACAACCACGCGAAGTGACGCCATGCCCGACTGCATTATCACCGCGCGTTCAAAGGGGATTCCCTTCGCCATGAGTGCCTGGTACGTCGAGGATTTCAGTCGCATCCCCAGCGTCTCGCCTTCGACATTTGCATGGACCCCGGCATCGTCACGCTGAATGAAAAAGATGTCCAGCTTGTCCATCCAGCGGTCTGCCTGCTGTTGTAAGCCAAGGTCTCCAGCGGCAATATTCACATGGACGGATGCGCCCGATCCGCTGGAATTCAAGGAGGCAATATTCGCTGTGATTGCGATCTCGTTTACGTCTAATGGACGCCAGACCGCCTGCTGAAACCGCTCCTTCAGTGACGCCGGCTCCTTCGCAAAGAAGTAGCCGGAGCGATAGCGCAGAGTGAGTCCGCGACGCCCACTGAGTTTCACCTTGATGGAATGGTATTGGTCGTCCGCTTGCCCCTGCGGCGAAAAACTCAACTCATACGTAGCGTGCCCATCTTCGACAATGCCGGACAGCGCCGAGGCGAGATCCCCGGAGCGGCGGATGGCCCGGCCCCCGGTGCCTTGCGCCAATTGTTGAATCGTTTCCTGAATGGGGTGCAGGTTCTGGTGCATCTCGGCGGTCATGCGGCCCGTGTTGGCGTCTCGCGTCGACGCTCCCCCACCCAGGGCGGCCATATCCTGCGCCGACGGAGTGAGTTCTACCTCCGCGTGCTGGAGATCGGCGTTCGTGGCGGCAGTCTCAAGCTGAGACACGTCGAATGGGTACACCGCGGCGTGCGCATCGTTCATGGCTTCCTGCGCTCGCAGCGCGTATCCATCCACCGTCTTGGAGTTCTTGTCGATGCCGACGGCCTGGTCCTCCCAGTCCGCGAAAACATTGTCAGAGGAGATCCACACCACGTTCTTGTGTCCTTGGATTGCGGCCAGGTGGCGTGCCACGCCGGCAAGTATGACGAGGGACGCGCGCGCCGGATTGCTGCCCAGGGATAGAAGTTGAGGATCGACGGGAGTGGCCCCATCCGGAACATCGTTGAGATTGCCGTTCACGTAATTCAGATCAGAGACATTGAGCACCTCGTCGATGTGCTGGCGATTGCGCGTCTCTTCCTGTTCCGCCGTCGAAACGGATTGGGCCGTTGGCGCGAACGTCTTAAGCCGCGCAATCAGCGCGGGGCGGTCGGCGGTGATTTCGGCAAGGACGCGAAAGCCCCGGCTGTTCATGGTGTAGAGACCCACGCGCTCATCCGGGGCGGCCGTGCCGAGAAATTTGAGCAACTGGCCGCGCACGTTGTTCATGTCGCTCCACGCGATGTGGCTCTCGTCGATCAGCAGGATGGTGCCGCCGCCATCACGCGGCGCAGTGGCTGCCAGGTTCACGGGATCGGGCGCGCGGTTCGCGAAGGTCAGATTGGGCTCTTCCTCAGCCGGTGCTGGCTGTGCGCTCTGCAAGGCGCTGGGCGCCTGGCTGAAGCGGACATCCTGCTCGTGGCCGTTGTCGTAGATCTTGAAGTTATCCGGTTTCAAATCGGTGACCGGATGCCCCTTCTTGTCGTAGACCACCACGCCCACATCCACCAGCCGCGATGTCAATTTGAGCGAGTAGCCGTTGTCCCGCGGCGAAGATGCATTGGCAGGCGCCGCCGGAAGGCTCGGAGATTCGCTCATGCTGATCTCCGGCTCCACCGGAGCTGGGATTGGCGCAGCAGGTTCCGAAGGTTCCAAAGCGTGGGCGCCGATGGTCGCCGAATTTGTTGCGACCTGCGTCTGGGCTTGCTGCGCGCTCGAATCGTTCTGGGGTGTCGAGGTTGGCGCAGCTTCAACCGATTCCGCATCGACGGCCGCGGAAGTCTGATCCGTTCCTGAACCCTCCGCCGAAGCGCCCGTCAATACGCGCATTGTCGAACCCAAACGGTGATATTGCGTAAAGCTGGTTTCGTTCACGAGCAGGACCGGCGAGGGAACGCCCGAGACGACCGCGCTGCTCCAGTTGGGGTTTGAGCCCCCGCTTGAAGCTCTCTGAGCATCAACGCCTGGGGGAGACTCCGTCATGGACACGGCAAGGCTCCGGATCGGACAGATATAACCCTGGTCGCCAATCCTTACCTCCCCGTACTGCACCACGGAGGCGGCGCGCAACAACGGACTGCCCTTCTTGAGTTCCGCATCGAGCGTGATGCGAAGAACTGCGCCCGTCGCCGGATCGATTGAGAGCGACCCGTGGTACCCCGGCGTGTCGCGGAACGACCCAACTGTTTTGCTCTTGTTCAGGTTTTGAGTTTGTCCGGCGTACATCGTCTGGTTTCCGTAAGTCAGCGGGCGGCGCTCGGCGAACTGTTCGTCGACGACGCAACAATAATCGACCGTGTAATGCGATGCCGCGCGCGGTACCAGGTAATGGAAAACGGCAGCTAGACCTGCCGATGTCCGCTCCCAATGACTCCAGGTCACCGTTCCTTTCGTTGTATCCGTAAGGACCACTCCAAGTTCGGGTCCGAACTCCCCCCATGTGCGCAGTCCAGTCTCCTGGGATGCCTTCGGAGCAGACTGCGCCGCGGCATTCTCGAAGGTTGCGTCCTCAAGCTCCTTGCCATCGCGGAAGGTGATCTGACGGCTGGCCGTTCCCACCAGGTGCAGCCCGTCGTGTACCGGCCAATCGCCTTTCGCAACAATGCGGGGAGTGTCATCGTACCGGTTCGTGGTGCGGGTGGCGAAGAAGTTGGGCAGGCGAGTCAGGGTCTGGAGAACATAACCGCGTGCCGAGTCGAGCAGGCGCTTCTGCTCTGCGGCGTCGGGCTGGCCGGTTGCGGGCAGTTCGTCCGGCGGAGGATCGAGAAATGCCGACTGGTCGGCGAGTAGCTGGATTGCAAGGGCGGTTCTCGGTTGAGGAGCAAGTTCCCCGGCGATACGGTCTAGTGTAGTCTTCGTCAGCCGCTGAGAAAGCTCCATATTGCCAACCTGGCGCGCCACGTCGGCGTCTGCGCGGTGCTCCGCGGTGGCGGCGGCCAGGGTCTCCACCAGTTGAGCGACGGTCACACGGCGGGTTGCGCCTGCGGGAAGAATCATCACCGCCACGAACCCCAGCAATATCAGCCTTCGCATCAAGGAACCACCCCGCGTGGTCGGAATGCCTTTTCAATGGACGAAACTGCGGCCGCAAAAGCCGACGCGCTCGTCGAGATCACCATTCTAAGCCCGCCCTCGGATTGCTTGAATTCCACCGTTTCTGGAAACTTCGTGGGCGCAGACGGATGATTGCCCGGCGTAAGCATCCGATGAGATGAACGAGCGGGCGCTGAAAGGTATGGGCCAAGGTTGATATCCTGCTGGCTCGTTCGCGGGGTGGGTCGATGAGAGAAGCAGTCATAGTTTCGGCGGTGCGCACACCGGTAGGGAAGTTCCAGGGATCGTTGCAGCAGTTCACAGCGCCGCAACTCGGCGCGCTGGTCGTGCGCGAGGCATTGCGAAGGGCGGGCATCGAGCCGGACGCAGCGGACGAGTGCATCATGGGCTGCGTGATCCAGGCGGGTCTTGGTCAGAATCCCGCCCGTCAGGCGGCGCTCTACGGGGGGATGCGGCCCGAGTCGGCCGCGCTCACCGTAAACCAGGTGTGCGGCTCCGGTTTGAGGGCTGCCTCTCTGGCCGCGCAAGCCATCCAGACCGGAGACGCCGAGATCGTGGTGGCCGGCGGCATGGAGTCCATGACCAACGCTCCCTATCTGCTCCCCCAGGCGCGCAGCGGCTACCGCATGGGTAACGGGACTCTCGTGGATTCCATGATCAACGACGGCTTGTGGGAGGCCTACAAGGGCTACCACATGGGCGTCGGAGCTGAGTTGATTGCCGCAAAGTACGGCATTGGCCGCGAAGAACAGGATGCGCATGCGGTGGAGTCGCATCGCCGTGCGGCAGCCGCAACCGCTGCAGGCAGCTTTCGCGACGAAATCCTGCCCGTCGAGATTCCCGCCGCCAAGGGCGCGCCGGCCCGCGTCTTCGATGCAGACGAGGCGATTCGCCCCGAAACCACCATCGAAGCTCTGGCGCGGCTCAGGCCCGCATTCCAACAGCAGGGAACCGTCACGGCCGGCAACGCACCCGGGATAAGCGATGGAGCGGCCGCGGTTATCGTCACCAGCGCAGGCCTGGCCCGTGAACGCGGCCTGAAGCCGCTGGCCGTGATCCGCGCCCAGGCAACCTCGGGACGTGAGCCGGAGTGGTTCGGGCTGGCTCCCATTGAAGCCGTTCGCAAAGTGGCGGCCCGAGCGGGCTGGCCGCTTGAGTCCGTTGACCTTTTCGAATTGAATGAGGCCTTCAGCGTGCAGGCCCTGGCGGTGAACCGCGAACTGGGGCTTGATCCGGCGCTGGTCAACGTGCACGGAGGCGCGGTGGCCCTCGGGCACCCCATCGGCGCCAGCGGAGCGCGGGTCCTGGTCACACTTCTGTCCGCCATGGCGCAGCAGGGGGGAACTCGGGGAATCGCTGCCCTGTGCCTTGGTGGAGGCAACGCCGTCGGCCTCGCCGTTGAACGCCTCTGAGTTGCGCCAGTTTTGGGCCGTCCTCGATTCGCCAACTGTCCGAAATCGGACAGTTGGCACCGGAAGCGGGCACCCTCAAACTCTTCCCTTGCCATAGCATCGGCTCAAAATCTCCTGTTTTGAGCCGATTAGCACTCGACCCCATTGGCACGGCACGTGCAACGTCAAGGCGTGATGGATATCGCACGGCCTGACATTAAGCAGAAGAAGAAGCGCCAGTTGATGGTTTGGGCTGGCATCGGAGTGGTGGTGTTGGCCGGTCTCGTAGTCGCGGTGGCGCGGCTCAAACCGGCAGCCCCCACAGTGGACCGTTCCACAATCTGGCCAGACACGGTCAAGCGTGGTCCCATGGTGCGCCAGGTTCGCAGTTCGATCGGCAGCCTGGTGCCGCGCGAGGACAAGCTGCGCCTCATACCCGCGGAGACAGAGGCTACGGTGACGCGCATCCTCGTCCTCCCCGGAGCCAAGGTTGAGCCGAACACGGTCATTATGGACCTGGCGAATCCTCAACTCGAGCAGGAGGCATTGAACGCCAGTCTTGCCTTGAAGGCGGCCGAGAGCGATTACCACAACAAGCAGGTCACCCTGCAAAGCGACCTGATGACGCAAAAGGCCGGTGCGGCCACCGTGAGTTCCGACTTTAGCCAGGCCAAGTTGCAGGCGCAGACAGACAAGGCTCTCTTCGATCTCGGTGTCATCTCGGGGCTGACCTATAGCGCTTCGCAAAACAAGGCCGACGAACTCACCGCGCGCAACAAGATTGAAGATGACAGGTTGGCGATGAACGAGAAGGTCATTGCGTCGCAGCTCTCCGTGCAGCAGACGCTCGTGGACCAGGCGAAGGCGCTCTACCAGCTCAAGCAGCAGCAACTCGCCGCGTTGCATGTTACGGCCGGCATCTCGGGTGTGCTGGTGGACCTGCCGCACCAGGTGGGCGAGCACGTTGCCCCCGGCATAACACTGGCCAAGGTCGTGCAGCCTGACCAACTCAAGGCTAGCCTGAAGATCGCCGAAACCCAGGCGCGCGACATCCAGATCGGACAACCCGCCTCCATTGATACCCATAATGGCGTGATTCCCGGCCGCGTACAACGAATTGATCCCGGCGTAACGAACGGAACGGTCACCGTTGACGTAGAGCTACTTGCGGCCTTGCCTCCGGGAGCGCGTCCTGACCTGAGCGTGGACGGGACGATTGACCTGGAACGCTTGACCGACGTGCTGTACGTTGGCCGTCCGGCGCTGGGAAATGAGAACTCGACGTTGAGCCTTTTCAAGATCGATCCTGACGGCAAGGGCGCTGTTCGAGTGCCGGTGAAGGTCGGCCGAGCCTCGGTGAATTCCATCCAGGTGCTGGATGGGTTGAAAGAAGGCGATTCTGTGATTCTGTCTGATATGTCGCGCTACGACAACGTGGATCGCATCCGGCTGGAATAATCCGGCGGCCAGAGATTTGGAACAGGGATCAGGGCAAACCAAAACACCGCACAGGAAGGGGATTCTGATGGCTACAAATGACACTCTGATTGAAATCGAAGACCTGCAAAAGGTCTTCTACACCGACGAAGTCGAGACGCACGCGCTCTCCGGCATTCACCTCAGCATCGCGCGCGGAGAATACGTGGCAATGTCGGGGCCATCGGGCTGCGGCAAATCCACACTGCTGTCAATCCTGGGCCTGCTCGATACGCCCACCGGCGGCAAATACCTGCTCAACAATAAGCCCGTCGAAAACCTGAGCTTCGGCGAGCGCTCCCGCATTCGCAACCAGGAGATCGGCTTCATCTTCCAAAGCTTCAATCTCATTGGCGATTTGACGGTGGAAGAAAACGTCGAGTTGCCGCTCACTTACCGTGCCGGAATGCCTTCGGCCGAACGCAAAAAGCGTGTGAAGGAAGCCCTGGAGCGCGTAAACATGGCGCACCGCATGCGCCACTACCCCGCGCAGCTCAGCGGCGGTCAGCAGCAGCGCGTGGCCGTGGCCCGGGCGCTGGCGGGTTCGCCGTCGATCCTGCTCGCCGACGAGCCTACGGGAAACCTGGACTCGAAGAACGGCGAGGCCGTGATGCACCTGCTCTCCGATCTGCATCGCGAAGGCTCGACCATCTGCATGGTGACCCACGATCCGCGCTTCGCCAAGCACGCCGATCGTGAAGTGCACCTGTTCGATGGAAAGGTAGTTTCGGAAGACGAGCTGAAAAAGCTCACCGAGGAAGTCGAGGCATAGTCATGTTGCTCCGGAACGGCCTTCAGGATCTGCGTTACGCACTGCGGCAACTGCGCCGCTCGCCGGGCTTTGCCATGACGGCGGTGCTTACGCTGGCCCTGGGCATCGGCGCCAATAGCACGATACTCAGTTGGATCAGCTCCACGCTGCTCAATCCCATCCCCGGAGTCACTCAGACCGGGAACATGATCACCATCCAGCGGGGTGAACGAAGCGAACATGCCACTCCGCCGCTTTCTTATCCTGACTATGTAGACCTGCGCAACAACGCCAAATCGTTCTCCGGCATGATCGCCTATCACGACGACTTCATGTCCATCACGGGCTCCGGAAAACCCGAGCGCATCTATGGAGCCCTGGCGACAGCGGACTATTTTGAGGTGCTGGGCGTGCGTCCTGTGCTTGGCCGAACGCTTCTCGCCTCGCAGGCAAACGAGCACGCCGGTCTCGCTGAGGCTGTGCTGGGTTACGGACTGTGGCAGACCTATTTCGCAGGTGATCCCGGGATCGTCGGAAAAACCATCGAGATCAATCTTCATCCCTACACCATTGTGGGTGTCGCTCCGCAGGGGTTTCAGGGCGCGAAGAGCGGTTTGCGATCTGAAATCTGGATTCCCCTGGGCATGGACCGTGCGGTCTGGGGTTCGAATCGCATCGACGAACGTGGCCAGTCATGGCTCAACGTGCTCGGCGTTTTGCGCCCCGGGGTAGACCATCGCCAGGCGGAGAAAGAACTGAATCTACTGATGCAGCGCATCGCGGATCGCTACCCGGATCAGCACCTGGGCAACAACGTGATTTCAACCGATCCGTTGTGGCGTTCGCCTTTCGGCGCAAATGTGTATCTGGCCGGTACGCTGCCCATTCTTTTGGCCCTGTCAGCGGTGCTGTTGCTGCTGGCCTGCGCCAATGTTACGAACCTTCTCCTGGTGCGCTCCGTGGGACGTCAGCGCGAATTTGCCATTCGTCTCTCCATGGGAGCGAGCCGGTGGGCGCTGGTTCGGCAACTGCTTATCGAAAATCTGCTGCTGGCTCTGGCCGGCGGCATGGTTGCACTCACGTCCACATACTGGACTGCCCGCACCGTCGCTGCGTTTCTCCACCCGACTAGTCTTCCGCTCGCCATCAGCGGTACCGTCGATCGCAGGGTCACCCTGGCTACAATCCTTGTCGCCATCTTCACGGCCGGTATCTCCGGCATTGTTCCAGCCATGCGGGCTTCAGGACTTTCGCCCATGTCGGTTCTGAAGGACGAGTCGCTGAATGCATCGGGTGGGCTCAACAAATCGCGCCTGGCCTCCGGACTAGTTGTGGCGCAGGTTGCGTTGTCGTTGCTGCTGCTGGCTTGCGCGGGATTATTCGTTCGCAGCCTCGAAATGGCACAGAAGTCCGATCTCGGCTTCGATTCGAGTAACGTGCTGTTGGCCACGATCGATCTCGAACCCATGGGCTACTCGCGGGACGCTGGAATCGAGTTTGAGCGTCAGATAATTGCTCGAGTGAGGCAGTTGCCGGGCGTGCAGTCCGCAACCATGGCCGACTTTTCACCGCTCAGCTTCACCATCCACTCCGACGGCTTCATGCCGGAAGGCTACGTTCCGCGTGTGCACGAATCCATTGAGGCCGATCGGGGCGTGGTGGGGGCCGATTACCTGAAAACGCTTCGTACGCCTTTGCTGGCGGGGCGCGACTTTAATGACCAGGACACTGCCGCCTCACAGTCGGTCGTCATCGTGAATCAGGCTCTGGTCAACCGCTATTGGCCCGGGCAGAATGCAATCGGCAAGCGAATTCAAGTCTCCGGCAAGTGGAAGACGGTGGTCGGCGTTGCCGCAAATGGAAAATACCGGCGCCTGATCAATGACCCCGCTCCTCTTGTCCTGGTGCCCCTCACACAGCGCTACGAAAGCGAAGTCATTCTTCATGTGCGCTCGGCACGGGATCCGCAAGCGCTGGCCTTTGCCGTGGAGCAGTCGATTCATGGTCTCAATGCCAACCTGCCCGTCTTCAACGTGACCACGCTCAAGGCGAATATGCGCATAGGGAACGTGTTCGAACGAATCGCCGTTTCCTTCGCCGGATCATTCGGCATCTTGGCGCTCGTGCTTGCTGCCATTGGAATCTACGGCGTCGTCGCCTACACCGCCAGGCAGCGAACCCACGAAATCGGGATCCGCATCGCGCTCGGCGCAGGCAAAATGGCGATCTTCCGCCAGGTGCTGGAGCAGGGACTCAAGCTCACGCTTGTCGGCCTCACGGTGGGTGTCGTGACGTCGCTGTTTCTCACCCGCTTTTTGCGCAGCATGCTCTTCGGCATTGGCGCCACGGATGTCTTGACCTTTGTTACGGTGTCCGCGGTGCTCTGTCTGGTTGCCTTGGTCGCCTGCTATCTGCCTGCCCGCCGCGCAGCCTCCGTCGATCCCATGCAAGCCCTGCGAACAGAATAGGAGCCATAGGACATGGACACACTTCCCCAGGAGATTCGCTATGCGCTTCGCCAGTTGCGCAAATCGCCGGGCTTCACGCTCACGGCGGTCATCACTCTGGCCCTCGGCATCGGGGCCAACACGGCGATCTTCACGCTGGTGCAAGGCATCCTGTTGCGCTCGTTGCCGGTAGCTAACCCATCGCAACTCTATCGCATCGGCGACACGGATGATTGCTGCGTCAACGGCGGATTCGTTGGGGAGAATGGGGACTTCGATATCTATTCCTACGACCTCTATCTGCACCTCAAAAAGTCTGCACCCGAGTTTGAGCAGTTGGCCGCGGTCCAGGCAGGCCAATGGCAGTGGAGTGTGCGCCGCGGAAGCAATCTTCCCAAGGAGCTTGGCGGTGAGTTTGTCACCGGCAACTACTTCTCGACTCTCGGCATGGGCGCCTATGCGGGACGCGTATTCAGCGAAGCCGATGACCAGCCCTCGGCGCCTCCCGTAGCCGTGCTGAGTTATCGCGCATGGCAGACGGAGTTTGCCGGCGACCCATCGATCGTCGGATCCACGATCTTTATCCAGGCCAAGCCATTCAATGTGATTGGTATCGCGCCGCCCAATTTCTTCGGCGACCGCGTCTCGGACCGTCCTCCGGATTTCTGGATGCCTATCCAGGATGAACCATATGGCCGTGGAGACTACACGATTCTCCATCATCAGGACTCCAACTGGCTGTACCCCATTGGAAGAGTCAGGCCGGGAACAAACATTGGCGTTCTGCAAACCAAGCTCTCGATATTTTTTTTTAATTTTATGTCGACAAGGGAGATCTACACCGATAACGGCGGCTCTACCATCATTCCCAAACAGCACGTGGTCATCGTACCGGGAGGCGGCGGTATCCAAAGCATGCAGCAGGAGACAGGGAAGGGGCTGAATATGTTGATGATTCTGTCCTCCGTCGTGCTCCTGATCGCATGTGCCAATATTGCCAACCTGCTGCTGGCGCGAAGCACGGCTCGGCGTAGCGACATCGCGGTACGCATGGCTCTCGGCGCCGGACGGAAAGCCATCATCCGGCAGATCATTACGGAGAGCGTGCTTCTGAGCTGTATAGGCGGGCTCGCTGGATTAGGCGTCGCCTATGCAGGCTCGCGTACCATCCTTGCCCTCGCATTCCCTGATGCGCACAACCTGCCCATCGATGCCAGTCCCTCGCTGACAGTTCTAGGGTTTGCATTCCTCGTTTCCCTTGTAACGGGAATTCTGTTCGGACTTGCTCCGGCATGGATGTCGTCGCACGCACAACCCGCCGAGGTGCTGCGGGGCAGCAATCGTTCCACGCGCGACCGCTCGTCTTTGCCGCAGCAGGCGCTGGTGGTGTTTCAGGCTGCGCTTTCGCTCGTCTTGCTTGCCGGTGCCATCCTCATGACCAAATCATTGGCTAATCTGGAACATCAGGACTTTGGCATCGCCACTGCCCATCGCTATGTGCTCCACCTTGACCCGGCCGGCGCCGGATACAACGTCCAGCGCTTGCCCGCGCTCTACCGCCAGATTGATGAAACCTTCTCAGCGCTTCCTGGCGTGGCCAGTATCGGCATGGCGCTCTACAGTCCTCTCGAGGGCGACAACTGGGGAGAGTGTGTGATTCCGCAGGGGCATCCGGCGCCGGGACCGAATTCCAAATGCGGTTCAACCTGGGATCACGTGAGCACGCAATTCCTCGCTACCCTCGGCGTGCCTATCGTGCACGGCCGCGACTTCAGCAAGAACGACACGGCAACCTCGCCCATGGTCGCCGTCGTCAACCAGACTTTCGTCAAGCGCTTCTTCCCCAACGAAGATCCCGTGGGCAAGCACTTCGGGATTGATTTAACCAAGTACTCCGGCAGCTTCGAGATCGTCGGAGTCTTCCGTGATTTCAAAATGAACAATCCGCGCGACCCCATTCGCCCGGTATACCTGCGCCCTCTCTCTCAGCAGTTCACCGGCTATACGGAACCGCCCATTGTCGGCGGCGAAACACAGTCGATGTTTATTGATTCCATCCTGATCAACTTCAAAACGCCACAGCAGGATGCCGAGGCTCTTATCCGCCACACGCTCACTTCCATCGATCCAAATCTGACCGTCGTCGATCTTCGCTCGCTCGACGCGCAGGTGGCGGCCAACTTCAACGAGGACCGGCTGGTTGCGCGGCTCACCAGTCTCTTCGGCATCCTCGCCTTGATTCTTGCGTCCGTCGGTCTGTATGGCGTGATGTCATACTTCGTGGTGCGGCGCACTGGTGAGATCGGCATCCGCATGGCGCTCGGCGCAACAAGGTCAAGCGTGGTCAGCATTGTGCTGCGGGGTGCCTTGGTGCAGATCGGTCTTGGCCTCGCGTTGGGAATCCCCGCCGCCTTGCTGGCCGGAAACCTCATGTCCAGTCAACTCTACGGCGTCGGAGCCTACGACCCGCTCGCCTTCGTAAGCGCAACCCTGGTGCTTGCCCTCTGCGCCGGCTTTGCCGGTTTCATTCCAGCGCGCCGGGCAGCTTCCATTGAACCGATGCAGGCTCTCAGGACCGAATAGTGCACAGTGCCGTCCGGGACCACGGCACTCCACGAGAAGGAGAACAACGATGAAGAATCCGATGCACGACATCCGCTATGCAATGCGCCAGTTGCGCAAGGCGCCAGGATTCGCCTTGACTGCCGTGTTTACCCTGGCGTTTGGTATCGGTTCCACCACTGCCATTTTTTCCATCGTCGAAGGCGTGTTGTTGCGGCCCCTGCCATTTCCGCAACAGGACAGGCTCGTACTCGTCGGCGATGTGCCCGAAGGTGTTGACACGCAGGGCGGCCCCCCAAATCTCACGGCGCCCGCGGTGGCCATCTACGCTCGCGAGACGCGCGTGTTCTCGGGCCTCGGTGCATTTCAGCAGACCGGCTTTGAACTCTCCGGCACCAGCGATCCAGCGCAGATCAACGCAGCCCGCCTCGGTGCGGGGGTCTTTCCGGTTCTTGGCGTATCTCCGCTCATTGGGCGCACCTTCACGCAGCAGGAGGACGAAGGCAGCCAGCAACTAGCCGTCATCAGTTATCAAATGTGGCGCAGCCGCTTCCACAGCGAGCCCCATATTGTTGGAACGAAGATTCTGCTCGATCGAAAGCCGTACGAGATCATCGGCGTCATGCCGCGCGAATTCGAGTTTCCGCTCGTGCCTGGACAACTCAATCGCAGCGAGCTTTGGGTTCCCATGAGCTTCACCCAGGGCGAGTTAGTCAATGGCGCTGGAAGCTGGAACTACCGCATGGTTGGTCGCCTCAAGGCGGGCATAACCGCCGCACAGGCCCAGCAGGACGCGCTACCCGCTGCGCAGGAGATTATGCGCCGCTTTCCTCCCGGCATGGGCAGCCTCCACATTCATCCCATTGTCATGCCCCTTACCGATGCCACTGTCGGGGCCGCGCGGCCACTCGTGCGCACCCTGTTCCTGGCGGTCACCGTCGTGCTGTTCATCGCCTGCGCCAACCTGGCTGGATTATTGCTGGTGCGCGTGATCCGCCGCCGCCGCGAGATCTCCGTGCGTATCGCATTGGGAGCAAGCAGCGCCTTGATCCTGCGTCAGTCCATGGTTGAGGCGTTGCTGCTCAGCTTGAGCGGCGGACTCCTTGGCTTGTTGCTCTCCGCTGTGGCGCTTCGCCTGGGGGTGAGCCTTCTGCCGGAGACGCTTCCTCGCGTCAGCGCCATCGCTTTGGACTGGCGCGTGGCCGGCTTTGCCCTTCTCCTGGCGCTTATCACCGGACTCTTCTGCGGACTCTTTCCGGCCCTTGCCGCGGTACGAACCGACGTCAACGAGTCCCTGAAAGAGGGTGGCCGCACCGGCTCGTCCGGTGGAAGTCATGCCCGACTGCGCTCTGCGCTCGTCATCGCTGAGCTTGCTGTTGCGCTGGTGCTGCTCACTGCCTCCGGCCTCTTGCTGCGCAGCTTTGAAAAGATGCGTTCGGTAGACCTCGGTTATCGCACCGACCATGTACTCACCGCCTTTTTCGGACTGCCGCATCAGCAATATTCAACCCAGTCGGCTGTGGACGCGTTCGATTCATCACTGCTGAACAAGCTGCAACATCTGCCCGGTGTGCAGGCGGTGGGCGTCACTTCAATGCTTCCCAATAGCGGAGGCGACAGCAGCAACGCATTTGTTCCCGAGGGATACATCTCTCCCAAGGGTGCAGCCTTGAATCTGGCATGGGCATCCCAGGTCTTCGGCGACTATTTCGGCGCTGCCGGAATTCCCCTTCTGCGGGGACGCGTCTTCAGTCAGGCGGACATCGCGGGTGCCCCGCTGGTGGTCATCGTGAACCGCACGCTCGCCGAGCATT
>VFSW01006617.1_pt1 | contig 16996 bp, 16 predicted proteins | sample 5358111 | NCBI WGS metagenome assembly VFSW01 (sample SAMN11554181, study PRJNA540505) | mine drainage metagenome | isolation source: sediment from site ElyBrook_90M | place: USA: Ely Copper Mine, Vershire, VT | collected 2017
CATCAGCACCCACTACGATCAACGCCTCTATGATCCCATCGACGCTGCCGACAAGCTCAGCTGCCGTCCAGACTTTGCGGTGGTCGTCTATACCGGCTACATGGCACTGGAAGACAAGAACTTCGCGCCCAATCCCGATATTGTCCCCACCGCCAATACGCCGCCCACATTCATCGTGCAGGCTGAGGACGATCCGGTCCACGTCGAGAATGCGGTCGTCTATTTCATGGCACTGAAGAACGCCAAGGTGCCCGCCGAGCTGCACATCTACGCCCAGGGCGGCCACGGATACGGCTTGCGGCGCACCGCGCTGCCCGTCACCACCTGGCCGGCGAGCGTGGAAACCTGGCTGCACACCATCGGCGTGCTTTCGGCTCACGCCGAGTAAGCCGCAGGTACAATCACCGTCATGCGCTTTGCCGTCGTCACCATCTCCGACCGCTGCTCACAGGGCCTGCTTGAAGACACAGCCGGCCCCGCCGCCGCCGCCCTGCTGCGCACCGAATGGCCCGACGCAGAGATCTCCACCAGCCTGCTCCCCGACGACGAGGACGCCATTGCGCACCTGTTGGAAAAACTCAGCCGCGAAGGCGCGGCGCTGATTCTCACCGTGGGCGGCACAGGCCTGGGCCCGCGCGACCGCACCCCGGAGGCCACCCGCCGCGTCATCGACCGCGAAGCCCCCGGCCTGGCCGAGGCCATGCGCTTCGACGGCGCCCGGCGCAACCCCTACGCGTGGCTCTCACGGGCCGTTGTGGGCCTGCGCGGCGCAACCCTCATCGTCAACCTCCCCGGCAGCCGCCGCGGCGCGGAAGAGAGCCTGGGCGCCATTCTGCCTCTCGTGCGCCATGGCCTGGAGACCGCCGACGGCTGCCAGACTCACCCATAAATTGCCTTGCCGGCGGCCTTCCCGGCTTTCCATCGTCCCCCCGGGCGTGGGAAACGCTTTCCACAGTGCCGCTTTCCGCCCCATTGCATACTTCCGCACGCAGTCCTGTATTTCGCCGTAACTTGCATATTAAGATACACTTGCGGTTCCTTGTATCCCGCATCTGCTGGTTGAGAAACACCCGGAAAGCGTACAATCGCCTTACCCGTGAGTGGACCCAGGAACAACCCCTCCAACCGGCGGCCCGGAGCCGTGAGCATCCGCGATGTCGCCAGCCGCGCCGGCGTCTCCATCGCCACTGTCTCGCGCGCCGTCAACCGCATTCCCACGGTCGATCCGGAGCTGGCCGCGCGGGTCTGGCGCGCCATCGAAGAGGTGGGCTACCTGCCCAACACCCAGGCCCGCGCGCTGGTCTCCGGCCGCAGCCGCATGTTTGGCCTCATCGTCTCCGAGATCACCAATCCCTTCTTCCCTGAACTGGTGCAGGAGTTTGAAGACCTGGCCGTCGCCCAGGGCTACGAGGTCTTTGTCGGCTCAACCAATTACTCGCCCGAGCGCACCGAGTCGCTCATCCGCCGCATGTTGCAGCGCAACGTAGATGGCGTGGCCGTGATGACCTTCGGCATTGAAGAGGAACTGGTGCAGAAGCTGGTGGAGCGCGAGTTTCCGCTGGTGTTTGTGGACGCAGGACCGGACCTGCCCAATATTCGCGTGCTCAAGGTCAACTACGGCGAGGGGATTCGCCAGGGCGTGCAGCACCTGGCCGCGCTCGGCCATCGCGACATCGCCTTCATCACCGGCCCGCTGCGTCTGCGCTCGGCCGTGGCCCGCCGCGATGCATTCCTCAAGTCCATGGCGGAGCTGGGGCTCACCGTGCCCGCCGGCCATTTGTCCGAGGGCGACCACACCATGGAAAGCGGCATGGCGGCCATGGAGCGGCTGATCGCGCTCGCCGAACTGCCCACCGCGGTCCTCTGCTCCAACGACATGACCGCCATCGGCGTGCTGCACGCCCTCTACAGGACCACGCACAACGTGCCCCAGGACATCTCCGTCGTCGGTTTCGACGACATTCACCTGGCGCAGTTCATGCTGCCGCCGCTGACCACGGTGCAGATGTCGTGCCGGGACCTGGCCACCGCCGCCGTGGAGGCGCTGAGGGCCGGCATCGAGCGGGACCATCCCCTGGCCGCCAGGAGGGAGTGGCCGATTCCCACCCGCCTGGTGGTGCGCCAGTCCACCGCATTTCCGCGCGGAACACTCCCCGCGCTGCTCGAGCGCGCCGCAGCTAAATGCCCCGGCAAGCCCAAGAACTAGACCTCCCGGCTTCCCCCGAACATCCCATCTCCCCTGCTCCCTTGGTGCTATACCCACGTGCGCGCGCCGGATGCTAAGGTGGCATGAGGAGAATCATGTGAGCCTCATCGACTTCATCGGCAAGCAGTTCATCGGCGTGATCGAGTGGAATGAGCCGGAAGACGGCATTCTCACTTACCGCTACCCCATGCGCGATCTGGAGATCCAGAATGGCGGGCAGCTCACCGTCAGCGAGTCGCAACTGGCCGCCTTCGTCAACGAAGGCAAGATCGCCGACGTCTTCGGCCCCGGCCTGCACACGCTCAACACCCGCAACCTCCCCGTCCTCACTGACCTGATGAACTGGGACAAGGACTTCGAGTCTCCCTTCAAGTCCGAGGTTTACTTCTTCTCGACTCGTCTGCAGATCGACCAGAAGTGGGGCACCGCGACACCCATCACGATCCGCGACAAGGAGTTCGGCGCGGTGCGGCTGCGCTGCTTCGGCATTTATTCCTACCGCATCGCCGACCCCAAGGTCTTCTTCAACCAGGTGAGCGGTACTCGCGCAGCTTACTTCGTCGCCGACCTTGAAGGTCAGTTGCGCGACACCATCCTTGCGCAAATTACGCAGACCTTCGCCTCCAGCGGTTTACCCTTCCTCGACCTGACCGCCAATCAGTCGGTGCTCGCCGAGCAGATTGCGGGGCAGGTCAAGCCCGCCTTCACCGCTCTGGGCCTGGAACTCAAACAATTTGTCGTGGAAAACATCTCGCTGCCCGACGAGCTCGCCAAGGTGCTCGACCAGCGCATCGGCATGAACATGGTGGGCGACGTGGGCCGCTACACGCAGTACGCAGCGGCCGAGTCACTTGACCTGGCCGCCGCCAACACCGGTGGAGGCGCGGGCGTAGGCATGGGCCTGGGCGCCGGCGCGGCCGTTGCGCAGGTGCTGGCCAGCTCTCTCAAACAGGCCACTCCCGCAACCGCAGCTCCGGTTGCCGTTGCCGCTCCCGCTGCCGCGGTCACCAAATTCTGCACTGACTGCGGCAAGCCCATCCCGGCCAGCGCCAAATTCTGCGCGGAGTGCGGAAAGCCGCAATGAACTGTCCCGCCTGCGGCGCTCCCGTAACGCCCAAGCCGGACACCGAGGGCTACAAGTGCGACTACTGCCACGCCGTCTTCTACCCCGGTGAGGAGGACGACGGCGTCGTGGTCCTGGGTGACCAGCCCGACCCGGCCACGTCCAAGGCCTGCCCCGTCTGCAGCCAGCCGCTGGTTCAGGCCACCGTCGCCAAAACGCCGCTTCTCTTTTGCACCGAGTGCCACGGGCTGCTGCTACCCATGCCGGTGCTGCCGGACCTGATCGATGCGATGCGGTCCGGGCTGGCCCAGCCAGCCGTCCAGACCCCTCCCGACCGCGGCGACCTGAAGCGCACCGTCCGGTGTCCCCAATGCCATCGCCGCATGGATACGCACTTCTACGCCGGCCCCGGCAACGTCATCGTAGACTCTTGTGGGGACTGCCTTCTCATCTGGCTTGACCGTGGCGAGCTGACCCGCATCACTCACGCGCCGGACGAAGGCGAAACTACGGATTCAGACTGGTAATGCCCTGGCTGCGTTGAGTGTGCCCTGCGACTCAGGCACCGTGTGCTGTGCGAGCCTACGCGCCCGCTACTGCTACCCTTTGCGTTGCGGCTTGTGCATTGGCACTACCTGCACGGTCACGTCGCGCACCTCAGCGAGGAAGCGGTTGAGCACCGAGCCGCGCAGAAGAATGTCCCAGCGCGAGCGCACCGGCTGGCCAAAGACAACGTGGGAGATGTTCTCCTGCTGGGCAAAGCGAATCAGTGCGTCGGAGACGTTGCGGTCAACCAGCGAAACCACCTGCGCCCCCAGGTCGCGAGCCATGCGCAGGTACTCCTCCAGGCGGTGATAGCCTTCAGGATCGCCGTGTCCCTTGTCGTCGGGCTTGGTCACGTGCACCGCATACCAGTTGGTGGCCATGCGCCCGGCAATGCGCGAGCCTACCCGCAGCAGCCGCTCGGTTCCGGGCCGCGTGCTCAGGCAGACCATCACCTTCTCCGGAATTGGCGCCTGTTCCAGGCCCTGGATGCGGCGGTATTCGGCGGCGCGATTGCCCACCTGCTCCGCCGTGATGCGCAGCGAGAGTTCGCGCAACATATTCAGGTTGCCCTTACGGAAGAAGTTGGCCAGCGACTGCTCCACCTTTTCCGGTGCGTAGATCTTGCCGGCGCGCAGCCGTGTGCGCAGCTCGTCCACGGTCACGTCCACGTTTACCACTTCGTCGGCGCGCTTCAAAAAGCTGTCGGGAACGGTCTCGCGGATGACGGTGTTGGCCGAGCGGTTGACCGCGTCGTTCAATGTCTCCAGGTGCTGGATGTTCACCGCCGTCATCACGTTGATGCCGGCCTCCAGAAGCTCCAGCACATCCTCGTAGCGCTTGCGGTTCTTGCTGCCCGGAACGTTGGTGTGGGCCAGCTCGTCCACCACCACGGTGTTGGGATGGCGCGCCATGATCGCGTCCACGTCCATCTCTTTCAGGTTCACGCCGCGATAAGGGATCACCTTTTGCGGGATGATTTCCAGGTCGCGGATCCGGTCCTCGGTCTCCTTGCGTCCGTGGGGCTCCACCAGGCCGATCACCACGTCCACCGCCTGCTGATGCATCATCCGGTGGGCGTCGTTGAGCATGTCGTACGTCTTGCCCACGCCCGGCGCGGCGCCGATATAGATGCGCAGTCTGGCGGGCTCCGGCTGCTTGTCCAGGACGATCTCGGTCATCAGCCCACCTCGACGGGATGGCGGGTTGTGTCCACCACCGCTACGGGAAGAGTAAATCGAAAGGTGGTTCCGTTGCCCAGCCGGCTCTCTACGGCTATCTGTCCACCCAGTTGCTCCACCAGACGCCGCACCAGCGCCAGCCCCAGTCCCGAGCCCGCGTCCGACATCGGGTTGAACCGGTCGAAGATGGTGCTCAGCCGCTCCGCCTCGATGCCGCGGCCGGTGTCGCGCACCGTGAACTGCACGGAATCTTTCATCTCCTCCGCGGCCAGCACGATCTCGCCCTCTTCCGGTGTGTAGCGCAGGGCATTGGCCAGAAGGTTGTCCAGGATGGTGCGCAGCGCGCGGCGGTCGGCCTGCACCACGGACAGGTCGGCGTAGGCCCGCACGTCCACGCGGATGCGCTTGCGCGCCGCCTCGTCCACATAGCGGTCCCGGGCGTTGGTCAGCGCCTGCAGCGGGCGAATCTGCTCTGTCTTCAGTTCGCGCTTGCCCGTGTCCAGCTCGGCCACTTCAATCAGGTCGGCCATCAGCTCGTCAAGCTTCTCCGACTCCTTGCCTGCCCCGTCCACCAGTTCAGCCTGCAGCGGCTGCAACTCCCCGCCGAAACCATGGCCGAGCGCATACAAGCTCCGCCGCAACTGCAGCAGCGGGTCGCGCAGCTTGCGGCTGGCCACGTTGAGAAACCGCGTCTTGAAACGGTCGGTGTCCTGCAGGCTGGTCACGTCTTCCAGCGTGGTCACCGTGCCCAGCAGACGCCCCTCGGAGTCGCGCATGGGGGTGGTGCGCAGACGGTAGCTGCGCTCCTGCTTGCCGATCCGCAGCGGCAGCATGGAGGCTTCGTCCTCGGCGGCCACCGCCTTCTGCATTTGAACCGCGTCGCGAATGGCGCTCAGAATCTTGTCGCCCCCCGGTGTGTTGGTCAGAGCCATGCGATCCGTGGCCGCCTCGCCCAGCAATTCCGCCGCGGCCTGGTTCACCTTCAGGATGTGCCCCTTCGCGTCGGTCACGATGATGGGCTCGAAGATCGATTGCAGCACGGCGTCGGAGAGTTGAAACTCCATCTGCCGGCGGCCGGCCTCCGACTCCTGCAGGTCACGAAGCCGCACCGCCAGGCGGTTCAGCTCCGACGCTATCACCCCAAAGTTGTCGTGGCCCTTCCAGCCGGTGCGGTGCTCCAGGTTGCCCTGCGCAATCTTGCGGGCGTCGCGGGCCACCCGGCGGATGGGCTGCAGAGCCAGGAAAAGCGTCACTCCCGCAACCACAAAGGCCGCTGCCACAAAGGCCCATGCCAATCCCAACTGCCCGGCCGCCGCGAGCGTGTGCCGGGTTGCGGCAAGCAACCCCAGGGTGAGGCCTGCCATCACAACACAACCGAGAATCAGTCGCTGCGTCAGGTTGAGCATGGTCCGGTCTCCGCGCCCGAACTCAGGATGTACTGAATATCCTTGAAGTGTAGCCGCACGGAGGGCTCAAAGGAAAGTGCAACGGCCTGCTCCTCTGTGCTGCCTTCGCATCGCTGCTCAGCCGCGCTGTACCCATTGTCGCGGATACCGCCCGAACGCGCAAAGAGACCGCGGCTTCCGGCGCCGGGCCGGTTGCCGGGACGGGCGCCATTGCAGTGCATCAGCCCCGAAATCTCCTCGTCAACGGCCGCTCTCCGGGGCGAAGGAGACATCCCATTGCACCGGGCCGGGCTGCCCGGCGAAGACCAGCGTCAGTAGCTCGCCGTTCAGCTCCTTCTGCACCGGCACTTCTCCACTGCCGGACGCGGCCTTCGCGGCGGAGACGCTGAACCCCTTCGGAACGCGGATCCAAAGCGTGTAGGGTGCGCCGGCGATGGTCGTTGAAGTTCCATGCAGGCGATTTTTCGTTTCGTCCCACGCCTGCTCGTCGATGGAGAAGGAGCCGCTGATGTGGCGGGCTGTCCCCATCAGCTGGGGGTGATGGAGCGCCGGGTGAATGAGCAGAACCCGCGTGTCGTGCGGCTCAACCTGCAGGTCGATGCTGCCTTCAAAGACGCCGAGGAGCTTCTGCGCCCAGAAATCGAAGACGGCATACGAGCCGGGGGCAAGCCCCAACTTGTCGGCGAAGGCCACTTTCTTCGTCATTGCCCCGCTGCGCCAATTGGTAACGCCGGCCACGTCATACACGCCCGACGCTGCATTCACTTTCAGGTCCAGGATGTCCGGATAGTTGTGGATGTAGGTGTCGGCGGTGGTGTGCCGGAAGCGATCGTACTGCATGTCGGTACCACGGCTATAAAGATCGACCGGGAGAATAGGCAATGGGGGCAGGGTCATCTTCAGAAGGCCCACCCGCTCTTCCGGCAACTCCGGCATCACGCTGGCCAGAGGATAGACCACTCCGGTAAGGGAGAGATAGGTGACCAGCGTATGCGCTTCCTCGAGCGTTGTGCCGAATTGGGTGAGCGGCTGCTCGCGCTCGCGCGCCGTCGCGAGCACGCTGGGATGGCGCTTCTTTTCCACTTCGTCAAGCGTCATGGGAGGCCCCAGTTCCACTCCTTCGCCGGGCATGACGTAAACCACCATGTGGTTGAGAAAGCTGTTGGCGCCGATCGAACTGAAGAGCGGATACATCCCTTGCCATGTGTTGTAGAGATCGTCCCCGTTGAAGTACGACTGGAAGTAGCCGATCCCGTTGAGTGGGGTCCCGGCCGGGCATCCCTCGATGAACCGCTCCGGCCCCAGCATGTCGCGGATGACCTTCAGCCGATTCCGGTACACATCGATGGGGTTTGCTGTGCTATTGAAGAGGTTGGTCCGGTCCACCCTCGGAACATACTGGGGCAGAGCGTGCTCGCCATCGAATTTGTAGTAGTCGAAGCCCCAGTTGTCGAGAGTGGTAAACAGCTTTCTGAGGAATTGAAGGACCTCGGGGTTGCTGGAGTCCAGCGCGGGCGTGCTGTAATCCAGGATCAGGCGTCCGTACTTGTCGCGCACATACCAGTCCGGATGATCCTTCACGGCTCCCGCGTAGGCATTGGGAACCAGCCAGATGCCCGCGCGCAGGCCTTTGGACTTGATGTATTGCGCCAGCCATTCCGGACCGTGCGGGAACCGGGTCTGGTTCCAGTTTTCGATCCAGTAATGCTGGCCCTTTTCGTCGCGATCATAGCCGTCGTCGAGTTGCACGAAGTTGAATCCGTACGGCTTCAGGTTCCTGGCCAGCCAGTCCGCGTTGCGCACCACGTCGGCTTCGGTAACGTCGGCATAGTAGCTGGTCCAACTGGACCAGACGACCGGAGGCCGCGGGAAGTGCGAGTCGTCAAACGGCGCGTAGAAAGGCACGCCCAGGGTCTTGGTGAAGTAACCCGGAACCAGCCGCAGCACGGCATTGCCGGGTACGGGAATGCTCGCGCCGAGCAGATCCGGATTCTGGCTGTTGCGCAGCAGCGTGGTCTGCTCGGGAAAGTCGATTGCCGTGTCCGTGGTGCGGTCAAACAGGCTGTGCAGCGTCGAGGCTGAAACCGGTCCCAAAGCAAAATACATGACGTCGGGGTTCACGCGTGGCAGAAACGACCTGTTCTTTGTCTCGCTTCCGCCGTATCCGTCGTGCACCTCGTCGGTTCCCGCCCAAACCACCGGCACGCCACTTTGATCCATCAGGCGGGCCACAGTGCGGTCTTTCCCGGCCGGCGCGGTTGCGGTCACAAGCGCGTTGGTCGCCGTGCTGGAGATCGTCAGCGAACCGTCATTCATCTCGAAGCGCCAGGATGTCTGCGGCTGCACCGTCTCAATGGTCAGCTGGTTGTTCGCGCCTCTGCCCAGCTTCCAGCCGTGAAGAGGCGTTGGGGCAGAGTTTCCAGCGAGGAACAGGTGGATATTCTCCACCACCGTTCCCAACCCCTCGTGCGTCACCCGGACCGCCTCCAGTTGCGCATCGGCCGTCACGTTCCATCCGAAGCCCGAAGCAGACTCAGCGCTGTTCCCCTGCGCCATCAGGGTTCCAGCGGAAACAACAACTCCAGCCACGAGGATCGAGAGATTTCGCATGCGTTCCTTTCAACAACCGAGCTCACTACGGGAGTTTACTTGACCCGGCAAGTGGTTGTTGGCAGGCTGGATGATCTGGCGATGCAGCCGGAACCATGGAGGCTGTTGGAGAGCGGAGTTTTCGGGCGTCAGAGGCACAGATCAGGTTGGCTGGCGCCTGCGAACCACGGCGCTCGGCAAGGTTTCCAGCCGGCCGGCGAGCCCCCCGCCCCGGCTGCCTATTGAACCTGCTCTGAGACTACCTCGATCTCCTGCTTGTGCGTGCGGCCGGGCAGGTCGAGCGAGCCCAGCAGAAGCACCTTGCCGGGCGCCACGGTCGCTTCTCCTTCAAGCAGGGTCTGATGCAGCACCGGGTCCTGGCCCAGGCCCGGCTTCTCGTCCGCAAGGCTCGATTGCTCGACCTTGGTGCGCAGGCGCAATGCGTCTCCGTGTCCGTCGATGGTGGCTTCAATGTGCAGCCCCACGTCCACGTACTGCACCTGGGTGCCTGGAGTATCCGCGCCGGTGGTGCCGGTGACAATCGGTACACGGCTGCCCTGTTTGAGAACCGTCCGCTCTCCTGAAACCGCAATCAGGGAGTAGCGCTGGAGTCCGATGCGCTTGCCGCCGTCGCTCTCTGCGATGGTGTAGGTGAGCCGGTAGACCTTTCGTGGCCGGTCCAGGTCTGCGACGATCTTCTGCGCCTGGTCGAGGTCTTCCTGGGTGCCGTGGACGGAGATGGCGCCCTGCGAGGCCGCGAGATAGACCCTGGCCTTCGGAATCATGTTGCGAAGGGCGTTCAAAAGTTCATTGGCATCGTTCTGCTGCGTGATGTTGGCGAGGTAGATGGTCCGATAGATCTCCGGACTCGGCTTGGCCTCGCTCGCTCTTGGGTCCGAGGTCTGCGCCTTTGTGGCCGTGCCGGATGCAAGCAGCATCAAGGACACGGTGAGCGCGGCAACCACTGGCGCAACGATTCGGGCAGAACTCATGGTACGTCTAGCAGGTTCGTAAATCTTTGATTTCATTTTCAGCCTCTCGCAGTGTCTCGTCAGAAGAACGCCGGGCTGCGCCGTTTCCGCGGCGCCGTGGCTTCTTCTACTCACACAGACGCTGGCCGCCAGCTTCCGCTCGGCAGGGTTTTCCCGCGAGGCCTTTGGCCCGCGCTTCCATGCCAGCGGCGCTTTACGGAATCTGGCAGACCGTGAGCAGGTCATTGTGCCAGCGGCAGGCAAGCCCTTGCTTGTTCGGCCAGGAGACCAGCACCCAGTCCACGCCGAACTGCCTTTTGAGCCGTTCGAAGTCGGCCAGCTCGAAGTGCTGCCAGCCGGCCTGGGCCAGTTCCTGCTCGCGCCACTCCGGGCCCAAGCTGGGCACCTGCATCACCACCGCCGTGTCCTTGATGGCGTCGGCCAACTGGCTGCGCTCGGCGATGGCGCGGAAGTTGTGAAAGCCCTCGCCGGGCTCGGCCAGATAGCGGGGTTCGAGCGCAAAGTAGGCATCGTTGGGGGTATTGTGGCGCACCCAGTCGAAGGCCTGAATCCAGGGGTTGGCACTGGCCATGCCGGGCAGTTCGATGTGTGCGCCCTGGTCAATGAATGTCCTCTGCACGAGGAACATGCTGCCGTTGAAGACCACAAGGAAGACCGCCCAGCGCCAGACATGCGTCTTGAGCACGAAGCGGCCGAGCAGCCCGCCCGCCATCAGCGCCATGAACAGATACACCAGGTGCAGATAGCGCATGGGCTGCAGCGGGCTGAGCCGCACCAGCGCATCGGGCGCGAGAATAGCCATGGCTAGCACCTGGTAGAAGACGCCAAAGGCGAAGACGGCCAGGGCGAAGCGCGCCAGGTGGTCTTCACCGCGCTTTTTGGCAACCCTCCAGAGCAGCCAGAACAGAAACAGCGGTGCGATTGCTCCCAGCCACTCATACCAGGTCCAGCGATAGAGCGAGTAGTAGTCGCGCGTGGTCAAGGCTTCGCGCCAACTGTCACTGGCAGGGGCGAAGACCCAGGCCAGTGGCGCGGCGGCTGCCAGCGATCCCTCTGCCGCGCGGGCCAGAAAGGGGACCGGCTCCATCAGGGCCAAGGCCAGGAAGGCACAGAAGCTCATGCCCAGCACGGCCATGATGGGATGCAGCAGCAGCGCCACGAACAACAGCGGCAGCGCCTGCCAGCGCTTGTTTTCCCCGCTCCTGCTCTCAAGGATGCGCGCAATGGCCACCACGATCAGTGCCGTGGCCAGGTTGCGCGGATGGAGATGCTGGTCGGCCAGGTTCAGCGCCGTGCCCGCCACCGGCAGCGTGAGCATCGCGGTCACCACGGCCACGGCGGCCCATTGGGCGCGCACCTGCTCGAAAAGCTGTGCCGCGATCCGGTGCGAGGCCCATAGGATCACAAACAGCGCCACAAACTGCCAGAGCAGCTCCGACCAGGCGAGCGGAATGCCGGTCCAGCGGACGAAATGGGCCATCCACTCGTCGAAGACCGTGGCCTGTGTTTGCAGGCGGAAGAAATCGGAGTTATGCGGAAAGAGAGCGGGGTTCAGGTCAGCTTTGACGGCGGTGAGGTAGATGCCGTCGTCCTCGTACCCTGGGTGATAGCCCATCACCAGGAAGCCAAGCACTGCGAACAGCAACACCAGCATTATTTCCTGTAATCGCTTCTTATCCCGCAAATAGAAATTCCTCGAACTTCAAGCAGCAGCCGTCCCCGGAGGAACTCTTGAAACCATGATACTTTCCGGGACCCGCCCCGTGCGAGGAGGTGAAGAATTTGGGAGTGCGTCAGTTCGAACTCGAAATGCCGTTGACCGGTCCGTTCAAGTCTCCCCAAAGCTTGATCAGCTCAACCTCACGAGCGCAGATGTGAGACTCATCAACATTCTCAAGAATGCGAAGCGTGATTCGACGGCCATGTTGAACGGCCTCCGCAAGCGCGAAGTGAATGCGACGGTAGCTGTCGGGTTTGCCCTTCCGATAGGGCTTGCCGTTCAAGAGCCGCCGGACGTTGCGGCCATATTCCTTCGTCGGGCGACGGATCCTCTTATATTAGCCGATGTAACTACCGACACCTTCTATCTCCCACTTATAGATTCCAGGCATATTCTCCTGGACGCCCTCTGCGACGATGTAGTCGTGCCAATTCTTGGGCAGCACAGGCTTGCTCATGCGGCTCCTTTCCTGTTGGAGACCAAATCTTCCGGCGAGCCCACCAAATACAGACACCTCGTCTGGACCGGAGAGATTCACGCTAAGAAGCTACCAATGACCCGATTAGTTATCAACCTTCGGCCAGATCGCTGGATACGGACAGAAGCAAGACGTCTATAGCGCCGGCAGTAGCAGCCGCAACAGCAGAAATCCAGCTACGCCTGCAAAGAAGACCAGCGCCATGCGTATGCCAGGCTCGCGGTTGACTTCCGGGACCAGGTCGCTGGCGCCCACGTAGAGCGCAACCCCGGCCGACAGCGGCAGTCCATAGGGCAGCCAGCTCGGCGCCAGCTCGATCACCAGCACGCCTGCCACCGTTGCCCCGGCTAGCACCACAGCCGAGTAGAATGCCGCGGAGCGGCTGCGGCCGCTGGCCAGCATCACCGACGCCATGGTGAAGCCCTCCGGCGCCTTGTGCAGGAAAATCGCGAGGAAGATGAGCCAGCCCAACCAGTTCGTAACCAGAAAGCCCGAGCCGATCGCCACGCCGTCAAACAGAGCATGAAGCCCCAGGCCCGCCATCACGGAGTTGCCCGTATGACGCGAAACAAACTCTCCGTGGTGCGTTTCTTCGCCATAGTGAAAGTGCGCATTGATGGTGTGTTCCAGCAGGTGAACCACGCAGTAGCCGGCCATGATCAGCACTGGCCCCAGCCGCGGGCTGAGCTTCAGGCCCTCGGGCATCATCTCCAGCAGGGCGGTGGCGATGAGGAAACCCGCGCCCAGAGCGACGAAGTAGCGCAGGTAGCGCTCGACGCCACGGGCCCGCACCAGCACCAGCCCGCCGGCCACATCGGCCAGCGCGGCAACCGTGCCGAGCAGCAGTGAGAGCTTCAGCATCGCGTCCTAACCGCTGTGCCGGATATGCATCACGTCGCCATCCTGCACCACGTATTCCTTGCCTTCAAGGCGCAGCGTCCCCTTGGCGCGGGCCGCGGCCTCTGAGCCGGCCGCCAGCAGCGCGTCCCAGCGGATGGTCTCCGCGCGGATGAAGTGATGCTCAAGGTCGGAGTGGATCGCCCCCGCGCCCTGCGGCGCCTTCGAACCCAGTGGGATGGTCCATGCGCGGCACTCGTCCTCGCCGGCGGTGAAGAAGCTGATCAGCCCCAGCAGTTCGTAACTCTTGCGGATCAGACGCACCAGCCCGCTCTCGTGCAACCCATAGCTGCCCAGGAACTCCGCCGCCTCCTCGTCGTCCATCTCGGCCAGCTCGGCTTCAACCTTGCCGCAGATGGCGGTTGCCCCGGCGTTGGGCCGCGCGGCGACTTCGTCCAGCTTGAAGCGGCTCACGGCCGCGTCCAGATCGTCGCCCAGCGTGGTGCTCTCGCCGATGTTGAGCGCGTAGAGAATGGGCTTCTGGGAGAGGAACATGAAGCCCCGGATCAGCTTCTTCTCCTCGTTGGTCATCTCCAGTTCGCGCAGCGGCTGCTCTTTCTCGAGAGCCTCCTTGGAGCGCAGCAGCAGCGCCTGTTCGCGTTCCAGGTCGCTGGTGCGGCCCTTCTTCAGGTCCTTTTCCAGTCGCTCCAGGCGCTTTTCCACCTGGGTCAGGTCGCTGATCATCAGGTCGAATTCAACACTTCTGATGTCGCGCAAAGGATCGATCGGCCCCACGTGCGCAATCGACTCGTTCTCGAAGGCGCGGAGCACGTGAATGAGCGCGTCCACATTGCGCAGGCTGGTGAGGAACGCGGTCTCCTTCAGCGCCTCCTGGCCGATGGCCGCCACATCCACATACTCAACGGAGGCGTAGGTGGTTTTCTTGGGAGAGTAGAGGGCCGACAGCTTGTCCAGCCGCTCGTCGGGCACCCGCGCCACGCCGATGTGCGCTTCCCGGGAATGACCGCGATCCTCGAGCTTAGCCTTGGTCAGAATCTTGAATAACGATGTCTTGCCCACCTGCGGCAGGCCGATAATGCCAGTTTTCATTTCCGTCCCATGCGGCCCGAGCGCGATCAACAGCGCGCTTGACGGCCTCTTCGATGATACAAGACGAGGGACTGAGGGAATAGGGAGTAGAAAAAGCACGAGCCCGGCGAAATCGCTCCGCGTATATTGATCCAACTTGCCTTGTGGCTATTGAGTTCGTCGCGACGACGAGCGAACTATTCCCTATTCCCTAGCTTCTCACGCTCTCCGCCCGCGCCACCAGCGCCACGGTGACCAGACCAAAGAAGAGAATGCCCATCTCCACATCCTCGCTGCGGTTGTGCAGCTTGTTGAAGTCGATGGTCAGCGGGTTTGTGGCGTCCATTGTGTTGATGGCGCCGCCGGCGGCCGCGCGGTCGCGTTCCATGGCGGGAATAATGCCGAATTGCGCGTACACTGTGGCGCCGATCATCAGCACCAACAGCGCCATGGGCGCCAGCACGTTGCGCGGCTTGTAGATGCCCCATGCCGGGAACAGCGCCAGCAGCGCCAGCGCCACCATGCCCGAGACCAGGCCCATGCCGTGTAGGATGCGCAACAAATGGCCCACAATGGTGCCGGCTGCGTGGGTGTTGGGCATCAGCGTGGTGAAGGTGACAGCCGCCACGACTGGAAAGAAGATCTCCGCGCCCAGCCAGACGATGAGCGCGAGGTAAAGCAGCGTGCGAAGAAGAGTCTTCATTCGGCAAGAATACTAGGGAACGGCGGGTGTTTAACAGGAAAACTGCGGCAGAAAAACAAGAGAGCGCGAGGCGTTGTTCCGCCCCGCGCTCTGTGAGTTCGGCTAACGCCGGCTGGCCCGGCGCTGACTCGCTGACCCGCTGACTTGCTACTTCCTGTTCAGCGCCCGCTTGAGCACGATCTCCAGCGCTGCCTTCACCTTCGTGTACTCCTCTTCGGCGATGGAGCCGTTGATCTTCTCGCTCTCCAGTGCGAACATCTCTTCCTTGAGAACGTTCAGCAACTGTGAGTGCTTCGCGGCCGGGGAGCCGAATGCCGCATAAGTCGCGACTCCGGCTTCGGCAGTGGGGACGGTGCCGGGAACGCCGACCGGCTTGCGCAACAAGAATGCCGCGGCGGCTGCCAGCAGCAGGCCCAGGCCGCCCAGAATCCACCACTTGTACTTGGTCAGCGGGTCCGGCGTGCCGATGGGGTTGCCGATGCCGCCTCCCGGAGCGCTGCCCTGGGCCGATGCGTCCTGGCCGCCCATGCCTGACGGCTGCTGTCCGCCGGGTGTGCCCTGCTGCTCGCGCGGCATGGATCCGTTGCCCTCGATGGTGAACTCGATCACCTTGCCGGGCGCGGCGTTCTTCAAAAGGAGGGTCTGAATATTGGGGTCTTGCTGGATGTTCTTGAAGGCATCGCCGGAGGTTGCTGTAAAGGTCATGCTCTTGGGCAGCAGGACCGCGAAGTTGTCCGCCGGCAGGCTGACCTGCGCCTTGAAGGTATATTTCGCGCTCGAGTAAGGCACGTGATAGGAGAACTGGAAGAGCGTGTCCTTGTCGCCGTCGTCGGGCTGGATGGGGAAGTTGAACGAATAATGCCCTTTGGGCCCGTTGGGATCCAGGTTGATGGTGGTGGGCAGGCCGTTGGGCCGCTGGCCTTCGGTCGAATCGACCACCGCATCGGCGGGCAGTGTCACCTCAAACGACTTGGCGCTCCACTGCGTGGTCGGCGGCATGCTGGTGTTGTGGACGAAGAAGCGCTCGTTGACCTTGAGCACGCCGTTGTCGCTTTCGATCTCCAGCACGTCTGCTTCGATTGAGACGCCCTGCACCTTGGGGGCCACATCGTAGACGGTGATATCGGCCGGCGTTGCGCCCTGCGGGGCGGCCACAAAGTAGCCCGCGCCCTGATGGGTAACGCGAACCAGGTAGGGGCCGCTGCCGGGCTCGACCAGCGAGTAATGGCCCTTGCCGTCGGTGGTGGCGTGGGCCACTTCGCCCATGCTGGCCTGCACGTCCACCAGCACCACGGAGTCGCCCGCGGCGGGCTTGCCGGTGGTCTTGTTGGTCACCGTGCCGGAAACGGTAGCGGCCTGCGCCAGCGCGCCCATGAGCAGAAAGCCCGTGGCAAAAGTGCGGAAGAGAAACTTGGTCGATTGCATCATCGTGAAAAGATCCTTCTTGTCGTGAAGCATGGTGTTTTGTCTAAAAATCTTATCCGGGAACTCTGCGGTGCTTTGAAAGGACGTGGCTTTCGTCGCGCCAGGTTGCATTGAGAAGAATTCTTGGGCTTTACAGGCCGTTGGAAAGCGCCTGATGTCCGCCTCGTTTTACCCTCGGAGCGAATTTTCACGCCCTTTCGGCCCGTTTCGCCGCAGTTTCCTCACTTCGTTTTGCGTCCGGAGGCCGTTTCGGTTCTCGATCAACAGCGTCGTCCGCAAAACCTGTTCCGGGGCAATCGACGGCCAGTCCGTCGTCGAATTAAGCATCTCGAACCCGGCATCCAGCCGCGCCAGCGTCCGGTCCGCCAACGCACGAATCTGCCGCGCAGGGTGGTCCACCGGAATCCGCTGTTGCAAGGTCACATGGCTGAACATCGCTGCCTGCTTTTGATCGTCTCCACGCCCGCCCCACTTTTACCAGGGGATAAAGCCGCAGAAAGACTTAAAATGAACAATATAAATCAATTACATCAACCCAAGCGACCCTGTCCAGCGCATTGCCGCAAGAACATGGAAAGTACAATGCAGGCCCCGAACAAGAGAGCAAAGCCAGCAAGCAAAAATTGAATGCGGATTTTTCCGCGGCCTGTAAAGCCTGCGTTGATTTTACGGCACGGAGGGCACGAGTAAACTCGTGCCCTGCTAGAAACAGGGCAATCGCATTTGAAATTGGTCTGAACCAGAGTCGCCACGAATCGTGGATG
>VFSW01006618.1_pt1 | contig 16996 bp, 14 predicted proteins | sample 5358111 | NCBI WGS metagenome assembly VFSW01 (sample SAMN11554181, study PRJNA540505) | mine drainage metagenome | isolation source: sediment from site ElyBrook_90M | place: USA: Ely Copper Mine, Vershire, VT | collected 2017
GGCGCAATAGAGGCTCATATGCCTAACTTTACTCCTTCAGGTGTGTTTTTGCGGGGTGCGGCTCTCTGCCGGGCACAATGAGGCACGAGTTCGCTAGAAGCGGTCTCACAAATGTCTGAGCATCATGTGGAGCCAGGCGCGATGAACGAATCCGAGGAAATTTTCGATGTGATATTCCCATCGTGTGACGAGTCGGCGGAAGTTCCGCATCCATGCGAAGAGCCGTTCCACTTTCCATCGTCTGCGATACCTCCGCAGCTTGCGTCCATCCTGCGTCTTTTGCCAGAGGGCGCGACGGTTCGGAGCGATCATTTCGATGTTGTATTCGTCGGCGAGCCTTTGGTCGAGCGGGTCAGAGTCGTAGGCTTTGTCGCCGATCAGCCGGGCAGCTCATCAAGGAAGCTTCTGGCAAGAACATCTTCCACAAGTTTGCACTCGGTCGGCGAAGCGCTTTCGACAGATACGGCGAGAGGAAGACTGTTATCAGCGGTGACAGCGATGATCTTGGTACCCTTGCCGCGACAGCTGGGATCAATGGCAAAGCCCCCTTTTTGGCGCTCGCGAAGGTCGCATCCACGAACGCCTCGTCCAGTTTCCCGCTAAGCATCCACTGCTGGCACCGGCGATGGCAGGTCTGGAACGGCGGATGCTTCTCCGGCAGCTCACGCCACTGCGCACCCGTACCCAGCACCTATAGCACACCGCTTAGTACGGCGCGCGTGTCATGCCAAGGGCGGCCACGATTATCAGCTCGTCGGGCTCCGCCGAGCACAGGCTCAACGAGCAGCCATTATTCATCGGTCAATTCCCAGCGTCCTGCCATGAGGCGTTCGCGGGATCACACAGAGCAATTACAAAATTAACCAGATTGGTTATCGATTTGATTCAGGTAGCCCCATGGGGTAGTGGTCAAACGCGTTGCTTGGACTGGGGCGAGTCTACGATCTGCCGAAATGTGGTTGGTTCGGTTACCAAATCCTGCTGGGTGAGGCGATAGAACAGTTTGCCCCCGGTTGCGCGACTTGCGCCGGTTGAAGCAGATGCGAACTCGTCCAGGTAATCCTGGAGATGCTCGGTCCTGACGGCTCCTTGATGGGTCCCCAGCAGCCATCGGAGTGAACGGTGCTGCCGGGTTCGATGCGATCTTTAGCGAAGGGAAGCAGGCTCGACAACGAAGCCTCTTTGATGTGCCGCAAGGGAATACGTCCGATCCCACGGCCATCCTCCTCGCCCGCCACCGCAATCAGCGCCTTGTCTTCCGTATGTCGGCCGCGCACCCCTTCTTCTGCGCCGCCCAAATAGCTCTCATCCACCTCGACGGCGCCAGCCAGCCGTTCGCGTCCGGGCCGGATCATCGCCCGCCGCAGCTTATGCAGGCACGTCCAGGCCGTCTGGTAGATACCCCCATCCAAGCACCTGTTGAAGGATGTACCCAGTCTCTCCTTGCGGGTTTTCTTCTACTTGCACTTTAAGTGGTAGAGTAATCACAAATGTCTAAGCTTTCTCTGGCCACACTTGCCGTATTGCCACTGCTGCTCTTCCAAGCTGCGCTGGATGCGCAATCAACCAGGCCCATTGGAACAGCAACAGTTCTCAGGAATCCAACTCAAGCGCAAGTGATGTCAAAGCCAAACGTCATCACGGCTCGCAATGCTTACGGGAGCATTCAAGCAGCCATCAACTCCCAGCCTGTTGGTCCTACTCAGATTTATCTCACTTGTGGCGTGTACACAGCGAACATTGTTATCACGACATCAGACGTGAGGATTCTTGGAGAGGAGCGCGGCTGTGTTCAGCTTCAGCCGGCTGATCCATCCCTTCCGGTGGTGACAATCGATGCAACAAATTCGGGCAATCGCGGCATTGGCTATGACGAAGTGAGCGATCTGACCATTAGCTGTCCATCCGGAATGACCTGTAGCGATGGTCTGAAGATCACAGGTCGTACCGATATTTATCAGCCGAATGATTGGCACAAGTTCTCTCGGCTTGGCGTATACGGCGCATTTCAGAACGGCATCAATCTAGCGGGGAGAACAATTTGGACGGAGTTCGATAACGTTGAAGTTGGATTCACCCGGGGTAATGGGATCAATATATCGAGCAGCGGCACCACCAACCAGCTTACTTTCAGAGATGTACGCAGTGCCTATAACTACAATTACGGAATTTATGTAAACAATACCGAAAAGGATCTGGCAAATGGGATTCGGTTCGAGAAAGTGAATGCGGAGTATAACGGTCGTAACACCTCACTTGCGAATTGTGCAGGTATGTATCTGACGGGAGTTTCCCAGGCGAGCATAGTCAACTCCTATTTTGAGGGGAATTGTGCATCAAACACTGCAGATAAGACCTACGCAGAAATTCGACTTACAGGCATTTACAATCAGTCAGTCAACGTAGAAAATAACGTGTTTAATCTCCAGTACAGCGAGAATGGCCTGTATAACGATACATTGCAAACAACGGGGATGTACGACGGGAATAAGTTCACCGGCAGCGGTACGAACGGATACACGATCTATATCAGAACGGCTCACCCCATGAGCGGAATTGTCGTTGGGGAGAACTTTGGCTCCACGCCGACGATCATGCCGGATGAAAACGGCATCACGCATGTCCGAACCCTTGCTCCTTTCGGGCTCGACTACAGTGCGATAACATCAGCCCCCAACAATGCATTCGACGTTGGCGGCACCAACGCTGCGATCCTCTACTATGGGCCATACACGATCAACAATATTATCAACGGGCACATTGGGCAGATTATTGACGTGATGGCATTAACGGCAAGCGGCCATGTTCTGACCAATAGCGCGGGAGGCGCCGGACAGATTGTTTTCCCCGATGGATTGAATCGGACGCTGAATGTGGGCGAATCACTTCTGCTCTATTATGATGGCAACAGCTGGAGGCCTATCGAAGGCTCAATCACAACGCAAGTTCGATTTGTCGGAGTTATTACCACCACAGCAGCCCTGTCTGACGATTTTCCGGTGCCGGGCCTCACGCCCCAGGCGCATTGTAGTTATTCAGCGACTAATTCTATCGCAAGCACTATAGGCAATATCTATGTTATTGCCAATTCGGGGTCGGTGATGTTGAATCACGCAGCAATCGCGGGAGGAACTTTCAACATCTTCTGCGCTGCAGATTAAGGGCGGTGCGGTGGTGTCCTTAGTCCACAATAGCTAACATACATTGATACGCCTTTGTCATCGGATTAAGTGATGGATACCCTTGCCAAAGGACCCTCCAGTTGCGCTTGTAACGATCACTAGAACCAGGTGACCTGTCCCCGACAATCCGCCCATTTCGGAATACGATTTGGATGATGGAAAGTGGAACGGCTCTTCGCATGGATGCGGAAACTCCGCCGACTCGTCACACGATGGGAAATATCACATCGAAAATTTCCTCGGATTCGTTCATCTCGCCTGCCTCCACATGATCCTCAGACATTTATGGGACCGCTTCTAGCGAACAATGCACATTACCCTGCTCAGCGGCTGCGTAAGGCTTTCTGATGACGAGATAGGGGATAGACTCCCACGTCCATTTCTGGAAATGCACGGCAGAACGCAAAAATCCACATTACATACTCGGCGATATTCGTAAGATAGCTTCCGCCGAATTGCCAAAGAAAGGCAGCGAAGAAGATGGTTGTTGAAAAATAGTTTCTATACACCTTAGTGCGAAAGAAAAGAAAGATCTCCGCACCAAATCGAATGAACAGCCCAACTATCCCGAGCTCGGCTAATGTACTCGCAACAACATTTGGGATGATCGCCTTTTCGAATCCGAATTTGTCCCCCGTAATCGTGGACTCTCCCACGGCCTTCATTTGTCCGAACCCAACTCCCCACCAGATGCTCCGCAGAGAGGCCACATCATAGGCCATGCTATAAGCCACTACACCTCGTATCATGGTTGAGGAATCCTCGCCGTTTGCCACGTTGATCGCCCGGTTCGATATGGCATTTTTTGTTAGTAGAGTGAGTCCGACCATAAGCGGAATGAGGAGAATGCCAATCCAGAAGCTCCACCTCTTTCCTAGATTCCGCGCAAACAGGATATGCGTCGCGATTAAGGATATCCCGAGGATAGTGATACCGCCGAAGGACAAGGTCAAGAGATATGGGAGAGTCGCCATTCCGACATAGGCCACGGTGATCAGACTAGGTGACAGAATGAAGCGATAGATTGCATAAATGACCAGGGGCGTCAGTAGGACGGCATAATAGGAAGGCTCGTAAGAAAGGAGCCTGAGGCGCACGGCAGAAACACCCTGTGTGTACTCAGATTGAACCGTCCAGAGTACTTCCTTCCACGGCGTGAACCGCAATAAGCATGCCACGGCCGTGAGCGCAAAATTCAGCTTGAGCGTCTCACGAAATAGTCTATCCAGCGTCTTGGTCTGCTTGACAGCCAAATAAAACGTATATGCGGTGATATAAATGCAAAACAGCAGGCAATATGACTTGATATAACTAAAAAGATCCACGCCTCCATGCAGCTGATGCATAACTAGGAACGGAGCGGTGGCTATAAAGTACGCGAAGATTATCTTTCTTCTACCGTTGCGCAAAAGCCAGAGATAGAACCAAGGCACGAGTAAGGTAGTATAGAGGAGTCCGAGGGGCAATCCAAAGCTATTCAGAAAAAAGTAAAGGCAGGCAAGCGGAAGATAGCGATGAACAGTAAGTGGTCGCGTCGACTCAGCTGGTTCTTGCAACGTAACGAGAGCTGTGCTCATAAGTCAATCGCCTCCACCGGGGAAGATGTCGCCTTGATTCCTTAGAATGCTGATATAGGACAAATACTTCATGAGCATAGTATATCTATCGCATCCGAGAATGCTCAAAGCCAGCTTGAAGAGGTGATTTAGAGCCCATATGCGTTTGTCTTTGCGATTGAAGTTGAGTGAGTTCATCTTCCCCGACCCATCCGTGCTGCTGAGAAGATTCGCTCTGCGCATATACTTGAAAACGGCACCATCGCTGTTGAAGGGGTCCATGCCGGCAAAGTTGGCCAAGCGGATTGAATACACCCTCCTTGCTAGATGGGTAATGTGATCTCCATTAGAGAAACTCCCAAAGCTATACTTAATGTCACGAAATCTCCTGAAGGCGCCCACATCTTCAACCGTCTTGCGATACTCATCATACAGTGACTGCAAATCAGGTCGGGTATCCAGCGTGAACTTCGCCTGGTTCTTCGAGATTTGCTTGTCGGAATCCATGTCGATTCCACTGAAGTGATAGAAAATCAATGGCTCGCTGTTGACCGTGTAGGCACCGCCCTCCCTTCTGAGCATTCGCTCATGGAGATTCCACGGTCCCATATTACAGCCTGGATGCCGTAACTGAGAGACTCCCGCAAAGTAACAGGGCGCCAGATCAACCCATTTTTGATCGACAAACAACCCGACGCGCGTATCGGCAAAGGCATTCTCCAGGCAGCGGCACTCCCACCAATCTAGAAAGCGACGGCCCTCGTCTGACCCGCTAATTCCAATGAATCCAAGATTAAATGTGCCGGTTGCAAGGAAGTCCTGATCGCTCGGACGCCTAAAGTCAGCTACGGGCTGGGTAGCATGAGGAGTGACGAGAATGTTGGAAGAATTGAGCTGCTCATAGATGAATCCAACCTGCGCGTAGATGAATATATCCGGGTCAAAGTAGAGAACCTTCTGGGCTCCAAGCGCAAGAAGCATCTTGAGGAAGCTTGGCTTGGTATTAGTATTCAACTCAACAATGTCATACTTAAAGGCAACGGACTCAAAGTTGGGAATACCCAGATCTTCCACGTATACGACCTTGAAGCGCGCGCTATTGGCCAGTTCGTCTACCGCCGATATTCGCTTATCCACAACAAGGATTACAAAGTCTCGACCCGGATGGAGATCCACGAAAGATGTTGCTACAGTAGCGGCAAGGCCGAAATAGTTTGCAGAGGCTATCGTGCATCCAACCTCGCTGGATAAGCGGAAGTCTATGCCCATCGTGCCTCCTCGAAGCTGTAACGCTTGAGAATCCTCGCCGGTACGCCAGCAGCAATGGAATAGGGTGGTATATCAGAAGCTACGACGGCATTCGCTCCGATGACCGCACCCTTGCCAATCGTGACACCTGGTAAAATCACGGCACCATCGCCGACCCAGACATTGTCTTCTAGGATTGTGCAGCCTTCTGATAGCGGACGCGCATCCGGTGGAACCTGCGGGTTCGTCTGGGAGTCGCCCGAGAACGAGCCATGCTGATGGTCGGTGATAAAAACCTTACTGCCCAGCAGCACGCCACGACCGATTTTTACGTAGTGGGTAGCGGCGATGTGGACAAAGTCACTTACGTTGACATTCTCCATGATCTCAATCAGCGGGGTAAAGTCCTGATCGCGATAATGGAGAACCGCCTCGATCCACAAGCAGCGCCCGGCTCTAAATCCACGCGCAATTTGAATGTTGCGTGCTCCACGAATTGTGAAGCCTTTCCCAATGCTGACTGTGCTGCCGAGATGAGAGCGGAGCAGCAGGCCAACGATCCGCCTGCGCACTTCGTCGGCGAGATACTTGGCCAGCAAGTACCCGCCGTTCTCCCTCCAGTAACGAGTTAAGCTGCCTAACCTGCGTTCCCAGCCCACTTTATTTTTCTCCAACAACAGGAGTTGACCAGCTGCGTCTTCCCCGAATGAGGGGTCTTCCGAGCACATCGTCGATTCGATTAATGACCCGGTCAAGCTGAAACCAGAGCTTAGCAAAGGGCAATGGGAACCGGATAAGAGGATAAAGAAAAAACCAATATCGAAAATTCTGCCCGTAACTCAAGGATAGAAGCGCATGCGGATCCTCATGGTGAAATGCGCCATTGCGGGCTCCGCGGTATGAGACCAGGAATGACGGAAAGAATCGCTGGATAGTGCCATTCAAGATCGCATTGACCGTTGGAGTCGAGTCGATCCACTCGCGTGTGATCCGCTCAAATTGTGCGCCGAATACAGTATACAAACCATAGCCGCCTGTGTTGTCCGCCTTAGATGCAATCAGCGGCTTAGTAATATGCAGCTTAATCTTCGTTCCACGCAAAGCCGTATACGTCCATCCGAGCTGCATCAAGTTGCTGTTGAGCAGTTCCGAAAACGGCCTATGATCTATTCCTTTGATCGATTGCTTGTTGACGATATTGCCGCTGATAAAAGTAAAAAAGATGTGGACGAATGCGGCTAGCTCGGATGACGCGGCGAACTCCCTCGGAGGCTTGGGAAGTCGATGGCTTGTAGCGGGGATGCGGTAGTCTTGGTGAAATGGATAAGAAGCGATGTGTATCAAGTCGTAATCTCGACTATAAAGCCATGGGAGCAGATCTTCCAGCGCGCCGGGCAGGATCACATCATCGTCGCCGACTAGCCAGAAGTACCTGCCTCTGGCCATTTCAAAGCACTGAAGAAAATTACCATCCGCACCGATGTTTTCAGAGTTGCGAATGTAAGTGAGGGTAAGGTCCTCCCGTGGAAGATCCTGGATGAACTGCTGCGTGCCGTCCGATGATGCATTGTCGGAAATAAGCAACTCGATTTCCTGCCGATTCTGTATCTGAGGCAGCAGGGTATGCAAGAGTAATTGAAGGAATGACACGCGATTATAAGTCGGTATGGCAATCGTCAACAGGGGTGAACGGGGCTCTCCATCTACTTTTCCTCGGATCATTCCGGCCAGCTCCACAGTGCGGCAGAATCTCTACCAGTACGAGAAATACCGCGGTAATCCGTTGACCATTGCGCCCCGCCATCAGGTTCGGAGAATCAGCAAGAGCGCGGGTGCCAGGAGGTTACTTTCGACTGAGAACTTCATCTCTTATGAGAGACTCATACTGGGAGACGATGCTATCCCAGCTATACACATCTCCAGCGCGTATCCGGACTGCGGCGCGCATCCCTTCAAAATCAGACAAATGCCCATCAATTCTTGAGAGGGTACAGGCCAAATCAGTTGCGTTGGAAAAATAGAATCCAGCCGCACCAAGCACTTCTTCATTGAATGGATTCCGGTGCGCAATAATCAGATTACTGGAGGCCATGGCTTCCAGCAGTGAAGGATTTGTACCACCAACACTGTGGCCGTGCAAGTAAGCAGCCGAATGATAACGCAAAGCGGCAAGCTTAGTAGAGTCATAAACAGCGCCGATAAATCGAGTCCGGCAATCTCTTATTGACATCAGGAGTTTACCATATGCTTTTGACGGGGGGCTATTGCCAACCATTACGAGTTGTCTGCGTGTAGAGAGTTTATTGAATGCGGTGAGAATCTCATAGGGGTGGTTCTCTGGTTCCATCCGGCACACGACCAGATAATATTCGCCGCAGGCTAGCCCCCACTCCTTCAGTATCTCGGGATCAGGAATGCTTTCGACGATGTTGCAACCATATGCAATCACGCTGCAAGGCGGCATGTGGCGATGTCGGCTTTGGAGTTCGGCCTTTACAGCCGCCGCGTCAGCGATGACACGGTTAGGAGTAAATACTGCTGCGCTCTCCATCGCTCTCAGATACATTCGTGCGAATCTTCCCCATTTGGAGCGCCTCCACTCAATTCCATCCACATTGATCCACACCTGAGTACCCCAAAGTCGTGGCAGCCAGCAGAATATGGCGGCACCGTATCCCAGCAAGTAGACAACGTCGAATTCCTTCCTCGCGAGCCAGAGACACTGGAGATCGAAAAGAATCGTGCTGAGTGGTCCAAGGTTCGGGGGCTTCACATAGCGAAGCGTCACGGATCTGTATGACTCTGGTGCGGGGGCGCCGGCTTGAGCCTCGCAGAAAACGGTGACTGAGAAACCCCGATGGACCAGGCGCGTGGATAGCTGTTCAGCGAAGGTCTCAAAGCCTCCGTATCTTGCCGGTATGCCTCTTGTGCCGAGAATTGCCAGCTGCGTCATCTGACCTCTGGGCCCACTTGCATGGTCAGGCATTTCTCATAAGCGTTGAGAGATTCTTCCGCGGCACGATCCCAGGTGTAATGGTCACGAACACGGGCTTGGAGCAGAGAGGCATGCGGAGCATGCAAAGCCTCCATTACGGCCCGCCTAATGGATTCAATGGAGGAAGGATCACAATAAAACGCATGCTCGCCAAAGTAGTCGCGGGTATCACCTTTGTCAGTAACTACAATGTTGGCGCCCATGGCAGCTGCCTCGAGCGAAGAGAGGCCCGTGGTTTCCATCCAGCTTACAAGCGCATGCACCTTAGCCGCGGCATAGTAGGCCGGCAGGTCCGAGTGGTCAATATGGCTAATAAGCTCCGTATTGGACCCCATTGCGGACTTTACACTCTTGTAATACGAAAGATGGTTTGGCGCAGGCGCGCCAATTAGAACAAGCTTCAGGTCGGCGTTTTTCAAGGCACGGACTAACTCCAACTGGCATTTACGACCTTCGATCCGCGCTACGCAAAGAACGCAGCCAGTGAACCGGGAATCAAGAGCGGGAAGCGGCCGGCTCGCATCGAATAGTTTGGCATCCACTGCATTGGGTACAACCTGATATTGAATTGAGCGCGCAGATTTGAAATCGCGCTCTATACGCCGCATCTCCGACTCCGAGTTGGGCAAGAGTAGGTTGCAAAGTGCGAGCAACCTTGTCTGAACATGATTGTAGCCGCGGCAAAGTAGGTGTATTGTGCCTCGATTGACCTCCTGGTTTGCCACAGCGCGCCCAGCAATCTTGATGTATTCCGTCAATCCACTGGGAAGGTGACGAACCATCAGGCCGCCGAGTCCTTTACGTGATTTTCGATCAAACTCCCGGTAGTCGACATATATAGGCGAGAGCACAATAGGACGGCTTTGCTTGCGAGCGTTCAACGCCTGCAAGAATGTCTCCTGGGGGCGGGTCAAATTAAATAGATGTACGAGGTCGTACCCTCGAAGGTCCGGAGACAACTCGGTTGAAATATCAACAGTGCAGCCTAAGGCTTTCAAATGTTCAGCTGTCTTCTGAATCTGGATCGTATCCCCGCCGGGAACGGAGAAGAGAGTCTGTCTAGATTGGAAGAGGATCCTCGGCATCCGAATGGATGCTCTGCCCGACTGCTTCATATCATTCCCTCTGATTATAACCAGCAGAGCTGGTTTATCCCTCAGGACCCGTTGCGCCACAACATTGGCCGGCCGGTCAGCAGGGCTGTCAGGGCAATTTTGAATCGAAGTGCCACAATTTCCTGTACTTTAGAAAAGTATAAGTGCCAAGCGGCAGTCCCATCAACAGGGCAATTGTGAGATTTCCAGCAACGATACCCGCTGCGCCATAGGACCTTCCCAGAAAGTATGCCGAGGGTGCTACGAGCAGTGCACCAAGGATCGAGTTCAGAAGAAACTTTTCCTGTTTATGAGCTCTCAGGTAAAGCGCTTCCCCGAAGACGACTACATTCACCGCGGTTGCCAGAAGCAGGGCTCCCATCGACTCCGGACTTAGTACTCTTTGGGCCAGTTTGGAATGAACAAGATTCAGCGAGAGCGTGACCAGCCAAACTGCAAACGCACCGGCCATGAACACTTCTGAGGCTTGTCTGAGCGCCTTAAAAAAGAGGTGATCCAACTGTGCGTATTCTCGTCGCGCGACCAATATGCCGAAAGGTGCTGCCTTTGTGTTGAGCCATGAGATTGCGACCGCTTGAAGCGCATTTGCAAGGCTTAGGGACATGCCCATTTGACCAGCGGCAATAGGGCCTTTGAATGCAAAGAGTACGGGGTTAAAGATCTGATAGATGAAATAGCCGCAAAGCCAGCTGATTGCGATGCGCCATTGGAAGTGCCATACTTCCTTCATCCATTGAATCCGGTGTTCACCCGGATGATGCCACAGCAGCGAAAGCAGCAGGTTGCGCCGCCTGAAAAGCCAAATAGAGGCGACACTTGCGTTCCCGGCGATGATCATTGCGGGCGCGAATAAACCATGATGAGCCGCCAGGGCCAGCCATGCGAGCGAGCTGCCGGTTACCGCCTGGGCGAGCCTGAGCCGCGCCACATTAGCCACAAACCCACAGCCTTCCATAAAAGAAAGGATGGGATCAAGCTGGAACGTCAGAGTCGCCGCGAGCGCTGCCGCGTACCACGGGCGGCGCCAGGAAACAAGGTCGCCTCCATGGTGGTGTACCGAAAAGAAATACGACCCGGCGATAAGAAGGAATGCAGCCAGAAGCGCAGCCGCAATGGTATACCAGCGGACGGTCTTTTGAAGGACCGAAGCGAGCCTGGCGTGAGCGACGGCGTCTCCTGAGATTAGCCCGTCAGGAGAGAACGTCAGATGAGCCCGCTCATGGCTGGCCATCTGCAGTATGACAAACGAGAAGCCGAGCTCAAAGACGATCTGCAGAGCAATGAGACTGCCGAAGGTGTAGTAATACCCTTGTTCCGCGGGTGAAAGGAAGCGGGCGATGAGGGCCACAGTCACCAGCCCTGCCATGCTGGCCCAGCCTCTGGCCAGGATTGTGAACGCGATGGCTGAATCGACGCCCAGAACGGACCGAACCCAATCACGCAATTGATTTTGTCGCGAGGGATGTTGCATCACGTCGCCTGTGCCAGTTGATTCGAGCACTACAGGTTCCTCTGAGTTGCAGGATGCAGGGCGCGAGATTTACTCGCGACCGGTCTGGGGGTTTCTCACGTATTAGCTATCCGCATCGACACAAAGCTGTCTCGTACTATTATCTTCTGTTGACAAGCATAATGCTCGGATCGCAGATAAGAGCAGTACCCGAACCGCTGATGAATCGGACGTCTACCTGCATTCTCGCTTACTGGTTAAGTTTTTGAAACGCCTCAATCTGCGCTAAGGTCGCTTGCTGCATATCTTCCCCCCGCGCGCAGTCGCGATACCATGCAATGGTCCATTCCAACGCCAACTCGATTCTCAGGCGCGGATGCCACCGCAATTCGCAATGAGCCTTGCTCGCATCCAGCCGCAAGAAATGGCTTTCATGCACTCCGGGTGCGGAATCGCACTGCCAAGTCGCATTGTCGCCCCACATTTCGGCTAGCCGGGTAGCAATACGCCCTACAGTCCAGACATCTTTATCGTCGGGCCCAAAGTTGAAGGCCGAAGCGAACTTTGTTTTGCCCGCGAGCAACTGCTCGGCAAGCATCATGTATCCGTGCAAAGGTTCCAGTACATGCTGCCACGGGCGAATGGCGTCTGGCCGCCGGATCAAGACCGGTTTTGCTGTTTGAAACCCCCGGATCAGGTCCGGGATAAGCCTGTCTTCTGACCAGTCTCCCCCACCGATCACGTTGCCTGCGCGTCCTGTTGCCAGCGCGACACCGTGTTCCTGAAACCGCTCCACGGGGAAGAACGAACTGCGGTAGGCAGCGCTCACTAACTCGGTGCAAGCCTTGCTCGAAGAGTAGGGGTCGTGTCCGCCAAGAGGATCCGTTTCACGATAAGGCCAAACCCATTCATTGTTCTGATAGCACTTATCTGTGGTTACGCAAACAACTGCATGCACACTTGGGGTTCTGCGCACTGCGTCCAGAACATGGGCGGTGCCAAGGACGTTGGTGGCATAGGTTCCCACAGGATCGGCGTAAGAACGGCGCACCAGGGGTTGAGCCGCGAGATGAAAAACGACCTCGGGAGCAAACTCCTTCATCGAGGCTTCCAACTTCGCACCATCCCGAATATCACCCCGAATGTCGTCGAGCACACTGCCTACCGACGCAGCAACAAACATGTTGGGCTCGGTTTGGGGCGCTAGCGCATATCCACGGATCGTTGCGCCCAGGCTGGCTAGCCAGAGCGATAGCCAACTGCCCTTGAAGCCCGTGTGCCCGGTAAGAAAGACTCGCCTCCCGGACCATGAGGTCACCACTTTTTCCACGGCGCGCTCCCAGTGGTCCACAGTTCTTCAAGCCGCTGCTTATCCCGTAGTGTATCCATTGGCTGCCAGAAGCCGTGATGAAAAAAGGCCTGAACCTGCCCCATTGAAGTCAGGCTCTCGATCGGCTCCTTTTCAAACATGACGTTATCGTCGTGGATCGCACCGATAGCTCCAGGAGAGAGGACAAAGAAGCCTCCATTGATCCAGCCTCCTTCGCCTTTCGGTTTCTCCTGGAATGCGCGTATGGTTGTGCCGTCGATGCCTAGACCGCCGAATCGGGCAGGCGGTTGCACGGCCGTCACAGTAACTTGTTTGCCATGACTCCTGTGGAAGGTAATCGCTGCGGATACATCCAGATCGCTTACCCCGTCGCCATAAGTCATGCAGAAGGAGTCATCGCCGTCCACATATTCGGCTACTCTCTTCAGTCGCCCCCCGGTGCCCGCGTTGTCTCCGGTATCAACGAGTGTAACTCGCCAAGGCTCAGCGACACTCTGATGCACCTCCATTCGGTTGTCCCGCATGTCAAAAGTTACATCGGACATATGGAGGAAGTAATTTGCGAAATATTCCTTGATCAGGTAGCCCTTGTATCCGCAGCAGATCACAAAGTCGTTAATACCGTGGTGCGAATAGATCTTTAAGATGTGCCATAGAATGGGTCGGCCGCCAATTTCGACCATTGGCTTGGGACGAGTGCCAGTTTCTTCACTGAGTCGCGTTCCAAGTCCCCCAGCCAAAATAACCGCTTTCATCTCAGTCTCTCTTGTCCTTTGGGGCGGGCATTTTCTGTCATCAGAAATGCTTCTAAGTTATTCACGGGGGATGAGGCTCCTCCCACCATTACAGTACACTACGGGCGCCCGATTGTGTATCCTGAAGCCTGCAGACCGCAATGACAAAGAATACAACCCAACTTCGGCAGCAGATTCTCGACTTGTCAGCACAATACTTTGACCAGGCCTTTCCTCGGAAGGAATTCGTGCCTGGACTCACACCTGTGCCAGTATCCGGCAAGGTGATCGATGGCAATGACCTGAGCGCGGTGGTGAATTCAGCCCTTGACTGCTGGTTCACCACCGGTCGATTTGCCGAAGACTTCGAGCGTAAGCTGGCGCGCTTTGTCGGCGTTCGCTGTGCCTCGCTGGTGAACTCAGGCTCCTCCGCAAACCTCCTGGCGGTCAGTGCTCTGACCTCACCCAAACTCGGCGACAGACAGTTGCGGCCCGGCGATGAGGTGATTACCGTGGCTGCAGGTTTTCCGACTACAGTGAACCCGATCCTTCAAAATCGTCTTGTCCCCGTCTTCGTCGATGTCACGCTGCCGACTTACGAGATCGATGTCACCCAACTCGAGGCTGCCCGCAGCGATAGAACCAAGGCGATCGTGATTGCCCACACACTGGGCAATGTGTTTGACCTCGATTCGGTGACCGCATTTGCCAGGAAGTACAACCTCTGGCTCATCGAGGACTGTTGCGATGCGCTCGGCTCCACCTGGAAAGGGCGCCAGGTCGGGACTTTCGGCGACATTGCGACCTTGAGCTTTTATCCCGCGCATCACATCACAACGGGTGAGGGCGGGGCGGTGCTCACGGATAAGCCCAATTTGCAGGTACTCATCGAGTCATTCCGAGACTGGGGACGCGACTGTTGGTGCCATCCCGGCGAGGACAACACATGCGGCAAGCGCTTCGACTGGCAGCTTGGCAGCCTACCCTGCGGATACGACCATAAATATACGTACTCTCACGTTGGCTACAACCTGAAAGCCACGGATATGCAAGCTGCTTTGGGAGCCTCCCAAATCGAAAAATTGCCTCAATTCATTGAACGCCGCAAAGAGAATTTCCGCTATCTCCACTCTGCGCTTACCCATCTGAATGATTTTCTTCTACTCCCTGAATCGACACCTGGTTCGGATCCTTCATGGTTCGGCTTTCCAATTGGAGTACGCGGGAGCGCACCGTTTACAAGGGAGCAGCTCATTCGCTTTCTGGATGGGAAGAAGATCGGGACCCGGCTACTTTTTGGAGGTAATCTCCTTCGTCAGCCTGCCTATACGGGATGCGAGCATCGCGTCGCAGGCGGACTGGAAAATACGGATTTCGTCATGAATAACGTTTTCTGGATCGGAGTATATCCAGGACTTACAAAACCGATGCTCGATTATGTCGCAAGCAGCATCTCCGATTTCGCATCGGAATCAAACTCAACATTGCAACGAGCAAGTATTTCAGGTGAGTCGGACAAAGAGACTGGTCCCCGAGCCTCGGAGTTTCCCGTTCTTTCATAAGCGGCGCAATCGTGTAGAAGGAGCAGATGTGTCAGCCTCATTCGATCCGTCCTCGGTGTTCAAAAACGCAATCGCTGAACACATTAGGGTGATTCAGGCAATGTCCGCACAGCAGCCAGTGCTGGAGCGCGTCGCTGAAGAGATGTCTCGCGCTATCTCCGAAGGGAAGAAGGTGCTTTGGTGCGGAAACGGAGGAAGTGCGGCCGACTCGCAGCACTTGGCTGCCGAGTTAATGGGCCGTTTCCGGCGCGAACGGCGAGGGTTGCCGTCCATCGCACTGACTACGGATACCTCTATCCTGACAGCCATTGGGAATGACTATGGATACGAGAAGGTGTTTCAACGCCAGGTGGAAGCATTGTGCGTGAAGGGCGACGTAGTGGTGGGTATTTCTACCTCTGGGAACAGCAAGAACGTTTGTTCTGCACTGGAGACGGCCAGGCTGATCGGCGCCTTCACCGTTGCACTGACAGGCGAAGGCGGTGGGATGATGGCGAAGATCGCCGAGGTGTCTGTTCGCATTCCCTCAAAGGACACCGCGCGCATTCAGGAAGGCCATATCCTCTGCGGGCACATGCTCTGTGATTGGGTGGAGTTGGAAGTATGTGAGCGCGAGCTTGCAGAGAAGCGCGGCGTAAGTCTTTAGCCTGGTTTTTCTCAAGCTCCTCCTACTTGATACCCGGCGCCTTGGGCGACGATCGGGACAATATCGACGGCGAACTGCTCCTCAGGAAAGAGCTTACCCCAGTCTGGCCACCTGGCGGTGCCATGCAGCGGTACGCCGGATGGCGTCCCGCAGTCCGATCGTCTTGCGCAATCCGAGCAGCGCGGTTGCTCGACTGACGTCAGGAACGTACTGTAGCCGCGGTTCGCCTAGGATTGGTTGGCGGGCAACTTCAACCCGAAGGCGCGGATTGATCTCTGCAATTACTTCTTGAGCAAGGTCAGCAATGGAGATGGCATCTTCAGAGCCCACATTGTACGCCTGAACCTTCGTTCCCAACTGCGGTCCGCCAATCAGCAGCGTCCAAAGCCATATCGCCAAATCGGCCGCGTAGAGATATGACCGCATGGGCGTCCCATCGCCCCGAATCTGGATGTTTCTTCCTGCCAGCGCGTCCCCAATGAAATTGCCGATTGCGAAGTGCTGGTTCAGCGGCAGGTGGGGCCCTACAAATGTGAAGCAGCGCGCGATCGTGAACTCGATATCGGATTCATGGGCAAGCAAAGAGCACATCTGCTCACAGACGCGCTTACCTTCTCCATAGGTTGCCATCGGATCGAGCCAGTCTGGCCCGCCAAGGTAATCCTCGGGGATATGGCTCACGCTTTCGGGCTGACGCCCATACACAGCGCCAGAGCTGGTAAGGAGGAATTTCTGCGCCCCCCGCCTTCTGGCAAACTCCAGCATCCTCTCAGTGCCATCAAGGAGAGTGCTGAGTAGCTCCAGCGGTCGAAGTGCCGCCTCCGCCGACGTTGGAGCCGCGGCATGAATTACATATTCAAAATCCATATTTGGAAAGGCAAATTTCCGAACATCGCCCTCGATGAGCTGAATCGAGGTTTCGTTCGCTAGGTGGGGCGCTCCGCAAACAAATGCTCTCGGGTTCCGGCTCAGAACCGCAGCAGTTAGATGAAGATCCAGTTCACGATTGCAAAAAGCCAGGCTCTCCAATAGCCATTGGCCAAAAAAGCCGGTCCCCCCGGAAATAAAAATGGATTTCCCTCGCACTTCCTCCCAGAGGGGAAGCGTGTGTTGCAGAATATGTTCGAGATCTTCAGTGGCGAGCGGATTCACGCCTCCAGAATAAACCTTGGCCTTGA
>VFSW01006619.1_pt1 | contig 16996 bp, 15 predicted proteins | sample 5358111 | NCBI WGS metagenome assembly VFSW01 (sample SAMN11554181, study PRJNA540505) | mine drainage metagenome | isolation source: sediment from site ElyBrook_90M | place: USA: Ely Copper Mine, Vershire, VT | collected 2017
GGGAGAGGTCTGCAAAACCTTTATGCGCCGGTTCGATCCCGGCCCGCGCCTCCAATCTTTTCAATAATTTACAGCAAACCGCCCACCCGCAAAATTCAGCGCTGTAGTGAAAACTGTAGTGACTGCCCGTCTTTTCTCACTGGATCAATTCTTGCGCCGCCTTTTCATCGGGCAATAGCGCCTCAAGCTGCCTTGCCGCATTGAACTGCTCAAGGCGTTCGACTGACCGCGCCTGATGCTCTTGCGTTGGGTGAGCGTAGCGCATGACCATGTTTATTTTCGAGTGGCCCAACAGAGAGGCCAGCGTTACAAGGTCAATGCCTGATTCTGCTGCCCGTGTCGCCCATGTGTGGCGACAATCGTAAAGACGGAACGGGGCAACCTTGCTCGCCTTCACCGCCCGGTCGTGCGCGTTATTGACTTTGGGCACGGGCCGCGCCGGGTCAGTCTCGCACGGGAACAGGTACGAAGTTTCCAGCCCCTCCATGCGCCGCGCCAGAATGCCACGCGCCGCCGCCGTCAGTGGCACCCGCCGCCGCGCCGCTTTCGTCTTGCCATAGGGAATGAACAGATACGCACCGGCCAAATTCACGTTCTCAGGCTGGATACGGTAGACCTCTTCGGGCCGCATCCCGGTTTCTAGCATCAGTGAGGCCACGTCTCGAAGCATCGGCGTTGCCACGGCCAGATATTTTTTCTGCTCATCGTAGCTGAGAACTCGCGTCTGCTCATTGTCCTCTTGCAGAGCTTTTGCCGCCGTCTTGCTGATCGGGTTCCTGACCGGCACGTCGGCTTTGATGGCGTGATTGAACATTGCTCGCAGACAGGCAAGCTCCCGGTTGACCGTGGCCGGTTGGATTTTCTTCTCCGTTGCCTTGCGCTTCTCTTTTCCTCTGACGGTGGTGAACTGCTCAATTCGCAATTTTTTGAAACGCTCGACCTCATCCGGCGTGATCTTGTCGAGTTGCATATCCTTGAAATGCCGCAACAGAGCCGCGCTGCTCACCAGATAGCGCCGGGATGTAGCAGGTTTCGATTGATGCTCGGACGCTGACCAGTCAAGGAACGACTTCATTGCTTGCTTGAAGCCGGGAATCTTTTTGCGCTCGACGATTCCGACCTCGCCCTTGACCAGCGCCGTCTTGTAGGCAGCTTCGATCTGGCGAGCCACCTTCGGATTGCCCTGCCCACTGCTGCGCTGGATATGCTTGCCCTCATGCACGAAGTTGTACCAGTACACTCCGCCACGCTTAAAGATGCTCATGGTTGAACCCTACCTTTCTTGGACCTCGTTTCTTGCTTTGACTGTTCCGTCTGTCATGTTGATGTTTCGAGTAACCCATTTCTGTGTGATTCGTCGCTCTGTGCCATTACGCAGTTCATTTACCTTGTTGGCAATCCAGAGAGCGCGATTTGGATGTTCGTCTGGTGTCCATTGCGAATAGATTTTCACCGCAAGCTCAAGCAGGGCGCTTCTATCGTCATCGCGTTCCTTCGCTGTACCAGCGCCCTTTGAATGTTTCGCGCAGTATGAGCCGCGCTTCAGGAACTCTTCACGCCTTGACCGGATGAAGTAGGTGTCACAATCAGGTTTACGGCACTTGCAAATGGCATAACGCAACCCCGAACCAAGTAGCCCAGCCATCAGGCGCGTTGCCTCGTAGGCTGCAAAACCATGATCCTTTTTTGCAGACCATGTGAGTGTGCGCCTTGACTCATACACAATCTCTCCCCATTCAAGAACTTCTACTGATATAGGATTCGCTCTATATAACTCTGCAATCTCCCATCGCAGGCTCAAAGACAGGCGGCGAGTGTATGGCCGCTCTATGCCGTCGTCATACCCACTTTTGATCCACTCATCAACGCGGTCTCTTAGAAGCTGTGCCACCTCTGGCCAGTCATCTTTGTGCTCGTGAATCTCAACCTGCCTAGATTGGACCTTCTCGATAAGGTCTTCAGTGCGGCGCAGGATAGTGAGATTGGCTGGCGCATCTTTTGACTCTTCTGGCCACGGAAGCGCCTCGGCGTGTTCAAGGGGTGGGTAAACTTCATCAGGCTCCCAGTGCCACCTCGGAAAATGCAGCGCCTCCAATGCCCAGTCATCCATACCGGGCGGCAGAGACGCTCTGAACTCCGCACCTGCTGATAGGTCAACCGGCAACGGCTTACCGTTCAAAAGTGCCAGCACGAAATTTGCATCAAAACCTTTATTTATCTGCATAGAATAATGATATACTAAGCTGTTCTTAGATACTACGAGAATATATCGACAAATAAAGCGATTGCGAACATTATTGAAATCAAGAGGTTAAGCCAATGAACAAAATAGGCCGCAAGGCAGTCTCAGAGGGCCGTTCGGTACAGACCATCGGCAGCGCCGCCATACAGTCGAACCCTAGAAAGTCGGCTCTCGGTGCCCAGCCCATGACGGGCCGCAAGTATGCCAGCCCTGCTCAACTTGCCGAACTCTATCCATATAGTGAGTGGTCGTGGCGAGGCTGGTACTACGCAGGAAGGCTGAATGGCTGCCTGAAACCGGCTGGCAAACGTGGCCGTCTGCTGATCCCCGTGGACGAGGCCGACCGCGTTATGCGTGAGGGACTGCCCGTAGTTCAAGAAAAGAGGGTTACGCGCAAGGCTCCCGGTCGGCGGCGCGTTGCGGCATAGAGGCGGCACAGTGTTGAGTCTCCGAGTTAGAGAGACACAGAATTCAGATTGGAAAGCGGGGCGCTATGGCACCAACAAAACCAAATCGTAAGACAGCATCAAGTCGTGGCGCGTCTGTGCCTTCCGAAGTCGTGCGCTTTGCCTCAAAAAACAAGTGGCGATTCTTTCCCATCAAGCCAAAAAGCAAAGAGCCGTGGATCAAAGGCTGGCAGACAGAGGCAACCTGCGATCTTGCCAAGCTCAGAGCATGGGCAACCATGTTCCCCGGCTGCAACTGGGGTTGGGCTATCTCTGATGATTACGCTGTAGTCGATGTTGATGGAGACGAGGGCAAGCAGTCGATTGCTGAATTGAAAAACGCTGGCTGCAAACTTCCCAACAGTTTGACTTTCAAGACGGCACACGGGACGCATCAGGTCTACAAGACAGATGTGACGGTCTCCAATTCTGTAAGCAAACTCGGCAATAAGATTGATACTCGCGCCAATGGCGGATACATTGTCTTTCCCGGCAGCACTCATCCGACGGGGGTGCAGTACAAGATTCTCAAAGACGTTTCGATTGCAAAAGCACCGGCTTGGATAGCTGAAAAACTCTCCAGCGCAAAAAATGCGCCGTCATCGAAGCGGACCAAGAAGAGCGCAGACAGAGATGTACCCGTGGGAGAGCGAAACAACTCTCTCTTCAAGCTCGGATGCCAGCTTCACAGCAAGGGCGTTGCGGACGATGAAGTCTTCGATGCGCTTCACGCTCGCAATGCAGAGTTCTCCGTGCCTCTGGCCGATAGCGAAGTTGGCACCATTGCCAAGAGCGCCACGCAGTATGAGATTCCGAGCAATGTGCAAGCAACGCTGAATTCAGAACGTCCGAAGGTCATGCTGTCGGGTGACAACCGGCTCGTGTCCGATCTTGCCAGCGAACTTGGCGAACATCTGGGCGACAAGCTGTATCTCCGCAATGATGCGGTTGTGACGCTGAATGGCTCTGCTGCAAAGACAATTTCCGCTCAATCGCTCAGGACATTCGTCGAGCAATTTGTAGTGTGCTGCAAGCTGCGGGTCATAGATGACCGTTTCGTCAAGGTCGGACAGACAATGACCGATAGCGAATCACGCGGTGTTCTGGCCTCTGAGCAGTTCAAAAATATGTTACGGCCTCTGGTGCGGATCAATACCTATCGTGCGCCGGTTCTGCGTGCTGACGGATCAATCGAACTATTGCCCGAAGATTATGACGCTGAGACCGGAACGATGACAGTCTCGGAAGTCGAGTTCGATGAAGCCATGACCTTCGCAAAGGCGAAGCTGGTGATTGACGATCTCTTTAGCGAAGTAAACTTTGCCGACGAACGGAGCAGAGATGTTGCCGTCGCCGATTTGATCGGCATGGGAGCGGCACAACTGCTGCCTAAAGGTTCGCTGAGACCGGCGTTCATCATCACCAAAAATGCCGAAGGCGCTGGAGCGTCTACGCTGGCCGCTTGCACGACATCCCCGTTCGTGGGGTCTATGGCTACGAGTTCCTGGCCCGACAGCAACGAGGAAGTCAGAAAGGTTCTTACGACCGCAGTCATGGAAGCCAAGACTGCTTTGGTTTTCGATAACGTCAAGAGCATAATCGGCGGCGCTGCAATCGAAGGGTTCATATCCGCGCCGTTGTGGGATGACCGCAAATTGGGTAGCAATGAAAGCGCACGGTATCCGAACAACGCGACAGTTAAGTTCACTGTGAATGGTGCCAACGTAACCCCGGATATGCGCCGTCGCAGTCTGTTCGTTGAACTAAGGCAGGAAGCTGAGCGAGCCGAGGACAGAGAATTTCGCAGACCGATTACTGAGGTTGTGCTGCGGCAACTGCGACCTCAGATTCTCGCCGCTGTCTGGAGCTTTATTCGCAAATGGGATCAGATGGGACGACCAAAGGCCAGCCGGTCGCACTCGGCTTTTCCAGAGTGGGCGCAGGTTGTCGGCGGCATAGTTGAAGCGAATGGCTACGGATGCCCATTACTACCTGCCGAGATTGCCGAAGTTGCGGATGAAGACGGCGATGCGATGCGAGCTTTGGTAGCGAGGATGAAGTGTGATTGCCGGTATTCACCGCAACAACTGGCCGACGTTTGCCGCGCTGTCGGAGCCTTCAGCAATGTAGTTGGCACCTCAGAGTTTGATATGAAACCGGCGCAGCGTTCGACCTTCGGAAAGATATTCGCACGATACAACGGGCGCATGGTTGGTGACTTCAGGTTCCTGATTGAAGGCAAATTTCATCAACGAAAGTACCTTGTCGTCAGCGTGGGCAACAGCAAGGTCAGCAAGGTCGAGCAAGGTGTTTCCCCCCAAGATGGTAAAAAGCCCGTTTTTACCACTATAGGGAAGGTACCTTGCCCCACCTTGCTACCTTGCTCCTCGTCTCCAAACGATACCAAGCTGGCACGAACAAAACCAAAGGGCCGGAGCAGCAAGGTCGGAACGCCGCCGACTGGAAAAAGGCCCGTGAAATTCAGTATTGAAGGTCGCAGGGGGTTCGCATGAGATACAGCCATGAAGAACGATTCACAGCCGCGCCAGCAACGCGGGTATCAGACCACCGAGGAGGCAGCATCCCGTTCAAGTGCTTGGACAGCGACAAGGCTACATTGCCCTTTCGCATCGCTGCCGGAATAGCAGAACTCGATGCGTCTCTGAATGCAGGGATGCTCGCGCAGGTCGGCTTACCGCCGCCGCCGAAATGGAAAAAGAAGACGGCGAGCGCAACTGCGATTCAACTTTCAAATGAGGACCGAGCGAGATTGACGGCGCTTCGGAAACAACAATCAGAAACCACAGGAGAGACAGACCATGACAACAGCTACGATTGACCGCGCAACATTACTTCGCGCCAACATTCAGGCCGCTGAAATTGAACTGCGTGAGCTTGAAACATCCGCAGCCATGCAGTCGCGGATTGACATTGCCAACAATCAACTCGAACAGATGCGGACCAATGTCAAATCGCAAAAGGCATTGATCGCAACTTTGGAAAAGAAGATTCAAGATCAGATCATTGCAGTCTTCGACGCTTTCCGCCAGCGCCATGAGCGCCAACGGCAAGCGCCCGGAGCGAGTGACATCGAAGGCGCTCGCATGACCACATTGGCCACGGATCAATTGGGCACCTTCATTATGGGAAAGTATCGTGCCATTGACGCTTACGAGGCCGGTAAAAAAGCGTTGGAAACTTTTGAAGCCGCGCAGCCGAAGATTCCTGCCGCTGCGAAGAAAACGGCTGCGTAGGAATTGAGTTTGTGCGAGGTCGCTTTCCTCCCTCGCATAGACGCTAACAATGTTCGCCCCCGCTGACATTGCGATGCGTCAACCGGCAGAGGACTGTAACGAACGGTCCTCGATTGGAGTTGCTGTTCTCTGCCGGATTTTTCAGATTGACGTTTGTGCGAGCGTGATTTGTCTCCATGCTCGTACAGACTGTCGGCAGGGTCTCCTTCTGCGAGAGTGATGCCTTGCAGTGCTTTTCCTGCCGATATGATGTGCCGTTACCACTACAACGCACATCATCCCCGGCGCAGCTTTGGCCGCTACCACGGCTACGCCGGCAATTTTGTAATTGTGCAGATGCGCTCTCGCTCCGTGGCCTGCACATAGGCGGAACACTCACACCCGCCGCCCAGCGCGAATGCGGTACGGCTCATAGCCCGTACCGCTTCACGTTGGAAACTTTGAACAGATTGGAGATTCGACAAATGAAACAGAAACGCCCGACAGTCACGAATACAATGTGGAACGCCGCAGTCGCCGAGTATCAACTCTGCGCCTCAGTGTTTATCAAATTGGATGCGTACATTGAATTGCTGGTCGATCAGGACGGCATGACCACTGAAGCCGAGATTGAATACTCGCGCCAATACAGTAAAGCGAAGACGAGATATGAAGCCGCAGAAAAGCGAATTCACGATCTTCGCCGCGAGATGGAGATTGATCTTTGTTGCAAAAGACGAAAGGCACCCGTTCCACAATTCCCAAATTACCGAGTTAGGTACAGTCGAGACTTTCCTCGGAAGGACTTCGCAATGCTGAAGAAAGTGCATGACGAGAATCCTGAAGCATACAAGGCGATGCTGCACGAGCAAACCCTGAAAGGAGCAATCGCACAATGACCACCACCGCAAATTGGCATCCACAATGCCTTGCTGAAGCTCAACGGCAAAGCAAGACACACGACAACGCACCAGTAACACCAACGCCAAGAACGCTGAATGAATCGTTCCGTCGTTTTTGGTCGCGGCCAGAAACAAGATTGCAGTCCGCGCCGCTTTCACCTGAAGCAGCGGCAATTATCAACGCAAAACCACCAGCAGCAAAGAGAGAAGGCAAACAATGAACAAAGACATTCCTGTATCTGGCGAACATAACCACGAACTTGGCTCTTCACATGAAGGGCAGGGCAGAGTTCACACGCCGCCGCCGTCGCCGTCTGAACCGCCAACGCTCGAAGATCGTCCCGGCGAGACTGTTCATATTTCGCACAATGAGCTTGTCGAGCACAACCGGAAATTCTGGCCGGGGCATTCCAGCTTGTAAGCATTGGCCTAAAGACATCACTGAGTTGTAGCGACATTTCAGCAATCAGGATACAGCCATGCCAAAGAAAAAGATCGTTGTAACTCTTGACCGTGCGGAGCGCAAGCGCAACGCGCCTCGCACGGCCTTTAAGAAGGGCCAGCCAAACCCTCATGCGTTCAAACCCGGTGTTAGTCCTAACCCCGGTGGCCGTCCGAAAGATGGGCTTCGCCTTGTATCGAAGGCGTTGCGTGTCCAGCTTGCTGGGCGTGCAACAAATGAGATTGCAGCAGCCGTGGGCCTTGATCCCGGTGCCAGTTACGCACAAGTGTTGGCGCAGGTTGTTCTTCGACTTGGAATGCGCGGCGACTTGACCGCAATCAAATTGGCCGTGGAACTCTCAGAGAAAACGCGAGTTGAAATGGACGAACTCAACAGCGGCAATGTTACCGGCTCGTTGTTCAACATCGTCTTTGTCGAGTCGGATGGTAACGGGGCACCGCTTCACGCCTCAACTATTGAAGCATTGCAACAAGATTCCATGCAACGGCAACGCCAACTGTCTGCCTCTGCCAGCGATGAGGACGAATTCTAACCACAAGGAGAAACATCAATGACAACACTGCAAGTCAATTCAGCAATCGCACGTCCAGTATCCATCGGCTCTGGCACTGTCACATCTGGCCAGCAAACTGTGACCACATCGGCAGTAGCACTCTCGACCAGCCCAGCCGGTACAGTCACATTGAAAAATACCGGGGCCAGTCAGACGTGTTTCATCGGCGCTTCCAATCTCACGTTGTCGAATGGCTACGCGCTGGCCGCTGGCCAGTCCGTCACGCTGTCCGTGAAAAATCTCAACCTCATTTACTGCATGGCTTCAGCTACCGGGGCCACGCTTGCATGGAACACCACCTACTGATGGAGGACTTTGAAATGTGCAATTGTGATTCTGAAGTTCCGTATGATGCTGCGCTCGAAGCCGTAGCACTGAACTCGTATCCAGAATATCGCGCCAAAGCAAAAGCTGCTGAAGAAAAGGCTCGCCGCTCCGGTGTGCCTCTAACCTCTGAAGCCGAGCGCCGACGCACAGCGGAATTCAGCGCCCGTGCCGCTGCGGTTCAACATGAAGATGCAGATTCAGGGCGGACAATAATTGGCGAACTCGCAATCGGTACGACTCCGGTTGCGATTCAAGACGATCATGCTGGCACGCTGACGATTCTGAATTCCGGTACAAGGTCGATCTTTATTGGCCAAGCGAACGTAACTCCTGCGAACGGTTTGTGGGTTGCTACCGGCAAGAAAGTTGTGTCGATGGTTCCGCAGTTGTCGCGTGTGTTTTTTGTTTCAGCCGATGAAGGTGGAATTTGCCAATACAAATTGTGTTACTAGCTGTAGCCGTGACCTACTCGCCTACCTGCTAACCTGCCCACCTTGCCCCGCCGCATGGTGGGCAGTCTTCTTTGCCCTGCACAGTGCCAGCCCACCAGCCCCGCTGCCCTGCCCTCTGGTGCCAGCCAGAGCCATTACCAGCCCAGCCGGGGCCGTGGGGCCGTCTGGTTGCCCTCTATAGCATCTTTGGGCCGTCTTTTCGGCCTGTTGCCGGGGCTGGCCTTGCCCTTATATAAGTGTTACAATAGCCATACGCTCATATAGGCGTATGTAACAGAGGTGGTGAGCCATGATTAAGGGCAGGTTTGTAGCCTATTTCAGAGTTTCAACCGCACAGCAAAAAGATTCAGGTTTGGGACTCGAAGCACAGCAACAGGTCGTGACTGAATTCTTGCATGGACGTAACGGCAAGCTGTTAGCTACGTTCGTGGAGACTGAATCGGGCAAGCGCGATAACAGGCCGGAACTTGCAAAGGCTCTGGCGCAATGTCGCCTCTACAACGCAACCCTGATTGTTGCGAAGCTGGATCGACTTGCTCGCAATGCAGACTTCCTTATGAAGCTCGTGAAAGAGTCTGGCAAATCTGGTGTTGTATTCTGCGACTTGCCAGAAATCCCAGATGGGCCGGTAGGCAAATTTATCGTTCAGCAAATGGCATCCGTGGCCGAACTCGAAGCTGGCCTTATATCGCAACGCACCCGTTCCGCGCTGGCCGCTGTAAAGGCGCGAGGAGTGAAGCTGGGCTGCAAGCACAAAAAGATCGCAGCATTCGCATCTGTCGGCGCGGCGGCAAGCAGCAAGACGCGAAAGGAACTAGCAGCAAAACGCACCGCTGATTTGTTCCCAGTGATTGAAGAGGCCAAGTCAAATGGCGCTCATACACTCCGAGCACTTGCAGCCGCACTGAATGCCGAAGGTATTGAAGCGCCACGAGGCGGTGCATGGACTGCCGTACAGGTACAGCGTGTGCTGAAGTCCGGGCCTCAACACGTTGCCGCCGCTTGAGTATTCCTGCGATTGGCCCTGAGTCGCCGCATGGCAAGGCTACTCTATGCCAGCCATGAGACGAGCCGGGGTGACTCCCAGCGCACGGGCAACCTTGACGATATTCACCAGACTGACGTTTCGCTCCCCGCGCTCAATCCCGCCGATGTACGTCCAGTGAAGATCGGCTCTTTCGGCAAGCCCCTCCTGCGACAGACCCAGCGCAAGCCTCTTCTTTCTGACCGTCTTGCCGAGTTGTGTCCGGGGATCAGTTTCCACGTTCCTGATCTTCAGACAGCACAGACTTTGATGCTAGAGACGATAAGTATTACTATTCGAGTGGCGGCACAGTGCTATGAACTGACCGTCAATCCAGAAAGAGAGGCTCTATGACATTTCGCTTGGCTCTTGCCGGGGCGGTCCTGGCATTCTCTTCAGTTTCCCTTGCTGCCCAACAACCATGTTCTCTAAAAACAGTTGGGGCAGGACGTAGTGTTGAATCTGTCTATCGCACAACGCCGTGCGTGTGGACACCGACTTCCCCTGTGATGACTGGGGCGGCAATCACTTCGATCAAGTCCAACCCAAGCGGCGCAGAGTTGGTGCTTAATGGGGCAGTGGTGGCAAAGACTCCAGTCCTTTTGGTTCTGGAACAAATAGGAGATCGGTCAAAGAACTTTGTCCTCGCATTGAGAAAACATGGCTATGAGGATGAGACCATAAGCGTAACAGACGGTGATGTTCTCTTTGTGGAACTTCACCAGAAACAGGCTGGTGAATCGCAACCAACTACTTCGCCTTCAGTTCGTAGTGCCGCGATAGTAAACAAGCCGTCTTCCATCAGACAGAGGCCGTGTTCATCACGAGCATGGATCAATGCGTTTCAGCCAGAGCAACCCGTGTTTCCGAAGCAGAGTGATTTGTGTCCCGTCGATCTGGGTAGACCATTATTCACCCGCGAGGGTACTCTTGCTTGTCCAACACCTGAAGCGATGCTGTATGCAACTTCAGCAATGGAGCACGGTTGGATGTCTGCTGGTGATCTGGGCGGGATTGATAACCCGGTTCCCATGACTCGCCCCGGCCAACAAGTCTCTGCCGAGTATTTTGGATGCACGATCTTTCATGCCGGTATAGCAGTTACGCTCACCGAAGAGACAAGCCCTCTGTTGAGCGATCCAAAGACAAGCATCGGCTGGGTGTCTGCCAGAAACTTGAGAAACTGAAACTCCATTTCCCGGTGTGAAGTTGCAAAGCAGGTTGATGATCTTGAATCGACGTGCGATTATTATGTTCAACTGACTCCACCACAGGTGAACCCATGCCTACGAAAGTGCCGTCTCCTCTCACATCACCCAAGATCAAAAAGCTCGCTGCTAAGGCTTTGAAAGCTCCAAGCACACTCACAACCGCCGAGACGCGGGAACTCGGCGGTTCCGTCATGTCTCATATCGAACCGCGAGAGAATTCTAAGAGGAACGCACCAGCGAAGAAAGCACCGGCCAAGCGTTCCTGATGATGTGATAGGTTCACTGGGTATTTGCGGCGCGGAATGCTTCACATATTTCGTGTAGCGAATGCTTTGTCACTTTTTATATAGTCCGTGAGCACTGGGAACCAGCAACTTCATCAGCGAATACATGATGCTGGGCACGTCCATGCCGAGACGCTGAATCTTACGCAGCGCCGCTGCCATCTCTTCACCGTCACACGTAATCGGCTCTTTGATCCGCTTGAAGTTCTCTACCAGCGCGTTGAGTTTGCGGCGAATCATCCGTGCTCGCGTGTAGTCGTAGAAGCGCAAGGCACTCCAGCCAAAGAACAGCACCCATGCAACCCACGCCGCGTCCGATAGAACGCCTTCGAGCTTCGCGCTGAACACGCCAAAGAAGCACAGCCCGGAGATAACAAGCGTCGAGCTAGGAGTGAACAGTGACCTCTTCTCGCTCTTTTTCAAATGGTCGAGCGTTGGTCTGGAGATCATGTCGAACATCTGCACCAGCAGGAACTTCGTCGTGAAGCTATTGTGAACACTGTCCTCGTAGATGTACCGAGCCAAAGGCTTCAGCAATTCGTGCTCTTCGAGCACCGGAGACCAATCGCGGCCTACCGCGTGAAACTCATACAGGAAGTCAACCAGTATGCTGAAGAGTGCAGTTCGCTCTTTGACCAAAGCTCCCGCGCCAAGAAGCTCGGCCTTCAGCGCGTCGATCTTCGCTTGCAATTCTGACCGCTCGGCTTCATGGTCCGCCCACGGCACGAGAGCTTCGAGCCGTTCATTGAGTTTGTCGATCTCCGCGAAGTGTTGACTGGCATTGCAATTCAGAATGCGACCATCCCTCTGATCGCACACGAATCCAGTCATCGCCATATCGACAGCGGTGTCTATGCTTACCTCACGAACATTCTCAGTGGGAATGAAAAGCTCATCAAAATTGCCGTGCATCAAGACTGCAACGTCCCGCGTGACCAACTCGTGCCGACGTTGCGAGACCGCAGAGAAGATTTCAAACTTGGCTCTTGAGATTTGCGACTGATCCGAAGCCGGGTTGACGAATCGGAGAAAGAGATCGGCCTCTGTGTCCAAGCTACAGAGAGACCGCTCTTTGATATTGGCAAGCTCATTCTGAATCACGCCGCACAAAGTCTTGACCCATTCTTCGGACGGCGAAGGGGCGGCAGTCTCGGTCGTGGCGGTGGCTTCCAAGTCAGTTGCAAACCTGATCGTTGAATGACCGCATCCTATCACATGGTGGTTTCTGCCGTGTAGGGTCTCACTCATGCCGCTGGTGGACTGGCACTGGTGGGCAGGAGCCGGGGCATTGTCTGCCCAGCACCTTACCTAGTGGTCTCGGCCCCAAGGCCGTCAAACTGCCCAGCCCTGTCAAACTGCCCCGTTTGGCCGACAAAAGGCCGCTCTACGCTGCCCGTAGGCGAGCCGGTAGGTACTCGGCAAGGGTATTGGCCCACCCAAACGGCCCCGGCCCGTCTGAGGGGCATTCTGAAGGCAAGAATCAGGCCATGCAATCACCTAGAATGCTGTTCTAAACAACGGGTTTCTAGGCTCTGAGACTGTAGTGAAAATTGTAGTGACTGTAGTGAAAAACGTAGTGGGTGGGAGGGTTTAGAGCGGTTTGTAAAGATTCGCATAATACACTTATATAAGAGTCACTTACGCGAACAATTACAAGCCGCGCAAAACCTCTAATGAGGTCTGCAAAACCTTTATGCGCCGGTTCGATCCCGGCCCGCGCCTCCAATCTCCTCAATAACTTAGGCTAGAGGCTCCAACCCCCTAGCTGACGTTTCGCTGCCGACAAGCGAAAAACCGCTTATGCGGCAGCCCTTTACGCAGACTGCGCAGCGGAAATCCCGCCGCCCAACTGCCCGCTCAGGAACTCGGCTGCCGCATCCGCGGAGGCGGCGAGAACATGAGGCGGGTGGCCCAGGTCTGCCCCTTCCAAAATGAATGGCAAGAACCTCCTGCGAGCGAACAGCGAGCCGCTGGCCCCACCGCAGGTGGTTATTTTGCTGTTTCCGGCGCCAGGCCGCGGGCTTTGAGCATGGGTCCGATGGCCGGTTCCGCTCCCAGCCAATCCGCATACATCTTGGCCAGGTCTTTGGTGTTGCCGTTGGCCAGCACCATGCGGCGGAAGCGGTCGCCGTTGGCGCGGGTCATGCCGCCGTGATCGAGGAACCACTGGAAGGCGTCGTCGTCCAGCATCTCGCACCACAGGTAGGAGTAGTAGCCGGCAGCATAGCCGTTGCCCCAGATGTGCATGAAGTAGCTGGAGCGGTAGCGGGTCGGAACGGCGGTCAGCCAGAGGTGCGTCCTTTCGAGCGCGGCCACTTCGAAGGTGTCGGGATTCTGGAGCGGGGCATCGGGCGAGAGGGTGTGCCACTGCATGTCGAGTTCGGCGGCGGCCAGGATTTCGGTCAGCTCGTAGCCTTGGTTGAAGGTTGCCGCTTTGCGCAGTTTGGCGGACAGCTCGGAGGGCATGGGCGCTCCGGTCTTCCAGTTCTTCGCGTAGTGATTGACGACCGCCGGATAGCTGGCCCAGTGCTCGTTGAACTGCGAGGGGAACTCGACGAAATCGCGGGGCACGCTGGTTCCTGAAAGGCTGGGGTATTCGGTGTCGGCGAACATGCCGTGCAGTCCGTGGCCGAATTCGTGGAACATGGTGGTCACATCGTCAAAGCTGATCAGGGCCGGCTCGCCGGGCGCGGGCTTGGCGAAGTTGGCCACGTTGTAGATGACGGGCAGGGTGCCGAGCAGCCTGGACTGGCCGACAAACTCGTCCATCCACGCGCCGCCGTTCTTGTTGTCGCGCTTGAAGTAGTCGCAGTACCAGAGGGCCAACGGCTTGCCGTCGGCGTCGATCACCTCGTAGACCTGCACGTCGGGGTTGTAGACGGGAATGTCTGTGCGGCGCTTGAAGGTGAGGCCGTAGAGTTCATGCGCGGCATAGAAGACGCCGTTGTGGAGCACGTTGTTCAGCTCGAAGTAGGGGCGGACCTGATCCTCGTCGAGGTCGTACTTCGCCTTGCGCACCTGCTCGGAATAGAAGTTCCAGTCCCAGGGCTGGAGGGTGAAGCCTCCCTTCTGCGCGTCAATCAGGGCCTGAATATCCCTGCCCTCGCCGGCGGCCTTGGCGGTGGCCGCGGGCACCAGCGCGTCCATGAACTTGAGCGCGGTTTGCGGGTCTTTGGCCATCTGGTCGGCCAGCTTCCAGGCGGCGTAGTTGGGATAGCCGATCAGCTTGGCTTTCTGGGCGCGCAGTTGCGCCAGACGGGCGATGGTGGCGCGGGTGTCGTTTGCGTCGCCGTGCTCGGCGCGGTTCCAGGAGTCGTCGAAGATGGCCTTGCGGGTGGCGCGATCCGTGAGCGATCGCAGCTCCGGCTGCTGCGTGGTGTTCTGCAAGGGGAGCACCCAGCCCGGCACCTTGCGCCCTTTGGCGGCAAGAGCGGCGGCGGCCATCTGCGCATCGCTCAGACCGGCCAGGGCGGAGTTGTCCTGGGTGGCATAAGCCCCATTCTTGGTGGCGGCCAGCAGCTTGGAGATGAAGTCGGTGGTGAGATTGGCTTCTTCTTCGTTGAGCTTCTTCAGCGTGGCCTTGTCGGCGTCCGACAGCTTTGCTCCCGCCAGCACGAACTCCTGATAGTCGTATTCGACCAGACGCAACCCTTCCGGGCTGAGATGCAGTGTGTGCCGCTCCTCGTACACTTTGGAGACGCGCTGGAAGAGCTTGGCATTCAGGTAAATCGCATCCTGCAAGGCGGCCAGCCGGGGCGCTTCCGCGTCCTGCACCTTTTGCAGCTCATCGTCCATATTTGCGCCGGTGACGCCGTTGAAGACGCCCATCACGCGGGCGATCAGCTGGCCGCTCTTTTCCATGGCGACGATGGTGTTCCCAAAGGTGGGCGCGGCGGGATTGTCGGCGATGGCCTGGATTTCCTGGATATTCCGCGCAATGCCGGCCTCGATGGCGGGCTGATAGTCGCTGTCCTTGATCTTGTCGAAGGGCGGCGCCTGGAAGGGCAGGGAACTGGGCGCGTAGAAGGGGTTGGAAGGGCCAAAGGCCGCAGCCTGGGCGGAGAGTGCGCCGGGAGCGAGCGCGATGACGCCGGCGGTGAGTGTGGTGGCGATTTGCGACAAGAGAATCCTCGTGGTGCGTAGCTGGGTTTTTTTCATGGCGGAATCAGTCCTTCATTCGCCAAAATTATAAAGGAAGCGGCCGGAAGAGTGCTGGGCGCAGATAGCTCAGGCGCGGCGAGTCAGGGCGGCGCTGCCCAGCGCCAGCAGTGCTCCGGCGACGCGGCCGGGGGCGTGGCGGACGACGCTCTGCTCGTCGCTCATGGGGCTGGCGAAGTCTCCGGTGATGCAGCGCACGCCCAGCGCCTCGATGCGGGCAATGTCGGCTGCAATGGGCGAGGCGTGCTCGCCGGCGTAGCGGGTCAGCGTCTCTGGCGAAAAAGCCGTGGTGTTCACCAGAGCGTAATCGAAGATGGGCGCGCGGGTGTGCTCGTAGATGCGCTCAATGTGCTGCGATGCGGTGAGGTTCAGGCTCTCGTTGGCCTGGGTCATCAGGTTGCAGACGAAGACCCGGACGCCGCGGGCGCGGGCCAACGCCGCGGGAATGCCCTGGACCAGAAGGTTGGTGATGAGCGAAGTGTAAAGCGACCCGGGGCCGACAGTGATCAGGTCGGCGCGCTCAATGGCCTCCAGGGTTTCCGGCAGGGGAGCGGCGTCCGGGGGGTCGAGCATCAGTTCCGCGATGCGCTTGCGGCTGGCGGTGATCTCGGTTTCTCCGCGCACCACGGAGTCGTCGTCCATGCGGGCAATCAGCGTGGCGTTGGCCGTGGTGACGGGGTAGATGCGTCCGCGGGTGGCCAGAATCTTGGAGGCCAACTGGATGGCGTGGCCAAAGTCGCCGGTGATTTCGGTGAGCGCGGCGACGAAGAGGTTGCCGAAGCTGTGGCCTTCGAGGGCGTCGCCGGCGCGAAAGCGATGGTCGAAGAGCTGGGCCAGCAGATCTTCTTCTTCGCTGAGCGCGACCATGCAGTTGCGCAGGTCGCCGGGAGGCAGCATGTTGAAGTCGCGGCGGAGGCGGCCGCTGGAGCCGCCGTCGTCGGTGACGGTGACCCCGGCAGCCAGATCGGCGATCAGGCCCGCGTCGTTGCCGGCCGGGGCGACCTGGCCGCGCCGGCCGCGCAGAAGCGTGGAGAGGCCGGTGCCTCCGCCGATGGCCACAACGCGCAGCGAACGGGCCAGGGCCGATTCCGCAACAGATTGCGAAATAGGCTCCACGCTCAAGACCGAAGTGTCAGCGGAGTTCAAGATGAGACCTTATGGAACCTCGGGATACAGCAGCTCGGTGAACCGGGGATCGTCTTCCATGCTCTGGAAGTCGTTGTCGACCCTGGCCTGGAGCCGGTTTCTGGGGTTCAATTCGATGGCCCGTCCCAGGCTCCGCAGGCAGTCCTGAGTGCGTCCGGTGATGGCGTCCAGCAGCGCCAGGCCATAGAAAGCGTAGTCCGCCCCTGGATGAGCAGCCAGAATGCTGTTGAACTGCTCGCGCGCATCCTCGTAGTAGCCGGTGTTCAACTGCGAAACGGCGTAGTCGTAGTGCTCCTCAGGGGAAAGAAATGTGAGGCTGTGCTTTTCCAGTTGCCGCTGACAGGTGGCGATGTACATCTTGCAGCGTTCCTGCAACTCGGCCGGCGCAGTGGGCAGCAGCTTCTCGAAAGCAGCCAGCGCCTTGTCGTATTTGCCGTGCTGGAGCAGTTGCAGAGCGGACTGGTAATGCTGAAAAGCCGGCCCCGCGCCCGTGCTGGAGTGGCCGCCGGACTTACCGGACGTGGAGGGTTCTTTTTTGCGGTCGTGCGCCACGAG
>VFSW01006620.1_pt1 | contig 16996 bp, 11 predicted proteins | sample 5358111 | NCBI WGS metagenome assembly VFSW01 (sample SAMN11554181, study PRJNA540505) | mine drainage metagenome | isolation source: sediment from site ElyBrook_90M | place: USA: Ely Copper Mine, Vershire, VT | collected 2017
GCAGAAGGGTTGTGCTCCCGTCGGTGCACCTGCCGGCAGTGGCAAGGTACCGCGTTCGATGTTCACGACGAGCGCCCGTCCTAAGAAAATTCTGTACGTTCCGGTCGCACTTGTAACGAAGGCTCCAGCGTTGTTGAAGACATCCCAGGTCGTTGGATACGGAACGGAACCCAAAAGCGTCGATGTCGTGCTTGGAGACGAATAGAAATTAAAGAGTTTCGTATTCGGATCGACGAGGCCATAGGCTGGCGAGGGGAACTGCGGATATGACATCACGAGGAAATTCGAACCGGTATACGTTGACCAAATCGTTGAGATAATACCGTCATAAAACGTCGGATCCATCGTTGGAGAGTTGGGCGGAGGGGTTGGTAGCGTTGCCCCATCCGGCGGGATATTTGCCGCATGTTGCGGGCTGATAACGCGCGATACGCCAGCCGTTCCCGTGGACTGAATCAATCCGGTCCACGGTGCCCCTAAGGTGTTGAGATCGGTGATGAGGTTCGATACCGCGTGCGGCTTCATGCCATAGAGTGCGGTTGGTGCAGGATTTCCGCTTGCGTTCACGGCGTTAAACGTAATCGGAATGCCGATAGCATCAACTTGCGTGACGTCCATATTCATCGCGCCTGAGCCCGTCCATGAATATTCGAGGAGATCATAGACGGTATTAACATTATTTGTGCTTGCATTGACGCTCCATGGAGCCGGGCCGCCGACGCCCCCCGAAGCGCTGGGTCCGTTTGACGTGATGTCCAGCGTATTGCCGCCGAGTGCGACGTAGATGCGAGCACTAACGATTGGCGGAAGATTGATACAGCCGTTTGCCGGTAGTGTAATACTTGGAACCGGACCCGATGCAGGCAATGGCTGCGTTACCCCCGATGTCGCCGACGTGAGGTAGATGTGTCCGGTCGATGAAGTATTAAAACCGGCGACCCACAACGTGATCGGTCCGGTAATACCAGTTGTATTGGATAGAAACATCGGGAATGTATTGGCCGGGGGTGCGGGGCAGAAACTTGATGGCGGCGGAGCGGTTGGCGGCGCAGATGTTGGTGGCGCCGTCGGCGCGCCGCTGGGCGTGGGTTTGGGACTTGCCGTTGGAACTGCTTGGCTTGCAACAATCAGTGCATACACATATTGCTGGCCGGCTTTAAACGATACGGTGCTGTTGACGCCGGCAAAAGAAATGGTTTGACCGTTCACGACTCCCGGCCCGAGCACCGGAATCCAGCCGGACGAGCTCTGCGTCGGATCATAGAAGAGGACGTAGGTGGTTGAACCCGGCGGAAGCGTGATGCCGGACGGTAGCGTGTAGGTGAAGCTTGGCGCCGATCCTATGGTGAAATCAGCGCCTGGTACGAGCGTCAGGTAGACGAGACTGGTGATCGCTGTGCCAAGCGAGCTTGGGCCTCGCGGAACGCTCCCCGTGCGGTGGGCGATTGCGGATCCGACCGGCCGTGCAAACGATGGGGCCGTCACGCCGCTTGGAAGACCGACTTGGAGCGTCGCAACGCCGGTCGATGCGCTGCCCGACGTTATCGCCGGTAAAAGAAAGGACAGCGTATATCCGCCGCCGGTGAGCGTTACCGTTGTTGGCGAGGGGCCAATCGGAACCGTTGTCGGGGCTGCGCTTGGCGTAACGACCGGAGGCGTCGATCCACCGCCGCCTCCGCCGCAACCGGCGATTACGACGAACGCAACAACCAAAAAATAAGGAAGGAGAGAACGCCGCACTTGAGACCGACCTTTCAAAAAGCGCTTAGCAAATTGGAGTGCGACAATGTCGAAATGCGTTCCCGCTTCCAGGTCGTTAAATTCACGATAAATCTGGAAGAACTGGCGCAAATCGTGCTTGCTACCGCGGGGAACATCGAGGCTCTCGACCCAATCGCGCTATGCGAACAATGTTATCGGAACAGCGCCAGGACCGATTGCTCATTCACGTTGGACTGGGAGAGAACAGATGTCCCAACTTGAATCAGCACTTGTAGCCTCGTGAATTGCGTGGTCGCTTGCCCAACGTTGAGATCACGAATTTGCGATTCGGCAGCCTGCAAATTGACGGCCGCAACTTGATCGTTTTGCGCGTCTTCGTTCAGCCGAACAATAACCGCACCGAGTTGCGCTCGTTGCGTGAGCAAATTCTGTAGCGCAATATCGATCTGACCGATGGCATCCTCGGCACCAAGAGAAGCATTCCCGGCCGATGAGATTGCGAGATTGATATTCGATACGCGCAAGGTTTGCGTGTTGGTTGCGGCGAGGCCAACTTGAATGACATCACCTTCGTTCGCGCCCGATTGGAAATTGAGCGCGGGAGTATTCGGGTTGGTTAGCGCTGCGACGTTTTGACCAATTTTTACATACGCCGTAACGCCGACATCCAGTGATGAAATATTGCCGATCGAAATTGACGCGTTATCGAAATCTGCGGAGACAGCGTTTGCTCCGAACAATGTGGAATCGACCGAAACGGCACCGGTAGCACTGTTGATAAAGGTTTCTTGTACGGCGATCGACACCCCGGTATTAACAACTTGCAGTTTTACGGTTCCATCAACGGTCGCGTACGTTCCCGCGGAGTTATATGCCTGAATTCCGACGGTCGTAGCAAAATGCGCATTCGCTGTGGTCACCGCTGCGACCAGATACCCACTGTTTACTCCGGCGCCCGCCGCTCCGGAACCCGTGCCAAGTCCACTAACGGAAACCGAAGTTCCGTTCACGGTAAAGTTACTAAAAGTTAACGGGGAGATGCCCAGATTTGTCAGATCCATGCGCAGCGTACCCGTCGGGTCCGTCAAGGTCGGGCGCGTATACGGTGTTGATCCCGGATTCGCGCTCGCGGGAAATGTCGGCCCTAAAACGAGGTCCTTGGATTGGTAACCAACAGCGGCACCCGATGCATTTGTCACCGTCCATCCGATGGTCACGACCGTGCTAGGAGCAAGTCCACTAACGGTAAACGCTGGAGATGTTGTGCCCGGCGCTAGTGTGTAGCTACTGGAGGTCGCCCCACCGGCAAGCGCCGCGTTTGCGGCGATGATTGCTGTCGCGTTTTGTTGTGGTTGAAAGCCTGCGTGGCTTCCATCGAGGAGTGGCTGGCCGTTGAAGCTGGTGTTTTGCGAGATGCGATTCACCTCGAGCAAAAGCTGCGATACTTCCGATTGGAGATTTTGACGGTCGGATGATGAGGAGAGATCCGACGACGCTTCGATCGCGAGGGTGCGAATGCGTTGTAAAATATCGGTTGTTGTTTGCAACGCACCATCGGCCACCTGAGTCGCGTTATTTGCGGCCTGGACGTTCTGTACGGCTTGCGAAAATCCCGAAACCTGCGTTTGCAGATTGGTGGCGATAGCCAATCCGGAAGGATCGTCGGCGGCATTATTGATGCGTAACCCGGAAGAAAGCTGCGCCGTAATGTGCTGCAACGAAGATTGATTCTGGTTGAGGTTGTACAGCACCCCATTGGCCAGTAAATTGTTCGCAAGGCTGATGGCCATGAGCGGTCCTCCATGATTTGCGAGCTGATCAGGCCCGCGACTAACCTAGGCACAATCCATGTGCCTCATTTAAGGGTATCGGAAAAAGGGCTCGGAACGTTAGGTCGAAGGGTATCCCTTCAAGAATGTTTATCGGGTTTTGCGAGGTATTTTGTGTTTTACACTTTCCGCACCAAGCATCTCATCCTGTTGTCCGTGCTGGCTATGGCGTTTTCGGGGCTCCTTTCTCCAGGTGTCGGCTTGGCCCAGGGCCATGCTAACGACACCTGTACGAGCGATACCGCACCCCCCAGGGCCGTCATCGCCTCCTGCACGGCAGATATTCAAAGTGGCAGTCTCAGCGGCGCGAGTCTTGCCGTTGCCTATAACAACCGCGGTGTTGCCAATCGAGAAATCGGCAAGCCGGCGCTCGCAGTCGCCGATTATAACGAGGCCATTCGCAATGATCCGAGTGATGCCGATGCGTACGTCAATCGCGGCATAGCGCGGTTCGATTTGCGGCAGTTTACGCAGTCGCTCGCCGACATGAATTATGCCTTGGTACTTCAACCGAATAAAAAGGAGGCGTTCTATAACCGGGGCCTCGTTTATATGGGCACCGATAGGATTCCGCAAGCGATCACCGATTTTAATAAAGCCATCGAACTCGATAACAAGTATGAGAAGGCCTTTGCCAATCGTGGCTTTGCGTACTATCTCAACGATTCGTATGAGGAAGCTCTGGCTGATTTTAATCGGGCGCTCGAACTCAATGATCGTGATGCCTATACCTACGAAAATCGGGCTGAGCTTTATTACGCTCAAGGAAAATATGCGCTTGCGCTCAGTGATTTCAATCGGTCGATTTCCCTAAATCCGCACAGTGTCTACGCCTACCTCGGTCGCGGCCGGCTGCATAACACGACCGAGAAATTTATCCCGGCCCTCGGCGATTTTACCTATGCTTTAGAAATTGAGCCGAGTATCCGTGCGGCATTCGTCGGACGAGCAGGAAGCTATGCCGGGTTAGGTCGCTCGAAGCTCGCGATTCTCGATCTTACGTCCGCAATCAAGCTCGACGGAAAAGTCGCCGGGACCTACGCATCGCGTGGGTCGGCATATGCTGCGCTCGGTAATCGAGTGGCTGCCTTAGCCGATTATGCTCGCGCAATTCATCTTGATGCAAAGAAGCCATACAGCTTTATGGATCGTGGCTATTTCTATTTTGAAACGGCGCAATACGCGCTCGCCGCGTCCGATCTCGCCCATGCCCTCGCGCTGAAAACCTCATCGTTGTATCCCGTTATGTGGCTCCATTTGGCTCGTGCCCATGCACACGTCGGCGATGCACGTGAGTTTGCGGCCAATAGCGCGCATAGCGATGCGAAGCATTGGCCCGGCCCGGTCATCGCATTGTTTTCGGGCAAATCGACGCCGACCCAAGTGCTTGCGGCGTCAAAGACGCTGCCGGGTACGCCGGGGTTGCCCAATCATAATGGTTGTGAAGCGCACTTTTACATCGGTGAATGGTATCTGTTGCATAAAAATCCCGGTTTAGCGAAATCGCATTTCAAGCAAGCCGTCGCGACGTGCCCGTTGACCTATATTGAATATTCCGGTGCAAAAGCCGAACTGCGGCGCATATAGCGATACGCGGCAACGCGATAGAGAGCATCATTGCGTTGAGTATCGAGTCTCCACGCCGTATACGTCGCTTTGATCACATGTTCGTCGTCATCGGAGATTGCGGCTGCAAGCATCTCGTCCCAATCGGGCGTCGGCTCTTGCCGAATGGAATTCAGTAGCGCAGCCTTGAGCGTGGGCTTTGTTCCCGCGACAAGCGTTGCCGCAGCAAATGCGCACCAAAATGACGTCATCGCAGCATCGAAATCTTCTATATACGGTGCAAGGATCTCGACGGCGTGCGTTCCCGTCATGACGTGGAGTGCTGTGAAGGAACCCGATAGTGCAAATGCACCTGCTGCAGCGAGGCCAAGGCTGGCAAAATCGTTCGGGCTGGGAACATACCTGGCAATGTTCAAAAAATCGGGATGCTCGCTAACCGTTTGCATTCGCGAGCTTATTAAGCCGCGAGGTTGAACGGTGATGATGCTGTTTTCAATGCGGGCGAGCGCCTCATCAAGACGAACGACCTCGATCCGCGAGGCGGGTAGGATCTCAAGGTAGTCACGCTCCCACGATGCGAGGGCGGCGATGAGGTCCTCATCATCGTCTCGCTCCAATGCATATGCGGCACGTATTGCGGGATGGAACGCTGCCGCCCCGACGCCACGCATTAGACGGCCGAGATGCATCCGCAAGACCTTCTCGCGTCCGTGCGGTAAAAATCGCGATGACCATTGTTCTCGATGTTCACGCTCCGATGCATCGGCTTCGTGGAGCGCGTGTCTGCGTGCATATGCCTGGGCCCACGTACGGATGCGCTCGTTGCTCGCACCCATCGCTGCGAGAGCGGAGACACCCATTGGAAGATGATCGGATAGCGTGAGACCGGACGCCGTATACGACGCTGCGTGCAATCGATATGGTGCAAGAATTTCTCGGACGGAGTTTGTGCTTTCCACTCATAGCATAAACCAAGCGGCGAGATGATCGTTTCGACTATTCGAGACTCGGGGGAAGGAGCCCGACGCACACAAAGAAAACGCCGCGGGAAACACCGTTTGAGGAGTCTTGTGAACGTGCCTATTAACGTTGGTAATACCGCATTTATGTTGATCTGCGCGAGTTTGGTCATGCTGATGACTCCAGGACTCGCGTTCTTTTACGGCGGCTTGGTCGCTCGCAAAAATGTGTTAGCGATTATGATCCAGAGTCTCATGTCGCTGGGTGGGACGACTGTGTTGTGGATCGCGTTCGGGTATTCCATGTGCTTTGGTCCAACGTGGCACGGGATTATCGGCAACCCACTGACGTACGCGTTTTTGCATGGCGTAAACCTACATACGATGTTTACCGGGAATAACGCCGGCATCCCGCTCATCGTGCATATCGCCTATCAAATGATGTTTGCCATTATTACCCCGGCGCTTATTACCGGGGCATTCGCGAATCGCGTGACCTTTAAAGCGTATTTCCTCTTTTTGACGGCCTGGTTGATCTTCGTATATTTTCCGTTCGTGCATATGATTTGGAGCCCGAATGGCATCATGGCGCAGTGGGGAGTTCTGGATTTTGCAGGCGGTCTCGTCGTCCACGCATCCGCCGGATTCGCCGCACTCGCGTCGGTGCTGTATGTCGGGCGTCGGGCCGTTGTGGAGAACAAGCCGCACAACATTCCGTGGATTGCGCTGGGTACCGGCTTGCTCTGGTTTGGGTGGTACGGCTTTAATGCCGGATCCGAATTGCGCGTCGATGCCGTGACGGCATCCGCCTTTTTGAATACCGATATCGCCGCTTCATTTGCGGCCGTTGCCTGGTTGCTCTTCGAGTGGGGATACGGTCGGCAACCGAAGTTCGTGGGGCTCTTAACCGGTGCCGTCGCCGGCCTGGCAACGATTACGCCGGCCGCAGGCTACGTCTCACCGGTCACGGCGGTGATCATTGGCATCGCTGCCGGTATCGTCTGTTACTATGCCGTCGCGATGAAAAATCGTCTTGGTTGGGATGACGCTCTGGATGTGTGGGGCGTCCACGGTGTCGGCGGCTGTTTAGGCGTTGTCTTACTTGGTGTGTTTGCCTCGAAAGCGTGGAATCCGAACGGCGCTAATGGATTGCTGCACGGCGACCCGTCGTTTTTCGTCAAGCAAGTCGTCGCCGTTATCATTTGTAGCGCGTGGGCGTTCGCGTTCACCTACGGTATGTTATGGCTGATCAATTTGGTTACGCCAACGAAAGTGGATCGCGACGCAGAAGAGCGCGGCCTCGACCTGACGTTGCACGGTGAGGAAGCGTATCCCGTCGGTTTGTAAGTGAAGCTCGAGTCAGGAAGAAAATGGAAGACAATATAATATGACGACGGCGCCTGCCAAGGGGTTTTTTGAAGCCCTGTATGACCTATCGTTCCAGTCGTTCGTAACCCCAAAAATAATTCGGATCGTCTATGTCATTTCGTTGCTTCTTGTTGCGATCTGGTCGGTACTGTTCCTCATTAGTGGATTTTTGCCATCGTATGGACTTTTGGGCAGTTCAGGTCCAAGTTTGCTCGGTATATTCTTGCATGCGATTGGCGCGTTCGTCGTGTTCCTCTTAGGGTCCCTAGGCGCTCGAATCTCCTTGGAGTTTGTGATGGCCGTTTTCCGTATCGCCGAGAATACGGAATCAATGCGCCGTCCAGAATAGTCGCCTGCGGAAGGTTCATCTAATCTTCCTCACATCGGGATAGTCCTGGGGCAGACTCACGAGGTGAGGGAATTATGAGCATACATCTTGACGATTCTGAAGCGCATACACTCTTGGAGCGCTTTGGGCTTCACGTGCCGATTACGGACGAGCGATATCTCGCTCATGCCCAAGTTGATCGGGGCCTCTGCGTGACGATCGACGGCCATTTCGATGAAGATCTTGGGGCCAACGTTATTGAACTCTTGGTCGATTCCGTATCGGCGCAACGCATGTGCCCGGTCAGCGAACTCCAGGCGAGCGCATTATTGGATGAGATTCATGGAAAACGCGATGTCTTTCCGCATGATTCAACCTTTTCGCACATGGTTACGCACCTTCTAATGAAGTGTTCAAAGCTCTATTCGGAAAGTGGGATCGACGGTTTCGTCTTCTATCCCGTCTATTTGCAAGAGCGGGACTATCGCATTGGCGTCGCGCGGATGTTTCGAAGCAAAGCACTCCACCTAAAAGAGCGACTCGATCCGCATGCGCACGATCGTAAGGCGGTTTTTTATCATCGTCCGGATTAGCACATCGGTGTGTTGAAGCAACAGATTCTCATCATTGACGGTCACCCCGATCCACGTGGAGGTCATCTCGGAAATGCGTTAGCCGCGGCCTACGCCGACGGCGCGAACGACGGGGGGCACGATGCTCGAACGCTCACCGTCGGACGGCTGGAATTTCCGTTGTTGCGCAGCCAAGCGGAGTTTGAACAAGAACTTCCGCCAGCGGGTATCCAGCATGCGCAAGAGTTGATTCATTGGAGTACGCATATCGCCGTATTCTATCCGCTCTGGGTGGGCGACATGCCCGCTCTACTCAAAGGCTTTTTTGAGCAGACGCTTCGACAAGGCTTTGCCGCGACACCACCGGGCCCGGGCGGATCAAAACAATTACTGACTGGGAAATCCGCGCGTATCGTGGTGACGATGGGGATGCCGGCGCTCGTCTATCGCTGGTATTTCGGTGCAGCGAGTTTGCGCAGTTTGAAACGCAGTACCTTAGGCATTTGCGGCATCGGGCCGATCCGCGACAGCGTTTTTGGCGGCGTTGGAAAGGCCGATGCCGCAACTCGTTTGCAATGGCTCGCAGAGATGCGTGAGCTCGGAGCCCGCGCGCTGTAGGCAGCGTCGGATCACCGACGACGGTGAACGTACCCGATCGGTATGCTGAGTTCCATGTAGCGGCAGAGGAGATTGACGAGTCGGATCTGCTCGACGTGATTGCAGCGCACGTCGAGCAGCGCGGGCGAATGGACGACGATGCTCATGCATTGGGCCCGAGAAATCGCCACGTTAAAGCGATTTTTCTCGAACAGGAACTCCATGTTGCGAGGAACATTCTCGCCGCTCGATGTGGCCATCGAATAGAACACGATTGGTGCTTCTTGACCTTGGAACGTGTCGACTGTTCCGACGCGAATGTGCGGATAACCGCGCTCGACGAGCGACGATTGTATGAGTTTCCGCTGCGCGTTAAACGGCGTGACGATCATCATATCGCCCGGGAGAAGTGCGCGTGGAGCTGCGTCATGAAGTGTGACAGTGCCTTCGAGAAGGCGCTCGACCATATCGATGATCGCCTCGGCTTCCGGCATAGATGCGCGGGCATTATCGGTGTGAGTAACAGCACAGGATGCAAGGCCCGCGCTCGGAAAGCCCGCTGCGCTGATAGCATTTCTGTGCGTTCGCGAATCCGCTCGTAATCGGCCGTCGTAGACCATATCGGAGATAAAGCCGCAGATGTCGGGATGCATTCGGTAGGAGACATCAAGAAGAATACCACGATCCGGCGCAACGGTCGATGCTTCGCCGAGAAGGTGCTCCAAAACCGATTTCCCCGCGCCGTCTGCATGGACGCCTTGACTGACCTGCGCAAGTTGCATGGGATCGCCCAATAGCACAATATTGCGGGCGCAAGGCGAAACCGCGATGGCATCGGCAAGCGACGTTTGCCCCGCTTCGTCGATGAAGAGATAGTCGAGTTGCTCGATCATCCCTTCACGGGCAAAGAGCCAGCTGTTCCCCGAGATGAGCGTGTGATCGCCCCTTTCGATTGCCGCGTTGTCGTCGAGATTCACGATCAATGGTTGTTCTTCGCGCGAGAGATACCGTGAGTTTTCGTTCTGTTTGCTGAATTTGTGGGCGCCGCGGAGCCGTGATGCCGGAGTTTGCATCGCCACTGTTTCGATCTCATGGAGCATCGTATGAATGGCTTTGTGCGTACTGGCCATCACGCCAACGCGCTTTCCATCCATAATCAGTGAATGGATCAGTCGGGCTCCGGTATAGGTTTTTCCGGTTCCGGGCGGGCCTTGCAGAATCAGATAGCTTCCGGCAAGGGCGTGGACAAGCGGAGTGATGTTCGATGGCTGCACGTGGTCGGGCTGTAGTCGTGCGCCTTGCGGGCGATCATGAAGATGTGGGTACTCGCATCGCAGAAGATCGAGTGTAACCGGGGATCGTGCGGCAAGGCTTCCGTTGCAGTACGCGTCGGCAATGCGAGCAAGTGCATCACGCTGGAGGTATGTCGCAATCGGTTGGCCCGGAATGAGTTCGGTTAGCTCCCGCGCCTCCTCAAGCGTTGCGGACGATTTTATGCGGAGGAGATTCGTCTCATCATCGATACTGAGTATCGTTCCCGCGTATCCTGGAAGACGCGGATTCCAAACGCGATCCGGGAGATGATGAGTTTGGGCCGGAAATGCATAGGTGTAGACAAGGCTTCGATCTCGTGGTGATTCCTTGACGGGCGGAATATCTTCGCGGAGCGTCAGGCCGCCAATCGCTTCGTGGTCGCCTTCGATCAGCGTATCGATGTTTTCGCAACGATCGAATAATGCCCACCATGCAGGCTTCTCTTCATTGCGGTGATAGGAGAGGAGGTTGCCGAGAAGGACGGCATGCGGATCATCCGATGCGAGCAGACGCGTTTGGGTGGCGGAGCGACGCGCTGATTCTTTTTCATCGCGCTCACGTTGTAGGCATTGCGGGCATGATGGATCGTGGCTCTCATGGCAAAGGGCGTTGGCCTGTTTGAGCGGCTTAAAGAGCAGTTCTACTCCGTGTGTCGATTCGTACTCGCGTCGACGCTCGAGAAGCCATTCGCGAAGGAGAAACGTCGAGCGGCAATCTTCCTCGTTGTACAAGGCAATATCGTCGAGTATGGATTGCTGCCGTTGATTCGCGAGCCAGTATTCGAACATGAGAACGGAATCATCGCCTCGTCGAACCTCTGCCGTCCGCTGCATGCCGTAAAATGGTTCGAAATTTTTGATCGAATAGCTAGCCTGGGAAATCATCACCGATTGACGCGCGACTGCATAGAGATCGACGAGCATCTCGCTGCGAAGTATCTGATCGACTTCGTCTTGGCGCGTCTGGTGTCGCTGCGATAGGGTGCGCAGGCGGGTTTTTTCGTACGGTGCGTAGTGGTAGATATGCATGTTGGGATACATCGTGCGTCGAGCCAGAAAAAAATCGACGCACGCTTCAAATGCGCGCTTCTCGGCGCTTCGATCTGTGCCCCAAAACGTGTGAAACGGCTGCTCGTCCTCGGGTGCATAGACGCCGAAAAGATATTCTAAGCCGGTACCGATATCGAAGAGCGGGTCACCTTCCATATCGAAAAAAAGATCGCCGGGTGCAGGTTCCGGGAGCAACGAAAAACCACGGTTTGGTGATTGATCGAGCAGATGATAGAGCAACTCGTGCGACTCCCGCCCGCGTGCCTGTAATGCTGCTTGCCGATGAAGTCGTGTAAAGGCATGCGCCGAGAGGCCGGATGGCCGCACTGCGTTTGGCGCAGCTAAGGCCGCGAGCGTTCCAATGCCGCTCGCCTCGAGCGCAACGATCTGTTCTCGGCGGATCGATGCGACCAGGCTTAGATGATCGTCGTCGCGGCGTCGCTGCTCGCACCGCGATGACCATTCGCACGTGGCGCAATGCGAACAGGGGATCGGATAGGCATCCAGCGATTGCGCGCTGGAAAGAAACGATGCTTTGCAATGTCGATAGTAGGCCGAGAAATCATTGACGCGAAATCGTCGCTCCGTCCCATCGCCGAGAACCACATGCATCCATACCGGTTCGGTGCCACAAATGCGCCCAAGGTGCTCGCTATAGTGACAGAGCTGCATGACGAGGGCCGGCTTTTCGGAGAGGGCGAGTTTTGTGTCGACGACTTCGTAGCTCCATGGCCAATTCCGGCTTGCTCGATCGACGCGGATAAGAAAATCGGCCCTGCCCGAAAATTGTCCGTCGAAAAACGTCGCTTGGTAGATCACCGCCGCGCCACGCTGCATGGCTTCGATGGTTTGTTCCGCGGCGTCGGTCAACGCTGCGAGCGAATGCCCCGCGTGCAGAAGCTCGACAATATCTCGTTGTTCACCTCGCAAGCGAGCAAGATGCAGAAGCTCGTGCCGTTCACCTTTGGCGGCAACGAGTGTCGTTCCCGGCAACGTCTCCGGGTGAACTCTTTTGCCTTGAGCCACATCCCGCTCCAGAGAAACGAGATGCGCACACGCAAGATAATCGATCAGATCCGTCGCGGAAAATATGAGTTGCCCATCAAGAAGCTGCATGATGATGTGATACTCGCGTATGACCGTGCCACCTGTCGGGCACGGAGGAAAAACAGGGGCTCTCCAATCAGGAGAGCCCCTACGGTTTTCCTTTTCAGGGCCAACCGTGGTGTTATAGCGCAGTCAGTTGTTGCGCTTGAAGTTGCTGCGGGAGCAACTGTTGTAAGGCCGCGAATTGCGCCGCTATCGAGGAGAACGGGTTTTGCGTTGGTAGCGGTGCCGTGGTGGAGTTGGGAACGCCGAATGCGTCAGTATCCGAATCCAGGCTCGATGCCGACGTCGCGGAGCCTTTGGTACCATGCCCAAGATGGGCTTTGAGGCCTTTAAGATCGCTCTGCAACGTGGTTTGTTGGGTCGATGTGAGCACCGAATCGATTTGGGCGTGGATCTGTGCCGGAGAGATGGTGCCTGATGCAGCGCTTTGGAAAATACTCTTGAACTGGCTTTGTTGCAGTGCAGTCAGATTCAAGTTTGAAAACGGCGACGTGCTGTTTTGGGTGCCGTTTGCTCCAAAAAGCTGCGCGATCGCGTTTTGACGCTGAATTGCGTCGGGGGATAGACTCATTTAGTCACCTCCTTTCTCTGTCAAGTTGTCGGCTAAGCCGCGTCCGAAATCCTTATAATCGAGGCGCGAATCCCGAATCCTGGGAATAGTTAGAGGGTTTGCTGAGCGGCGACGATCGTTTTTGCCAGAATGTGGAGGGCATTCCGCCGCGGCATAAAGGGGCGGTGAATCACACGGATGTGCCGACGTGCCTGCGGATCCGAGAGTTCGCGTAAGAGTATTCCCGGCATGGCGACGTGCCCGATCGCCATCTTCTGTATGATCGTCATCCCCATATTTGCGCGCACCAAGTGCAGGAGCGTCTCCAGGCTTGTTGCGCGGACATCGGCGACGATATTCTTTCCCGTTCGCGTATCGGCGCAAAGCGACAGTGCTTGATCGCGTAAGCAGTGCCCATCGGCCAAAAGGATGAGCATGCTTGCATCGATCTCGCCAAGCGCGATGCGATCTCGTTGTGCCAAGGCGTGCGTGTGTGGAAGCGCAAGCAGAAACGGTTCATCGAAGAGCGGGATTTCTGACAATCCCTCCTTTTCGTGTTCGGTGGCAACAACGGCGGCATCTAACGTGCCGTCGAGCACGGCGGCGAGAAGGCGCGGCGTTACATCTTCGGTGACGGAGACCGGCGCTCGCGGCAGAGCTCGGTGAAGTACGGGGAGTAATGTCGGCAACAGATATGGCGCAACCGACGGGATGAATCCGATACGCAAAGGACCGCACAGCGGATCCGTTCCCTCCCGGGCGAGATAGCCGATGCGTGCAACGGCGGCCATTGCCAACCGAGCCTGTTCGAGAATCGCAACTCCCGTGGGGGTAATGCGAATCGTGTGCCCGTCTCGCTCGAAGATTTCGATGCCGAGCGATCGCTCAAGCTTGCGAATTTGGCCGGAAAGCGTCGGCTGGGAGACTCCACAGACCTTGGCCGCTCGACTGAAGCTCCGTTCTTGGGCCACGGCGATGGCATACTCGTAATCGCGCATATTCATAGATAAATCCAATAAGATGTATAGATTATATTGTCTTGACCGATGAGTTAGTCCTGGCTATGGTCGTTGTATCCCGAAGCAAGCCCTTCGCTAGTGAGGAAAATGTCACCATGTCTGAAGCTCAATGTCCCTTCCACCAACCCGGCGGATCCGGCCCCTCAATCGAGGATTGGTGGCCAAACCGCCTGCCGCTGAACGTTCTTCGGCAGAATTCCCGGAAGTCGGATCCGATGGGCGACGGGTTCTCCTACGCCAAAGAGTTTCAAAGCCTCGATCTCGCCGCCGTGAAGGCCGATCTTGCCGCGCTGATGACCGACTCCCAGGACTGGTGGCCGGCGGATTTCGGCCATTATGGACCGTTTTTTATTCGCATGGCCTGGCACAGCGCGGGGACCTATCGCATCAGCGATGGACGCGGTGGTGCGGGTGCCGGGCAACAGCGTTTTGCGCCGCTCAATAGCTGGCCCGATAACGTTAATCTCGACAAAGCGCGACGCTTGATCTGGCCCATTAAGCAAAAATACGGCAGCAAAATCTCGTGGGCCGATTTGATTGTGCTCGCCGGAAATGTCGCGTTAGAAACGATGGGCTTTCCAACGTTCGGCTTTGCCGGCGGCCGGGCCGATGTCTGGGAGCCGGACGAATCGGTCAACTGGGGCCCGGAGGGTACCTGGCTTGCAGACAAACGCTACTCGGGTCAGCGCGATCTTGAGAATCCCTTAGCCGCTGTGCAAATGGGTCTGATTTACGTCAATCCCGAGGGGCCCAACGGGAATCCCGATCCGCTCGCATCGGCCGTCGATATCCGTGAAACGTTTCGCCGCATGGCGATGAATGATGAAGAAACGGTCGCGTTGATTGCCGGCGGTCATACGTTTGGCAAGGCGCACGGCGCCGGACCCGTTTCAAACGTTGGGCCCGAACCCGAAGCGGCCGGCATTGAAGAGCAAGGCCTCGGTTGGAAGAGCAGTTTTCGCTCGGGTAAGGGTGACGACACGATCGGTGGTGGGCCGGAAGTCACCTGGACGAAAACGCCGACGACGTGGGATAACAACTATTTTGAAACACTGTTCGGCTACGAATGGGAATTGACGCAGAGCCCTGCCGGAGCAAAGCAGTGGACGGCCAAAAACGGAGCGGGCGCCGGCACCGTGCCCGATGCGCACGATCCAAGTAAACATCATGCTCCGACGATGATGACGACCGATCTCGCGTTACGCTTCGATCCGATCTACGAAAAAATTTCGCGTCACTTCTACGAGCATCCCGATGCGTTTGCCGTTGCATTTGCCCGCGCGTGGTTTAAGCTCACGCATCGTGATATGGGCCCGCGTGCCCGGTATCTGGGGCCCGAAGTCCCGAGCGAAGCGCTCATTTGGCAAGATCCCGTGCCGTCGTCCGATGCTCCTGTCATCGATGCGAACGATATCGCGTCGCTTAAAGCCGAGATTCTTGCATCAGGAATTTCCGTGGCAAAACTCATCGCGACGGCATGGGCTTCGGCTTCAACCTTTCGTGGGTCCGATAAACGCGGCGGCGCAAACGGCGCCCGGCTTCGCTTAGCCCCGCAAAAAGATTGGGCCGTCAACGAGCCGGCACAACTCGCCGTTGTACTCGCCTCACTTGAGAAGATTCAAACGACGTTTAACCGCGCTCACCAGGGGCGTAAACATCTTTCGCTTGCCGATCTTATCGTGCTTGCCGGGTGTGCGGGGGTGGAACGCGCAGCAAAAAACGCCGGCTATGCAATCAGCGTACCATTTACACCGGGTCGCACGGATACAACGCAAGAACTCACCGATGTTGAATCTTTTGCAGTGCTCGAACCGACTGCCGATGGCTTCCGGAATTATCTCGCGTCGGAAAACGGCATACCCGCCGAAGTTCGCCTGATCGACAGAGCGCAATTATTGACGCTCACGGCACCCGAGATGACGGTGCTCGTTGGTGGAATGCGCGTCCTCAATGCAAATGTCGGAGCCGCGAAGCATGGTGTCTTTACGTCGCGGCCGGAGTCTCTGACGAACGACTACTTCGTGAATCTTCTTGACATGGCTACCGTGTGGACGCCGTCGACGGAGAAGCCCGGCATTTTTGAAGGGCGAGATCGCAGCAGCGGCGCGCTGAAATGGACGGGGACGCGCGTCGATTTGATCTTCGGCTCAAACTCCGAACTGCGGGCGCTAGCCGAGGTCTATGGCAGTGCCGATGCGCAGAAGACATTCATCGACGATTTCGTCGCCGCATGGAATAAAGTGATGAATCTCGACCGTTTCGATCTTCCACATTAGCATTCGCTATGAGGTTGAAAGGCGTTTAACCCAGGTATACAAACCGAAGGTTGTCGCGGCGAAAGCGATCGCACCGATAATCGTCGTGATCGTCGTGAAGTTGGCGCCGATGAGCGCGAGCGGAGCCGGATTCTTCGTCACGATGATGATGCCGGCAACGACGATACCGAGCAAAGATTCTCCGACAATTAAGCCCGATGCCATGAGAACACCGTAGCGTTCCGCCGCTGCGGTGTTTTTTTGCGTTTTCGCCCAGCGATTATAGAAATGTCCGACGATGGCACCAAAGATGACCGGTGCTGTCGTTGCCGCGGGAAGATAGATGCCTAAGCCGATGGCCAAGGGTGGAAGGCGCATTTTTTTCGTCGCGCCGAGGAATTCATCGAGCGCGATGATCCCGAGGCCGATGAGTGCGCCGACGCCGATGAGCGACCAATCGAGTTGGCCTCCGATAACACCGCGCGCGAGTGCGGTAATCAGCGTCGCTTGCGGCGCCGGTAAGGCCTTTGCGCCGAGATGAACGATCGGGGATCCGGCAAAGCCGTAGGCGGAGTTCAAGAGATTGAGCACCGGCGGGATGACGAGTGCGCCAAAGACCACGCCGATGACGAGGGCGACTTGCTGACGCCATGGCGTTGCATCGACGAGTTGACCGGTTTTGAGATCCTGCAAATTATCGTTGGCGATCGTTGCAACGCACAACACGACGGCTGTGACAAAGAGAGCAAAGGCAAGTA
>VFSW01006621.1_pt1 | contig 16993 bp, 18 predicted proteins | sample 5358111 | NCBI WGS metagenome assembly VFSW01 (sample SAMN11554181, study PRJNA540505) | mine drainage metagenome | isolation source: sediment from site ElyBrook_90M | place: USA: Ely Copper Mine, Vershire, VT | collected 2017
CATTTCCAGCGCGCGCGGCGATTACTTTCTGATTCTATCGCGCCTCGTGCCGTACAAACGCATCGATCTGGCGGTGCAAGCATTCAACGAACTCGGTTTGCCGCTAGTGATTGCCGGCGATGGACGCGACCGCGCGCGCTTGCAGGAGATGGCAAAGCCGAACGTGCGATTCCTTGGCCGCGTTTCGGACGACGCCGGGCGCGACCTGCTGGCGCGCTGCCGTGCGTTCCTCTTTCCCGGCGAGGAGGACTTTGGCATCACGCCGCTGGAAGCGAACGCGTGCGGATGCCCGGTGATCGCCTTTGCCGCCGGCGGCGCGCTTGACACGACCATCGAAGGCGTGACCGGCGAATTCTTCCGCGAGCCGACCGCGCAGTCATTGGCAGACGTGGTGCGCTCGTTCGACGACAAAAAGTACGACCGGCAGACAATTCGTAAACATGCGGAAAAGTTCGGCGTGAGTGTGTTCAAAGAAAAGTTGATTCAAGTATTACAATAGCTGGATAGAAGGGCGGTCGAGCGCTTTTTTGACGCAGAGTTCATTTGCTGTACCGCACCCCATATCGTAAAACGGGAAATGGGAAATGGAAACTACAAGATCAGAAGAGATTTCCGTCGAAGAGTTGGTTAAGCAAGGTATTGCCGCAATGCACGCAGGTGACAAGTCACGGGCTCGTAAATTGCTTACAGAAGCTCTCGATCGTGATCCGAAAAATGAGTTGGCTTGGATTTGGATTGCAGATCTCAACCCAAGAGATGCTGCACGCAAATACTGTTTGGAAAGAGTCTTGGAAATCAATCCTGATAATAAGAAAGCGATGGATTGGCTCAAGAATCTTTCGCCAGGGATTCTATCCGAATCTCCATTTCCCAAGGGCTATCACAAATCCGCGAACCCAAAATGTACCTATCCAGGATGTGAGCTTACCGTCTTAAAACCGGAATACAAATATTGTTTGAAGCACTGGAAGGGAACAAAACCACATGTTACCTCCGAGCCCAAGGCGCAATATGGTGACTCAATGCTCTCTTCCAGTGCTATTGCTGAAAAAGTAAAGCTCTCTAGCCAGAAGATCAATCAGATTCTCGGTGAACTCGGATGGATTACCCGAGAGAAAAAAGGCTGGATTCCAACCTCACAAGGAAAAACTCTCGGTGCAGTACAGATAGAATACTCTCAAACAGGTATCCCGCGCGTACTTTGGCCCAAGACCATTATCGAGAACAAGGTGTTTTTGAGTACAATAAGAGATTTCAAAGGGGAACAAATACCAACATCAAGCACGAGCCAGAATGATAGTTCGGGCTTTAGAGACAAGTTTCCAGCCAAACTACGTGCAACTGACGGTCACTGGGTCCGGTCAAGAGCAGAACTCTTAATCGATAACTGGCTTTATATGTCAAGCGTCGTTCATGCTTACGAGCGGCAGCTGCCAATTGAGGAAGAAGCATATTGTGATTTCTATATACCAAAGGGTAAAGTCTATATTGAGTATTGGGGGCTTGAAAGAGACCTAAAGTACAAAACCCGAATGAACACAAAAAGGGAGTTGTACGGCAAGCATGGATTGAACTTAATCGAACTGACCGATGAGAATATTCGCAACCTGGATGATTGCTTGCCGAAGATGCTCTTGAAATATGATGTCGAAGTGGGTTAAGAGAAAAGAGCGTTTACGATAACTGCAATCGGAAACGGGGTTTCTATGGAACTAAGAGATTACGCGCGCGTCATCTGGCGCTACCTCTGGCTCATCGCCGCGCTGGTCGCGGTGGTTGGTGTGGGCAGTTTTATTTTTCGCGCGCAACCCGCGCCGCAGTACACGGCGAGCGTGCGTTTTACGATCGGCGTGAGCGCGCCGTCCGCGGCGCAAGTGACCGGCTATGACCCCATCCTCACGTCGTACCAGGCGTCGGAATACATCCGTGACGATTTCGTGGAGATCGTCCACAGCGACGTATTTGCCGATGACGTGAACGCCGAACTGACGAAGATGGGCGTGACCGGCGTCAAGATCAGCAAAGACAATATTTCCGCCGCGGTGGAAAACCAACGCCGCTTGATGTCGATGGCGGTGACGTGGAGCAACGCCGAACAGGCGCAGCAGATCGCGAACGCGGCGGTCCAAAACCTCAGCGAGAATAATGCCAAGTATTTCGCGCAGTTGGGCGCGAGCGGCGCGATGGTTGCCGTGATCGACAAGCCGGCGGTCAGCCGGGTGGGCGCGTCGCTGCGCGAGCAACTCGACATTCCGATTCGCGTTTTGATCGCGCTGCTGGCGGGCATTGCGCTCGCGTTCATTCTGGATTATCTCGACCATTCGGTGCGGGACGCGCGCGACGCAGAGGCACTGGGCTTGAATGTCGTCGGAGAAATTCCGCGGGGAAGGTAGACGGGTAGACAAGTAGACCAAGAAACAAGCGTCAGCGGTCTCCTTGTTTACCTGTTTACCGGATTCTGTGGTAAAATGTTCCGCGTAACCGCACGTTAGGAGACAAGAATGCAACTGCAAGATTACGGGCGTATCCTTTTGAAACGCGGCTGGATCATTATCCTGCTCGCGGTGCTGGCGGCGGGCAGCGCCTACGCCTTTAGCAAACTGCAAACGCCGATTTACACCTCCACGGTAACGCTGAGCGCCGTGCCGGCGCGTCCGTCGGACTATGGGCAAACGCTCGCGATCAAGAATCTGCTGCTCAACTATGTGCAACAAATGCAATCACCCGCGATCACGCAGCAGGTGATCGATAAATTGCAGCTCGACCTGACGCCAGAAAAATTTGTGAGCCTGCTCAATTTCAACGCCGACGAATCCACGCTGACCCTCTCGATTGAAGCGCGTTATCCGATTCCCGCCGTGGCGGCGCGCATGGCGCAAACGCTTGCGGATGCGTTCATCTCGACGCATAACCAAGAGAATCTTCAGATTGACCAACTGGACCGTATTCTAGTCAAACCTCTCCGCAATGCCACATCGCCGGTCATCTTTTCTCCCAAGACGTCGATCAACACATTCGCGGGTGCGATTCTCGGCGCACTGATCGGCGTGCTCCTCGTGTTTGTTCTGGAATGGCTCGAATCGGACATCGTCCGCACGGCAGAAGACCTCGAGCGCTACATCGGCGTGACCGTGCTTGGCGCGATCCCGACGTTCAACGAGAAAGAAGAAGAAGCGAGCGCGCGCAAGAAAGCTCAAATTGGAGTTTCCAATGCCTGATGACCGTTCATCCACTTTGATTACCATCACCAATCCGCGTTCGCCGATCAGCGAGGCGTTCCGCACGCTGCGGACGAACCTGGAATTTTCCAGTCTCGACAAAGCGATCCGCTCGATGGTCGTGACCTCCGCCGCGCCGGAAGAAGGCAAATCGACGACGCTGGCGAATCTCGCGGTGACGATCGCGCAGTCGGGCAAGAAAGTGATCCTGGTCGACTGTGACTTGCGGCGCCCGGCGCTGAATCAGATTTTCAGCGCGCGCGGCGCGCCCGGTTTCACCGATATGATGCGCGACGACGCGCTGATGAGCAAGCCGCCGCTGCAGGACACCGCGGTTGCGAACCTGCGCCTGCTGGCGAGTGGCACGATTCCGCCGAACCCATCCGAGCTGCTGGCGTCGCGGCGGATGAGCGAGGTGATCGCCGCGCTGCAAGCGCTCGCGGATATGGTTCTGTTCGACGCGCCGCCGATCGTCGCGGTGACGGACGCGGCGGTGCTCGCCACCAAAGTCGACGCGGTGCTGCTGGTCGTCAGCGCGGGCAAGACCAAGCGCGAGCACGCGAAGAAAGCCAAGGCGCTGCTGGAAAAAGTGAACGCGCACCTGATCGGCACGGTGCTCAACAACGTCAAAGGCGAGGCGAGTCTGTACCAGTACTATTCGAGTGAGGAGAAACAAGCGAGACCGTAGAGACGTCCTGGTAACCACGCAAACGCAATGAGGCATTCGCGATGAACCCTGGCATCGAGTGGGCTAGAGAGAAAGCCGCGGCGAATCTTAAAAAGCACAACGTCAGTTTCGATGAAGGCGCAACGGTTTTCAATGATCCACTTTCGATCACGATCCCAGACCCCGACCACTCATTGGATGAAGAACGCTATATTGACATCGGCGCTTCGGATCGAGGGCGGCTCGTGGTCGTATCTTATACGGAACGCGGAACGAATTTACGGTTGATCAGTTGCCGTAAGGCGAACCCAACGGAACGGAGACGCTATGAAGAAACTAATGACCCCAGCCGCAGAGACAGAGGATACCCTGCGCGCCGAGTATGATTTCTCCGGCGGTGTGCGCGGCAAGCACTATCAGGCATTGCAGGGCGGATACACGATCATCATTCGCAATGCGGACGGTACCTCTCGGGTCAAAGAGGTGAAACCCTCTCAAGGCGCGGTTATTCTGGAACCCGATGTCCGAAAATATTTTCCAGACTCAGAGTCAGTGAACACGGCACTGCGGTCGCTCATCCGGCTCATTCCTGCTCGCCAGAAGCTGGGCGCGAAAAACCAGAGGGCGCGCTAGCCGTGAAAGGACTCATCCTCTCCGGCGGCAAGGGCACGCGGCTGCGCCCGTTCACGTACACCGGCGCGAAACAACTTGTGCCGATCGCGAACAAGCCGGTGCTGTTCTACGCGATCGAAGACCTGGTCGAAGCCGGCATCACCGATATTGGCATCGTCATCAGCCCGGAGACCGGCGAGCAGGTCAAGCAAGCGGTGGGCGATGGCTCGCCGTTCGGCGCGCGCGTCGAATATATCCCGCAGGACGCGCCGCGCGGCATCGCGCACGGCATCAAGATCGCGCGCGAGTTTATCGGCGACGACAAGTTCGCCTTGTTCCTCGGCGACAATTTCATCCGCGACGGCATCGCGTCCCAGGTCGCGGCGTTCCGCGACGTGGCGATGAACGCGCAGATCATTCTCTACAAGATGGGCGACCCCAGCGCGATGGGCGTCGCGGTGCTGGACGGCGACGGGCGCGTCACGCGCGTGGTCGAAAAACCCAAGCAGTTCGTCTCGCCGTACGCGGTCATCGGCATCTATATGTTCGATCGAAACGTCTTTGCCGCGGTGGATGCGATCCAGCCCTCCGCGCGCGGTGAGTTGGAAATCACCGACACGATTCAATACTTGATCGATCAGAAGCTGAACGTGCGCGCGCATCTGCTCGAGGGCTGGTGGATCGACACCGGCAAAATGTCAGACATTCTGGAAGCGAACCGGCTGGTGCTGGACGTGCTCGACGCGCAGAACGAAGGGCAGGTGGATGCCGCGTCGCGCATCGAAGGGCGCGTCGTGCTGCAAAAAGGCGCGGTCGTGGTCAACAGCACGATCCGGGGTCCCGCGATCATCGGCGAGCGCACGCGAATCGAGGACGCGTTCGTTGGTCCGTACACCTCGATCCACAACGATTGTTTGATTCAGCGCTGCGAGATCGAGCATAGCGTGGTATTGGAAAATAGTCAGATCGTCGACGCGCCCGCGCGCGTCGCGGACAGCTTGATCGGTCGGAATGTCCAAGTCGGACGCGCGGATGGACATACCAAGACGCTCAGGATGATGGTCGGCGACTTTTCCAAAGTCGGGCTGTAGTTGTAGCACGGGGAGGACCGCCATGAGCAATCCACTCGTCGCGTATCCTGAATTATTCGCCGTACTCGGACGATTCATCGCCAAACGGAAGTTGGAAGACGTTTGCGTGATGGAGTTCGAAGGCGGCGTGATCGTCACTGGTTCGTTGTTCTTTGACAAGGGCGAGGGCATCGGACGATCCATCGAGACAAAAATCTTTTCGTTCGCGGATCTGCAGCGACTGGTGAAGGAGCATTGAAATGTTTCAATCCCATCGCGGCGACATGACGATGCGCTACTCCCAGGTCCTGCGCGTGGTCGGCGCGTATGTGGAGCGCACCCACCTCGCCGAGATTCGCATTCTGGAAACGGACGACGGACTGATTTTGCAAGGACGTGTGATGGAAGGCGACGCGGCAGGCGAGCGCGCGACATATCAGTTGACGAAAGAAGACCTGCGGGACTTGCTCTACGACGCGTACGCGCAGCGCGGCAAAAAAATGTAAGGGGAGAACGTGTGCAGAATCTTTTAGTGACCGGCGGCGCGGGTTTCATCGGCTCGAACCTCGTGCATTACCTGCTCAAGAAATATCCGACGTACAAGATCGTCGTCTACGACAAACTGACGTACGCCGGCAATCTGGACAACCTGCGCGACGTCGAAAAGGATCCGCGGTACGCGTTTGTCCGCGGCGACATCTGCGACGCGGCGGCGGTCGAGCAGGCGGTGCGCGCACACCAGATCGATACGATCGTCAACCTCGCGGCGGAGACGCACGTCGATCGCTCGATCATGGACGCGGACGCGTTCATCCGCACGGATGTCTACGGCACGTACGTGCTGCTAGAAGCGGCGAAGAAATTCGGGCTGCGCTATCACCAGGTTGGCACGGACGAGGTTTACGGCTGGGTCGAACAGGGGTCGTCGAAAGAAACCGACGCGCTCCTGCCGCGCAGTCCGTATGCCGCGAGCAAAGCCGGCGCGGACTTGCTCATTCACGCGTACGTCATCACGCACAAGGTTCAGGCGACGATTACACGCGGCGCGAATAATATCGGTCCGTACCAATATCCGGAAAAAGTCGTGCCGCTCTTTGTGACGAACGCCATCGACGATCTGCCGCTGCCGGTCTACGGCGACGGCAAGCAGCAGCGCGATTACCAGTTCGTGCTCGATCACTGCGAAGGCATCGACCTCGTGCTGCACAAGGGCGTAATCGGCGAGGCGTACAACGTCGGCACCGGGCGCGAGGTTTACAACATCGGCATGGCGCGGATGATTTTGAAGATGCTCGGCAAGCCGGAGTCGCTCATCCAGCACGTCGCCGACCGCGCCGGGCATGATCGCCGCTATTCGCTCGACGTGAATAAACTGCGCGTGCTGGGCTGGGAGCCGGCGCACACGTTTGAAGAAGCGCTGACTGAGACGGTCAAGTGGTACGTGGACAATGCGGCGTGGTGGCGCAAGCTCAAGGGCGAAGAATACAAGGAGTATTACAAGAAGCAGTACGCGGAGAGAAAGTGAACGGGGAGCAGTAAACAGTAAACAGTAATCAGTGAACAGTAGACAGTAATCAGTAAACAGTCTTCAGTCGTCAGTATAAACCGGATGTCCTTCTATAATGAAAGGCATCCGGTTTTCCTATTCACCAACCACTACCCACTCATCACTGAACTGTCGCGATCACTTCAATCTCCACGCACGCGTCCTTGGGCAAGCGCGAGACCTGCACGGTCGAGCGCGCGGGCGGCGCGGACGGGAAGAATTCCGCGTAGACCGCGTTCATCTTTTGGAACTCGTCCATGTTCGTGAGGAACACGGTCGTCTTGACGACGCGGCTCAGCGAACTGCCGGCGGCTTGCAGTACCGCGGCGAGATTTTGCAGCACGCGCCGCGTCTCGGCTTCGATGCCGCCTTTCACGAGATTGCCGGTGGCGGGTTCCAGCCCGGCTTGCCCGGCGCAAAAGATGAATTCACCAACGCGAATCGCTTGCGAGTACGGTCCGATCGCTTTCGGCGCTTGATCTGTGCTGATGATTTGTCGCTCCATGGCTTCCTCCTTTTAATTCACCACAAAGACACAAAAACACAAAGTAACTCCAACGATCTCCGGGAACCCCCAATACACCGTGGCTCAGTACATCACGATTCTATGGAGGGGTGAGCGCTCCACTTGCCCTGGCGGGCACGTGGCTGTGGTTGACTGTGGCGAAGTGCGCCACAGCCAGTGCGCCACAGTCATGCCAGGGTAGCGCGTTTTGCCCAAAAAAGCGGCGTTAGAGAACGCCTCTCTCCTCAAATCTGTGATGTACTGTGGCTATCTCTTCGTGTCTTCGTGTCTTGGTGGTTCGATTTTCTAATTCCAAAAAAACGTTCGCACCGCGCTGTTGGGACTCGCCAGCGTGTTGTTCGATGAGAGCAGCGGGTCAGCCCCCGTAATCCGCATCACCGCGACCGTCCACTTGAACGCGCGCGTGTCGCTCGCGGCATCGTTCCACCACGTGGTCGGTACAGTCCAGCGCGTTTCCTTCGACCAACCGATCCGCAAACTCTGACTCCGGTCGCTGGCGGTGAAGGTGATGGTAATGTAATACCACTCGTTCTCGCGCAAGCCGTTTGGAGAGACCGGCTGCCATTGCAGCGTGATCACAGAGTTCGCGCCTTCGTAGACGGTCGCATTCAGCGGCGCGACTAACTGCGGCGTGGCGTAGAAACCCGGCGCGAGGGTCGCTCTCGCGGCGGGCGGCGCGGAAGTTGGCGTGCGCGCGCCGCGCCGTGTCGGCGTCGGCGAAAATCTTGAAGTTGGCGTCGCGGTGGCATTGGGCGTGAGAGTGGGCGTTGCCGGTACCGGCGACGCGACGACGTAAATGACGTTGATGGCCCGGGTCGGCACGCGCGTCGGTTCGTTCAAGCCCAGCGTGCGCGCCAGCACGTTGGTGGTGATCGCGCGGAAGATCACCCTGCCGACGCCGTCGAGCAAGAGCAGCGCCAGCACGACCGCGCCGAGGCGCGCGGCGCGCGGGATGCGGCTCGCGCGCGGATCCGCGCCGCAGCGCGGACACTTGGTGGAATCGGCGTAGATGCGGCTGCCGCAGTGCGAACAGCGAATGCGTTGCCGGCGCGCCACCAGTTCGTAGCCGCACGCGGCGCACGCCGCCGCATCCATGCTCACGCGCTTGCCGCAATTCGGGCAGCGCGGCGCATCGTCGTTCATCTGGACGTCCGCATACACAGGAGGCAAGGCAACTCAGGGGAATATGGATTGACCCGAAAACAGCCGCTGGATATCCGAGAAGGAAATCATGACCATCAATCCCAGGAGCACGGCGAGACCGACGAGGTGCACCAGTCCTTCTTTTTGCGCGTCGATCCTTTTTCCGCCGCGCAGCCATTCCAGCAGAACAAAAACGAGATGCCCGCCATCGAGACCCGGGAAGGGCAGCAGATTGACGACGGCGAGGTTCAAACTCAACAGTCCGAGGAGATTCAGCAAGCCGAGCACGCCGGCGCGCTGTGCGACTTCGCCGGTGACCTGGGCAATCCCGATCGGACCGACGAAGGAATTGGGCGGCGCCGAGCCGCGCAGCAGCTGACCGATCATCGTGGGCACCGAAACGACAATCGTCCACATATTTTCGACGGCGACCCGCGGCGTGTCGATCAGCGCGGTTTGCAGGTTGAGACCGAGGGTGGCATTTTGCGCGTCCACCGTCGCGGGAATCTGCACCGTGATGGGATCGAGCAGCGTGTGATCGCGCATGATTCGCCATTCGATCTTCCAACCCGGATGATCTTTCGAGTACTGCGCCAGCTCCTCCTGGTCTTTGAGGGTGCGCCCGGTTTTGCCATCGACGATGAAAACCAGGACATCGCCGGCGCGCACGCCGGCTTGGTCTGCCACCGAGCCGGACGCGACCGTGGAAACCTGCAAGCCCAGCCAGCCATCCAGCGCCACGCCGAGCGGACCTTCGCCTGCCGGCGGGTTGAGCCGCGGCGTCGCCGTGACCGGGTCTAAGGTGCGCCCGGCGCGAACGATCGTCAGCGTGACCGGCGTGCCGGCGTCCGCGCGGAGAATTTGGCTCAGCGCGGAGTAATCGTCCTGAACCTTCTGCCCATTTACGGCGGTGATGGTATCGCCTTTGAGCAAGCCGGCGCTCGCCGCCGGGGAATTGGGCGCGACTGCCGCGAGGCGCGTGGTTTGCACCGTGGCATACGGTGGCGTCAACCCGGCGATCAGCGTAAAGACGACGAAAGCAAGAATCAGATTCATCGTGACGCCGGCAAGGAGGACGCGCGCGCGTACCCAGGGCTTGGCGCTCATAAATCCGCCGGGGACGTTGGGGTCTTCTTCGCCCATCAGCCGCACAAAGCCGCCGACCGGAATCGCGTTGATGGTGTATTCCGTTTCGTTGATCTTCATAAACCGTTTGATGCGCGGTGGAAAGCCAAAGCCGAATTCAAGCACCGGAATTCCCAGCCGCTTGGCGACGATAAAGTGCCCGAACTCGTGCACAAAAACCAGGACGCCGAGAATCACGACAAACAATATTAGATTGAACCCACCGGACAAGAGATTACTCACTCGATCTTTCCTTTCAAAGTTGAAGCGGAGACAAGCGCATTATACCGCCGTGCGGGGAATCTGGCAATTGGCTAAAACAGATGTGCGTCGATTGCGCGCGCGGCGTCGCCCGGCGCGTTGACGATGACTTGTTGAACGTCCGGCACCGCCCGCGCGAGCGCGGCGACTTGATCGGCATCTTTGGATTCACAGATGAGATGGACGTTCGGTCCGGCGTCGAGCGTGAAATAGACGGCGAGTCCATCGGCGCGCCACTGCTGCAACGCTTGAATGACGCGCACCATTCCCGGCGTCCAGTAGAACACCGGCGGGCGCGAGGTCATCGCAACGAGGTGCAGTTCGAGCGCGTCTTCTTCCAACGCGGGACCGAGCAGCGTGAGGTCTTTGGCGAGAACGGCGCGGCGGACGCGATGAAACCGCGGCGGCAGCGCCTGGACGCGCGCGCTGATGAACGGACTGGTCGCGGACGCGGCGTGCCCCGCGGTCGAGCCGATCTGCTTTTCTTCCGCGCTGACCACGGCGATCACGTCGCGCAAATCCCAATGCGTCGGCGGCGCGATGCTGATGGCGTAGGAATCGTTGCTGCTGGAGCCAGCGATCCATTCGACAAACCCGGCGGGAATCGAGCGGCAGGCGGAGCCGGAACCCTGGCGCGCCAGGATCGACAACTCACGCTCGCTCAATTCCAAGCTGGCGGCGCGGGTTGCCGCGACCGTCAGCGCGGCGAATCCGCTTGCGCTCGACGCGATGCCGGCGCCAGTGGGGAAGCTATTGCGGGATTCCACGCGCGCTTTGGTTTCGAGGTGCGCCAGCGCGCGCACGCGGTTGAGGTGCGCCACCACGCGCGCGCGCGCCGCGTCCGGCGCCGCCGCGCCGCCGAGGACGACCTGGTCTTCCGTCAGCGCTGCGTCGAACTCGACCGTCGTCGTCGTCGTCGCGTGATCCAGGTTCATCGAAATCGAGTCGTTCAACGGCACGCGGCGCGCGGCATCGCGGTTGCCCCAGTACTTGATGAATGCAATGTTACTGCAACTGACTGCGGTGGCTTTTTGCGGCATGTCTTTTGTGTCACCTTTGCAAAGAATCTTAGTAGTATACCACGCACGCCTTGCGTGACCAAATAAGGGAAAATAGCGCGCACAGGCATCTTGCTCAAGCCAATGAGGACATCGCGGACCACGCGATTGCCGATGGTCTTCACACTATTCCAGTCCAATCAGTGTCTTTAATTGTTTTTCAATTTGGGGGAAATGGCTATAGCGCACTCGATAAGCGGGCGCCAGGCGGGCAAGACGCGCTATCTGGGGAAAACCCTGATCGCTCAAATTACCCACATTCAAAAGCGCCGCCGCCAATGCCAACCCTGTTTGAGCAGGGGACATTCGTTCAAGCTGGGGCACGGTCTCCGGTTGGTAATTGGGAAAGAGGATCAATCCGAGTGATGGCGTGCTCAAAACGTTCCCTGGTCTGAGTGCCGTGGGTAAAATCAAATCCACCTCTGCGCTATGCAGAACCTGCGTCGCGTTTGTTTCGAAATCGAAAAAAGTTTGCATGATGGGGCGGGCGGTTTTCTTGACATTGAGGGGTCGGGTAAACGCATAGAGCACGTCTGCCCCGGTTGGAATCCAGACCATTTCATCGGTAAGATAGTCCAGCCCCTGACGCACCAGCCACGCCGTCAGTGTTGTTTTACCCGCGCCGATCGCGCCTGGGAGCAGCACACCCTTGTCGCGCCACGCGAGCGCGCCCGCGTGCAAAGTCGTACCATCGCAGCTCTTGTCGAGCAGACGAAATGTGACTTCGCCCAGTAAATACTCCGCCAAGTCCGCTTCAGAAGCATCTTCGCGGATCAACGTGCCATCGCGATACACCACGAATTTTCCCGACCCAGCATCCGTAGCAATGCGAAAAGTGGTGTAAGGTAAGCGCGTGGCGTCGCTTGAAGTAAAGCGAAACAAGAAATCCAAAAGGCTTTGGGCGCGCGCGTCATCAGACTGAAGACCAACGGATGCGTTTCCAAAACTTATGCGACGTGAAGTCATACGCGGTCGATCGCGCCGGGTTCGTGAAATTGGCGCAACGTGTTCTGGGCTGGATGGAAAAGCAGTAGATCGGTATCCATTTTCTCAAGTTTAAGATCTGGTTTTCGGCGCGGTCTGTTTCCGGCTGTCATTTTACCTCCGGGGTCTATTCCCAGAATGTCAGGGGTTCGCTCAAGCGCGACTGTCTTTGCCGTCCACATGCGATTCTATACCAGCTCGGACTTTTTGTCCATGAAGTGGTTGACAAACTCGGTGAATCTGTGCTATAAATCGGTCGTCAGAGTCTACCATCTGATTGACCTTTTGTTATCTCACAAAGGACTATTCCCGATGAAACGATCCGCGCAAAAATCGCCATCTGTTCGACTGACGCGACGCGAAGCATTAAAAGCGCTCGCCGCCGCCACGGGTGCCATGGTCTTGTTCAACTTGCCCAAGACTTGGGAAACGCCGATTGTCGAAGTGGGCGTAATTCCTGCGCACGCCCAGGGAGCATCGGGTTCACCGCCCATAATTCACAATTTGTCAGGTCACTGGTCTAGTGGTGGCGCTCCAATCAAAAGCAACGCACCTCTCCCTCCCCTATGTGAGGTGACGGTCACTTTCGATTTTTCTGACCCGTTGGGCCAAGTCAGTGGCAATTCCACCATTATCGGCACTTATGATCAGAGTACAAACTTTGGCGGACCAGTTATCCCACCCGGCTCTTTCCTCAATGGTACCGGAGGTTTTAGCGGCACCATTAGATATCCGTTCAATTCGTCCATTTGCTCATTTAACGCAGTCCCTGTAACGGTGCAACTATTGGTGAATGGGCGTTACAGCAATGTAACGAATGGTACGGTTCTTAGATTTGTATAGCCACTGCCACAAAACACCTTTGCGAATCAAGTCCCTCGATCGAGGGACTTGATTTTTGCCTCATCCAGTTTCCAGTTACGCCCGTGCAGATTCATCGGAAATCCAGCATCCGATAAAGAATGAACCACGGACAATTGGGAAATTGAAGCGGAAAGTTGCGAAACGACGCATGAAAACCATCGTGATCTATACAGACGGCACGTTGGGAGATCATCTTCCTAGCATCGCTTTGGCTCAAGCGCTCGTCTCGCGGGGCTATCGCGTGCGGATGGCGATCAATCAAGCGATGCATCAATATGCCCAGCGTGCTGGCGTGGAAGCCATTGCCTTGACCGATGTTGAACGAGGTCCGGAAGAAGCACGCAAAAATGCCTGGGCGTGGAACCATTGGCGTAACCCCGCGACCGCGCTTCCTGCTGATTTTACCCCATTGGGTCCGGATGACTTGGTGACCCAGGCGCGCGATTTAATCGAGATTTGCCGCGGAGCCGACTTGCTCCTTGCCACTTCCATTCGCATTCTGGGCTATGTCGTTCATGAAGCGATCGAGAGACCCTGGATCACCCTCTCGCTGAATCCATCCACCTTTTGGCAGCCGACCTCCGCCGAAGAGCAAATCTCCTTTCAACAAAACCGCGTGCAAGAATACAACCAACTGAAAGAATTATTGGGCTATCTGTTTACCCAGTTGAACATTGGCAAACCTATCCCGGATTGGTGGGAGGGAGTCCTATTTGCCAGACACATTCTTTTGGCGAGTAGCCCGCATTTCAGTCAACCGAATGCGGAACAATTTCAACCGCGCGCCAGTCTCGATTTGACCGGTTTTTGGTACTATCAGGACCCGGCTTGGCAGAATTGGCAGCCGGATGCAACCCTGGCGCGTTTCTGCGAACGTCAGCCCATCGCCCTTTCCTTTAGTAGTCAACCTCTCGAAGAACGCCGTCAGACTCTGACCAAGCATGTTCAGGCAGCCGCGCGGCTCAATCGCCCATTGCTGATCCAACGCGGTTGGGCGAATTTTTCCGAGGACGATTTGCCGGCGGACACAAACCATACGGACATTCTGTTTGCCGATTTCATCCCGCACGATTGGTTGTTTGCCCACGCGGCGTGCGCCATCCAGCATGGTGGCATCGGATCGATTGCGCGCGCGTTGCGACAGGGTTGCCCACTCTTGATCGAGCCGTACGGCAATGACCAATTTTATAATGCCGACCGGGTGATTGACTTGGGAGTTGGCGGCGTAATCTCACCCTTTCGTTCGACCGTGGGAGAATTGACCCAGATTCTCAACGACTATATCTTGACTCCCGGCTGTCGTGAACGCGCCCAAGCCATTGGCGCGCAACTCGGCGCCGAAGATGGGGTGACGACGGCGTGTGAAATGATCGAGCGCTATCTCAATCGCTATGATGCGCAAGGTCGCTTGCCCACGATCTATGAACGCTACACGCCATCGCTAACCCAGCGCAAACGCCATGCGCGGGATCAATCTGAATCGGCGCAAAGCATTGCCACAGAACGCTATACGCCGGACGCCATCGCGACTGAGCCAACCGCTATTCCAAAAATCTTGCATCAGACCTGGAAAGACAACGATGTGCCCGCCCATCTGGTTGCCTACCGCCAGAGCTGGCAAACCCACCACCCCGCTTGGGAATTCAAACTCTGGACCGACCCGGATAACCGCGAGTTGATTCGCCAGCATTACGCCTGGTTTTTGCCTATTTATGATAGTTATCCTGAAAACATCATGCGAGTAGATGCCGCGCGTTATTTTATTCTGCATCATTATGGCGGCGTCTATGCCGATCTAGATATGGAATGTTTGCGCGCGCTCGATCCGCTCCTTGCCGCCAAAGAACTTGTCTTTGGATTGGAACATCCCGCGCATGGCAGGACCCTATTGGCGCGCAGTCGCGCTCTCCAAAATATCGTTGGCAACGCCGTGATGGCTTCGACTCCGAACCACCCCTTTTGGGATCATGTATTCAAAAAGTTGGTTGCGTTTCACCGCGCGCCCTCACCGCTTGACGCAACGGGCCCGTTTTTCCTGACGCGCGCATGCGAGTCTTATCCTCATCCTGACGAGATTGGCTTGGCTTCATTTCAATGGCTCTATCCGATTAGCGATGAAAAGCCGTGGAGTGAGATACCCCCCCAATTACAAACCCAGATTACTCAAACGGCTTACACGATCCACCATTGGCTTGGGAATTGGTGGCGTGAAACAGCAACTCCGCAAGCGCAACAAGCCAAACTGACTCTGCTGGTACGGGGCAATGCCATCAATACGATGATCATGTCCGTCGAGCCTTATCGTGCTTTGCTTGCCACCGACCCCGCCTTGCCCATGATTTCCTGTTTGATGGTTACCAAGAGCCGAACAGCGTGGGCACAACGCGCGATTCACTGCTTTCAGCAACAAACGTATGCTAATCGTGAACTAGTGATTATAGACGATAGCCCCGGCGACGCGCTGGAGCATTGGATCGTTCGTCTCAATGATTCACGCATCGTTTACAAGCATTTGCCGGCTGAAAACCGAACTTTGGGCGAACTTCGCAATCAAGCGGTTAGCCAAGCCGCCGGCGCCTATATCGCGCAATGGGACGACGACGATCTGTCTGATCCCTGGCGGCTTGAATTGCAGATGGCGGTGATCAATGCTCTGCAAACCGACGCATGCTTTCTGGAACGTCAACAAATTCTGTGGCTAGAAACCCGCCGCCTCGCTGTATCCACGCGCCGCATCTGGGAAGGTTCGTTCGTATGCGCCAAAGCGGTAGTGCCATTGTATCCCGCGCAACGGCAGGGTGAAGACACACCGGTCATTCACCACATAGTGGAATCTGGACGGGTCGCTTTGCTCGATCTTCCCCAACTCTACACGTACGTGTATCATGGTGACAATACTTTTGCTGTAGAACATTGGGAAGAACATTGGTTGATGGCAACCGAATCTTTTGAGGGTCCGTTATTTGATGCGGTCGTTCAGGGGCTACAAGAACGACTTCACCTGACTCTACCCACCGAATCAAGTGAGTTCGAGCAATAACCGTTTGGCAAACCGCAAGCACTCAAAAATGCCACGCTTGGTTAAGGCGTGGCATTTCAATACTTCAGGTCACCGGGGCGGCGACAGAATTCATGGCGAAGATGCAGTTTCGCATTCCAGTCACCAGCCGCCCTCTTGCTGGGAGCATGGGCAACTTGCATTTCAAAGGTAGCAACGCCGTTTTTCGCGGATCACTGCGTCGGTTTCTTTGCCCAGGCGCTTTTGTCAAGCAACCGCAATCTTTCGATGCAGCGATCTTCCAGGGCTTGGAGGGTCAATCCCGCACGGTCCGGCTTCCACGTATACGTGCCCTGTCGATCACGGCAACGATCATCCTTCACCACAATCTGATCCCCCTTCACGCTGAATGAGCCCGTTACGGGCAGGTTACTCAAGATGGTCGAGTAACTGCCGTCGGCTTTGAACTCGATCGCGCGGTCTTTGCCGAGTTCGTCGCGTGTCACGAACGCGCCGACGGGGAAAGTCATTTCGGCTTGAGTCGCTTCGGTGGATACGTGAATCGTGCCTGTGAATTCATAGACTGTCCCTTTGGCATAGTTGTCATATCCATCGTTCAGATCGGATTCGATGGCGGTCTTCCACGTGACTTGATGGTCGCCCAGCGGGAGCGGGGGCACGTAGATTTCCAGTCCCACCATTTCGGCGGAGATGGGCGACGCGGGACAATCGAGTTGAAGCGGCTTGGGCCCATGGAAATACTTTTCCAAATCCTTGATCTCTTTGCCGTCGAGCGTGATGATGTGCGTCAGATGTTTCCAGTTCTCTTGCGCCGTCGGTCCATCTTTGGCGAACCAACCCGAGCCCACATCAACCCAAGTGTCGGGCGTCACTTGAATCGTCCATTCTGTCTTCCCCAGG
>VFSW01006622.1_pt1 | contig 16992 bp, 17 predicted proteins | sample 5358111 | NCBI WGS metagenome assembly VFSW01 (sample SAMN11554181, study PRJNA540505) | mine drainage metagenome | isolation source: sediment from site ElyBrook_90M | place: USA: Ely Copper Mine, Vershire, VT | collected 2017
CGATGATGGCGACCACGATCATCAGCTCGATGAGCGTGAATCCCGACTTCTTCGACTTCGTCATGTGCGTGCCCCCCGTTGCGTCATTATGGATGTATCAAGAACGAATGCGCCGCGCGGCGCCCAGGCCGTGCGCTCGTGCACAATTGTAATCCGAACTTCGATTTTGTTCAAGGAAACGATATCGAAAGACTTCCGCGCACGGAAGACGTTTCGACGTTTCTAGTCTACCTCTCGTGAAGAAGAACCGCAAGATCAATTCGGTCACGCCGGGGCCGGGGACCGGCCGCGCGAAGAAATGCTAGGATGGCCCGCAAATGCGAACGGCTTCGTCCGACGGGCCGACTCGAGGGGGGTGCGCATGAGGGTGCTCGTGACCGGCGGCTTGGGCTTCATCGGCTCGAATTTCATCCGCACGGCGCTGAAGGCGCGGCCGTCCTGGACCATCGTCAATCTCGATTCGCGGACCTACGCGGGCAACCCCGCCAACCTCTCCGACATCAAGACGCGCTATCGGTGGATCAAGGCCGACATCCGCGACCCGAAGGCCGTGGACCGCGCGATGAAGGGCTGCGAGCTCGTCGTCCACTTCGCGGCCGAGACGCACGTGGACCGCTCCATCCTCGACGCGTCGGCTTTCCTGTCCACGAACGTCATCGGCACCCAGGTCCTTCTCGACGCGGCCCTGCGGCGCGGGGTGCGCCGCTTCCTGCACGTCTCGACGGACGAGGTGTACGGCTCCATTCCGAAGGGCTATTCCAAGGAAGGCGATCTCCTCGAGCCGAACAGCCCCTACGCCGCGTCGAAGGCGGCCTCGGACCTGCTCGTGCGCTCCTACTTCGTGACGCACAAGGCTCCGGTCGTGACCACGCGGGCGTCCAACAACTACGGCCCGTATCAGTATCCCGAGAAGGCCCTGCCCCTCATGATCACCAATTTCATGGAGGACAAGCCCTTTCCGCAGTACGGCGACGGCCGCCAGGTGCGCGACTGGCTGCACGTCGTCGACCACGCCCGCGCCATTCTGCTCGTCTTGGAGAAGGGCGTCCTCGGCGACGTCTACAACATCGGCGGCTCGTACACGTGCGAGAACCGCGAGCTGATCGCGAAGGTGCTCGGACTGATGGGCAAGGACGCCTCGCTCGTGACGCGCGTGTCGGACCGCAAGGGCCACGACCGCCGCTACGCGCTGGACTGCTCCAAGCTCAAGCGCCTGGGCTTCAAGCACGCCTATGATTTCGAAAAAGGGCTCCGGGAGACCATCTCGTGGTATCGCTCGAACGAGCGATGGTGGCGCCCGCTGAAGGTCGGCGGCGGCTACCGCGCGTACTACAAGGCCGCTTACAAGGGAAAATGAGCAAGCCCAAGGTCGTGCGCAACGGCCACCGCCCCTCCGCGCCCGTGTCGTGGGGCCATCATGGCGGCGGCTGGATCGAGGCGGTCGTCGGCTCGATGTTCTCGGGCAAGACGCAGGAGCTGATCCGCCGGCTGCGCCTGGCGGCGATCGCGCGCCAGAAGGTCCAGGTCTTCAATTCGGCGCTTGACGTGCGCTACGCCAAGGACCACATCGTCTCCCACGACCTCCACAAGACGCCGTCCATCGCCGTGCCGCGCTCCCGGGACATCCTGACGAAGATCGCGCCCGACACCCAGGTCGTCGGCATCGACGAGGTCCAGTTCTTCGACGAAGAGATCGTGGAGGTCTGCGAGAGGCTCGCCGACGACGGCCGCCGCGTCATCGTGGCCGGCCTCGACCAGGACTTCCGCGGCGTGCCGTTTCCCGTGACCAGCCGCCTGATGGGCGTGGCGGAGTTCGTGACCAAGAACCTCGCCATCTGCATGGTCTGCGGCAACCCCGCCAACCGCTCCCAGAGGCTGTCGTCCGGCAAGAAAGTCATCGACGTCGGCGCGGCCGACAAGTACGAAGCCCGCTGCCGCCGTTGTTTCAAACGGTAGAAACGTCGGGGTCAGGCCTTAACTTAATTAACTTATTTCGCCGGAGCAGTTGGTGGACGGCCGGCGTCGAGCAGCCCATCCAGGCCGCGACCGAGGCCAGGGAGAGCCCGCTGCGAAGGGCTCTTTGCGCGATCACATATTTCTTTGCGGAGATCGCGCGCAACCGGCTTCCGGACTTGAGCGCGTCCAGGTCGTCTGGAAATAAGTCCGAAGCCAACGCGTCGAGAGATGGGCGTTCGACGGCCTCTTCTCGGAACAGCGGCGCGGAGGTTCCCGCCTCCGGCCACGGTTTGAAATCCTTGTCCGCGTCCGTCGCCCACTGTTCATATTCTCGGGCGTCCGGCCCCGCGGCGTCGAAGAAGAGCCTTGAGTCCGCAAGCGGGGAGCGCGTCCGCCGGGCGTATTGGCGATGACTCGACCACGGCCAATCGCCGGGATTCGCGGCCAATCCCGCGCGGACGGGATTCATATGGATGTAGCGGACCAGCGCGATCAAGTAAGCGTCATTGTGGCAGAGGAACGCTTTGTATCGAGCTTGGAAAAGATGCCCTTCGCGCGCGTGCCGAGCATTGAAGCCGATCACGTAAGCGGTCAACAGACGCTGCATGATTTGCGAGAGCGGCGTGTTGCCGACCTTGAGCGCGAAATGGAAATGGTTGCCCATCAGGCAGTAAGCGAGGATCGAAAGGTCCGTCTCGGGCTTCAATCCCAGGACCGTTCCCAGAAGATCGCGCCGGTCAAGATCGTCGATAAAAATCGACCGGCCGTCGACGCCGCGGGCCATCACATGATAGACGGCGCCGGGATAATGTATTCTTGGTCGACGAGGCATCTACTTCTTATACGATTTGCCCCTTCGAATCGTTCCAATCGCGAAATAAGTTAATTAAGTTAAGGCCTGACCCCAAGGAGATTTTTTTATGGCCGACCGGCCCTATAAGACCGATAATCCCGTCGCCGTCATCGAGACCACGCTGGGCAAGATCGCCGTCGAGCTGTTCCCGAAGGAGGCGCCGGACACGGTCGCCAATTTCGTCAAGCTCGTCGAAAAGGGCTACTACGACGGAGTGATCTTCCACCGCGTGATCCCCAAGTTCATGGTGCAGACGGGCGATCCGACGGGCACCGGCCGCGGCGGGCCCGGCTGGACCATCCTCGACGAGTTCCACCCGAAGCTGCGCCACGGCAAGGCCGGCATCCTCTCCATGGCCAACGCCGGCCCCGACACCGGCGGCTCGCAGTTCTTCATCACGCTCGGCGCCACGCCCCACCTCGACGACCGCCACGCCGTCTTCGGCGCCGTCATCGAGGGCCTGGACGTCGTCGTCAAGATCGGCGACGCGCCGCGCGACCGCTCCGACAAGCCGAACACGCCGATTCAAATGACGCGCGTGGCGCTCGTCCAGAAGTCCGCGAAGTAGTCGGGGCGGCGATGAAGCCCGCCGACGAGCGGTTCCGGGCCCTGAGCGCCCGGCTGCGGGACTTCCATTCCCTGAACACGGCCGCCGGCCTGCTCGAATGGGACATGGAGGTCCTGATGCCGCGCGCCGGCGGCGAGGGGCGGGCCCTGCAGTTCGGCGCGGTCATGCGCGCGGCGCACGAGATCGTGGTCGCCGACGAGACCGGCCGCCTGGTGGCGGAGCTGGCCGAGGCCGCCGGCGCGGCGGCGCCGGACGACGCGGACGCGGCGAACTGGCGCTGGGCCGAGCGCGAGTATCGCCGCCGCCGGCGCCAGCCCGCGGCGTTCGTCGAGGAACTGGCCGCCCATTGCGCGCGCGCCCAGGAAATATGGGTGAGAGCGCGCGCGAAGAACGACTACGCCCTGTTCCGGCCGGAGCTCGAGCGGATGCTGGAGCTCAAGCGCCGCCAGGCGGCGTACGTCGGGGATTTCGCCGATCCCTACGACGCGTGGCTCGAGGAGTACGAGCCCGGCATGACGACGGCCTCCGTCGAGACGCTGTTCGCCGCGCTGAAGCCGGGCCTCGTCGCGCTGGTGTCGGCCGTCGCCGGGCGCGCCGAGGCGGCGCGGCTGCCGACGCTGGCCGGCTCCTTCCCCGTCGACCGCCAGCGCGTCTTCGGAATGGAGGTCGCGCGCGCGATGGGCTTCGATTTCGAGCGCGGCCGCCTCGACGTCTCGGCGCACCCGTTCTCGGCGGCGATCGGGCGCGACGACGTGCGCCTGACCACGCGCTACCGGGAGGAGCTGCCGTTCAGCGCGCTGTTCGGCGTGATGCACGAGGCGGGGCACGGCCTCTACGAGCAGAATGTCTCGGCCGACCTCCGGCACGGGCCGCTGTGCGGCGGCGCGACGATGGCGGCGCACGAATCGCAGTCGAGGCTTTGGGAAAATCTCGTCGGGCGGAGCCGCGGATTTTGGAAGCGCTTCCTGCCGCGGTTCCAGGAACTGTTCCCGGCCGCGGCGGGCTTCGACGCCGAGGGGATGTACCGCGCGGTCAACCGCGTCGAGCGCTCGTTCATCCGCGTCGAGGCCGACGAGCTCACCTACAGCCTGCACGTGATGCTCCGCTTCGATCTGGAGCGCGCCCTGCTTTCGGGGAGCGTGAGCGCCGCGGAATTGCCCGAGGCTTGGGCCGCCAAGTCGCGCGAGTATCTCGGCGTCGTGCCGCCCGACGCCGCGAGAGGCGTCCTCCAGGACGTGCACTGGTCCGCCGGCCTCCTCGGCTACTTCCCGACCTACGCGATCGGCAACATGATCTCGGTCCAGCTGTTCGAGGCCGCGCCGAAGACGGAGGATTATCCCGTCCTGCTCGCCTGGCTGCGCGAAAACGTGCACCGCCACGGCCGCAAGTTCGGCGCCGAGGAGCTCGTCCGCCGCGCGACGGGCTCGGCGATCTCGCCTCAGCCTTACCTGAAATACTTGAGCGCGAAGTACGGCGAGCTGTACGGGCTTTAGCGCTTGCTCCGGAGCAAAGCTCGCGGCGCGGGTCAGTGCAGGGCTTGGAGAAACGCGTCGCGCGCCTGGAGCGCGGAGAGGATGCTCGCGTAGTTCCAGGTGAGATCGGCGGCGGACTTCATCACGCCGCTCTGCCGGTCCATCTGCTCGGACAGCGAGCCGTCGGGATTGGCGTGGGCGCGAACCTCGGCCATGAAGGAGTCGCCGTTGGTCTTCAGGCCGTCGAGCACCTTGCCGAACAGCGGGTCCCCGGATTTGAGCGTGAGGCCCGCGCGCAGGGCGCTCTTGTCGGCCTCGTCGGGGAGCAGGTCGCGGAAGAACGCGAGGTCCTCGGCCGCGACGGGGATGGAGCCCGCGCGCAGGTACTCGCTTCCGGCCATGTAGTCGAGCTGGGCGAAGGCGGCGGTCAGCAGCGGCCAGGGATTGCCGCCGAAATAGTTGTCCTCGGGATAGCGGCCGATCGCCACGCCCGGCTCGCCGGGGCGCCGGTTGATCGCGTACTCGGACTTGAACTGGTTCTTGAGCGCCTCGGCGGTCGCCAGCACGCGCTTGTCGGTCACGGAGAACGCCGCGGCGTCGGCGGGAGACAGGATTGCGTCGTCGATCGGGCGGCGGTGGATGGCGGCCAGGATCACCGCGGAGTCGAGGCCGCTGTTCTTGCCCTGCAGGCCGCCGTCCTGGTCGAGAGCCGAGACGAGATAGCCCTTGTCCGGGTCCCAGTGGCGGCCCAGCTCGGTCGAAAGCTCGGCGGCCTGGGCCTTGTACCACTGCGGCGCGCCGTCGTCTTTTAGCTGGGACGCGAGCCACGCGCCTTCCAGGAGAGACACGCGCTGGGCGGTCTCGCTGTCGAAGTGGTGGGCCTTCACCTCCTCCCACACGTCGAAGCTGGTCTCGCCCCAATGGTGCGAGACGTACTCGAGGTCGCCCTTCGCGCCGGAAGCGAAGCCGCCGTACAATTGCATGGCGAGATCCTTGTTCCCTTCCTTCAATACGACGCTCGCGAAATAAATCAGCGTGCTGGCTTCCTCGGCGGGCGCGTCGTCCTGGGGGCGGCCCCAGGGGCCGTTGAAGGGCGTGCCGTCCATGTTGAACTTCGGCTCGCCCAGGCCGGTCAGCGTCGTCGCGGCCTGAGTCTTGCGCACGAAGGCGGCATAGTCCGTCAGCATCTTGAAGTAGGTCTGCTTTTCGTCCGGGTCGGACGCCTGGCTGTACAGCGTCACGACCTCCTGCATGGTCAGCGCCGCGTCGCGGCGCCAGTGGTAGAAATAGTCGGGATTCTGCCGCGACGGCGAGGCGGCGACTGCGCCCGGCGCCGCGCCGGGCGGCGAGATGTTCGCTTCCATTTTCTGAAGGGCGATCCGCCGTTCGAGGGCGAGCCAGCCGTCGAGGCCGGAGTCGCTCGCGGCGGACGCGGCGAGCTTTGGGCCGGAGACGGAGACGGCCGCGGCCGGGCGCGTGCCGTCGAACAGGGCGTTGAGGCCGGCGGGCGTGGGAGCGGGCGCGACGGGGACCGCGGGCGTCGAGGCGGCGAACGCGGGCGCGGACAGGGCGGCGGCCAGCAGCAGCGAGAGGGGTCGTCGTTCCAAGCAGGAATAGAATATCGAATAGGCCCACGCGCCGCATGGGCCAAAAGACCCAGATCGGGGGCGCTCCGCCGGAGCTAGGCCGAACGCGTCGCCGGGCCGCGCTTGAAGCCGGCCGCCGCGAGGTTGCCCGCCGGCAGCGCGATGGGCCAAAAACCGAAGCCCGACGCCTTGGCCCAGGAGATGAGGCGCTCCTTCCACGACGGCGGCAGAGGGAACAGCCGCATCCAATAGTGCAGCGGATAGCGGTTCCAGATCGGACGCACCTCGACGCCGGAGAAGCCGGCCCGTTCGAGCAGCGCTCGCGCGCTCGCGGGGGAGAAGAGTTGGAGATGCGCGATATCGAAGATCGGCGACCGGAAGCCGAGCAGGCGGGCGGAGAGCGCGCGGCGGTTGTGGCAGACGAAAAGAGCGCAGCCGCCTTCTTTGAGCAGGCGGTGCGCGTCCCGGCACGCGCCCAACGGGTCGTCGACGTGTTCCAGGGTTTGGAACGACGTCACCAGGCTGAAAGAGCCGGCCTCGAAATTTTCGGCCGAGAACGATTCGCGGCGGAGCAGCGGCTTGACGTTGGCGCGCGCGGACGCGATGGGCGCCTGCGACGGCTCGACGCCGGCGACGCGGGTGAAGCCCAGCGCGAGGAGTTCCTCCAGGAACGCGCCGTCTCCCGCGCCGACGTCCAGCGCGCCCGCGCGGCCGGGCAGGCGGCCGAGGAGCCCCGACAGCAGGCGCGCATAGGTGCGGGCGGCGAAGCGCCCCTCTTCGGAACTGGCGAACGATGCGTCGCGGTAGGCCGCGGCCAGCGCGGCGGCGGTCGGCGCGGGGCTGGCGTAGAGCAGGTCGCACGACGGACAGGAGATCAGCCGGTAGTGCATGTACTCCGGCGTCTTGCGCGAAGCGAAGGCGTAGTCGTCGAGGAGGCTTTCGTCGAACGCGGCCGGCGCATAAACCGCGGACTCATCGCGCGAGCCGCAGACCGGGCACGCCCGCTCCATAAGACCGGCGGCGAGCCCCCGGGTCATCGGCGCCGCCTCATCCTGAGAGCTCGTTGCCGGAGGGATCCGCCGCGAAGCGGACGTCGCCGTCCTTGATGATGGAGCGGCGGATGAAGTGCGGCCGCCGCTTGACCTCCTCGAAGATCTTGGCGATGTACTCGCCCAGGACCGCGATCCCGAGCAGGTTCATGGAGCCGAAGAACAGGATGGCGAGCAGGACGGTCGTGATGCCGCGCGGGGCCGCGGCGGGATACAGGAGACGCATCGCGGTCTGCGCGGCGGCGAGCACGATCGTCAGCAGGAACAGGGAGATGCCGGCGGAGCTCAGGATGTTCAGCGGCGTGTTGCTGAACGAGAGGATGCCCTTCTTGGCCCAGCCGATGTTCTTGATGAGGTCGTTCGTCGACGCGCCGAACCGGCGCGCGGGCCGGTAGTAGTCGACGCCGGTCTGCTTGAAGCCGACGAACGAGCGCACGCCGCGCAGGAAGAAGTCGCGCTCGGGGCAGTTCAAGATCCATTGCACGACGCGGCGGTCGAGCAGGGAGAAGTCCCCGGCATCGTGCGGGATGCGGATGTAGGAGAAGTAGTCGAAGACGCGGTAGAACAGCTTCGCCGCCAGGCGCATGAACAGCGTGCCTTCGCGGCGGCCTCGGCGACCGTAGACCACGTCGAAGCCCTCGCGCCATTTTGCGACGAACTGCTCGATCAGCTCGGGGGGATCCTGCAGGTCGCCGTCGAGCAGGACGCAGGCGTTCTTCGTCGCCAGCTCCATGCCGCTGCGGAAGGCGGACTGCGAGCCGAAGTTGCGCGAGTGGGAGATGCCGAGCACGCGCCGGTCGCTTCGGGAGACGGCGCGGATCACCTCCTCGCTGTCGTCCGGGCTGTTGTCGTTGACGAAGACGATCTGGTAGTCGATCTTCATCTTCTCGAAAGTCGCCTTCAGCCGCTCGTGCATGACGGGAATCGCTAAATTATCTTTGTAGCAGGCGACGACCGCCGTCACGCTGTAAACTTTGTCGAGGCCGTACTGCTTCGAGGCTTGAAGATATTTTTCCTTGGATTCGAGCTTTTGATACCAGTCCGCCGTCGCTTTGAGACCGTCGCGCAGCGATGTCGTCGCCTTCCAGCCGAGCCGTTTTTCCGTTTTTTCCGTCGACGCAAACCAGTCCGCCACGTCCCAGCCGCGCGCGGGCATCGAACGGAATGCCGCTTCGGCGGAGAGACGGAAAACATCCCTGGCGGCGGCGGCCGCGTCGCGGATCGTGGTCTTGCGGCCGCTGCCGATGTTGAAGGACTCGCCGTAGTCCTCTTCTTGCAGGTTCAGGGCCGCGTCGACGAAGCTCTCGCTCGCGTCGTCGACGTACACGAAGTCCCGGGAGATCTCGGGGTCGACGAGATCGGGATAGCCGCCCTCGAAGCCGCGGCGGACCAACGCCGGGATCAGCCGCGACGAGTCCTCGAGCGGGCCGTAGACGGAGTACAGCCGCAGGTTCGCGCACGGCAGCCCTTTTTTCTTGCCGTAAAAGCGGATGAGATTGGCGCAGGCGGCCTTCGAGACGGCGTAGTCGCTGTTCGGCTCCGGCGGCGCGTCCTCCCGCGGGGCGGCCGCGTTGTCGCCGTACTCGGAGGAGCTCCCGGCGTGGACGTAGCGCGAGATCCTCCGGTCGGCGAGCTTCTTCAGGAGCTTTGCGGTCAGCAGGAAGTTCGTGCGGTAGATCAGCGAGCTCTCGGTCTCGAAGGAGTAGGCGCCGTAGGCGACGCAGTTGAAGACGGTGAGCGGCCGCACGTCCTCGAGGACCTTGTCGAGATTCGCGTCGACAAGGAGGTCCGCGGTCAGGACGCGCTTCTCGGGCAGGCCTTCCAGCCGCCACGCCGGGGAGGAGTGCGCCGTCCCGTAGACGTCGTCGCGGTGCCGAAGCAAGGCGCGGAAGAGGTTGGCCCCGACGAAGCCGCTTCCGCCGAGGACCAGGATCGGCCCCTGGAGGCTCTTGATCTTCTTGCCGAGTTCGGTTTCGTTCATAGGACGGCCAGGATGGAGGCGGGATCGAGGCCGGCTTCCTTCCGGTGGAACTGCTGGGAGCCGTAAAGACCGCCGACGCAGCCCGGAGCGCAGCGGTGCTCGAAGCGCGGCGGCGTCTTCCCCAGGAGCGCCAGCGCGCGGGCCAGTTCCTGGCCCGCGCTGCCTTGGGCCACGTGCTCCTCAACGACGATCAAGCGGCCGGAGCGGCGGACGTCGTTCAGGAAATCGGCGGGGATCGCCCCGGGGATGATCGGAAGCTCGCTGAGGACCCACAGGTTCGGGCGGCGCGCCTCGGACGACTCGGCCAGCGCGCCCCACAGCGGTCCGACCAGGGGCCCGACGGCGAGGAGCGTCGCCCCGCCGCCGGAGAGGAGCCGCCGCCACGGCGCGTAGTCCGGGAGCGAAAGACCCTTGGGCCGCTCGTCGCGCCCCAGGCGGAGGTAGGCGGGCCCGCGCGCCTCGAAGAGCCTTCCGATCACGGGCGGCACGTCGGCCGCGAAGGCCGGCGCGAACGCGCTCATGCCGCGCAAGGTCAGCAGGGCGCCGTAATCCTCGAGCGCGTGGTGCGTGGCGCCCATGACGCCGTAGGCGTAGCCGCCGCCGTTGCCGACCAGCTTGACCGGGAGGTCGTGGAGGCAGACGTCGTTGCGGATCTGCTCGAAGGGGCGGCCGTACAGGAACGGGGCGATGCTGTAGGTCCAGGCGTTCAGGCCCGACGCGGCCAGGCCCGCGGCCACCGACACCATGTTCTGCTCGGCCACGCCCGCGTTGATGAAGCGCTCGCCCAGGGCGTCGCGCAGCGGCTCGAGCGCGCCGAAGCCCAGATCGCCGGTCAGGAAGACGAAGTCCGGGCGGGCCGCCTGCTCGACCAAGGCGGAGCAGAGGATGTTTCTCACGCGGGGTTCTCTCCCAGAATCTCCGCCAGCGCCCGGCGGTACTGGACCTCGGTCATGGGGAGGTAGTGCCACTCCAGCTTGTTCTCCATGAACGAGACGCCGTGGCCCTTGATCGTGCGCGCGACGATCGCGCGCGGGCCCTTCGCCGGGCGTCCGAGCGCCGCGGCGAGCTCTTCCGGGTCGTGGCCGTCGACGCTCGCGACCTCGACGCCGAAGGCCCGGAGCTTGTCGGCGAGAGGGGCCAAATCGGCGACCTCCGCGGTGGATCCGAAGCCCTGCAGTCCGTTGAGGTCGACGAGCGCGGTGACCGGCAGCTTCCGGTGCGCCGCGAAGATCAGGCCCTCCCAAGTCGAGCCTTCGTTCCACTCGCCGTCGGAGAGGAGGCAGAAGACGCGGCCTTTCTCTTTCTTCAGTCTCTTGCCGAGCGCCAGGCCGCAGGCCAAGGACAGTCCGTGCCCCAGGCTGCCGGTGGCGAAAGGGATGTCCTTGCGCCAGCCGGGGGCGGGGTGGCCGGACAGCCGCGTCCCCTCCTGATGGAAGCTCCTCAGGTCCTCGTCGCTCAGGCGGCCGAGCGACCATAGCGCCGCGTACAGCGCTCCCGCCGCGTGTCCCTTGGAGAGGAGGAAGACGTCGTCGGGTCCCATCTCCCGGTGATGCAGATAGAGGATCATGTCCAGAGCGGAGAGATTTCCGCCGATGTGGCCGACGCCGCTCTCGTAATGCATCCGGAGCAGGCGCGCCTTGGTCCGGCGGATGATCTCTTTCATGTCCGTCCAGACTCTATAAAAAAAGAGCGGCCGGGGCGCCGCGCGATTCTGCCTCGGCACCCCCCCGAAAAAAGAGGCGGTTTCCGTCGAAAATAAATCCCCGCGACGAGCCGGGGCGTGGTACACTAATGGCAACGGGAAGACGGTTTCCCGTGCCACATAAGACGTACGTGAGCAAGACGCAAGAAAGAGGACTTAAAAAGACAATGGCTACCGGAAAAGTGAAGTGGTTCAACGATCAGAAGGGCTTTGGTTTCATCACGCCGGACGACGGGACTAAGGACCTGTTCGTTCACCACTCGTCCATCTTGGGCGATGGCTTCAAGACTTTGGCCGAGAACCAGGCCGTGGAGTTCGACGTGGAGCAGTCCGAGAAGGGCCCCCGCGCCGGAAACGTTCGCAAGCTCTAAAAGCTGACGAACCCCGCCTGACAAAGACCCCCTCGCCGCTCGCGGCGAGGGGGTCTTTCGTTTCGGACGGAGGCGGGCGCGCTTAGGGGGCGAGGCGCGCGGTCTTGATCGAGTCGAGGTTCGGGAACTGGGCCTTCAGGTAGGCGTTGCCCTCGGCCTGGAGGCGGCCTTGGTCGGGGCCGTTGCCGCTCGGCGCGCCCTCGCCGTAGCCGCGGTAGAGCTGGTCGAGCACCGCGTCGCCCTCGATGACCCTGCCGATGGGCGGGAAGCCCTGGTTGTCGAGGAACGAGTTGTCCTTGAAGTTCAGGAAGAACTGCGTGGTGCGCGTGTTGGGCCCGGCGGTCGCGAAGGTCACGTAGCCGCGCTGGTTGGACTGGCCCGCGGGCGGGTCGTCGGGGATGTTCGCGTCGTGCCACTTGGCGGCGACGGCCGGGTCGCCGTGGATGCCGACCTGGGCCATGAATCCGTCGATGACGCGGAAGAACTCGACGTTGTCGAAGAAGCCGATCTTGACCAGGTTGTAGAAGCGGTCGGCGCCGTTGGGCGCCCAGGCGCGGTGCACTTCCACGACGAAATCGCCCTTGGTCGTCGAAAACTTGGCCTTGAACACGTCGGGAGCCTTTTCGGTCGCGGCCTGCGGGTTGAGCAGGGCCGAGCCGGCGGGAGCCGGCGCGGCGGCCGGTGCCGCGGCGGGCGCGGGGGCCGGGACGGCGGCCGGCGCGGCGGTCGAGGCGGAGCCGGCCGCGGACTTCTTGTCGCAGGCGGCGGCGGTCAGGACGGCGAATGCGGCGAAGACGGCGAGGAGGCGGATTTTCATGGCGCCAGTCTAACAGATTCGCGGCGCCTCGGGGAAGCGCGGAGAGCGCCGGACGCCTCTATTCGTCATTTGAGGTCCTAGGCCCCTAACTTTCGATTAATTCCGGGAGGCAGGTCTTTACAAACCCCCGTTCCGGGGGCAAACTGGCATGGTGAGGACGTTCTCTCTCGACGACAGGTCCGCCGTCTTCGCCTTCCGCGGGGTCATCTTCCTCGCCCTGGTCCTCCTCCTGGTCCACAGCCGTCTTCAGGAAGAATCCTTTTCGATGCTGCCGTTCGCTCTGGCGTCGTTCTATCTCTTCACGAGCTTCGTGCTCTGGCGCGCGACGGCCCCGACCCTCAACACTCCGATCGCGCAGGGCGTCGCCTACCTGTGGGATGTGGGCGTGGTGTCGAGCTTGATGTACTTCAGCGAGGGTTTCGACAACGAGCTCTACCTGATGTACTTCTTGATCATGTTCATGTCCGGCCTGATGAGCCAGGTCAAGCAGAGCTTCCTGATCGGCACGGTCTCGAGCCTGGTGTACGCCGCCCTCTGGTCGCGCGGCAAGGTCGGCGAGGGTCTGCCGCTGACGAACCTCCTGCTGCGCTTCGCCTTCTTCTACGTGGTCGCCTTCTTCACCGCGGTGATGGCGGAGCGCGTGCGCGCGGGCGAGCGGCGCGTGAAGACGCTCGAGCTGAGGTTCACGCTGGGGCGCATCGCCAACGGCGGCTGGGGCCTCAACGTCGACGAGGATCTCGCTCCGGAGATGGATCCGGAGCTGGCCAAGACGGTGCGGACGGTCAACGCGCTCATCGACAACCTGGCCCGGGCGCTGAAGCGCACGGTCAGCCAGAACGACGACCTGCGCGAGGCCGCGACCGGGGCCCTGCTCCAGCTCGCGCACGAGAAGGAGCGCCTCGACGCGGTCGTCCGGCAGCCGAAGGCGCCCCAGCCGTGAGCGAGCGCCGGACGTTCTACCATCCCGCCAGCGGGGCGGCCATCCTCGGCATCGACTGGCTGTTCTTCGGCCTGGAGTGGGAGCTGGGGCCGGTCTCGCTGGTCTTGTCGTGCGCGGCGGCCTTCGCCGCGACCTACTTCGTCGTCGAGCGCGTCCAGCGCCGCTGGCGCGGCGACGAGCCCCGGGTCGCGCGCGCCAAGGCCCTATTCGGCGCGGCCGCCGCGGGCGCGCCGTTCGCGGTCGGCGGGACGGTCGTGGGCGGGCTGATCCTGCTCTTGTCCGGGCTCAAGCCCGGACTCGGCCTGCTGCGCCGGCTGAAGTTCTGAACGGCCGCCGTCCGTCGAACGACGATCATGGCCGGCGCAGCACGTAGGCCGCGCCGTCGCCGCGCACGAGCCACGTCTTGTCGATCTGCGCGCGCTTGTAGACGCGCCGGACCGAGCCGGGCTCGGCGGCGGGGTCGTTGACGACCACGTCGCCGCCCTTGGTGAACCCGACGACCACGATCATGTGGCCGTCGGTGCGCGAAATCGGCGCTCCGTCGAGCTCGCCTTTCTCCCAGCGGTGCGAGATCTCCACGGGGCGGCCCGCGGCGATCTCGGCTTCCAGCTCCTCCAGGCCCATGAACTTGCGCACGTAGGCCTCCAGGCCGGAGGCCTGATGCGCGTAGGCCGTGTTGAACGGCCAATTCCCGTAGATCTTCCCGGCGCGGTCGAAGACGGCGGCGGCGACCTCCTCGGTGGGCTTGTCGACGCCGTAGTATTGGAGGATCATGGCCAGCGAGGTCGGGCTGCAGACCTTGGCCGGGTCCTCCTTCGAGGAGTCCTGCGAGCGCTGCGGGACGTCGAGCGTCCGGCCCCAGGCGGGCGAGGGCTTCCACGACAGGGGATTCTTCTCGCCCTTGGTCCAGGTCGCCGCGGCGACGAGGGTGACGGCGGTCCCGGGCGCGGGCGTGACGCGGAAGCGCAGCGAGCGGGCCGGCGCCTTCAGGACCAGCGTGTCCACCTCGACGCCGTCGCCCGGCACGCTGCGGGGTTCGGGGCCCCATTCGCCCATGTCGCGCCAGTTCCCGTCGCCGTCGGCCTCGAGCTCGAAGCGGGCCGGTCCCGTCGCGTTCCACGACAGCACCGCGCGGTCGAACGGAAGCGCCGGGTACGAGGGGGACGTGAAGGCCTCGGTCGCGCGCCCGCGCCACACGACGAGGCGCGGGGACTGCCGCGCGGCCGCGCGCGCGCCCGCGATCAGGACGCGGGAGCGGGCGTCGCCGTCGGCCAAGGCCCGGTCCTGCGCGAGCAGCGGAAGCGAGGCGAGAAGCGCGGCGGCCAAGGCGATGAGGGGGGACTTCACCGCCGTATTGTAGACTCCCGGACCCGCGGAATCAAGCCGGATCCGGCCCGTCTCCCGGTTCATTTTTGCCCTTTGAATAATTCGGCGGGCGGTGCTACACTCTGCGGAGCCACGCACGGAGGAATCATGAAGCGCGCGACCGCCGCCGCCCTCGCGGCCCTGATCGGAACTCTCTTCGCTTCGCCCGCGTTCTGCGCGTGGCGGGGCCTGGCCGCCGGCGACTTCGCCGTGGCCCCGCCGCCGGCCCCGGGCTCACCGGAGAACGCCGCCGATTTCGCGACCCTGCTCAAGCTGCAGGCCGACCGCTCGCAGAAGGACTGCGACCTGGCCATGACGCAGAAAATTCCCGACTTCCACTCGCTCTTCGACAGCTCGGGGCTTCTGTCCGCGCCGGAGCTCGCGGCCGTGGGACCCTTCATGGCCGAGATCTCCAGGGTGACGGACAGGATCGCGGGCGTCTTCAAGAAGGAGTACATGCGCCCGCGTCCCTACAACGAGGACCCGCGCATCCAGCCCTGCGCGGACAAGCCGGGGGGCAGCATGTCCTATCCCAGCGGCCACGCGACCGACGCGGCCGTGGACGCGTGCGTGCTCGGGCAGATCTTCCCGGACCGCGCCGGCCGGCTCGCGGCCTACGGGAAGTACCTCGGCGACCTGCGCGCGATCGTCGGCGTCCACCATCCCAGCGACGTCGTCGCCGGCCAGGACCTCGGGGGGCAGATCTGCTCGCGCCTCCTCCAGGAAGGCGACTTCCAGTCGGAGCTGAGCGGGGTCGAGAGCTCCCTGCCGGCCCGCTGAGGCCGACGCGGATGGAACGTCCGCCGTCCGTCGTCCGCGCGTTCCTCTTCACCGACATCGAGGGGAGCACGCGCCGCTGGGAGTCCCATCCCGACGAGATGCGCGCGGCGCTCGCGCGGCACGACGCGCTCGTGCGCGCGGCGGTGTCTCGGACCGGAGGGCGCGTCTTCAAGGCGATCGGCGACGCGTTCTGCGCGGCCTATCCCGCCCCGGCCGGGGCGGTCGAGGGCGCCCTGGCGATCCAGCGCGCGCTCGCCGCCGAGAACTGGGGCGCCCTCGGCCCGCTGCGCGTGCGCGCGGCGATCCACGCGGGCGCCGCGGAGGAGCGCGACGACGACTATTTCGGGCCCGCGCTGAACCGCGTCGCGCGCCTGCTCTCCGCGGGGCACGGGGGGCAGACGCTCCTGTCCCGCGCGGCCGCCGACGCCGTCGCCGACGCCCTGCCGACGGGCGCGTCCCTGCGCGACCTCGGCGAGCGGCGCCTCAAGGACCTCGCTCGGCCCGAGCGCGTCTTTCCGCTCTCCGCCGCGGGCCTGCCGGACGACTTCCCGCCCCTGCGCACGCTCGACGCGCGCCCCAACAACCTCCCGGCGCAGGCCACGACGCTCGTCGGGCGCGAAGCGGAGCTGGCGCAGGTGCGCGCGCTCCTGCGCCGGGACGGGACGCGCCTGGCCACGCTCACCGGCCCGGGCGGCACGGGCAAGACGCGGCTGGCGCTCCAGGCCGTCGCCGAGATGGTCGACGAGTTCGCGCACGGCGTCTGGTTCGTCCCGCTCGCGCCGATCCGGGATCCGGAGCAGGTCCTTCCCGCGATCGCCGCCGCGCTCGGCGTCAAGGACGCGACGGGCGTCTCGCCGGCCGACGCCTTAAAGGAATTCCTGCGCGAGCGCCGCCTGCTGCTGGTGCTCGACAACTTCGAGCAGGTTCTCGACGCGGGCCCGGCGGTCGCCGACCTGCTCGCGGCCGCCCCGGGGCTCAAGACGCTCGTCACCAGCCGGGGCCTGCTGCGCGTCTACGGCGAGCACGATTTCCCGGTGCCGCCGCTGGCGCTTCCCGATCGCGGGAAATCCTTCCGAGCCTGCCGCCAATCCGACGCGGTTCGCCTGTTCGCCGAGCGGGCCCGCGCGGTCAACCCGTCCTTCGCGGTCACCGAGGAGAACGCCCCGGCGCTGGCCGACTTGACCGCCCAGCTCGACGGCCTGCCGCTGGCCATCGAGCTCGCCGCCGCGCAGATCCGCCTGTTCACGCCGCAGGCCATGCTCGCGGAGCTGTGCGTCGCCTGCGGCGGCGGCGGCAAGCTCGAGCTGCTCACGGGCGGGGCGCGGAACCTGCCCGAGCGCCAGCGGACGCTGCGCGGCGCCATCGCGTGGAGCTACGATCTGCTCGACGAGGGGGAGCGCGCCGCGTTCCGGCGGCTCGGGGTGTTCAGCGGGGGATGGGACCGCGGGGGCGCGGCGGTGGTGATGGAAGGCAAGCGCAGCCTGGCGGCCCTGCAGTCGCTTTTTGTTTAGAGCATTATGCGCGTCGGCGAGGAGGGAGGCGAGCCTCGCTT
>VFSW01006623.1_pt1 | contig 16992 bp, 16 predicted proteins | sample 5358111 | NCBI WGS metagenome assembly VFSW01 (sample SAMN11554181, study PRJNA540505) | mine drainage metagenome | isolation source: sediment from site ElyBrook_90M | place: USA: Ely Copper Mine, Vershire, VT | collected 2017
CTCCGGGGCTGGCGACTGGATTGCTGACTCCCAGCGTAGTTGGGCGACCAACGGAGAGGAGAGTCAACCAAATATGCTCATTGCCTGGGCAGTTCTGATTACGATGGTCTTCGCCATGATCGTCCTGGCGACAATCAGGAAGGTCATTGCTCGCAACGAAGACGACATGCTGCATGTTCGCGACACCGAAAGCGCGGTGGTTACGAAACAAAGCCGCCTGGCCAGGACGCTGCAAGCGATCGACACCTGGGGCAAGGCGCTGACGATAGGCGGCATAGTGTACGGGCTGTTGTTGCTGGGCTACTACCTGTACATGGGCTGGCAGCAAAGCCAGTCACTGGTTACCAAGTAGAAGGCGCGGCGGGCGGACCGGCGCCGCCGTTGGGACGGCAACCCGGTGGAGGTTCCTGTGCGAACGACCATTTTCCCCCCTCGATCCATCCTGTTTCCGGTTGACTTCTCCGAGCGATGCCGGGGCGCCGGGAGGCAGGTGGAGACATTTACGGGGCACTTTCAGGCGCGGCTGACGATGCTGCACGTGGCTCCGGCGTTTGCGACGAGCATGCCGCTGGAGACACGGGACGGCGCCTCGGTGCGCCTGGAAGCGTTCCTGGCCGAAGAACTGAAACATTTTGACGTAGAGCGGCAGGTCCTGGAGGGCGACGCGGCGCAGGCGATCATCGATTACGCCAACTCGAGGCCGTTCGACCTGGTGATGATGGCGACACACGGCTACGGGCCGTTCCGGAGGCTGATCCTGGGCTCGACGGCGGGCCGGGTGCTGCGCGGCGTGGAATGCCCGGTGTGGACGAGCGCGCACGGCGAAGAGACGCCGCCGCTGGAGGCGATTGCCTACCGCTCGGTGGCGTGCCTGGCGCCGCGGGACGGATCGGGGAGCGCGGCCATCAGTTGGGCGTCGCAGTTCGCCCGCGAGACGGGGGCGAGGCTGACGCTGATACACGCGCTGGCGGCGGGCGGCGATGAGGAAAGCGCGGAGACGGCCGAGGTGCGGGCCGAGGAAGCGCGGCGGGAAGTCGCGAATATGCAGGAGCTGATGAACGTCCGGGCGGGGATTCTGGTGGCGGCCGGAACGGACACGGCGGCGATCCACGACGCGGTGCTGTCGGTGGGAGCGGATCTGCTGGTGGCCTGCCGCGCGGCGGAGGGCGAAGGGCGGCAGCCGGCGATCGAAGAACTGGTCCGGACGGCGCCCTGCCCGGTGCTCAGCGTTTAGAACGGCGCGTTTCAAGCCCTATTTCGGCTCGCCCACCGTCAGCACCGGACACGGCGCGTGGCGGAGAAGGCGAAGCGTGGTCGCTCCGAGAACGGTTTCCTCGCCGAACAGGCGGCGCTTGGCGCCGACGACCAGCAACGAAGCCCGAATTTCTGAGGCCAGCTCGACCACCTGCGCGGCGGGGTTGCCCTGGCGGGTGATTTCTCTTACTTCGCACGGAGGATGGTCCTGCGTTTCGAGCCAGGCGCAGAGGTCGGGGATGGCGCCGGGCAGATTGCCGCCGGAGGAGACGTGGACGGCGGCGACGGGCAGGCCGAGGCATTGGGCGAGGCGGACGGCGTGGAGCATCGCCTCGTGGGAGGCCGCGGAGTCGTCGACAGCGCACAGAATGGGGGCGCCGGAAGGAACGGGAGCGGGCGCGGCGAGGGTGAGGACCGGAACGGCGCTGGTGTGGACCAGGTGTTCGGCAACCGAGCCGAAGCGGAAGCGGTGGAGGGCGGCGTGGGCCCGGGTACCGACGACGACCAGGCCGGCCTTGAGCGAAGCGGCCGCGCTCAGAATGGCATCGCGGGGATCGCCTTCCTCGACGCGCAAGGAAACTTTCATGCCGTCCAGATGAGTCTGGACGAGGCGGTCCAGGATGGAGCGGGCCTCGGCCAGAGCCGCACCGGACTCGGCGGCGATGGCCTGAGCGCGCGCCGGAGTGAAGTAGGGCGGAAGATCGAGCCACATCGAATGCAGCACCGTGAGCGGGCAGCCGCAGCGGGAGGCGATGAGCCCCGACCATTGGAGCAGCGAGGGCGAAAGCTCGCCGAGATCGACGGCGCAGAGAATGGGGTCCGACAGGACGTTTTTCATGATGACGTTTTCCTTGCGGGGCGGCGCGCGGCCTCAGGCGTGCGGCTGCCCCCGGTGGCCGCGAAGAATGATGGCGACCATTTTGGCGTTGATGTAGAGGAAGCGGAACATTTGCCAGGGCACGAAGGTGCGCAGAAACAGGGTGAAGCGGGTCGGCTTGGTTGAGTAAAGCCAGAAGCCGCGGCCGCCGCCGGGCGGGAGTTCAGAGGGAACGGGTGATTGGGCCATGGTTACTCCGGAATCAGGAACCAGCCGGGACGAAGCCGGGCTTTGTAGAGAAACATGTGGTGGAGGAGGATTTTGATCCAATGCCCGGCGAGGCCGATTTCGCCGAAGCTGAAACGCATGTCGCGGCCGTGCTCGGGGTAGCGGGTGAAATCCGGAACGATGGGGAAGACGGTGATGGCGGCGGCGGTGCCGCGGAACGGATTTGAGCCGGCGGAGGCGACGCAGGCGGCGCCCATTTCGGCAAGGGAGGCCGGGTGAGTGGGGTGGGTGCTGCCGCCGAGCATATCGACGATGCTGCGGGCGACGGCCTTGCCGATCATGGCCGAGGGCATGCCGGTGCGCGGGGGCGCGGGCGAAACCATCAGGCCGTCGGCGTTGGTGTGGGGCCGGGAAATGGGGTGCGGGGGCGCGAAGGCGATGCCGGCGGCGAAAAGGTTCGGATAGGCGGGGCTTTGATAGTAGCGGGGCCAGTCCTGCGGCTTCCAGTTCTCATACGGTTTCTTTTCGTAATCGGCGTCGACCTTCATGAAGCCGTTAGGAGCGAAGACGGAGGCGGTGATGTCGTCGCCGGAAGGGCCGAAGGCTTTCAATCCGACGCCGGTGAATGGCGGCAGAAGCATCGCCATGTCGAACGGAACGGCGGCCTTCCCGGTGTCCAGCGTATCGACCAGGGCCACGCCGGGCTCGACGCCGTAGACGTGAGCTTTGGTGATGGCGGCGATGCCGCGCTCGGCGAACAGGCTCTCGGCGAAGACCTTGCCGGGGGTCACGTAGCCGTGAGTGCGCATCGGGATGCCGTCGACGCCGAAATCGCCGAGCTCGTATTCGTTGGTGACGAACATGATGTCGGCCTTGTCGCGGACGCCGTGGGCGCGCAGTTCGAACTCGAGATTGACGACGTATTCAAAGGCGGCGCCCTCGCAGGTGCAGCCGCCGTGGCCGACGCCGACCAGGAAGCGCTTGCGCTCGCCGCGTTTCATGCGCTCGATCATTTCCATGAGCACGGCCGAGGTTTCCTCGGCGTGATCGGCGGTGCAGACCGAGAGGCTGTTGCGGCCGGGGCCGAGGCCGGGCGTGGCGTCGAAGTTGAGCTTGGGGCCTGTCGCGTTGATGAGGAAGTCGTAGGGGATGCGCTCGCGCGTGCCGGCCTTCTCCGCCAGCGTCCATTCGATTTCGACCGAAGCCTGGGGCGAGGCCGCGTCGCCGCCGGGGTACAGGGCGACGGCGCGGGCCTGGCGGAAGTCGATGTTGTGGGAACGGTAGACGGGGGCGAGCGGAAAAACCACCTCGCGGCGATTCATCAGCCCGACACCCACCCAGATGTTGGACGGAATCCAGTTGTATTCCGGCTGCGGCGAGACCACCACCACTTCGTCTTTATCAGGCAGCCAGCGCCGCAGAAACGCGGCGGCCGTGTGGCCAGAGATTCCGGCGCCGAGAACGACGATTCGCGACATGGGGCTCCTCCTTATCTATTGAAGCCAGAGAACGCCGTCGATTAGACGGGTTCGCGGACGCCGAGCTTACGGAGAATGGCCATCATGGGGCACCAGTTGGTGAAGGCGGACTGAAACAGATTCAGGCCCACGAAGGCGGTGAAAAAATACCAGTAGGGACTGGCCCAATAGCCGAGCCCCACGCTGAGGACCACGAAGAAGCCTGCGATGAGGCGGAGATAGCGATCGAGAGTCATGCGAGTTTCCTCCTGTTGCGGTTGAAGAGAAAGAACAGCACCGGGACGGTCATGCGCGACAGCAGCAGCGAAGCGATTTCGCCGGCCATGAGCGCGATGGCAAGGCCCTGGAAAATGGGGTCAAAGAGAATGACCGTGGAACCGACGACGACGGCGGCGGCGGTGAGGGCCATGGGACGAAAGCGGATGGCGCCGGCATCGATGACGGCTTCATCGACGGGAATGCCCTGGCTCAGGCGCAGCTCGATGAAATCGACCAGGATGATGGAATTGCGGACGACGATGCCGGCGCCGGCGATGAAGCCGATCATGGACGTTGCGGTGAAAAAGGCATGGAGCAGGCCGTGCGCGGGCAGAATGCCGACGAGGGAGAACGGGATGGCGGCCATGATGATGAGCGGCGTCAGGAAGGACTGGAACCAGCCGACCACCAGGCCGTAAATGAGAATCAGCACGGCGGCGAAAGCGATGCCGAGGTCGCGGAAAACTTCGTACGTGATCTGCCACTCGCCGTCCCACTTCATCGAATACTGATCGGTGCCGGTGGGCTGGGCGGACATCCGCTGCTCGATGGTGGAGCCGTCGGGGAGTTTCAGCTCGTCGATCTTGGGGCCGAGCTTGAGGATGGCGTAAACCGGGCTTTCCATCGAGCCGGCGATGTCGGCGGTGACATAGGTGACCGGCAGAAGATTCTTGTGATAGATGCTTTTGTCTTCGATCGATTCGACCGGGCGCACCAGTTCGCCGACGGCGACCGATTGGCCTCCGCGGCCGGTGATGCGGAGCGAGCGCAGGCGGTCCCAGTCGGAGCGCGAGGGGCGGTCGAGCCGGACGGTGAGCGGGATGTCTTCTTTCGAGGAGTCCTGGTGCAGGAGTCCGGCGGCGGCGCCGGCCGAGGCCACCTGCATGGTGCGGGCGATCTGGGCGGGGGCGATGCCGTTGAGCGAGGCTTTCTGCTGCTCGACGCGGAGATCGAGCCGGGTCTGGTCGTCCTCGACGTACCAGTCGACGTCCACCACGCCGGGCGTGCTGCGGAACAGGTCGCGGAGACGGCGGGCGTAAGCGATTTCACCGGCCTGGCTGGGGCCGTAGACTTCGGCGACCAGGGTTTCGAGCACTGGCGGGCCGGGCGGCACCTCGGCGACTTTCACGCGCGCGCCGAAGCGGGCGGCCACCGGTTCGAGACGGTTGCGGACCGCCTTGGCGATGTCGTGGCTCTGAAGATCGCGCTCGTCCTTGGGTAGCAAATTCACCTGAATGTCGGCGACGGTGGGGCCGCGGCGGAGGTAGTAGTGGCGGACGAGGCCGTTGAAGTTGTACGGCGACGCGGTGCCGGCATAGGTTTGAACGTTCACCACCTCGCGCTGTTTCTGGGTCTCCTCGGCCAGGGCCTGGGCGACGCGGGCGGTCTGCTCGAGCGTGGTGCCGTTGGGCATGTCGACAATGACCTGGAACTCGCTCTTGTTGTCGAAGGGCAGCATCTTCACTTTGACAAAGCCGGTGTAGAAGAGCGAGACGGAAGCCAGCAGGAGAACGACGACGCCGGCCAGGAATGTCCAGCGCCAGATGGGGCGGTGGAGCAGCTTGCCCATGACGACGCGGTAGAGGCGGGTGAGACGGTCCTCGCGCTCGCCGGCGTGTTCGCCGCCGGGCTTGAGGATGCGGACGGCGGCCCAGGGCGTGACGACGAAGGCCACCATGAGCGAGAACAGCATGGCGGCGGTGGCGCCGATCGGGATGGGGCGCATGTAGGGGCCCATGAGGCCGCCGACAAAGGCCATCGGCAAAATGGCGGCGACGACGGCGAGCGTGGCCAGGATGGTGGGGTTGCCCACTTCGTCCACCGCTTCGACTGCGACGGTAAACGGCGGGCGGTCGTGATTGGCGGGCATGCGCCAGTGGCGGACGATATTTTCCACCACCACGATGGCGTCGTCCACCAGGATGCCGATCGAGAAAATGAGGGCGAACAGGGTGATGCGGTTCAGGGGGTAGCCGTAGAAATAGAAAACAGCGAGCGTCAGGGCGAGGGTGACGGGAATGGCGATGAAGACGATGAGCGACTAGCGGAAGCCAAGAGTGACCGCGATGAGCACGCTGACCGAGACCACGGCGATGAACATGTGATAGAGCAGCTCGTTGGACTTTTCCTTGGCCGTTGCGCCGTAGTTGCGGGTGATGGCCATGTCGACGCCGTCGGGGATGACGGAGCCGCGGAGGGGCTTGAGGCGTTCGAGAACCGTGTCGGCGACGATGACGGCGTTGGTGCCTTTGCGCTTGGCGATGGCGATGGTGACGGCGGGGAGGAAACCTCGGCCGTCGGAATAGCGGACGTATTGGACCGGCTCTTCGCCGCCGTCGGTGACGTCGGCGATCTGGCGGACCTGGATGGGCTTATCGTTGGCAACGCCCACTACGACGTCGCGGACATCCTCGGCGGTGCGGAGGAAGCCGCCGGTTTGGAGAATGTACTGGCGGTTATCGCGGGCGAACTCGCCCGACGGCAGGCGGCGGTTGGAGAGGCCGAGCGAATCGACCACCTGGAGCGGCGAGAGGTTGAAAGCCGCCAGGCGGGCGGGATCGAGCGTGATGCCGATTTCGCGGCGCTCACCGCCGATGATGGTGACGGCCGAGACATCGGGCGTGCTTTTGATGGTGTCGTGAACCTGGGCGGCGATCTGGCGGAGCTGGTAGTCGCCGTAGCGGCGGCTGGAGAAAGTGAGCGCCAGGATCGGAACGTCGTCGATGGAGCGGGGCTTCACCAGCGGCGGCGAGGCGCCGGGCGGGATGAGGTCGAGGTTGGCGGCGAGCTTCTGATTGAGGCGGACGATGCTTTTCTCCTCATCCTGGCCGACGAGGAAGCGGACAATGACCAGCGAGCCGCCGGGGCTGGAGGTGGAGTAGACGTACTCGACGCCGGGAATCTCCCACAGAAGTTTTTCCATGGGCTTGGTGACGCGCTCCTCGACTTCGCGGGCCGAGGCGCCGGGCATGCTGACCATGACGTCGATCATGGGGACGATGATCTGCGGCTCCTCCTCGCGGGGAAGCTTGGCGACGGCGAACAGGCCGAGGAGAACGGCGCCGGAGATGGCCAGCGGCGTGAGCTTGGAGTCGATCCAGGCTCCGGCCAACCGGCCGGCGGGGCCGAGGCGCGGGGTCTGATTGTCAGTGCTCACGGACGCTCCTCGACAGTGGCTCCGTCGGTGAGTCCGGCGGGAACGGGATAGATGACGCGGTCGCCCGGCTGAAGACCGGAGAGCACTTCGACCTGGTCGTCGTGGCGGAGGCCGAGAGTGACCAGACGCATGCGGGCGGCGTTTTGATCGATGGTGAACACGGACTGCAGTTGACCGCGGGTGGTGACGGCGCCGGCGGGCACGGCGAGCACCTGGCGCTCGCCGACGGGGAACACGGCGCGGGCGAACATGCCGGAGCGGACCGCGGGCATCGGAGGAAGATCGATCTTGACCACGTAGGAGCGCGAGGCGGCTTCGACGGCGGGCACAATTTCGCTGACCTTCGCGTCGGCGGCGGCGCCGGTTCCATCGAAGGAGACGTGGACCGCGGAGCCGAGGCGGATGGAGGTGAGCATCGACTCCTCGACGGGAACTTCCAGACGGAAGGCTCCCTCGCGTTCGAGAGTGAGCAGCGGCGCGCCGGGGACGGCCATCGAGCCGGGCTCAACCGTGCGGGCGGTGACGACGCCGGAGAACGGAGCGCGGATTTCGGTGTAGCCGCGGGTGACGGAGGCGGCGTTGACCTCCTGCTGCGCCTGAGCGATGCGGGAATCGATCTGGGTGCGGTGAGCCTGAGCCATGGCGTAGGCGGCGCGGGCGGCCTGGAGCCGGGCGGTGGCCTCATCGCGCTCCTGGCGGGAGACGGATTTCTTTCCGAACAACTCTTCGATCCGGGAGTCGGTGACCTGGGCCAGATCGAGGTTGGCCTTGGCGGAGGCGACGGCGCTGTCGGCCTCGGGAATGGCGCTGCGGACTTCCTGCAGGCCGGCCTGGGCGCGGAGTTCGCCGGCTTCCAGGTCGCGCGCGTCGAGCCGGACCAGGGGCTGGCCTTCATGAACGTGATCGCCGGCCTGAACCAGGACCTCGCGGACCGAGGCCATCACCTGGGAGGAGACCGGAGCCGAGACGCGGGCGCGGACCGTGCCCGTGGCTTCGTAGCGGGACGGCCAGGGCGCCAGCGCGAGCGAGACGGCGTGCGCGGCGACGGGTGCCGAGGCCGGCGCCGCGGGGTGGGCGGGGGGCGTCGAGCCGCACGCGGCCAGGGCGAGCAGAATGGGGATCGGGAGCAAGAGGATCGGTTTCATTGATGTCTTTGGCTACTTCAGAACCTCCGAGTCGGGGGTGAGCGTGCCGGCGGCCATCTCCAGCCCCGCCGCCGCCAGACGCTCGTCGTGGATGGCCGACAACAGCCGGGTCCGGACTTCGAGCAGTGCGGTTTCGGTGCGCAGCAGATCGGTGACGTTGCTCATGCCGGCGTCATATCGGTTCTTGGTGATGCGGAGGCTTTCTTCGGCTTCAGCCACCGAAGCGGTGGCGACGTCGATGCGCTGGCGGGCGGAGGTCAGATCGGCGTAGGCCCGGCGGACCTGAAGCCGGATCGAGTCGCCGGTGTGATCCTGGACGGCGGCGCTGCGGCGGACGAACATGTCGCTCTCTTCGATGCGCGCCTTGTCGCCGAGGCCGTTGAACAGGTTCCATTTCAGACCCACCGAGGCGAGCCAGTTGGCGCCGCCCTTATCGTAGAAATTCTGGCGGTCGGCCTCGAAAGCGGCGTGGAAGGTCACCTGAGGAAGGTAGCGCCCGCGCGCGGCCGAGGCTTCGTTTTCGGCGAGGTTGGTGGCCAGGCGCAACTGGCGCGCCTCGGGCCGCTCGGCGAGCGCGGTCTTTTCATACTGCTGGACCGAGGAGGCGGCTTCGGGCAGCGCGGCCAGGGCGGTGGTCAGCGTGTGCCCCTGATCGAGCTGCATGCCGAGCGCCTGGTTGAGCGCGGCGCGGGCCACGTCGAGTTCGGCGGCCCGTTGGATCTGCTGCTCGCGGACGCCGGACAAATGGACCTGGATGGAGAGAACATCGACGTCGGTGGCCATGCCGGCGTCGCGCATCGACTTGGCGCGGTCCAGATCGGCCTCGGCCGAACGCACCGACTGTTCGGCCACCCGGACCTGTTCGGTGCCCAGCAGCACTCCGTAGTAGGAGCGGATCACCGCGCCGATGACGTCCATGCGCGTGCGCCGGTCGTCTTCGCCGGAGATCTTCTTGACGATCTCGGCCGAGCGGACGGCGTGGCGGGTTTCCCCGGCGTCGTAGATCGTCTGGTCGGCGGTGACCAGCGACTGGAAGTTGTTCAGAAAATCGGGTCGGTTCAAAGGACCGATCTGAAAGTTCGAAAGCTCGAACTGATGTTGAGTAAGGAGCGAAGAAAACACGAATACAGGATTATCGCTGCGGGTCCAGGACTCAGTGTAGTTCAGCTTGGGAAGATAGCCGCTCCGGGCCTCGGAGACCTTCGCCGCGGCGGCCTTCTGTGAGGCCCCCGAGGCGACGATCGACTTATTTCCGGTGAGAGCGAGGCGAACCGCGTCCGCAAGCGACATCGAGTCCTGCGACCAGACCGGCAACGACAGCAGAAGAAGAGCGAGGATGAGTCTTTTCATTGCCAACTCCTAACTGGATGCAATTAGTTGGCCGAAGTGACACTGCCCTCCGGTCAAGCGAAAGATACCGCAAAACCGGGGCCGGAAGGCTGGATGGCGCGGAGGGTCCGTGGGTCATGCGGTTTTCCGCGCAGGTGCTGGCCCGCTACAATCGGTAGGGAACCAAAACGTGGAGCGGAGCAGCGAAACCGAGTTGGCACGGGAGCTCATCACGGGCTCACCGGAAGCGTTTGACCGCTTCGTCGAGCATTTTCGCGCGAAGATCTTCAATTTCAGTTGGCTCATGTGCGGCCAGCGCGAGGATGCCGAGGAAGTGGCGCAAGACACGCTGTTGAGCGTATTCTCGAACCTCGATCAACTCCGCGAGCCGGCGCGGATCCGGCCGTGGGTGTTCCAGATCGCCAAAAACGCCTGCCTGATGAAACGGCGGCGCAGCATCTTCGCTCCCACCCAGGAGGTGTCGCTCGACGGTTTGCAAGGCGGCCCGGGGAAGGACGGGGAGCCTTTGCGGCTGCAAGTGGCCGACCAGGCGGACCTGCCCGAGGACAAGGTGCTGCAGGCCGAGATGCGGAAGATGGTGGAGCGGGCCATCAGCGAACTGCCGCCGATCTACCGTTCGGTGATGCTTCTTCGGGACATCGAGGAGCTGTCGACGCAGGAGACCTCGGCGATTCTCGATTTAAGTGAAGATACGGTGAAAACCCGGCTGCGTCGGGCGCGAGTGGCGCTCCGGCAGAAACTGGACCGGTACGTGCGGAACTCCCGGACGGTTGCCGCCGAGCCAGCGTCGAAGGAGTGAGCGATGGAGCCAGACAAAACGCCTTGCAACTGCGAGGAAGTGCTTGCGGCGCTCTCCGATTATCTGAACCTGGACCTGCCGCGGGAGAGCTGCCGGCAGATTGAGGACCACCTTGCAGGCTGCCCGTCGTGCGTCGAGTTTGCCGAGACGCTGCGGGAGACGGTGCGGCTGTGCCGGCAGTATAAGCCGAGCGAGCTGCCGGCGCCGCTGGGCGAGGAAGTGAAACGGCAGCTCCGGGCCGCTTACCAGAGAGTGCTCGATTCGCGGGAAGGAAGCGGCGGGCACTGAGCGCGGCTAGCGGTACCAAAGGATAAGCGGGCATTCAAGCGGAACACTGACGCCTTCGCGGCGGGGAATGACGCGGGGCGTGTAGTGGCTGGGCGGACGGGTGGCGGGGGCGGCGGCCGAGTAGCGGCGTATCGTGACCGGCGGCTCTTCCGGCGCGGGCGTCATGGGAATGAGGACGGCGGGGCCGCCGGTCGCAGGGTCGGCGTAGAGTTCCACCTGAACATCGCCGGGTGACAGTTCGCCGAGCCAGACTTCAACTTCAAAGCGATGCTGGTCGCGGCCGGGCGTGACCTTGAGGCTACCGAAGCGGAGGCGGCCCCAGTTGACTTCCAGCTCGTGGCGCCAGCGTGCGCCGGCTCCGCCCTCGGCTCCGGATTGGGCCGCCCGCACGCGGTAGGCGCCGGCCGCCGGAATGTAGTGCTCCTGGGTGTATTGGCGAACGGAGCGATTGGCGGCGAACTGGGGCGTCAGGCGAGTCATGCTGGTTTTCATCATCGAGACCCAGCGGGTGGGGACGCCGTTCGCGTCGCGATCGTAGAAGGCCGGGATGACGTCGTTTTCGAGCAGGTCGTATAGTTGCTTGGCCTCGAGGGCGTCCCAGGCGGGCGAGTCGCCGTGTTCGGCGCCGTCGCCGATGGCCCAACCGACATCGGGCGAATAGGCCTCGGCCCACCAGCCGTCAAGCTCGCTGAGATTCAGGCCGCCGTTCACCAGGACTTTCATGCCGCTGGTGCCGCAGGCTTCCCACGGACGGCGGGGTGTATTGAGCCAGAGATCGACGCCCTCCACCAGGTGCTCGGTCATGTGCACGTCGTAATCGCTGAGGAAGACGGCGCGGTTCCGCGCTCCGGTGAGCCGCACGAAATGGATCCATTCCTCGATGAGCGCCTGGCCGGCGCGGTCGTCGGGGTGGGCCTTGCCGGCCAGAATGAGCTGCACCGGGCGGTGCTCGCTGGTGAGAATGCTGAGCAGGCGCGCGGGGTCGGACAGCAGCAGGTTGGGGCGTTTGTAAGTGGCGAAGCGCCGCGCGAAGCCGATGGTGAGGAAATCGGGATCGAAGATGCGGGTGGCGGCGCGGATCTCGGAGCTGGCTGCGCCGTGGCCTGCCAACTGTCGGGCGAGCCGCTGGCGGACGTAGCCGACCAGCGTTCTGCGGGCCTGGTTGCGCATGGTCCACAGATCGGCCGGCTCGACTTTTGCGAGGCGCGGCTCGATATCGACCTCGGGGCCGCACCAGCGGTTCTTGCCGCACAGGCGGGTCCACAGCTCGTCGGCTTCCGGCGAGTCCCAGGAGGGCATGCGCACGCCGTTGGTGATGTGTCCGACCGGCACCGCGTGGGTTGGCCAGCGCGGGAACAGCTTCCGGAAGAGGCGCCGGCTGACTTCGCCATGGAGGCGGCTGACGGCGTTGACGGCGCCGCTGCCGCGGACGGCGAGGTTGGCCATACTGAACGGCTCGGCGTCGTCGTCGGGATTCTCGCGGCCGAGGGCGAGAAAATCGCGGAAGGAAAGCGATAGCCCGACCTCGGCGTAGCGCCGGAAATGGCGCTCCATGAGGTCAGGCGCGAAGCGGTCGAAGCCGGCTTCGACCGGCGTGTGGGTGGTGAAGATGTTGCCGGCGCGGATGGCCGCCAGCGCGGCGTCAAAGCCCTGCTGCGTCTCGCCCATGAAGCTGCGCGCGCGCTCGAGTACCACGAACGCCGCGTGGCCTTCATTCAGGTGGCAGACCTCGGGCCGGATGTGCAGCGCCTGGAGAAGGCGCCATCCGGCCATCCCGAGAACCTGTTCCTGGCTGATGCGCACTTCCGGACCGCCGCCGTACAACTCCGCCGTGATGCCCCGGTATTCGGGCGGATTCGCCGGGTCGTTGGTGTCGAGAAGGTAGAGCCGGACAAAGCCGACCTGCACTTGCCAGGTGCGGATCCAGAGCTTGATGCCGGGCAGCGCGATGGGGATGCGGAGCCACTCGCCGTCGGGCTGGCGGACGGGCACGATGGGAAGCTGACCGGGATCGTTGAACGGGTAGAGCGCCTCCTGCTTTCCGTCCTTGTCGATGTGCTGGCGGAAGTAGCCCTGCTGGTAGAGCAGACCGACGCCGACGACGGGAACGCGCAGGTCGTGGGCGGCCTTGAGTTGGTCCCCGGCGACATTGCCGAGGCCGCCGGAGTAAATGGGCAGGGCTTCGCTGAGCAGGTATTCGAGGCTGAAATATGCGACGGAGGTGAGCGGCGAATCGGGGAAGAAGGTGTGAAACCAGCCGGCGGCGCCGGCGTTGACCCTCCGCTCCTCGACTAGATGCGCCAGACGCTCGCGAAAAGCGCTGTCGGCCTTGGCGGCCTCGACGCGGGTGCGGGATGTCGTTTGCAGCACCACCCACGGATTGTGAGTCAACTCCCACAACTCGGGATCGAGCCGGGACCAGAGTTCGTCAGCCGAATGATTCCAAGTGGCGTAGAGATTCAGCGCGAGTTCGTTGAGCAAGGCGGCGAAGCCGTCATCGGCAGGAGGTGGCATGATGTTCCTCTTTACCGCTGCATCTGGCGTGCCGCGGGAGCCGCTGGCGGAGTGAGCCCGTCAGTGGAGGCGCGGAGCGGCGGAGCGCGCGGGGGCGAGGGCTGGGACGCAGGAACTGCGCGATTTCACGCATCACGGCGCGCCGCCGGTGACAGGCAACGGAAGCGGGCGGGCGCGGTGTGGGCATCGACCTGCACCGTTTCCCGGTGGAGGGATGCGATGGAAGCCTTGCATCCGGCGCCGGTGCTCCCCGCCGAGCCGATCCTTGAGCCGGTAATCCCGGCCGGACCCGGGCGTGGCCGGAAATGGCCCCTCCGGCTGGCCGTGGTCGTGGCGTTGGCCGTGGCGGCCGGGGCGTGGGTGTGGTGGTCGCAGATCTCCGGGCCGGCGCCGGTATTCGCGACTGCGGTCATTGTGCGGGGGCCAATTGAGGCCTCGGTATCGACCACCGGGACTTGCAACGCGGTGGTGATGGTGCAGGTGGGCAGCCAGGTGTCGGGCAATATCAAAGAGCTGCACGCCGACTTCAACACGCGGGTGCGGAAGGGCCAACTGGTGGCGCTGATCGATCCGGAACCGTTCGCCGAAAACGCGCGCCAGGCGGAGGCGGCGTGGGCGGCGGCGCGGGCCAACGCGGCAAATGCGGCGGCCGCGGCGGCGAAGGCGGAGGCCGACGTGGCGGCCGCCGAAGCGAGCCAGGCGAGCCAGGAGGCAGCCTATGTCAAAACCAGAGTGGCGCTGCAGGACGCCGAGTCGAAGCTGGCGCGGAGGGCCGAACTGCTGCGCCAGGGCCTGATCGACCAGGAGGACTACGACACGGCCCAGGCCACCTATGGCTCGGCGGCCTCCGACGCGGCGGCGGCGGCGGCGCAGGTGAACGCGGCAGTGCACAACGTGGCTGCGGCCGGGGCGGCCCTGCGGGCGGCGGACACCCAGGTGACGGCGGCTCGCGCGCTGGTGGACCAGAGCTACTCGGCGCTCCAGCAGGCGCGCATCAACCTCGGTCACACGCGCATTCTGGCTCCGGTGGACGGCACGGTGGTGAGCCGCCACTTCGATACCGGCCAGACGGTGGCGGCCTCGTTTCAAGCCCCCGACATTTTCGACATCGCGCAGGACCTGACCAAAATGCAGGTGGACACCAACGTGGACGAGAGCGACATCGGGCGGCTCAAGGTGGGCCAGAAGGCGACGTTCACGGTGGATGCGTATCCCGGGTTTGTGTTTCGCGGAGCGATTACCCAGATCCGCAAGGCGCCGATCACGATTCAGAACGTGGTGACTTATGATGCGGTGATCGGGGTTTCGAATCCGGATCTGAAGTTGTTCCCCGGTATGACGGCGACCGCCCGAATCGTGGTGGAGCAGCGCGAGAATGCACTGCTGGTTCCGAACGCCGCGCTGCGGTTCCAGCCAAGTGGGGGTGCAGGCGGAGCCGCGGCGGGCCCGGGCGTTCGAACGGTGTACACTCCCGACGGCAAGCGGGCAGTCGCGGTGACAGTGCGGACCGGGCCGAGCGACGCGCGGTTCACGGCGATTGAAGAGGGAGCGCTGCGCGAGGGCCAACTCGTAATAGTCGCCGGGGCAGCCGCGCCGGCGTCCAACAAGACCACGCCTCAGCCGGGCGGGCTTCCGCGCCGGACAGGCATTTGAGGGCGCGGCCGTGGACCCTCTCATCGAGGTGCGCGACCTGACCAAGGCCTACTCAGCGGGCGCGGCGCGCTCCTGGGCGCTGCGCGGCGTCAGCCTCTCGATGGCGCGGGGCGAGTTTGCCGCCATCATGGGCCCGTCGGGCTCGGGCAAATCGACGTTCATGAATATCGTCGGATGCCTGGCGCACCAGAGCTCCGGCGTTTACCGGCTGGACGGGATCGACGTCAGCCGCCTGTCGCGCGACGAGCTGGCGGCGATCCGAAACACGAAAATCGGCTTCGTGTTTCAAAGCTTCAATCTGCTGCCGCGGACCAGCGCGATCGAGAACGTCGAGCTGCCTCTGCTCTACAACCGGACCGTTCGCTCCAGCCGGCTCGCGCTGGCGCGGCAGGCGCTGGCGAAAGTGGGCCTGGAGGGATTGGAGGACCGTCGTCCGAACGAGCTCTCGGGCGGCCAGCAGCAGAGGGTGGCCATTGCGCGGTCGCTGGTGAACAGTCCGGAGATGATTCTGGCCGACGAGCCCACGGGGGCGCTCGACACACGCAATGGAGTGGAGTTGATGGCCATCTTCCAGGAGTTGAACCGGCAGCAGGGCATCACCGTTCTGCTGGTGACGCACGACCCCGACATCGCCGCGTTTGCCCGCCGCGTGATTCGCTTCCGCGACGGCCTGGTGGTGGACGACGAGACGATCCGGAGGCCTCGCGACGCGCGGCAGGCTCTGGCGGAGATGATGCCCGCGGCGGACTTGCCCACGGCATCCGGCGGAGGCTCGAGATGACATCGATGTCGCCGCCCATGCGCATGGCGATCCGCGCGCTGCGGGCCAACTCGGTCCGTTCCGGCCTGACGATACTCGGTGTTGTCATCGGCGTCGCGGCGGTGATCGCCACCGTGGCGGTCGGGTCCGGAGCTCGGGACCGCATCCAGAAACAGATTGCCAGCATCGGCAGCAATCTGATTGTGGTGATTCCGGGAAGTCTGACCACATCCGGCATCCGGCTGGGCAGTGGCAACGCGCTCACGCTGACCGAGGACGACGCGCGCGCCATCGCCGCCGAGTGCCCATCCGTCGCTCTCGCCGCGCCGGTGGTGCGTCAGGCGCAGCAGGTGGTGGCGGGGGTGTCCAATTGGGCGACCGGTATCGTGGGCACGACACCGGACTTCCTTTCGGTGCGCGATCTCGGTGTCGCTCGCGGCGCGCCGTTCACCTCCCAGGACGTCGACGGAGCCGCCAATGTCGCGCTTCTGGGCGAGACCGTGGTCCGGAATCTGTTCCCGGCCGGAGACGCGGTGGGCCAGAGCGTACGAGTCCGGAATGTCACCTTCACCGTAGTCGGAGTGCTTGCTCCGAAAGGGCAGTCGCCCTCCGGGCAGGACCAGGACGACGTGATTCTCATCCCCATCTCGACTGCCAAAAAGAAGGTTCTCGGGTCGAGCCTGGCGAGCGCCGGCGCGGTGGGCTCGATCATGACGCAGGCCCGATCGGCCGCCTTGATCCGCACGGCGCAGGATGAGATGCGCGCGCTGCTGCGCCAGCGGCACCACTTGCAACCCACGGAGGAAGACGACTTCACAATTCGCAATCTGGAGGACGTATTCAACGCGCAGGAGGCTTCGGCGCGGGTGATGGCGATGCTGCTGGCGGCGATCGCCTCGGTTTCGCTGGTAGTCGGCGGCATCGGCATCATGAACGTCATGCTGGTTTCGGTCACCGAGCGGACGCGCGAGATCGGTCTGCGCCTCGCCGTCGGCGCCCGCACGCGCGACATCCTGCTTCAGTTCCTGGCCGAAGCGGTGGTACTGGCTTCCGCCGGCGGGATGCTCGGCGTGATCACCGGCCTGGCGGGTGCGATTGTAATTTCCCGGATCGCCGGATGGTCGATTGTGCTCAGCGGCCCGGCCATTCTGTTGGCGTTCTTCTTTTCCGGAATGGTGGGGGTGTTCTTCGGCTACTATCCGGCACAGAAAGCCGCGTTACTCGATCCGATTGAGGCGCTGCATTACGAATGAATACCCCAAAGGGTCCGGGGCGCCGTCTCCACCCTTGA
>VFSW01006624.1_pt1 | contig 16991 bp, 16 predicted proteins | sample 5358111 | NCBI WGS metagenome assembly VFSW01 (sample SAMN11554181, study PRJNA540505) | mine drainage metagenome | isolation source: sediment from site ElyBrook_90M | place: USA: Ely Copper Mine, Vershire, VT | collected 2017
CAAAGGTATAAATTACCCTAGTTCTCAGGGAAAAAGGTCAAATTATTGTTACAAACAGACGCTGTTAACAACTTGTTGAAAAAGTGACTAAAGTGACTAAAGTGACCAGAGTGTTCACTCCAAACTTTAGCTCACTTTAAGTAATGATTAGTTATACTAATTCAAATGCATATGGTATTTTTACGTAAAATGGAGTTGAATGATTGTTTTTCCAAAAGCTAAAATAAACCTTGGATTGCGGATAACGCGTAAACGTAAAGATGGTTATCATGACATTGAGACTGTTTTTTATCCTGTATGTCTGAGAGATGCCCTCGAGTTTGTGCCATCCGGAGAGCAGGCAGGCAAAGATGTTCTGACTGTTACCGGGATCTCTGTTGCCGGCACTCCTGAGGAGAATATTGTAATGAAAGCCGTAAAACTGTTGCGCAGGGGCTATTCATTCCCGGTTTTAAGGATCCACCTGCACAAGGCGATTCCCCTTGGTGCCGGACTGGGGGGAGGATCATCGGATGCGGCTTACCTGCTAAAGGCAGTCAACAGGCACTTCTCTCTCTCAATTGACGAAAGCGATCTGAGGTCGATGGCCCTTGAGCTTGGAAGTGATTGCCCCTTCTTTATTGATGGCGATCCTGCTTTTGCATCAGGCAGGGGTGAAAAGCTGGAGTTCATCAATCCTGTCTTATGCGGGTACTATCTGATTTTAATTAATCCCGGAGTTACCATAAATACAAGGGAAGCCTACCTGAGTTGCGTGCCTGAGAAACCGGCCACTACTCTTTTAAAGCTGATCGGACATGATATTCCCGAATGGAAAGAACTGATATTTAATGATTTTGAATCATATGCCTTCACGAAATATCCCATCATAGGAAAGATTAAAACGGAGTTCTACAATGCCGGCGCCCTTTTCAGCTCTATGTCGGGAAGCGGATCGAGCGTATACGGGATCTTTCCGGAAAAACCCACGGTACTGCCTGAGATATTACAAAGACTTGTGATCTGTGAAGCCTGGATGTGAATTCTTATTCCAGCTCGAGCAGGATCGTGCCTTTAGATACTTTATCCCCGGTTTTCACTGCAATGGATTTTACTATTCCATCCATATGGCATTTCAGCCGGTTTTGCATTTTCATTGCATCAAGGATCATCAGCAGATCCCCCTTTTTAACAGGCTGCCCGGCCCGGACAAATATTTCGAGAATGGTCCCTGGTATAAAACTTAAAATTATCCCGGGATCGGCCGGTTTATATTTTTTCCGGTTTTTAAATTTGCTGCTTAGCCTTGTCCTGTAAAATGTACTGTTGATATTCAGGAATTCGGGATTGTCTTTTGTACTCATGATCTTTCTGTTAAGTTGTTACGGTGCAGTTATCTAAAAGGGAGGAAGTCCATGCTTTTTGTGAGGCATGGAGACATCCTTGTTTTCCGATACCTCAATTGAATGCATGAGAAATTTTCTGGTCTCGGAAGGTTCAATAACGGCATCGATATATCCCCGTGAGGCAGCAACATATGGATTTGCAAACTTGGTTTTATACTCTTCAACCTTCTGTTTTCTCATCTTTTCGGGATTATCTGAAGATGTGATCTCCTTTTTGAATATGATATTTGCAGCACCCTCGGGACCCATGACAGCTATCTCTGCAGCAGGCCATGCAAATACAAAATCAGCACGCAGATGACGGGAACTCATTGCAATATATCCCCCTCCGTAGGCTTTTCTGAGAATAACGGTGATCTTGGGTACAGTAGCTTCGCTGTAGGCATAGAGAAGCTTTGCACCGTGACGAATAACTCCGGCATGTTCCTGATCCACCCCCGGCAGGTAACCGGGAAGGTCGACAAGCGTTATTATAGGAATATTAAAGGCATCACAGTAACGGATGAATCTGGCTGCTTTGTCGGATGAATCAACATCCAGCACACCGGCCATTTCCATTGGCTGGTTGGCAACAAAACCGGTTGTCCGACCACCCATACGGCCGAAGCCTATAACTATGTTTCTTGCGTAGAGCTCCATTATTTCAAAAAAATCCGAATGATCGACAATTGCCCTGATCACATCTTTTACATCATAGGGCATCGTAGGATCCTCAGGAACGATTTTGCTGATATTATAAGCCGGGTCAGGATCGCCGGGTTCAAACATTCTGGCTTTCTGGCTGTTATTCCAGGGTATAAAGGTTATGAGTTTTTTGATCTGATCAAAACACTCCTCCTCGCTATGTGCAAAGAAGTGAGCATTTCCCGTAACCTCACTGTGGACACGTGCGCCGCCCAGATCTTCCATTGAGATCTCCTCTCCCAGAACCGTTTTTATCACTTCCGGACCGGTAATGAACATTTTGGAGATATTGTCAACGACAAAAACAAAGTCAGTCAGGGCCGGGGAATAAACAGCTCCGCCCGCACAAGGGCCCAGGATAACGGACAGCTGAGGTATTACCCCGCTTGATATTGTGTTTCTGAAGAATATCTCGCCATATCCGGCCAGGGAGTTTACTCCCTCCTGTATCCTGGCACCGCCTGAATCATTGATACCGATAAGTGGCATTCTCATCTTAAGGGCATGATCCATGATCTTGGTGATCTTGCGCGAGTGCATCAGCCCGAGAGATCCGCCGGCTACGGTAAAATCCTGAGCAAAAATTGCCACCGGAGCTCCGTAAATTGTCCCTGAACCAATGATCACTCCATCGCTCGGGAGGGATTTCTTATCCATATCAAAATCACGTGCATCATGTTCAACAAACAGGTCGTATTCATTGAAGGAATTTTCATCAAGAAGCGACATAATGCGTTCGCGTGCAGTACGTTTGCCCATGGCTTTTTGTTTTTCAATAGCCTGTTCTCCTCCTCCAAGAAGCACCTTCTCCCTCTTTTCCTGTAATTCGAGAATTTTTTTATTAAGCGCCATTTTTTAATCTTTTAATTATATTCTGAAATCTGACAAATCGTTATTTGGGGGCAAGCCTGTAGAGTATCAGGCCAATAATAGTATAAATAATGTTCGGGATCCACATAGCCAGCAGGGGACTGAGATTTCCCTTGAGCGAGAACTGGGAAGCAAACTGGAGAAACAAAATAAAGGAAAAGCTGAGAATCAGACCGGTACCTATATTCACACCTATCCCTCCCCTCACCTTTCTGGATGAGAGTGTTACTCCGATAAGAGTAAGAATAAATACCGCGAAAGGGCTGGCAAACCTCCTGTTTTTCTCAATCAGAAAAAGCTTAAGTTCATCAGACCCCTGAAGCTGTAAAAGCTTAATGTAGTCATTAAGCTCGCGGTATGTCATTGTACTCACATATCCCGGGTCCCTGGCAAAATCACCCGGGTTGATTGTAAGGGTGGTATCAATCGTTTTGCCCCTTGTGATTGTCTCATCATTGCCATTGATATTCCTGACAAAATAATTGTTTGCCGTCCACTTCTTCTTTGTAGAATCGTATGTCACCGACGCTGATGACAGCTTTGATACAAGTCTGCCGCTGTCATTGAACTTCTCAATGGAGAAATTCTGGCCTCTGTCGGTCCCGGGATTAAAGGTTCCCATATAAACATATATATTTTTGAATACCTGCCGGTGAATATTTTCGATTGTAATCCGCCTGCTTGATGATCTGTAATACTTATCCTCGAAATTCATCCTGGTAAGGTTGGCTTTGGGGATGACAAAGTTTGTGAGGATAAAAGTAAAGAGGGCGATAACAAACGATGAGAAAAAATAGGGCCACATCATTCTCCTGAAGCTCATCCCGCTGTTCAAAATGGCGATAATCTCAGTGTTTACGGCCATCTTTGAGGTAAAGAAGATAACCGATATGAAGACAAAAAGAGGTGCAAAGAGCATTGCAAAATATGGAATGAAATTCATGTAATAATCGAATACTATTGCCTTCAGAGGTGCATTTTTCTCCATGAAATTATCAATCTTCTCGGCAAAATCGAATACTACGGCAATTGTAAGTATCAGAGCAAGGGAAAAGAAGAAAGTACCCAGGAACTTTCTGATTATATAAGCGTCAATAAGTTTAAATTTCAGAGAATTTATAAACGTTCTGAAAGTTTTTTTACCATTGAACTTTTCCATTGACTGAAATTACCTTCCTCAATTTTAATTCTTGCTTCTTCAACCAGCTTGAGATAATATGCCAGATTATGAATGCTTGCTATCTGAGCTCCCAGGTGTTCCCCCGACATGATCAGATGCCTCAGGTATGCTTTTGAATAGAAATGGCTTACAAGGGACGGACTATCCTTGTCAATAGGACTGAAATCATCAATCCATTTTCGGTTCCTGATATTTATGGTTCCTTCGCCGGTGAATAACATCCCGTTTCTCCCGTTGCGGGTCGGCATGACACAATCAAACATATCAATCCCTCTTTCTATTGCCTCGAGCAGGTTGACCGGCGTTCCGACGCCCATCAGGTAACGGGGCTTATTTTCCGGCAGGATCGTATTTACTATCTCTATAATCCTGTACATCTCCTCAGCCGGTTCTCCTACCGATAATCCGCCTATTGCATTCCCTTCCATTTCTGCTGAGGCAATTTTTTCAGCAGACAGCCTTCTCAGATCTTCAAAGGTACCACCCTGTACTATGGGGAAAAGGAATTGCTCATTGCCCCAGAGCGGACCGGTTTCCCTGAACCTGACTATTGCCCTGTCAAGCCAGTGATGGGTAAGCTCCACTGACTTTTTTGCATAGGCGTATTCGCATGGCCAGGGTGCACACTCATCGAATGCCATTATTATATCTGCGCCTATTATCCGCTGGGTATCAATGACATTCTCAGGTGTGAAGAGATGCCGTGAACCGTCGATATGTGATTTGAAGAAGGCTCCCTCATCAGTAAGCTTCCTGTTACCGTTCAGGGAAAATACCTGATATCCTCCGCTGTCGGTCAGGATCGGTCGGTTCCACGACATAAAATTGTGAAGGCCCCCGGCTGCTTTAAGTATCGCGGTACCCGGCCTCAGGTACAGATGGTATGTATTCCCCAGGATTATTCTTGCATTTATGTCGTCAGTAAGATCCCGCTGAAGGATGCCCTTTACAGTACCTGCAGTACCGACAGGCATGAACACAGGAGTAGGAATGTCACCATGAGGTGTTCTCAGAATGCCTGACCGCGCCATAGAATCCTTATCCCTGCTCACAATTTTAAACATCCCAAAGAGTATTGTTTTTCGAAGCACAAAGGTAACTTATCCATACCTGCTATTAAAATTATCTCAGAATATTTTTATTTAACAGTTGTTAACCCTTACACCGCCGGAATATATTGATATTCAGATTAAGAACCTGAAACACGTTCAACTCTTCCCTGAAATTTATAATTCTTGTTATCAATTATCTTGGTCATTCCGATTATCTTATTAATATTGCTGCTTATATCCACCTCAAATGGCTGATCACACTAATATAATAAAGTTCATAATTTTAACCATCTTTCTGCTATCGACGGTAATACAGTTGTTTTATTACCTGTTCTATTATCTTTCTGTCCATCAGTATATACCCCCTGTCGACAATTTAAAAAAGCACCCAGTATCGGTTATTATCTGCTCAAGGAATGAAGCAGAGAACCTGAAGAAATTCCTGCCTTCAGTACTGGAACAGGATTATCCTGATTATGAAGTTATTGTAGTTAACGACTGTTCTGAAGACAACACTTACCTGATCCTTGGCGATTATCTCTCCCGGTATCCCAATCTTAAGGTATCTACCGTCAATAAAGATCCCAAATTTACACATAATAAGAAATTTGCCCAGTTTATAGGTATTAAGGCGGCAAAGAATGAAATCCTGCTGTTCACTGATGCAGATTGCCAGCCTGAATCTGCCAAATGGATAGAGATGATGACTTCCCATTTCGATGAAAAAACCAGCTTCGTTCTTGGATATGGAGGATATATAAGGCAGAAAGGATTGCTTGGCAATTATATAAGGTATGAAAGCTTTGCCATCGCACTGCAGTATCTTGGAATGGCAATCCGGGGAATACCCTATATGGGAGTAGGGCGTAACCTTGCGTACAGACGGTCGCTTTTTTTATCCGGTGGAGGATTCGGCATGCACAACCACCTTGTTTCGGGGGATGATGACCTTTTTGTAAATTCCAACGCAACAAAGGAAAATACATGCGTTGAGTACAGACAGGAGGCGCATACAAGATCGGTCCCGTCATCAGGATTAAAGGAATGGATAAATCAGAAAAAGAGACATCTTACAACAGCACCATATTATAAACAGGGAGACAAAGTACTTTTAATCATTGAACCCCTCACAAGGTTACTTTTCTACTCCTCTGCTGCGGTTCTTCTTTCCTTCAGGTTTATGTGGCCATGGGTATCAGCAGTTTTTTGCATAAGGGTTGCAGTGCAGTTTATCGTCTTCAACCTTGGGGCGAAGAGGTTGAATGAGAAAGGATTATTACCTTTACTGATTATATTTGATATCTTTTCGCCTCTGATAAATGGTATACTCTTTTTAAGTAACACCGGAAGCAATTCCGGCAGGAACAGATGGAGATAATTCAGGGACTATCGGATAAAGCAAAAAGTGATTTACAGCTTGTTGAAAAGGCTAAGCTCGGGAATGAAAAAGCTTTTGCAACCCTGATGAACCGGTACAGGGATTCGATTTATTTTATGCTCCTTAAAATGGTAAATAATCCTTCTGATGCTGAGGATCTTACAATTGAAGCATTCGGAAAAGCATTTTACAACATCGACCTTTATACCCCCCGGTTTGCATTCAGTACCTGGCTTTTCAAAATTGCAACAAACAATTGTGTTGATTTTATCAGGAAAAAACAATCCTCGCCCGCACCTCTGGACCATCTCCAGGACAGTATCGAGAATTTTACAATAAACATACAGTCGGACCTGCCTGATCCGGAGGAATCAATGATAAACCATCAGAAGATTGCTGCTCTGAAAGATATTGTAAATCAGCTGAAACCCAGATATAAATCTCTTATTGAACTTCGGTATTTCAAGGAATATTCCTATGAGGAGATATCTTCGGAATTAAAGCTTCCCATAGGTACGGTAAAGGCTCAGCTATACAGGGCCAAGCTTCTGCTTTATAATATATTGGTAAAAACCGGGAACAGGTAGTGTCAGACAATATTTTCAGGTATTTTCCCAACTTATCCGGCGATCGGCTGGATAAACTGTTGCAGCTGAAAGCTCTTTATACGAGTTGGAACAGCAGGATAAATGTTATTTCGCGCAAGGATATGGATAACTTTATGGTTCATCATGTCCTTCATTCCCTTTCAATAGCAAAAATAATCAGTTTTGGGCCCGGTACACGGATCCTTGATGTCGGAACCGGAGGCGGATTTCCCGGTATACCGCTGGCTATTATGTTCCCGGGGGCTGAATTCACCCTTCTCGATTCAATCGGAAAGAAGATCAGTGTTGTTTCAGCTGTTACCGGTGAGCTTGGGCTAAAGAACGTGATACCGCTCAGAAAGCGGGTGGAAGATGAGAAGGGTAAATATCACTTTATTGTAAGCAGGGCAGTTACACGGTTCCCGGAATTTGTTAAAATTACAAAAAAGAATATTGAAAGCTCAGATATCAACGAACTCCGGAACGGAATTATATACCTTAAGGGAGGAGATCTGACATCAGAGACCGGACAGTTTAAAGACAAACTGATTTTATGGAATATTAAAGACTTCTTCAATGAACCTTTTTTTGAAACCAAGCTGATCCTGTATCTTTCGCTCTGATTATTTTGAAAAAAAACAGCTTCACGGTTTTTATATTTCAAAAATGTACTACATTTGCAGTCTTAATTCAGGATCGTAGTCAACAATTATATTTGAAAAGATGAAAAGGACATATCAGCCATCAAGAAAGAAGAGAGTAAATAAGCATGGATTCAGGGAGAGGATGTCTACTCCCAATGGCAGAAGAGTACTTGCAGCCCGCCGGGCAAAGGGAAGGAAAAAACTTTCGGTATCCCCTGAGCTCAAACTTAAAGGATAGTAGTCAGTAAATAATATATACAGGAAGGTGCCTTTGAAAGGCACCTTTTTTTATAATTTTAAACCTGCCGGCAAAATTTGTTTTTGCTGATCAAAAACGAGATATGGATAACCTTTTAAATCAGATAAACGATAAACAGATCCGAAGGATCGCAACAAGGGTTGCAGGAGGCATACGCATCACTGCTGAAGAGTGTCTGGATCTGTACAAAAAAGCCGACCTTGCCCTTCTTGGGCTCCTTGCCGGTACTGTAAGAAGGAGGCTTAACGGCAATTTCGCCTATTTCAACCATAACTTCCATATTGAACCTACAAATAAATGTATATATAATTGCAGATTCTGCTCTTATCACAGGCATGAAGGTGATCCTGAGAGCTGGGAATACAGCCATGATGAGATGCTTGAGATAGTGAAACGCTTTGATAATAAGGATGTCACGGAAGTTCATATTGTTGGTGGGGTGCATCCTGCCCATGACCTGCATTACTGGGGATCGCTTGTGAAAAAGATCAAGGACCACAGGCCTTTACTCCATGTCAAAGCCTTTTCGGCTATTGAACTTGACTATATGATCTCATCAGCAGGGCTGCCGCTAAAAGAGGGGCTCTCCATTTTAAAGGAATACGGACTTGATTCAATACCTGGTGGCGGAGCTGAAATTTTTGACGAGAAACTGCGCAGGATCATCTGCAACGAAAAGACCTCTTCCGGGTTGTGGCTGGAGATCCATGAGACTGCCCATAATATGGGAATTTCGTCAAATGCTACAATTCTTTATGGTCACATGGAGACCTATGCACACCGGGTCGATCATATGGAACGGCTGCGGATCCTGCAGGACAGGACGGGTGGTTTCAATGCTTTCATCCCTCTCAAATATAAAAAGTCGAACAACTCCATGTCATACCTTGGAGAAGTGAGTATCACGGAAGATCTCAGGAACTATGCAGTTTCCAGGATCTTTCTTGACAATTTCAGGCACATAAAGGCATACTGGCCGATGCTTGGTAAGGAAAGCGCCCAGCTATCACTCTCTTTCGGTGCGGATGATATGGACGGGACCATTGAAGATACTACCAGGATATATTCCATGGCAGGTTCACGGGAAGAGAACCCCTCAATGACCACGGAAGAAATCTGTAAGCTGATACATGATGCCGGATTTATTCCCGTTGAGAGGGACTCTCTCTATAACAGCATCAAAGAATGGTGATCCGATAATAATTTTTATAAGTACATTTGCGTTATATTTAATGTTCAATCTGTCAGTATGAGCCTGAAAAACTTTATCCTAAGTAAGATATTTTTAAAAAACCTGGGGCTTGCTGTCATAATCGTTGTTGGCGGGATTATGATAACCCTGATCTGGCTTAATTTTTATACCAGGCACGGTCAGGCCAGGCCGGTACCCGATTTTTACGGACTTACCATGGCACAGACTGAAAAGCTTGCCAGGAAAAGCAAACTCAGGTATGAGGTAATTGATTCAATCTATACTACCCTTGTGCCACGCGGATGTGTGGCGGAACAGAATCCCAAACCAGGCTTTAAGGTCAAGAAATGGAGAAATATTGTCCTCACAATAAATGCCAATAACCCGGAAATGGTGGCAATGCCCAATCTTGTTGACCTTCCTATCAGGCAGGCGCTGGCGTTGATCGAAAGCTCGGGTCTTGAGACCGGACAGCTGAGATACAAACCCGACCTTTCAATAAATGTGGTGATAGAACAGCTGTACAAGGGGAAAAATGTGACTGAAGGAGATTCCCTGCAAAAGGGGTCAGTAATTGATCTGATCCTGGGCAAGGGATTAAGCAACCAGCGCTCCCCTGTCCCCGATCTGATTGGCATGCAACTCAAATCCGCAACTGATAAAATTCTTGCTTCATCCCTTAACCTTGGAACATATATATACGATAATACAATTATCAGCGGCCAGGACTCACTGAATGCTTTTGTCTTTAAACAAAATCCTGAATATAAGGAAGATGCAACCCTTCAGCTTGGCTCTGCCATTTATCTCTGGCTTACTGTCGATTCTGCCAAATTCCGGGCAGAGAGGAGTATTGTAAACAGTACGGATTCTATACCTGATGCTGACCTTGTAAACGGTCCGTCAAACTGATGCTATGATCAGACGCCTGTTTTTATATCTGACGCTTTCTGTTTTTCTTACCGGTACTCTATCGGCTCAGGAGGTTGTAACAGGCCTAAGGTCAAATAATATTATTATAAATGCCAGGAATAAACAGGTAATGTCGTCCAGATCAGCAGCTTCAGATACCCTGCAACTTCCCTTTTTCGATGATTTTTCAGGACGATCATATTTCCCCGATAAGAGCAAATGGCTCGATGACTTCGTATTTATAAATAATACATTTTCTGATAAGCAGCCGACAAAAGGGATAGCCACTTTCGATGAACTTGACAATACAGGCAGAATTTATGAGACAGCCTCTCCTTCAGGTTTCCAAGCCGACCAGCTCACATCTGTTCCGATAAATCTGGGGTTTGCTCCCGCCGACAATATCTGGCTCAGCTTCTTTTATCAGGCAGGTGGCCTGGGAGATTCACCCGAACCCGAAGATAGCCTTACACTTCAGTTTTTCGCTCCCCTTGAGAACCAGTGGTACTCAATATGGAGAGCAGCAGGCACGACTGACAGAAGTTTCAAAGCTGCGATTCTCAGAATTACTGACACACGTTTTCTTAAGAAAGGTTTCCAGTTCCGTTTCATCAACTATGCCTCCCTGAGTCAGAATATGAATGACCCTTCAATGGTTGGCAACGGCGATCAATGGAATCTTGATTATGTTCTTCTTGGTAAAAACAGGAATGCCGGCGATACAATTTTTGCTGATGTTGCAATGACCCTGCCGCTGCGCTCACTGCTTAAAACATATGAGGCAATGCCCTGGAATCAGTTCAAGGTGGTTGAACTGCAGGAGATGGGTTCATCAATTCCTGTTCACTACCGTAACAATGATACAATAACCAGAAACGTGACCCGGAATTTTGAAATATGGGATCTCTACAGGAACTCACTATCCTATATATTCTCAGCCGGAGCATCAAATATAGGCCCGCTTACCAGTATCGATTATAATGCCAATCTGGTTTATACATACAACACTTCCAATAATGATTCTGCATTATTCAGGGTCACCGCTGCGCTGAAGACCGACCAGTTCGATCCCAAGGAAAATGATACGATTATCTATTATCAGGTATTCAGGAACTATTTTGCCTTTGACGACGGGTCAGCTGAAGCCGGTTACGGGATAAACGGGCTCGGATCAAGAAATGCGATGTTCGCCCACAGGTTTCAGTCTTATATTCCCGACACTCTCAGGGCAATACAGATCTGCTTCAACGAAAGCTACCTTGATGCCAACAAAAGAGCCTTTGATCTGGCAGTATGGGATGATAACAATGGCGTCCCCGGAAATATGCTGTACACACTGGAGGAGGTGATGGTTGAGCAGGGCAATATGATCAACGGATTCTATACATACAGGATTCCCGATAAGGTGCCGGTCAGTGACCTGTTTTATGTCGGATGGAGGCAACGTTCAGAAACTTTCCTTAATGCGGGACTTGACGTTAACACTCCGCATCTGGGAAGGCAGTTCTACTGGCTGAACGGAGAGTGGCAGGAATCGCAGGTTGGCGGGACGGTTATGATCAGACCGGTAGTAGGTGAAGCTCTGAGGATTACTTCTGTTGATGATATTATCAATGAAGAAAAAAACCCGGTAAAGATCTTTCCCAATCCTGCCACCGATTTTATCACCGTCGATCCGGGCGATATGATGATTTCAGGAACGCCCCGGGTAACCATACTGGATATCAACGGACGTGAACTTAAAAAACTGCTCCTGACGGGACGGATAGATATCTCCTCCTTTCCTGCAGGTGTTTATATTATAATTACAAGCCTGAACGGTAAACCTGTAGGTTATAACCGGCTGGTGAAAACAAGATAATCCGATGTCATGGCTGAAGAAGAACCGGTTGATCAGCAGGAGCTGTTCGAACATTTCAGATTTAAGGCAGATCCTGGTCAGACACTCCTGAGAATAGATAAATTTCTCTCTGACAGGATAGAGAATACATCAAGGACGCGAATTCAGAATGCTGCCATTGCAGGTAACATCCTGGTAAATAATTGTACGGTTAAACCAAGCTACAAAATCAAGCCCGGTGACATTGTACAGGTAGTGCTGCCTACTCCCCCCAGGGAGATCGAGCTTATCGCGGAAAATATACCTTTAAATATTGTTTATGAGGATGACGATGTACTTGTAGTCAACAAGGAACCGGGAATGGTTGTCCATCCTGCTTACGGCAATTATACGGGAACTCTTGTGAATGCACTGATGTGGCATTTCAGGGAGTTGCCACTGTTCAGCTCGGGGGAGGCCAGGCCAGGCCTTGTTCACCGTCTGGATAAAAATACCTCAGGCATCCTTGTTATTGCAAAAAATGAATATGCCCTTAACAGACTCTCAAAACAGTTTTATGACAGGACAACTGACCGGAGATATAACGCACTTGTATGGGGCACTCCCGATCCACCGGAAGGTACGATCACCGGCAATGTAGGCCGGAGTCTTAAGGACAGGAAGGTAATGCAGGTCTTCAGGGATGGAAATGAAGGGAAGAATGCAATAACGCATTATAAGGTCCTTGAAGATCTTGGATATATTTCACTGGTAGAATGCAAGCTTGAAACGGGGCGCACGCATCAGATAAGGGTCCATTTCAGTTACATAAAACATCCGCTTTTCAATGATGAGGAGTATGGAGGCAATAAGATCCTCAAAGGAACTACATTTACAAGGTACCAGCAATTCATCAGGAACTGTTTCAGTATACTTCCGAGACAGGCGCTTCATGCAAAATCGCTTGCTTTCGATCATCCCGTAACCGGGAAAAGGCTCTCATTTGATTCTGAACTGCCGGACGATATGCAGCAGGTTATTGAAAAATGGAGAAGATATACTTCAGGGAGAGACAGCGATAGTTAATCGTTAATCTGCCGCTTTACCAGCTGCCGCCGGCTCCGCCGCCACCAAAGCTTCCTCCGCCGAAACCTCCAAAGCCTCCGCCTCCGCCTCCGCCTCCGCCGGAAAAACCGCCCCAGCTGCCGCTATGGGATCCGCCTCCTGAGTTCATCATGCCCAGAAGCATCCAGAATGGCAAGCCTCCGGTGCCGATATGCTTGTTGTTCGATCCTCCTGATCTGCCCGAGATCATTGCTATTACAATAAATATTATAAAGATAATCAGCCCCAGGGGTGCACCTTTGCCGGCACTCTTCTTTACCTTCTGCCCGTATTGCTGTGCAGTGTACTCGCCGTTGGCGAGAGCCATTATAGTAGTGGTTGCTTTATTCAGTCCCGCGTAATAATCGCCGGCTTTGAAAGCGGGAAGAATATCGTTATCAATTATCTCTTCACAGGTTAAATCAGGTATCGCCCCTTCGAGTCCGTATCCCTGGGCAATAAAAACTTCACCGTTTGAATCAGGCTGCTTTGGCTTGACCAGAATAAGAACGCCGTTATTAAGGCCCTTCTGTCCTATGCCCCACTTCTCTGCCAGTCGCTGGGCATAGTCAGATTTAGCATATCCTCCAAGGGTTGGGACGATAACTATTGCTATCTGTGTTGATGTAGAGTCATTAAATGCATCCAGCTTCCTTTCCAGTAAACCGGCCTGGTCTGCATTGAGTATGCCGGCAAAATCATTTACAAGTCTCGGAGGAACTGGCCTTGCAGGTATTTCCTGTGAAAAAGCCACTGTTAATCCTGCCCGGCTGAAAAGAACTCCAAAAACAAGTAGATACCAGATCTTTATTTTCATTACTACTATTCCTCTTTTATTTTATCAAATGATATCTCATCCGGAAGCTCATTTACGTCATCCTGTCGGTATGGAAAATGGCTTTTCAGATGCGATCCTGCAAGAAGTATTCCTTCCGAAAGTCCTTCAGTGAATTTCCCCTCTTTGAAATTCCTCTGAAGCAATTCCTTTACATCATCCCAGAACCCGGCCGGCACTTTTGAATTAATTCCTGAATCTCCTATAATAGCGAATTTCCTGTCATTGACTGCAAGGTAAAAGAGTACGCCGTTCCGGTCAGTTGTTTTGTGCATTCCAATCTTTTTGAATACCCAGGCAGCTCTGTCGAGAACATCTTCGGAACAGGAGGTTTCAATATGCACTCTTATCTCACACGATGTCTCCTTTTCTGCCTCCATGACTGCATCAAGAATCTTTGCCTGCTCTTCCTTCGTAAAGAATGATGAAGCTTTCATTTAATCTATATATATATATTAGAACTTGACTTCAGGAGCCTTCTCAGCCCCCGGAGTTGCCTCAAAATATGGTTTGGACTGAAATCCGAACATGCCGGCAAGCATGTTTTGCGGAAATCTTCTTATATATGTATTATACTCTCTGGCTACCTCATTAAACTTTCTTCTTTCGACCGAGATCCTGTTCTCAGTCCCTTCCAGTTCCACCTGAAGATCACGGAAATTCTGAGTTGCCTTTAGCTGGGGATACTGCTCCACAACTACCATCAGTCTTGACAGTGCAGATGAGAGCTGACCCTGGGCCTGCTGGAACTGTTGCATATTTTCTGAAGTCATTTTTGTCGGATCAATAGTGACGGAAGTAGCCTTTGCCCTGGCTTCAATAACCTGTGTAAGAGTAGTCTGTTCAAAATTCGCAGCGCCTTTTACGGTATTGACGAAATTGGGTATAAGATCTGACCTGCGCTGGTATGCAGTTTCGACATTTCCCCACTGGCTGGTAACAGACTCCTGCATTTTAACCATTCCATTGTAAGCTTTTGTGCCCCACATAACAAAACCAAGAATCACAAGGGCGATGAATCCACCGACGATAACTGAGATAAGGCAACCTCTTTTCATATTAACTTTTTTTAAAAATTTTAACAAAGGTAATACATCTGTCGTTCAATAGAATCTAAAAATTATTTTATTTTTTTGACATTCAAATGATTCTGCAGACCTGAGAATTGAGCTCAGGGCACAGGCTAAGCTCCCATATGAGATATGAGGGCAGAGATTGAGGGACTGAGGGATTCGAGAGACGGAGGTATTTAAGTTCCGAGCCCTGAGCTCTGAGCAAGCCCCCTTTAGGGGGTTGGGGGCCGTAACGGAGGAAAGATAGGGGTCAGTAAGGTTGGAAACGGGGAGAGAGGGAGATGGGAGATGGATAGACCCCCTCGCCCTTCGGGCACTCCCCCTTGGCAGGCATAGCCGTCAAGCTAAGAGGGGTTAATATTTTAATTATGAGGCAGATCGTAAAATTAATAATTTGTGTATAATATAGGGGGGTATCTGAACCTATTTTAAAAAGATTAGCAAAGAAGTTTAAAACTGTTTTTTCAGAGCGACAACTTAGAATACAGGCTTTTGAAAGCGGGTTTTGTAAAAGGGGATCGAAATTTTCCCCTCTGATGTTCTTTGACAGTTTACTATACGACGCAACTTCAGTGACCAGTAAGAGTTACAACCAAATGGCCATTGAAACTAAATCAGTCCATAGGGTAGATATCTCCAAACAAGGCATTGACCAAAGGTTTAATGAATCAGCACTGAAGTATATTCAATCGCTGATGATTAAAGTGTTAACCACACAGGTATCTCATTTAATTGAGATTGGATGGCTTAATCTTTTTAACCGGGTAAATGTAAAGGATTCAAGTAAGTTTGATCTGCCATCGAGACTAAAGAACATTCTGCCGGGTTTTGGAGGAAGTGCTTCCGATGCGGGAGCATGCATCCAATATGAATTTGAATTAAAAACAGGGCAGATAAATGATTTGACAATCACTCCAGCAAACCGGCCAGACTCAAAAGATGCTTTAGCAACTATGGGATCAGTTATGAAAGGCGATCTGACAATACGAGACTTAGGCTACTTTGCCCTAAAATACTTTGTCGCTGCAAATAAAGAAGGAGCATTCTTTTTATCCAGGCTCAATGTAAAAATTATTGTTTACGTGATGAAAGAGAATAATTATGAAGAACTTAATTTTGGACAACTTTATCAAATGATGAGGAAAAATCATATTGATAGGCTTGATAAAGAGGTATATATTGGGAAGGAAGAAAAATTACCAGTGCGTCTAGTCATTGAATTAATGCCAGATGAAATTTTTAACGCACGAATGCAGAAGGTGAATAAATACAATAAGAAGAAGGGACACCAAACGAGCAAGGATTATAGTAATAGAGCCAGGTTCAATCTGTTTATAAGCAATATTCCGCTTGAAACGATCAATGGGGAAGTCATTGCTAAAATATATAAAATACGCTGGCAAATAGAGTTAGTTTTTAAGGTTTGGAAATCAATATTTGGTTTAGATAACATTACACCAATGAAATACGAACGGTTAATGTGTACGTTAAATGTCCGACTTTTACTAGTATTGGTAAACTGGGAAGCATTCATGATCCAAAGGGGACTCTTGTTTAAAAAAACAGGGAAACTATTGAGTATCATCAAATGCTTTAATACTCTTAAGGAAAATAGTACTCGCTTAAGAAATATACTTGTAAGTGGGGGCAAAGGGATACAGCAATGGATAAAATGGGGAGCAGAAATTTTTGAGTCAAAGCATTGGTTGGAAAAGAAAAAAAATAAACTCGGATTTGAAGAAATATTATGTTTAACTATTTTGTAATCAAATAAATATGACTATATTTAATAAAAAAAGCGAGACGCTCACAACAGCAAAATCTCGCTATTTATTAACCTTAAAAAGTTCTTTAATATGAGTAAAATTAAACAAAGCAAACCTGTTTTCAAAAGAAATGGGATTAAAAATAGTCATCCATACTGGATATCAGAGAGTTAAGAAAATTAGCTTGACGGCTATGCCCCAGGGGGGGCTTTGATTATCTGTTACTTACAAGTTTCCAGCAATATCCCGAC
>VFSW01006625.1_pt1 | contig 16991 bp, 31 predicted proteins | sample 5358111 | NCBI WGS metagenome assembly VFSW01 (sample SAMN11554181, study PRJNA540505) | mine drainage metagenome | isolation source: sediment from site ElyBrook_90M | place: USA: Ely Copper Mine, Vershire, VT | collected 2017
CATATATTCTATTATTATATCATGGTCCCATTATTAGAAATAATCATTTAAGGAGTTCAGTTCTCTTCAAGCGATTACAACTTGCTCGTTTATAAGCCTACGAGTAAATTCATGAATTGAAGGATTATAAAGCGCTTTTTGAATTGGAATTTTAATAAAATATATACTTTTGTGAAATCCCACAATTCTCTTTTCTTCCCATTCTTTCCCTGGATAAACCAATATTCCAACCACTTTGTCGGGCTCCAAATCAGTGTATTTATAATCACAGTAAGCAACCATCTGATGAACATCAGGAGATTGTCCAACTCCGATTTTATATTTTGCGTCGACTATAAACAAAGTTCTCGATGATTCGTGGAAGAAAAGGTGGTCAGGAACTTGATCCCCCTCCCCAATTGTTTCCGAATAGTCAGATACGATTTTGTACTTAAACTTGGGAGATGGGAACCAATTAACTCCCATTTCATTAATTGATGAAGACCAAGTCAATCCAACATACTCTTGGAATACTCTGTCTAAGTGAATAGATACACCCCAATAACCAAAAGATTCCAATCCCATTTCGGATATACTAAATGCCCCACGCCATTGCCAATATCTCAAACATTTATAAAGTATGTCTTTTAATCCAAATGGGAAAGGGGGGCGGCATGTCTTCAACAAGAGAACATGTGAAAAAACACTACTACTTTCATAAATTCCGAATTTTGAGGAGAGAAATCGAAGTTTACTCGAATATTCTTTTCGTTCAGATGGGATTAGCGAATACCAATCTTCAAGTAACTCACCGATACTTCGAGCAGTTTCCAGTAGAACAATAGCATAATCACGAAGACTCTGTTCATCTAGCACCTCACAATAAAAACCTGGTCCTTTTCCCAATGCAATATTTCTTAAGGATTTTTGCAAATTGGGGCGACCAGAAATTCCGTTTATAAGATAAATTTCTTTCCTGCGGTTAGATGAGCTTAATAGTGTGGCTGAACATCTAATAATTTCATCTAATAACCATAAGAGGACAGATGGACTGAAATTGCTCTCTGCATCCTCAAAAGTTGAGAAGGTTGGTAAATTTTCAAATATTACACACCTTTCAATAAATCTGTTTACACCAATTGCGGTGAAAATATCTTGCACTTTGAAAGTATCTATTTTTGGATTGATGACAAAGTGAATTTCACCTATATTGCTAGCGAACGAACCAATACCAATTTTCATGCCATCATAAGTTGTCCGGAAACTTCTACCATCAAACTCGGCCTTTAAGCCATAAGAAGTGAATACTTTTTCTTGAACAATATCAGGAGAACTTCTCAACAAACTGGAAAATTCTTTAGATGTGTCCTGTTTAAATGATTCGCTATCTGAAAAGTGAAAGACCCTCATTGATAATGACCTTCATAATAGTCCCAAAATGTCTTTGTTTAGGCTGCAAGAGCTTTAAAGTACGTGATAATATTTTCTTTACTGATTTCCCCTATGACTTGATTTCCCAATAAGACTGCTGAACCGGGGATTGCATTCAATTTGCTTTCATCATAAGAAATCAGGCCCTGCTCTTGGTAATCCAACAGAATTGGCAATATTTGATATTTATATGACTCTGCAAGCCATTCAATTTGCATATCCTCATTGGTTATAAAAGTTGGTGGTAGAAAATATGAATGCCCGATAACCAATTCTCGGATATTTACGATTCCTTTTTGCTTGGAAGAAATAACTAAGTCCTTGATGCGGTTATAAACTTCTAAAAATATTTTCAATGACACTGGATAACTAAATAGTTTTTCCCTGATCGGCTGTTCTTTTGAATACATGGTAAGAACTGCAAACCTTCGTCTTAATGCAAAATCAAACCCTGATATGGCCCGGTCAACAGAATTCATAGTGCCCAATAATAGCAATCCTTCAGGAATCTTTAATGTGCTTCCAACGGTACCTAAATCATATGGGGTGCTTACAACCTCATTTCTCCTATCGACTGCATATAACGCTTCTCCAAATAACTGTCCTATAGGAGCGCGATTAATTTCATCCAGGATTATTACTCCCAATGGAGAACGAGCATTCTGTGAAGTCTGTTCTAGCACCTCTACCACTCGTGAGATAAAGCCAAGCACGCCTTCTCTTACCTGTAAAGAAAATGGTGAATTATCAGAAGATGACACTCTATATCCACGTATCAAATCTTCATAGGTGTATTGAGGGTGGAGAACAATAAAATCCCAAACGAATTTAACCCCCAAAGAAGTTATCTTATTGGCAATTTCAACCGAGTCATAAAATTTTGTTTTATAGTCTGGAAACAAATTGCTCAATTGACATTCATTTTTACTCTGAGCAATATTGTGTTCTAACAACATGCTAACAATAAAATCTTCCGCTGCTCTTGTCTTACCTACACCGGGAGAACCAGAGATAATGACAAATTTATGTTTGTTTTCCCATAGTTTTATTAATTCCAAATGAACTTCTTCATCTGCTGGTTTTTGTTTAGGATATGGGCGTAATGCGCCAATCCTTACCGAGTTTATCGGTGAATCACTCATGGCTTATGCTTCGCTTTCATATTAAGTTGGAATGATAAATTGACCAATTGATTAGCTTGTATAGTCTAGATCCATTATATACCTCAGCAATAAAACAGAACAAACAATTCAACTGATAAGGTGGGCAACTCTCCATATGCTGTTATTGCAACGGCGTAAGATCTGTTTATTCCCGAATTTTCAAAGTATTGACACAGTTGCGATACAAACGTATAATATTTGTTCCATCGAGGTGAAAACGATCTTAGTGATGAACCATTTTCGTTCCGGAAAGCCAACGAAAATGCCTATCGGGCAATAAGGGTAGGGGAAAGCAATCCACAGCAACACGCTGTTATATAGGTATTCCTAACTACTTTTAGACGTCTAAAAGTCTTTGCGCGGTTTCAACACCGAGGGTCAAACGCGCCACTCACCGGCCAAATTTATAAGGTAGCAATACGCCTATTCGGGATTTCCCTTTCGGGAGATTTCCTAAAGAAAAAGCCTATCGGCGGGGAGGGTTCACAATGAAATAAACTTTTCGACGCCGAAAAGTCGGAGGAGGCCAATCTACCCTTCTCCGATATCAACAAAGGAGAACCGATGGATAAACACCAGATCGAAAGTGCCAGAGACCGTATGCGTATTCTAAAACAGACCGCACAGGATAACCGATACACCGCCGCAAAGCTCGAAGAGCAGCGTATTCACGAGTTGTGGCTCGGAGCATCCTTCCAGTTTGCGTCAATGATTCCAGACAAAAGCGTGGTCAAGCATTTGTCTTTCACCGATGCACTGACTGGCAATAAGCCCGATCAAACCAAAGAACCTTCCAGCACAACTACCGCCAATATTCTCTTGCCTGAGATGTTCCCGATCCAGCTGTGGCTTTATAAAGATCCAGAAGGTGAATATGTGTGGGGCCTGGGTGGCTATCGCTACGCCGTTCCCGGCATTCATCTGGATGGGCGTACGCTGCGGGTTATCTACTATCCTACTCCTGATCCCAGCAAGGGGGTTTGTATTGAAGGTACCTGGTATGACGACAGCAAGAAATATTCGGCTGTCTATACCGATGACTTCGAGATCGCCATCGGCTTTGCAGTTGAATACTATCAGACCTGGCAGCTCATGAAAGAAAGCTCCCAGCTTACTGGCATGACTCCAGATATTTTCTTTTCGTAAAGGTAGGAAATTAATGGTTGTGATGATTACTGAGAGAAGACTGGCATACGTGGAAGCCCTAACAATTACAGCTGGCGAGGCAATGGATATCCTGGCCGGCATAGATCGGGCCTGTCTGATGGGGCAGTCCACCCTCAACGGCGAGCTGAGCAAACAGGAGATCTACGACATTCTGGTGCAGTCCATTGGCGGCAATCCAGAGTACCTGCTTCCTTCTTCACTATATCGCAAGATCGAAAAAGAGTTTCCAGCGCCGCAACATACATAGGAGCCTCATGAAGATCACCAGAGAAGAGACCACGCGCCACGAAGAAGCCATGGCGTTGCTATATGCCATGGATCACGTCATGCCCAAGGAAGAGATCGAGTACGTGTACGAACATTACAACCCGATGGCCGAGCATAACGTCGGTAAGAATGCGATCTTCTTTACCCCGCTGGATCTTGCTTTCGAGTTCGCAGCCATGACTGCCCCCAAGGGACGCATCATCGACTTGTGCGCCGGCATCGGGGTGCTGTCTTACGCCATATTACAGCACGACGCCTGCGGCGGAAGCCCCGAGATCCCTGAACTCGTCGCCGTTGAGATCGATCATGAGTTTGTCGAGATCGGCAAGCGCCTCCTGCCCCAGGTGGTATGGATTGAAGGCTCCGTGTTTGATCAAGACCTGATGGCAAATCTGGGCGAGTTCGATTGCGCGATCAGCAACCCGCCTTACGGTTCCATTTCCGCCAGGGGTGATGCCGACTGGCTCTTCTACCAGGGGCCTGCGCATTTCATGGTCGCCGAGGTGGCCTTGCGCATGGCCTACAACGGCGCAGGGCTGATCATTCCCGAAGTCGATACCAACTACGACACGCGCAGAAGCCAGCCCCAGTGCTCTGGGTCGTTGAGACGCTTCAACAAGATCTTCCCCGGCGTTCAGGTGAGTCCGATAGATTGCGATATCGATCAGTACAAGGATCAGTGGAAGGGCGCCAGTCCGCATGTAATCATTGCCGATCTATCGGCGGATGACTATCTGGGCACTCGCCCGCTGGGTTTCAATCTCAGCTTGAAGGAGATGGCCCTGGTCAACCAACCCATCGAAGTATAAGGAGCAGCCATGACCCGCACCGTACGCAAACCCTTCGTTCATTTCGCTGGCGACAAAGGCGAGAAGTTCTACAAGCGCCAACGATCAAGCGAAGAACGCCGGCGTGTACGGGATGCCATCGCTCTTGGTAACTTCGACATTGGTTATCAGCTCGTGCACTGGGATGAGTGGAACACCAACCGTGATGGAGGCAGCTACGATAATCGTCTCACCATCTTCACAGTTTTCGGCGTCGAAAACTACCGAGCGGTGATGACCTGGCGACAGGCTGATCTGAAAGCGAGATGGTTGTACACGCAATTCAAAACGCCTATCGGCGTATGGAGAGAAGGTTGGCGTAAAGGATGTGAATACGACGGCAACCTAAAATTCTATTAGTCTCGAAAGGACAATCGTAATGGCAACACTGACCGTAGATACAAGCAAGGCCCAGAATTTGGGCGATGGCATCCAGGCTGTCGAAGTGGAAGGCAAGCTGGTGCTCGTGATCGATCCGACCAAGGACTTTGGCGTCTCCACATCAGGCAAGATGCGCGCCTGTGCCAATTCCGGCGGGTTCACCTCCGCCCCGTTCGGTCTGAAGCTGAACCTGTACGCAGGCCGCAAGATCTAACATCCCTTCGGGTGCGGCAAGGCCGACACCAACCGAGGCCGCTGGACGTAGTCCAGGATCCCCCTTCAGAACAGGGGGCTTAGCTCCTCAAGATTTTCTATGCCCCCGCTCTTGATCTCAGGAGCGGGGGTGGGAAGAAGAGACATGCCCGTCAATAAAGCAGTATCCCAAATCATTACCGCACGCTTCGAAGCGATGTGCCTTGAAGGGCATTTCCCCGAAGTCAATCTCGTGAAGAAATCCGAGTTCGGCGCCAAGATCACTTCCTACAACATGATGGAGTACACCGAATTCCGTACCCGCCTCGCTACCCTGATCCATGAGCAGCTGGCATCCGCCGGCTATACGGGTGGCATCTTCGCTACCCGCCTGCGCAGTCAGGCTTATCTTGGAGCGGCCCGCTCGTTCGCCGACCGCTTCACCAATGTAGACGTCCGTGCTTGCAGCCGGCGCCTCAAGAGCTGGATGGATTGAGGAAAATATGGCATACAGGATAACCAACGACCGCGTAATGATCATTGTCAACGAGCGCTTTATGGAGATGCTCAAGGCGGGCAACTTCCCGTCCGTTGAATTCAAGATCGACCCGAAGGGGAATACCTCCTTTGCCCTCATGGAATACCATACCTGGTGCACCAAGCTCACCAAATTGGTTCACGAACAGCTTGTCGGTGCAGGATACAAGGATGGCATTTACGCCACGCGCCTGCACAGCGACGCCTATCTCAACGCAACCAAGTCATTCGCCAGGCGTCTCATGCCTGAAGACGTTCTGCTCGCATCGTAGCACGGGGAGGCAGCATGGGAAGAGGTAATTATTTACCCGTAGGGGGAAACTTCGAGCTGGTATACGTCGATTTCCCGCTGGATCTCTCAACAGAGAGGATGGATTGCTGGTACGCCAATCTCCTGCGTGACGTCTCCCAAGTTCTGCCTTCATCCTTCTGTGAAGAGGATCGGTGGATCAATCACGACGGCCACGTAAGGTTTTCCAATCGGCTGCTCGATGTGGCCTTCGCCGACAACGAGTGGTCTGAAGCATTATTTATTATTCCCCGCAAGTGGAACGAAGAACGGGAAGCGCAGCTGGTCGGTCTGGCAGGACAGCACATGGGGCCGGCTTATCGCTGGCTGGTCAACGGTCTTTTGGATCGCGGTTACAAGCTTTATACGCGTTCCGGCCCATGGACCTCGTCCGAATTGAAGGAGAAGATATGTTCGTCTTGACAGTTGAGTATGAGTACGGCAGAACCGTAACCGGCCACCACACTTTGAAGGAGGCTCGTGAGGAAATTCTGGATTATGTAGATAGGAACTGGGTCACCACGAGAGGCGACGAAGAGCCGCCGGTTGATCCAATGGAACGTGTAGAAGCCTATTTCGATGACCTTGACGACGAGCACTTTGACATCGACGAGATCAAGCACATTGCAGGGGCCCATCGCAAAGTTACCAAGCGTGGACACCACGGCGTAGGAAAGCAGTGGAGATTATGAGCTCTGAAGAGTACGAACCCGACTACGATCCTGAAGAAGAATACCCGCCCGATCAGGAATACCAGGATTTCAAACAACAGCAGGCCGATGATGAAATGGAAGCCAGCTCGCAGCGCTGCCCGCACTGTAGCAGGCTGATCACCAGCAATAACCCGATGGTCAACAAGACTGGTTGTTTGGAGTGCCAGGCAGCGCGTTCTCTCACCGGAGAGATCTTCCTCTTCGATAAGGGAAACTTCATTACTAATCTGTTCAAGTGGTTTTTTGGAGGATGAATTGGATATAGCAGCGTACGTCGCCGACAAACGCACGGCGAACACCAAGAAGGGCGAGTTGAGACCAACTTCAGACGCCCTAGAGCGTTGGACTACTCGTATCTATGCTCGCAAGTTACACCTGATGGGCGAAGACGGGGCGATGCAGTACTTATCTGACTACGGGCGCGGGATTGCAGCGCCCAAGTGTGTCGCCCTGGCTGTAGTTTGCGAAGTCAACGGCTTTCTGGCAATCGCTGAGGGCTTTTGGAAGAAAGCCTTCGAGTTGGAGACAGGAACCGCAGCGCCAATCACAGCAGAGTTTTCGACGCCGAAAACTACTCCTGCCAAAGAGGGTTATTTTCGCGTGCCAGGGAGCGTAATGATTCCATCGTTCGAGAAGCCGGCGCCAGTGGCCAGCCCTTTCCCGTCCCACCTGCAACCCGGTCGCATCGTCACGATGCAGCCGGTAGACGCTAAGTATCCAAGGCAGCACTACATTGACGATGATAACTACTTGGGCCAGGCCAAGATTGATGGCCGGCGCATGGTCGTAATCGCCGACGGCAATGAGGTGTACTACCAGTCCCGCTCTACCAAGAAGTGCGGTACGCCGGATGTCAATATCCACGCCGACTTGACTGCCCTGATGGGTAACGTTGGCCCGTTCATCCTTGACGGCGAAGTGGTTTACTACTCGTACGACGAGAGTGAGCACCGGACAGGTGCCCAAGCCGCTATCGTGAATGTCAACGCTGGTCACCCGGAGATCCAACCAAGATGTGAGTATGCCATCTTTGAAGCCCTGTACGCCCATGGTCAGGACTTGACCGATACCGCAAAGATGGATCGTATCGAGCAGGCCGAGAGTATAGAAGCCATCCTGCATGAATGCGGTTTGGATGAGAACATGCGCATCTCGGTACTGCGTACATTCTGCAGCAGGTTGGAGAAGACGTTTCTCGCCGAACAAATGCAAACCCACCAGCGCGAGGGCGAAGTGTGGACGCACAAGTACGCCAAGTATATCGGGGGCAAAGACGAGAAGAACGAGAACAGCGTACGCACCAAGTACTTGCCTGAGTTTGTAGCGGTAATTCTGGGACTTACCCAAACCAGCGCCGAAGGAAGACCGTTCGGTGCAATCGAGATCGGTATTCGGGATATCGCCGGCCATATAAAGCCTGTCGGCTCAGTAGGGACAGGTTATACGGTAGCTCAAATGTTAGATATCTACCATCGATTCATGAGCTCAACCCCCGGGACTGTGCGTATCATGGTCAAAAGTCAGGGGTTCACTGAGAATGGCCAGGTATGGCAGGGCCGTTATTTAGGGTTTGCTGAGGAGGAGGAGTAAATGCCAAAGTTCATCGTACTCGCAGGTCTTTCCGGTGTTGGAAAGACCTATCGTCGTACCACCGACCCGGCCCTGCAAGATCTGCCGTACGTGGACGTGGCTGATATCTACCGCAGCAATCCGGGCGGTATCCAACCCAGAGACGCCTTCTCGATGCTACTCAACGAAGCCTTCGGATACATCAACGATGGCGCAGAGGCAGTCGTGCTTGAGGCTTACTTCAAACCCGAAAGCTTCCAGCGTAAAAGCCTTGAGTACTTTGCTGAAGGATCAGGCGTGCAGGTCGAGTACATCGATCTCACCGCCTCAGTCGCAGTGTGCAAAGAACGCATCCTGGCGCAGGGGAAAGAAGCCATTGACCAGGGAGAAGATCCGACCTGGTGGAATAACTACACCGTCACTCGCATCGGCCTTCTGGCTAGAAATTAAACTGCCTCTTGATCCTCTACTTCTTCGATCTTATCCACAAACGTGCCCTCTGTGTATGCAGCGATCTTCTGTGCATACTCTGGGGGCATATTGTTATTGATCGTGTTGTTCTGGACGACGGTTACGTTAGCGTCTTTCAGGAACTTGGTCAGCTCGTTCTTGTCTGAAAAAGGAGGTGCATTTTCAATACCATTCAACCGGATGATCTCCTTGATGGCGCTCAGCCGCACAGCATGAGGCACACGCTCCTCTGTCAGGAGCGATCTCAGCTGGCGCATCGCCACAGGGAGCAGATCGACCATGGCTGCCTGGGCCACTCTCAGGCGTGGGTCGTGACCGAGCTCTGCAAAGTGCTCGTTGTAGCGATCCATAAACTCCTGAGTCTTGGTGAGTTGCCTCAGCGTCTGCAGGGAGACCCCCAGCTCGTCGGCGATCTGCTGCCAGGTATGGTCGTTTTCCAGATCCAAGAATAAGGCCACCGCAGTTTCGACGGTCCTCTGGTGCGAGAGGTCTTTTCGCTCACGCTTGTTTAGATTGATGTGTCGTCTTCCGGTGATGGGATCTTGCCCATCGGCAAGGGCTCCGGTCACCTGGAGATCAGCTAAGTGAGTTATTTTAGGTTTCGCCATAAGAAAGCCTTTCGGCTTAATTATAGCATAGTTATAATCCATATGGTTGACAACTGTTCCGTTGTGTAATACAATCAACCCCATCCTCCCAATCCAACCCAGTAACACAATATAAGGAGCAATACAATGAGTGACGATTTCAACACCGCCAATACTTCAGAAGAAGGCACCGATTTCTTCAGTGAGACCGAAGAGACCGCTGCGGCTCTGCCCGAGACGGGCGCCTCCATCACCCTGCGCACCAGCGGCGGGGACACCAAGTACATCCCCGTTCCTGCCGGCCAGGCCGGCATGACGGTGGCCGAAGTAGTAGCCGCCTCCGCTCTGTTCATTGGCGGCCAGGTGCAGTACTGGCTGAACGGCGTCCAGGTTCAACCTACCGATACGGTGGCGGCAGGCGCAACGCTGACCATGGTCGGCTCGGTCAAAGGGGGGTAGTCCCTCTTCCATAACAGGGGCGTGGGATATTTTCTCACGCCTCTTTTCTTTTTTTCGGAGGATTTTATGCCAATCAAGATTGCACCAAGAGCCACCATCTCGGATGATTTTAAGTTAGCGATGACCGCGATTTACCGCGCCAAACTGCAACAGTACCAGAACCAGGAGAAAACCCTGGTTCGTGATCCTTCTCGCCACTCAGGTTTTATGCGCCAGAACGGCCAATCCATCGCCGGGTTGAGAGCCTTGTTGCAAGATCAAGGACGCATTGACATGGAATACACCCGGCTGCGCAGCCTGCCCTACACTAAGTTTGAGTTCGTTGTTCGTGAGGGCTATCCCTACCTCTACGGATTGACCAAGGATGTCACCCTTGAGGTTGTGGCACCGGCTTTGTCTGTGCCCCACCGCAGGTCAGCCAGACCCGTTGCTTCTGAGCCCGAGATCGTAATATCCACCTGGGACATGGGTCCTTATGCTGTGGTTATTCCGGTAGCTTTCTTTGGCCCTATCCGTCTGAAGTATCCCGATCAACCGCATACCTCACGTGCCTTCGGCGCAGTGCAGATGATCCCGATGCGCGACAAGCTCTCTCGTAACCGCACTCCGCACCACTACGCTGAAATGCCATTTGTAGATGGCGAACCTGTATCAACCAACCCGCTCGACATGGTCTCTCACATCTGCTGGGGAGGCTTCTCGTCTGTCGTTCTGGCATGCGGCGATCAGTGTGATATCGTCGAAACTTTCCGCAATATTTTTATCTACCTGTGCAGGTACAACCCAAACTCTCCATACGTGCAGGGCATCGGAAGTAACCTGACAGAAAAATTCTCTTTCGCAAGGCAGGTATCATGACCACACCCACCTCTATTCTGCTCAACGATGATGTAGCGATCAAGCTGCTTTCCTACACCAACTCCACTCACTTGGAGTTCTCCGGCTTTGGCTTCTGCAATATTCAGGGCGATACCATTGTCGTTTACGACTTCGTCCTGATGCACGTCGGCAGTTTCGGTTATACCCAGATCGAACCAGAGCTGGTCTTGAAGCTGATGGATCGGCCCGACGCCAGCTGCATGAAGGTTTGGATACACAAGCATCCCATGGGCAGTGGCGTCCCTGGCCCGAATAACTGGTCGGGTAGAGACGAGATGACCTGCATCGAAGAGCCCATGGGCGGGGTGCCGATGATGGTCAAGTGGTCGGCGGCTGTTGTGATCACACCTTACGGCTGGGTAGGCCGTGTTGACAATCACCTGTCTCATCGAACCATCCACCTCCCGGTACTACCGGAGGTGAAACCCTTTCATACTGAAATTGCTGAACTCTCATCGAGAGGCGGAAATCAAGAAGAAACGTATGCGAATCGGGAAGGGGATCAAGAGACCTCCTTTGCACCGGTAGGCAGCTACCGCTTGCCGTTTCCTCGGGGTGTCGTGGACGTGGACACTGAATTCCTTGAACCCTCCGATCCTGATGTGCTGGCTGTTTCGGAAACCTTCACTAAAGAAGATCTAGATATGATCAACTGGACCCGTGGAGATCTATTGAGCTGGATAGAGGATGACCTTGCTCTTTACGAAGGCGACCCTGAATATTTTGTTAAACATGAGTGTGCGCATCTGCGCGAGTTCTTAGGAGCATTTGTATAATGGACCATCTTCGCCATTCTTCTATATTCAACGCCCATAACCTGGACGTCACCCTGATCGGCTGTGGGGGGATCGGGGCCACGACCGCCCTGGCTTTGGCTAAGATGGGCGTCGGCAGATTGGATTTATGGGATGCCGATTACGTCAGCTCGATCAACCTGGCGACCCAACTTCATGCACTTTCCGAAGTTAATAACTCCAAGGTCGAAGCCGTCGAACGCATGATCGCCGAGTTCTCAGACGACACCGAGGTCAACGCCATCGGTCATCACGTCAACGGCTCTCACGGCGTATTTGGCTCTGTAATCATCTCCGCTGTGGACAGCATCGAAGCGCGGAAGGAAATTTGGCAAGCGGTTCTACTTGGGGGCTGCTCCTATTATTTGGACGCTCGAATGGCCGCGGAAGAATTTCATCTTTACTGCGTCAACATGGCCGATTCCTCCTGGTATGATGACATGCTGGCCGGCGAAGACGACGCCAACGTCCCAGAACTTTCCTGCACAGCTAAAGCAACTTTTTTCTGTGGCATGGTTGCCGGCGGGTTGATCGGTTCGGCGGTGAAAAAGATTGCCGCCAACCAGGTCAACCCGCGTGTGCTAATCCTCAACATGGCAACAAACAATCTCACTGTTATTCCCTAATTACCCCTCCGAAACGAAAGCGAACATTCTGCTGTAGGAGACCCCATGCGCCTGATAGACATGATCCTCGAAGCCTGCTCCAACCACGACATTCATAACGTCCTGGGCACGCGCAAGAAATCGCTGGTCTGTCCGCTGCCTCAGCACAGTCACAAGAACAACACGGCCTCCTTCTCTATCTTTTGGAAGGAGGGCCGGCAGTACTGGAAGTGCCATGGTAACTGCCAGTTAGAGGGCGACGTAGTTGATCTTGTCGGATATTTGAGAGTACCAGGCTACACCCGCTGGGACCCTTCCAGCGTGAGGAGGGCGTTACAACTTATAGATGAAAGGTATGAGATAAGCTACGTGATACCAGAAAAGAACACCATCCTGAACGGTGGCGAGTGGGCCGATTTTCTACCACCCGGCGAGGAAGTGATCGAGTATGCAAGCAGGCGCGGTCTCACTACCGAGACCATGCGGATTTTCAAGATCGGGCAGTGCGGCAAGAGTATGAGTATTCCCTGCTTTATGGAAGGCAAGCTGAAGGGGATCAAGATGAGGAGGATGGACGGCACGGGGAAGCTGAGGTACTGGGCCTTGAAGGGCTCGGCGCAAGGCTTGTTCAACTTCGATAACGTTTCATTCAAACAGGAACCGGTGCTCCTGGTGAAAGCTGAAATCCCTTGTATGCTGATGCACCAAGAAGGTTTCCTGGCCTGCGCCCCAACCGGCGGCGAAGGATCAGGATCGGGCTGGAATGAGACCTGGCGAACGGCGCTGGCCTTTGCCAGGGTGATCGTAGTGGGTGACAACGATGCGCCGGGTTACAAGCTGGGTCTCAATCGAGCCGTCGTAATGAACGGCAGGTTGGTCTTTCCGCCCAGCGTTTACAAAGATTTAGACCAGTGGTGGTTGGCTGATCCAGCCGGCGCCAGAGTACAAATCACACAATGGATGGAGGAGGCGTTATGGTAACAATGAGGTTTGCTAAATTGAACGAGCTGGCCAAAACACCCGTGCGTAAACATCCCACGGATGCCGGCGTAGACGTATTCGTCCTGGGAGACTTTGTGGTATTGGCCCATTCCTGGACGAAGGTGCGTACGGGATTGACCTTCGAAATCGGGCCGGGCTTTATGCTGCTGGCGATGCCCAAGAGTGGAACCAACTACGTATTGGGGGCTGGCGTGTTAGATCCTGGCTACCAGGGCGAGATCTTAATCAAGGTCGTCAACTACACTGACGATGACATCCATATCCATGACGGCGATGCCGTTGCCCAGCTCGTGCAGGTGCCAATCCTAACCGATCCTCTGGAAGAAGTGCCTCTCGGCAAAATCCATCAGGTAGTTTCGGACCGTGGAACTGATGGCGGGATCGTCCGCCAGTAACTATAGCCCCCGTTCTTTGGGGGAAGTTTTCGGTATCGAAAAGTCAAAGGAGCAACATTGTCACAATATAACGGTACGTTCGAAGAGATCGACAGGCAGCTCGACTGGCTGGCCCAGACCAACGATAAGACCACTGTGCCTGTAATCAAGAAGCTTCTGCATGATCTTCAAATGAAGCTGATTGCGGTAGGCGAAGCTCAGACCTTCGGTGACAAAGTCGGTGCGTTCCCTGCGCCAGCAGAAACAATCGGGGATGTTTCCGCCGAAGAGGCGCCAAAGTCACGCAAGAAAAAGGTAGAAGCCGAACGCGCAGCGTAGGCAATAAAAAAGATCTTCCGGCACCCCTTTGCGTGTCGGAAGATCTTTTTCACCATCAAATTGTCTGGCCTTTTCTTCTGCCTCTTCAACCCGTCAAAATCCCTGATGATACCCTGGAGAACAAGCCAGAAGATGAAGGTTCGCACGGCGTAGAAACGCCTGAGTAAATCTGGGACCGAGATTGCGCTTTCGCTCTCGCTGCTAAATCGCCTTAGGTTGAACTCGCTGGCGAGAAAAGAACGCATGGTCTTGGTGCTGAGCTGATTGAGTTCTACGTCGCCGGCATGCGCAAGGAACGCAGACATGCCGTCCCTGTAACAACGCTTGCAGCGACCCTCGGCGGTCATCGCTACGAGAAAAGCCTGTATGGCCTGGCTGAGTATCATTCTTCCCTCCATGGCTGCATTATCCCCAGAACTAATGGGGATTATAGCACAAACATTCTAAGAAAGGTGTTTTATGGATATAATTGACGAGAAAAGAGTGCAGGCTTATTTGGAAGACGACGGTACCCTCTGCCCGTACTGCGGCAGCCAGAATATCGAAAACGGACATTTTGACAGCGAAGGCAAATGTCAGCAGGTCGAGTGCCATGAATGTGGCATGGAATGGTACGACATTTTAGAGCTCGTTGGGATCGGGAGAGTGGGTTTAGAGGTTGTCCCAGACGACCCGGAGATTACTAAATTGCGCAAAGTGCTCCAGGCGATTCTCGAAAAAGCCGAAATCGTCGCAGATAACTTTGATGGGGAGGCCAAGCTGGCTATCGAAGAACTAAACGACATTGCGTTCGAGGTACTTTCGGGCGTCGAAAAGGAGACCGCATGAAATACCGTTTGAAAGACGATGCAAGACAACTTGCCGAGCAGTGGAACCTGGGAAAGAAAATAGAGGCCGAAGTGGCCGATTGCGCCGGCAGTATAGTCGGCCCCGGTAACGCTATCTGGTCGTACAAGGCCGGCTGCTATCTCATTACCAGCCCTGCGAAGTGGGTGTGTGCCGTCTCCAAGGAACTCTTCGAAGCCGCTTACGAGCTGAATGACAAGCACGAACAGCGACACATGATCGTCCTGACCGACCTCGATGGTGACTATCTAGGCAAACTCAAGCTCCAACTCCAAATCACCAGCGGGGGTATTGGTATTAACCATATGGATGCCGGCGACGATGAGGCCAAGGAGTTCGACATTTATCTTGAGCTACTTCAAGGAAAACCTACCCTCCGCGTGTGGATCAAGAATACTGACGGCGACCCAACCCACGCCATTGAGTTGCCTGGTCTGTAATGGGCAAGATCACTCATACCCCAAAGGATAACCGTATTGTGGTCATAATGAGTATCGATGAGCTGCTTATGTCATGCGCCACGATGAAAGAAGGGGTGTGCATGGGTTACAGCTTTGCCGGCCAAGTTGCCGCAGAGAAGGTATCTAACTCCAGGCTCGCCGCAGAGCTTCAAAAGATCAAGCGCTTCAAGATCGAGCTTGTAAACGACCAGATCGTTGTCACGATGGATGACTTCGATCCTTCAACGTAATGTAACAATTACGAACCATTTGTAGTATAATTGTGTCACGGAGAAAGAGAATGATCACGAGGCTGTATTTGGGAGGGAAAGAAATTAAGAACAGAGAAGAGTTGGAAGAGGGGATGGCGAACATCACGCCAATGGTATTGGTCTCAACCCTCAACCGTGACGAGGTAGTGCGCGGATTGGCAACCCTTGTTACAGCGTTATCGGAAGGCGAAAGCCCTCAATCCCTGGTGGAAGTTTACATGCCCGCTGGCTTGCTCATCTGGGATTGCATCTCAGCCGTGGGCCTCACAGATTTCGCGTTAGAGATCTTAGGTCCAGATCTCTACGGAAAAATCCAACAACAGATTGGAAAAGAGGATGAGACGGAACAAGATGATGTTCTGCACATTCTGCAATAAAGATGTCGTTGAAGAAGGGCATATCTCCAGATGCCCCAACTGCCAAGGGGATCTCCACAATCAAGGGGATAACAAGGTGTGTGCGTGCTGCGGGAAAGTCTTCCCCACCGGCGTGCAGGCAGTTATCGAACCCGAACCGACCCCGGAATTCAACCCGGAACCCTGATCTCGGAAACAAAAAAAGGTGCCAGAGGCATCAAGCCCCTGGCACCGAGGGAGAATTATGGAACCAACCGAACCAAAGAAAGAAATCTACCTGGGGACGCGCCCCCTCTCATCCTTATCAGACTCAGAAAAGCATCGACTTTACTCTGCAACACGAGCATTGCTGGATTGGATTTGGGAGAACCGAGAAATGATAGAAAGGGTCGCAAAGGAACGCGAAGAAGCAGGCTGGACCCCACCACCAGAACCGCAACTATACATAAAACCAGAGTAAATCAATCACAAGAAAATGCCAAGGTGATGAACCCTGGCACTTAGGAGAAATAATGAAGGCAAAAAAACCACCGGAACCAATAGAGCCAGAGAAAGAAACTTACCTGGGAACGCGGCCTTACTCTTCCTTATCGATGGAAGAGAAACGAGGTCTCTGGGCAGCAACACGAGCACTGCTAAGTGTGATTTGGGAACATCGAGCGGAAATTGATCCAGCGTACGCTGAATACCCAGATGATATTCTTCCGGGGATATTGACGCCGAACCCATCCGGCAAGCCAAAATAAATCAACCACAAAAAAAGTGCCAGGGTGATTAGCCCTGGCACTTAGGAGAAAACTTAATGGTAGATGGTAAACCTGAAATTTATCTAGGGACACGACCCATGTCATCCTTATCGGACGTTGAGCGAATAGCCTTGAGAGCCGCGGTAAGGGCAATAGTTGATATCATGATGCTTCAGAGCGAGAGAAACCAGGAACCACTGTCTAATTGACACCGTACCCGGAACTCAAACCGTCGATTTACGAACGGTTTACCTTCATGATGATCTCCACCCGGCAGCCTTTGACCAGTTCCAGGTCGCGCCGCAG
>VFSW01006626.1_pt1 | contig 16990 bp, 14 predicted proteins | sample 5358111 | NCBI WGS metagenome assembly VFSW01 (sample SAMN11554181, study PRJNA540505) | mine drainage metagenome | isolation source: sediment from site ElyBrook_90M | place: USA: Ely Copper Mine, Vershire, VT | collected 2017
CGCCCGCCGGTTGAAATGCGCCCCCCCTTGCCGCATATGCCGCCCGCGACCAGGAGAGAGAGACGACACATGAGCGAACACGCAGCGGATACCCCCACGATCGAACGCCACGGCTTCGGCGCCGAGGTCGGGCGGCTGCTCGATCTCGTGGTGCACTCGCTGTATTCCGAGCGCGAGATCTTCCTGCGCGAACTGGTGGCCAACGCCGCCGATGCGATCGACCGCCGCCGCTTCGAGGCGCTGACCGACCCGGCGCTGGCCGCCGCCGAGGATCCCAGTATCCGCATCGAGGCCGACAAGCCGGGCCGGGCGCTGCTGATCGAGGATGGCGGCATCGGCATGACCCGCCAGGAGATGATCGACAATCTGGGCACCATCGCCCGCTCCGGCACCCGCGCTTTCGGCCAGCGCCTGGCCGAGGCGAAGCCCGAGGACCGGCCGAGCCTGATCGGCCAGTTCGGCGTGGGATTCTACTCGGCGTTCATGGTCGCCGACCGGGTGGAGGTGACCTCCCGCAAGGCCGGCGCGGAGGAGGCCTGGATCTGGGCCTCCGACGGCGCCGGCGAGTTCACCCTGGCCCCGGCCACCCGCGCGCAGCCCGGCACCGAGGTGCGGCTGTTCCTGAAGTCCGATGCCGAGGAGTTCCTGGACCCGCAGCGGCTCGAAGCGATCGTCCGCAAATGGGCCGACCACATCACGGTGCCGATCACCATCGCCCGCGACGGCAAGGACCTGGCGGCCAACGAGGGCACCGCACTGTGGCGCAAGCCCAGGAGCGAGATCAGCGAACAGTCCTACACCGAGTTCTACCGCCATCTGGGCCATCTGTTCGACAGCCCCTGGGCCAGCCTGCACTGGCACGCGGAAGGCGCGCTCGACTTCGCCGCCCTGCTGTTCATCCCCGGCTCCAAGCCGTTCGAGCCGATGGAGGCCGAGCGGAAGTCGCGCGTGCGGCTGCATGTGCGGCGGATGTTCATCACCGACGAGGCGGAATTGCTGCCCGCCTGGCTGCGCTTCGTCACCGGTGTCGTGGATACCGAGGACCTGCCGCTCAACGTCTCACGCGAGATGCTGCAGGCGACGCCGGTGCTGGCGCGCATCCGCCGGGCCGTGACCGGTCGGGTGCTCTCCGAGCTCAAGACCCGCGCCAAGGAGGCCGAGGATTACGCGACCTTCTGGGGGAATTTCGGCGCGGTGATGAAGGAGGGCCTGTGGGAGGAGAACGAGCACCGCAAGGAACTCGCGACGCTGGTCCGTTTCGCCTCCTCGGCCGAGACGGGGCTGGTGTCGCTGCCGGACTACGTGGCGCGGATGAAGCCCGGCCAGGGCGCCATCTACTATCTGGCGGGCGATGACGAAAAGACGCTGGCAAGCTCCCCGCAGCTCGAGGGCTTCCGCAAGCGCGGCCTGGAAGTGCTGCTGCTGGCCGATCCGATCGACGCGTTCTGGCCAGACCGGATGGATGCGTTCGAGGGCCACGCGTTCAAGAGCGTCACCCAGGAGACGGCGCTGCCCGACCTGCCCGACGCCAGGCCGGCCGAGGATGTCTCGGTCCTGGTCGCGGCGCTGAAATCGGCGCTGGGGACGGCGGTATCGGATGTGCGGCCGACCAACCGGCTGGTGGACAGCGCGGTGGTGCTGGCCGCCGGCAGTGCGGGGCCGGATCTGCAGATGCAGCGGCTGCTGCGCCGGTCCGGCCGGTCGATGCCGGCGATCCCGCCGGTCCTGGAGATCAACCCCGACCATCCGCTGGTGATCGCCCTGGCCGCGCGGCTGAAAGCCGGCACGGCGATCACCGACCAGGCCGATCTGCTGCTCGATCTCGCGCGGCTGCAGGACGGCGAGCGGCCGGCCGATCCGGCCGCCTTCGCCCGCCGGCTGACCGCGCTGCTGGCCGAACGGCTGGCGGCCACGGGGCCGTGACCGGCGCCGGGATCCTCTGCCTGGCCGCCGCCGGCACGCCCAGCCTTCCGGTCTTTCCGGTGCGGCCGGACGGGCTCGCGGCGCTGCTGGCCACGCTGGAACCGGCGCAGGCGGGGTTCTTGCGGGCCCAGGATTTCGCCGCCCGTGCCCAGGAGATCGTGCTGCTGCCGGGCGCGGACGGGCTGGCCGCCGCCGTGCTGGGGCTGGGCGAGGACCGCTCCCCCCACGCCTTCGGCGCGCTGCCGGGGCGGCTGCCGGCGGCGGAGGCCTGGCGGCTCGAACCGGGGGAGTATGATCCGTCGGCCGCGGTGCTGGGCTGGTGCCTCGGCGCCTATCGCTATGCCGCGTTCAAGCCGGCCGAACGCCCCCCCGCCGCGCTGCTGGCGCCCGCGGGCACCGAGGCCGCGCTGGCCGAGGCAGCGGCGATCTGCATGGCCCGCGACCTGATCAACGCGCCGGCCAATCTGCTCGGCCCGGCCGAACTCGCCGATGCGGCGATGGCGCTTGCCGCGCGGCATGGCGCGGCGGCCGAACGGATCGCGGGCGAACGCCTGGCGCAGGACTATCCCGCGCTGGCCGCGGTCGGCGCCGGGTCTGCCCGCCCGCCGGTCGTGGTGCGGTTGAAATGGGCAGGCAGCGGGGCCGGCCCGGACGCTGCGTTGCTGTCGCTGTGCGGCAAGGGGGTGTGCTTCGATACCGGCGGCTACGATCTCAAGCCCTCCGCCGGCATGCTGCGGATGAAGAAGGACATGGGCGGGGCCGCCGCCACCCTGGCGCTGGCGCGGCTGGTGATGGAACGCGACCTGCCGATCCGGCTGGAAGTGCGGATCGGCTGCGTCGAGAACAGCATCTCGGGCAGCGCCATGCGTCCGCTGGATGTGCTGCGCACCCGCCACGGCCTGTCGGTCGAGGTCGGCAATACCGATGCCGAGGGCCGCCTCGTGCTGTGCGACCTGCTGGCCGAGGCCTGCGCCGCGCGGCCCGGGCTGCTGGTCGATTTCGCGACCCTGACCGGGGCCGCGCGGGCCGCGCTCGGCCCCGACCTGCCGGCCCTGTTCTGCAACGACGAGGCGGCGGCGGCGGCGATCCTGCAGGCCGGCATGGCGGTGCACGACCCGCTCTGGCGCCTGCCGCTGTGGCCGGGCTACCGGTCCTGGCTGGATAGCCAGGTCGCCGATCTCAACACCGTCTCGTCGCGGCCGTTCGCCGGCGCGATCGTTGCCGGTCTGTTCCTGGAGAGGTTCGTGGCGGCGGATGTGCCCTGGGCGCATGTCGATCTCTATGCCTGGAACGACCAGTCCCGGCCGGGGCGGCCCGAGGGCGGCGAGGCACAGGCGGTGCGCGCCGTGCTGGCCGCGGCGACCGGCCTGCTGGCAGCCGGCGGCGGCAAAAGCGCAGCGGCATGATCGCCGGCGGGGCCAAACGGTAAGATCCATGTCAGCCTGGGCGGGAAAAGCCCGCCCGGGCCCGAGGAACGCAAAAAAATAATCCACTGGGCGTCACGACGTCACTCTGCAATTGATCTGCCCGCGAACCATATACTATGAATGTGCATGCGCGCCGTCTGACTGCGGCGTTCGGACGGCCTTCCGCCGTCCATCCCTTTGAAAGGAGTGATTATGGCCGTGGCCCCGACCCCCGATCAGCTTGTCGGTATCATGAGAGACACCGTGGTGGCGCTGGTGCGCCGCGACGGCCCCGATCTTTCGGCTCGCCAGCTCGGCGTGTTCCTGACCTGCTACCTGCACGACGGCCCGCACACCGTGCGTGGCTTGGCGGCCGAGTTAAACGTTTCAAAGCCGGCCATCACCCGTGCGCTCGACCGGCTGGGCGAGCTCGACCTCGCGCGGCGGAAGGTCGATCCGCTGGACCGGCGCAGCGTGCTGGTGCAGCGGACGCTGAAAGGGGCTGCGTTCCTGCGCGACCTGCGCGCCATCATGGGCGAGGCCGCCGCGACGTCGCGCAAGTCTGCCGGTGGATCGCACGAGAGCGGCCGCAAGGTCGCTGCAGGTTAGCCGCCCGAACCGGCGAATGCGTCACGGCGTGACCTTCGGGGTCTCCTGCCCCGAGGGTGGCGCGGCGGCGCACCGGACCGGGATGGCCGCCGTGGCAGGGGTCGCCGCTACTGCACCGGGTGGCCGGACCGCGCCGCATCCACGACCTGGGTCAGATCCTTCAGACTGACCGCGCCCGGGATCAATGTGCCGCCGACCACCAGGGCCGGGGTACCGTGAATGCCCAGCCGCTCGGCCAGTTGCAGGTTGGCGTCGATCCGCGCCTGAATCGCCGGGTCGTCCATGTCCTTGACCAGCCGCGCGCCATCCAGGCCGGCGCGGTCCGCCTCGGCGCGGATCGAGGCCAGGCTGGGCTCGGCGCCAGGGTGCATCAGGGCGGCGCGCAGCCTGGCATAGCCATCGGCAGGGCCTTGCTGGCGGGCGGCGGCCAGCAGCGCCTTGGCCCCCAGAATGCTGGCCGGGCCCAGGATCGGCAGATCCTTGTAGACCAGCCGTATCCCGGGATCATGGGCGAGCATCGCCGCCATCGTCCCTTCCAGCTGCCGGCAATACGGGCAGCGGATGTCGGAGAATTCGATCAGCGTGACATCGCCGTGCGGATTGCCCGCTACCGCGTCCTCCGGCTGGTGGGCCAGTTCGGCACTGGCGGCGCTGATCGCGTTGCCGGCCTGCTGCTTCTGCGCCCGCTCGTCATCGGCGGCGAGCGCCCCGACCGCCTCGCGCAGGATCGAGGGATCGGCCTTCAGCGCCTGGCGAAGGATCTGCACAATCTCGGCCCGCTGCGCGTCCGAGAAGCTCTGTGCCCGCGCCCCCAGCGCCGGCAGACACACCAGCAGCACCGCCAGGACCCACCGCGCCATCACCCTATCCTTGCCAAGCCCGGCGTCCCGATCGACCCCGTGAACGGGGTCATCTAGCAGGATCGGCCGCGGGCGCGCCAGAACCACGCCACGAGAGACGAATCGCCGCCGCATGCGATGTTGCTGCCCGCGACGAAGGCGTCTATGGCACGCGTCCTGATCCGTCTGGCACGGACGCGGGCCCCGCTTCCGGCGCGCCGCGGGAAACTGGGGGTGACGGCAGGTGCGCAGCTTGGTTTCGGACGCTACCCGATCCGCCCGTGGCCGCGTCCGGCCCGGCGCGCCCCGGCGGTTCCACGCGGCGATGCTCGCGGCCGCTCTGTGGCTGGCCGGCTGCGACACCCTCTCTTCGGTCAGCGACTCGGTGCTGGGCAAGGGCGGTCCGCCGGAAGGCACCCCCGGCCATGTCCAGGGTTTTCTGGGCGGCGTCGCGGCCGATGAGCCGCGGGCCGTGCTCGCGGCGCGGGAAGTGCTCTCGGCCGGCGGCAATGCCGCGGATGCCGCGGTGGCGCTGGGGTTCACCCTGGCCGTCACCCTGCCCTCGCGCGCCGGCATCGGCGGCGGCGGCGCCTGTGTGGTCTATAACCCCGATCGCAAGTCGATCAATGCCGGCGTGCCGGAGGCGGTGCTGTTCCTGCCCGGCGCTCCGGCCAGCCCCGGCAGCGGCGACCGGCCTGCCGCGGTGCCGATGCTCGCGCGCGGGCTGTTCGCTCTGCATGCCCGCTACGGCCACCGGCCGTTTGAAACCCTGATCAGCCCGGCTGAACAATTCGCCCGGTTCGGCGTGCCCGTCTCGCGCGCGTTCGCGAGCGATCTCGCCCTGATCGCCGGCCCGCTGATGGCCGACCCCAATGCGCGCGCGGTGTTCGCCCCGGACGGGAGTCCGCTGGTCGAAGGCAGCAAGATGGTGCAGCCCGAACTCGGCGCGACGATCGCCCAGATCCGCGTCTCCGGGGTGGGCGATCTGTATCAGGGGCAGATGGCGCGGCGGCTGGAACAGGCCTCGCCGCTGGCCGGTGGAGCACTGGCGCTCGGCGATCTGCGCGCCGCGCTGCCCAAGGTGGTCCCCGTGCTGAGTGTCCCGGCGGGGCCGGATCTGGCGGCATTCCTGCCCCCGCCGGCCGATGGCGGGCTGGCGGCGGCGGCGGCGTTCGGCGTGCTGCAGGCCAATCCCGCCGCGCTCGATGCCGCCGGCGCGCGCGCCGCCGCGGTCGCCACGCTGTGGCGCCAGTCCGGGGGCGATCCGCAGGCGATGCTGCGCGCCCCGGCGCCGGAGGCGAGCCTGCCGCTGCTGCCGGCCTCCACCTCGTTCGTCACCCTGGATAAGGATGGCGGCGCGGTCGCCTGCGCCCTGACCCTGAACAATCTGTTCGGCACCGGCCGCATCGTGCCGGGGATGGGCATGCTGCTCGCCGCCTCGCCGGCCAGCGTGCCGCCGCCGCTGCTCTCGGCGGTGATCGCCTGGAACCAGCCGCTGCACGCCTTCCATGCGGCGGTCGGTGCCTCCGGCCAGGCCGGCGCTGCGCTCGCCGCCGCCGATGCGCTGGCCCAGGCGCTGCGCACCGGCCAGGCGATGGCGAGCCCGGTGCCCGCGCCGGGCCGTGCCAATGTCATCACCTGCAGCCGCTATCTGCCGGAGCGGGAAGGCAGCTGCGTCTGGGCGACCGACCCGCGCGGCGCCGGCCTGGCCATCGGGTCGAACTGACCATGGTGCTGAAGGTCGGGCGGGGAGCCGCGGCACCCCCTTTCCTGGTGATGGACGTGATCGCCGCGGCCAATGCCCGGGCCGCCGCGCTGCCCCCGGGCGCGCCCGCGATCATCCGCATGGAGGTGGGCCAGCCCGGCACCGGCGCCCCGGAAGGGGCGGTCGCGGCAGCGCGGGCCGCGCTCGATGCCGGCGCGCCGCTGGGCTATACCGAGGCGCTCGGCCTGTCCGGCCTGCGGGCGCGGATCGCCGCGCACTACCAGGACTGGTACGGGCGCGATCTGCCGGCCTCGCGCATCGCCGTCACCGTGGGTGCCTCGGGGGCCTTTCCGCTGGCGTTCCTGGCCGCCTTCGATCCCGGCGACCGGATCGCCATGGCCGCGCCGTTCTACCCGCCTTATGTCAATATCCTGACCGCGCTCGGCATGCAGCCGGTGATCCTGCCGACCGGCCCGCAGACGCGGTTCCAGCCGGATATCGCGATGCTGGAGCGGCTCGATCCGCCACCCGCCGGGCTGATCGTCGCGAGCCCCAGCAATCCCGCCGGCACGATGCTGCACGCGGATGAACTCGCCGCGATCGCCGCCTGGTGCCATGGCCGCGGGGTGCGGCTGATCAGCGACGAGATCTATCACGGCCTGGCCTATGACGCGCCGGCCACGACCGCTGCCGGGCTGAGCCCGAGCGCGGTGGTGGTGAACAGCTTCTCGAAATACTTCTGCATGACCGGCTGGCGGGTCGGCTGGCTGGTGCTGCCGGCGGATCTGATCCGCCCGGTGGAGTGCCTGGCACAGAACATGATGATCTGCGCCTCGCATATCGCCCAGATCGCCGCCGCGGCCGCGTTCGACTGTCATGGCGAACTGGCGGACAAGGTGGCCGGCTATCGCCGGTCCCGCGATCTGCTGCTGCGCGCCCTGCCGGAGGCCGGCTTCGACCGGCTGAGCCCGGCGGAGGGCGCCTTCTATCTCTATGCCGATATTTCCGCCCGCAGCAACGACAGCGCCGGCTTCTGTGCGCGGATGCTGGAGGAGGCCGGGGTGGCGGCGACGCCGGGGGTGGATTTCGACCGCGAGCGGGGCTCACGCTTCGTGCGGTTCAGCTATTGCGGGCCGGAGGCCGACATGGCGGAGGCCGCGCGGCGTCTGCGCCGCTGGCGCTGATCGACCGCCCCGACGATCCTCCCCGCCGCCGGGCCGGGGCATGAAAGGCCGTGATGCGCGAAAGCCCCCCCGAACTGTCACGCTTCCGCTGGGTCACCGAGCACGAGATCCGCTTTGCCGACCTCGACGCGATGGGCCATGTCAACCACGCGGCCTATCTGACATTGCTGGAAAACAGCCGGGCGGCGCTGCTGATGGGCCCCGACATGGCGGCGACCGGGCTCACCCATTTCTCGCTGGTCCGGCTGGAATTCGATTATCTGCATGAGCTCGGCTGGCCGGGGCGGGTGCGGGCGGCGATCGGGGTGGAGCGGGTCGGCGGCAGCTCGTTCGATCTGCGCCAGACCCTGTTCACCGAGGCCGGCAGGTGCTGCGCGAACGGGCGGTTCGTGATCGTGGCGATCGACGCGCAGACGCGCCGGCCGCGGCGTCTGCCGGAGGCCGCGCTGGCCGTGCTGGCACGCTGGCCGATGGCGTGACCGCCCAGGGGTTCACGCCAGGGGGTGTACGCCCCTGGACCCGACCGGTGCCCGGCCCCTGTCCCTGGCGCGTACCCCCCACCGGGTGCCGGGTCTCAACGGGCCATGGGGGCAGAGCCCTCGCCATGGCGCCGGCGGGGCGCGGCCCGCGGCTTTGACTCGGCCAGACCCGGATGGTCTGAATGCGCCGCTTCACCAGCGGCCGCGATCGCGCCGCCCCCATCCACTGGAAAGGAAACCCCCGCATGAGCAAGATCATCCGCACCGAGCCCAACAAAGTGCTGGCCAAGGCGGTGGAATATCACGGCTTCGTCTATCTGCAGGGCTGCACCGCCCAGGACCTGGCCAAGGACATTCAGGGCCAGACCGCGGAAGTTCTGGCCCAGATCGACGCCATCCTGGAAACCCATGGCACCGACAAGACCCGGCTGCTGCAGGCTCAGATCTGGCTGAAGGACATCCGTGACCGCGAAACGATGAACACGCTCTGGTCGGCCTGGCTGCCCGAAGGCGGGGCCCCGGCACGCGCCTGCGTGCAGGCCAACATGGCCGATCCCCGCCATCTGGTGGAGATCATGGTCACCGCCTGCAAATAGCGGCCGATCTCGGGGCTCGGTCCGAAAGGACCGGCCGAGCGGCGTGGGGGCGGTGGAGTCGCCCGCCCCCTCTGCCACCGCCGATTGCCCGCCTTGGCCGGTGGCATTTGCGCGGGGGAGCAGGGCAAATCTCTCGGTTTTAGGAAAACACTCCTCAGCAGAGCGGTTATCCACAGGCGCTCCTGGCGAATGTGACCGTGAGAAATGTTACCCGCGCTTTACCGGGTTGTCATGTGCGCGGGGCTGTTGCTACGCCAAGTCACGTTTGCTCGCGATTTCGTTACCGGCAGTCAACAACGCAAGGGGTCCGCGGATGCGATCGATCGGGACAGGTGGCAAGAGGCTTCTGCTGGGTTCGCTGATTGCGCTGAGCCTGCCGATGACTGCGGTTTCCGCCCATGTCGCCAAGCCGCTGCACGTGACCGCCCGCAGCGCCACTGCCGGTTCCCATGGCCAGGTCCATGGTGCGAGCAAGACGGCGTCCCGGCATCTGCTGAAGGGCCGCCGCTATGCCCGTGGCGGCGGCATCCAATGCGTTGCCTATGCCCGCAACGCCTCCGGCATTGTGTTGTCGGGCAATGCCTCGAACTGGTGGGACAATGCCGCAGGTCTGTATGCCCGCGGCAGCGCGCCCGAGGCGGGCAGCGTGCTGAGCTTCACGGCCAACGGGCGGATGCGGCTCGGCCATGTCGCGGTGGTGACGAATGTGATCAGCGGGCGGGAGATCGAGATCGACCATGCCAACTGGTCCGGTCCCGGCGCCCGGCGCGGCGGGGTCAGCCGGGGGATCCTGGTGGTGGACGTATCCGACAATAACGACTGGACGGCGGTGCGCGTGGCGCTCGGCCATAGCGGAGAGTTCGGCAGCATCTATCCAACCCATGGGTTCATCTATCCTCGCCCCGACCAGGGCGGGGAACTGCAGGCCAGCGCCGAAGTGCTGCCGGCCCCGGTGCTCAACCCGCCCCCGCGTGACCTGCGCCCGGCCTCCGCACGCAGCCGCAGCTATGACGAGGTGGCCGAAGCCCCGGCCAACCACGCCCTCACCCTGACCTATGGCACCGGCTGGTCGGACACGGTGGCGTCGCCCACCAGCCGTTGAGCGGCGGCGCAACACCGCCAGCACGGTGGTGAGGCCTCACGCGGCCCTGATCTCGGCCAGGAACGCCTCGACCGCGCCGCGCATGGACGCGGTCTGGGTGCTGAGACCATCGACGAACCCGACGACCTGATCAGCCGCAAGCCCGGTCTGCTCCGTCGCCTGGGTGACCGATCCCACGCCGGAACTGACCGCCCGGGTGGCCGCCGCGGCATGCTGGACGTTGCGCGAGATCTCGGCGGTGGCGGCACCCTGCTGTTCCACGGCGCTTGCGATGGTGGCAGCGATCGCGCTGATCCGGCCGATCGTCTGGGCCACCTCGTGCACCGCCGCGACCGTCTGGCCGGTGACGGTGTGCATCTGCTGCATCTGTCCGGCGATCTCCTCGGTCGCTCTGGCGGTCTGGCTGGCCAGGCTTTTGACCTCTCCGGCGACGACCGCGAAGCCGCGCCCCGCTTCACCGGCCCGCGCGGCCTCGATGGTGGCGTTCAGGGCCAGCAGGTTGGTGCGCGCGGCGATGTCGCTGATCAGCCGGGTCACATCGCCGACGCGCGCCGCCGTCTCGGCAAGCTGGCCGATCGTGGCATTGGCGGCTTCGGTGCGGCTGACCGCCTCGCTGGTGATGGCGGCGGTGTCGCTCACCTGGCGGGTGATCTCGCCGACCGAGGCCGATAACTGCTCCGCCGCTGCCGCCACGGTCGCGACATTGTCGCTCACCTGATTGGCATCGGCGAGTACCTGGCCGGACAATCCTGCCGCCCGGGCGCTGCTCGCGCGCATGCCCTGCGCCTGCACGCGCATCAGCGCCGCGCCGTCGTGAACCTCGCTCACGGTGCGCAGCACCCCGATCTCGAAATCATGGGCCAGAGCCTCGCGCGCGGTGACATCCTCGAGGCTGAGCAGGACACCACAATGCTGGCCGTTCTTGTCGCTGATCGCGACCGCCCGCAGCACGATGCGGCGATCCCCGAAACGGGCCGCCACGGCCATCGGCAGGCGGGAGGGCTGGTCGAGCGCGGCGGCCAGGTCCGGCTGGCCGGCCAGAACCGCGACGGCCGGTTTGCCGACCGCTTCCGCCGTTTCCAGCCCCACCGCCGGGCCGATGACCTTCAGCAGCGTCTTGGCGGACAGATTGGCGTAGCTGAATGTGCGCTGGGACGGATCGTACCACAGCACCGCCACCGGCACGTTGTCGATCATGGTCATCGCGGATTCGAACCAGGATTTCACGCGGTCGTATTTCTGCCGCAACTCGCTCGCTGCGCGATCCTGAGACCGCCTGAACCACCGACCCATCCCGCGCGCACTCCTTCGCCGCGAACGGCCCGCCCGTTCGCCTGTCGGTCCCCGCCGGACCACCCGCGTCGTGGCGGGTGGCAACCCGGCCGGGCACTGGCCGACCCCGCCGGCAAGGCATGGCTTCATTGCCCGCCAGGTCGCCGGCCGCGTGCAGTCTGCCGGCTCGTTGCTAATGTTTGGTTCCCGCCGTCCGGCAGATCGTCGTGCCGCCACATCGCCGCCGGGATGAGGGCGCGGGGGGCGGCCAGCCCCCGGAAGGGCTGCGCGGCAGTTTTGCGTTGACGGACCCTGCCGCCATGCCGGACTGTAGGAGTAATGGATGGGCGCGCACGGATCAGCAGCGTCGGTCCGTATCGTTCCTGCTCACGACTCCACCTGGCCGAGCCCCGCAGCGGGAGGTGGAATGCAGTCTCTTGGCCGGTTTCGCGGGATCGTGCTTCTCGGCATGGGGCTCGTCGCCTGTGCGGCGGCGCCTTGGCCCGCCCAGGCCCAGGATGCCGCCCGGCTCGAGGCGATCGAGCAGCGGATCCAGGCGGTCCGCCAGGAGATCAAGGCTCTCAAGCGCGCCCTCGCGGCCCGCGACGGACAATTGCGGGCGGCCCGCGACGCGGCGGCAGCGGCGAGGTCCCAGGCCGCGACAGCCCAAGCGGGGGCGGCCGCGCCGGGGATCGTCCCAATGGGGGCCGTCCCAATGGGGGCCGTCCCAGTGGGGGCCGTCCCAGTTGGGGCCGTCCCCATGGGGGCTGCGGCCGCGCCGACCGACTCCCGCCAGGTGGCGGAGGGGCCGCCACCGGCCGCGTCGGGCCCGCAGCTGCTGACCGCCACCGGCAAGCTCGGCCAGTTCCGCCTCGGCGGCATCACTGTCACGCTCGGCGGCTACGCGGAATCGGCTGGCATCTTCAGATCGCGCAACCAGGTCGCGGATCTGGGGTCGGGCTGGAACACCGGCATGCCGCTCGCCAACAATCCCCTGTATTATCAGCACGAATTGCGCGGCAGCGCCCGCGGCAGCCGCATGCTGATGCTGCTCGAGAGCCAGCCCGACCGGGTCAGCAAGGTCTCGGCCTATGGCGAGGTCGACTTCCTGGGCGCCGCGCCGACGGCCAATTCGGGCGAGGCCAATGGCTACACCCCGCGCCTGCGCCAGGCCTATGCGACCTATGAGCGCAGCGACTGGGGGCTGCATGTGCTGGCCGGTCAGACCTGGAGCCTGCTGACCCCGAACCGGCTCGGCATCGATCCCCGCCAGCAGGAATTGCTGCTGCGCATCGATGCCGCCTATGTGCCCGGCTACACCTGGACGCGGGCCCCGCAGCTGCGCATCGTGAAGGACTTCGAAGACCGCAAATTCTGGCTCGGCCTGTCCTTCGAGAGCCCGCAGGCGACCTATTATGTCGGGCCGAACGGCACCGGCAGTCAGGGCGGCAGCGTCAACTACGCCAATCCCGGCGGCGAGGGGTTCTACAGCGGCACCCCCCACAGCAGCGACCTCTTCCCCGACCTGGTGCTGAAGGCCGCTGCCGATACCGGCTTCGGCCATTACGAGGTCTACGGGCTGAGCAGGGTGCTGAACGCCAGCGTCAGCACCCTCGGCAATGCCCGCCACAAGGACGTGCTGGCCGGCGGGATCGGCGCCAGCGCCTATCTGCACCTGGTGCCCGAGCGGGTGGAGCTGCAGGCGAGCGTGCTGGCCGGCCAGGGCATCGGCCGCTACGGCTCCGGCCAGCTGCCGGATGCGACCATCGGGATCAGCGGCGCCCCGGTCGCCCTGCCCGAGATCGCCGCCCTGGTCGGGCTGATCGGCCATCCCACCCCGACGGTCGATGTCTATGCCTATCTCGGCACCGAGCAGGCCGGCGCCCGCGCCTTCGAGGTGAACGGCAAGGGCTACGGCTATGGCAGCCCGGCCTATTCCAATGCCGGCTGCGACGTGCTGCTGAGCCCGGTTGCCTGTGTCGGCAACACCGCCGGCATCACCCAGGCGACCGGCGGGTTCTGGTGGCGATTCCTGCAGGGCGACGCCGGAACGATGCAGGCGGGCGCGCAGTATTCCTATACCAGGCGGCAGATCTTCGCGGGCATCGGCGGCGCCCCGCACACCGACAACAACATCGTGATCGTCAGTTTTCGGTATTTTCCCTTCCAGCCTTATCGCCAGCCCCGGTGACCGGGCGACCGATAACAATCCGCAATTTCATCGTTCGGACACAGACGAAGCTTACCGAAAGGTTGAAAAATCTCGTTGCATCGCAGCACGAGGGTCGGGCTGTGGACCGGAAAAAAATCGGAGGCTCCATGATCGGGTCGCGACCCATCCGCAAGCTTCTGCTTGCGGCCACGGCTCTGAGCCTGGGCGGCTTTGCCGCCGGCACGGCGCACGCGCAGGACGCTTCGAAGCTCGAATCGATCGAGCAGCAGATCCAGGCGCTTCAGCAGGAGCTGAAGCAGATGAAGAAGGACCTTGCCGAGCGCCAGGCCCAGGTGAGGGCCGCCCAGAGCGAGGCCGCCAAGGCGCGTGCCACGGCGCAGCAGGCGCAGAGCCAGGCGAGCGCCGCGCAGGCGCAGGTGACGCAGGTGCAGACCGCGGCGCCGGCCGCCGCGGCAGCCGCCGCCGCGTCGGCCGCGGCGATCCCGCCCGGCGAGCAGGCGGTGACGTTCACCGGCCAGAAAGGCCAGTTCAGGCTCGGCGGTGTGACCGTTACGCTGGGAGGCTTCGTCGAAGCCGCCGGCATCTACCGCTCGCGCAATCAGGTGGCGGATGTCGGATCCAACTTCAATACCGCGATCCCGCTGCCCAACAACCCGCTCTACTATCAGAACGAATTGCGCGGCAGCGCCCGTCAGAGCCGTCTGTCGGCCCTGATCGAGGCACAGCCTGACCAGGCAACCAAGCTGGCCAGCTATGTCGAGACCGACTTCCTCGGTGCCGCGCCGACCGCCAACTCGATCGAGAGCAACAGCTACACGCCGCGGCTGCGCCAGTTCTACGCGACCTACGACAACAGCGACTGGGGCTTCCACTTCCTCGGGGGCCAGGCCTGGAGCCTGCTGACCACCAACAAGGTAGGAATGCAGCCCAGACAGGAAAACATCCCGCTGACGATTGACGCACAGTACGTCGTCGGGTTCAACTGGACGCGGAACATGCAGTTCCGCTTCACTAAGGATTTCGACGACCAGAAATACTGGATCGGTCTGTCGCTCGAAAGCCCGCAGACCAATTTCTATGTCGGCCCGAACGGCACCGGCGTTCCTGGCGGCACGGTGAACTACAGTAACCCGGGCGGATCGCTGTTCTATTCTGGTACCGGCTACAGCACGAACTACCTGCCCGACATGATCGTGAAGGCGACCGCGGATCCGGGCTTCGGCCATTACGAGGTCTACGGCATCCTGCGCGACTTCTACGCGAGCTTCGACCAGATCGGACTTGCACATAACAAGAGCGTGCTGGGCGGCGGCGGCGGCGCCAGCATGATCCTGCCGGTGGTGCCCGGCCTGATCGATCTTCAGGGGAATGTCCTGGCCGGCAATGGCATCGGCCGCTACGGCTCCGCGCAGTTGCCCGATGCCACGATCTCGGCCAGCGGCACGCCGGTCGCGCTGCCTGAGGTCGAGGCGATGCTGGGGCTGATCGGCCATCCCAACCCGACGCTCGATATCTATGGCTATCTGGGTACCGAACAGGTCGGACGGGAGAATTTCTCGACCGGCACCAAGGGTTTCGGCTACGGCAGCCCGCTCTATTCCAATGCCGGGTGCGACGTGCTGCTGAGCCCGCTGACGTGTATCGCCAATACCTCCGGCGTGACCCAGGGAGTGCTGGGCTTCTGGTGGCAGTTCCTGAAGGGCGATTACGGCAGCATGCGGTTCGGCGCGCAGTATTCCTATACGCGGCGCGATACGTTCAGCGGCATCGGCGGTTCGCCCCATACCGACGACAACATGGTGTTCATCAGCTTCCGCTATTATCCGTTCCAGTAGAGCGATCTCGCATCAGCTTGACTTCAACCGCGATAACATCGCTCGCCAGAACAACGTGCTGGAGCAACATCCGATCAGATGCACTCATCTGATCGGATAAAGTTGCCTGGCAAAACAGAGCGCGAGAACGGTGGCCGGTCGTCTGTCGGAACGGCTGGCGCTCTGGCAGGCAGGTCGGGGACCGGCCCTGCCAGGGCAGGCGGGTCGGGCCGTTACGCGCCAGGCCTGTGCATAACCCCGTCCGGTCCGGCGCAGTGCGGCCGTCGGCGCCTGGCGATCGGGAACAGGCGCCCCGGGCAGCGGAAGCCGCCGCTCGGGGTCAGAAGGCCGCCCATATCGCCGGTTGCCGAGTTACTCAGACACAATAGCCGGGGTGGTAGTAGCCGCGCCCGCCAACATAGCCGGGCGAGCAGACACAGGCGCCCAGGGCCAAGACCAGGCCGAGCAAGACAAGGCGGGTGAGGACATGGCGCATGGTTCAGCGTCTCCGGTTCCGGTGATTGCCGCGATCGCAGTCTGAGCGGAAGATAAAGTCAAGCGGTGCTTGCCGCTGGTCTCTCGAAGACCAAACGGCCGTGCGCGATGGGCGTTCCAGGCTGCGTGGGGACCGGGACGCCGGGCGTGCTGCCTCGAGGATGCGGGGCCAGGAAACGCGGTTCCCTGGCAGGCCCAGATCAGTCATCCGAGCCGGGCAGAGAGGGTGCGATGGGGGGCGGAGCCCGCGCCCAGCCTCCCGCCCGCGCCCATCGTCCCAGGTTTCGCTTCCGCCGAAACCGCTCTAGAACACAGGCGCACTCGCATCCCGGGAACCGCGCGCATGGCCAGCTACCAGTACGTCTATGTCATGAAGAACCTGACCAAGGCCTATCCGGGCGGGCGCGAGGTTTTCAAAGGCATCACCCTGTCCTTCCTGCCCGGCGTCAAGATCGGCGTGCTCGGGGTGAACGGCGCCGGCAAATCGACCCTGCTCAAGATCATGGCCGGGATCGAGACCGAATATGGCGGCGAGGCCTGGGCCGCCGAAGGCTCGCGCGTCGGTTATCTGTCGCAGGAACCCCAGCTCGATCCCACCAGGACCGTGGGCGAGAACGTGCGTGCCGCGTTCAGCGGGCTGACCGCGGCGATCGACCGGTTCAACGAGATCTCCAACCTGTTCGCCGAGCCGATGGACGATGAGCGGATGAACACACTGCTCGCCGAGCAGGCGGAGCTGCAGGAGAAGATCGACCACGAGGATGGCTGGGAGCTCGACCGGCGGGTCGATATCGCGCTCGACGCGCTGCGCTGCCCGCCGGCGGACTCCGATGTCACCTCGCTGTCGGGCGGCGAGCGCCGCCGGGTCGCGCTGTGCCGGCTGCTGCTGGAAAAGCCCGACCTGCTGCTGCTCGACGAGCCCACCAACCATCTGGACGCCGAGAGCGTCGCCTGGCTCGAGCGCACGCTGCACGATTATGCCGGCACGGTGATGGTGGTCACCCATGACCGCTACTTCCTCGACAACGTCACCAACTGGATCCTCGAGATCGAACGTGGCCGCGGCTATCCGTTCGAGGGCAACTACTCGTCCTGGTTGGCACAGAAGCGCAAGCGGCTGGCGCAGGAGGAGAAGGAGGAGAGTGCCCGCCAGCGGGCGCTGGCCGCCGAGCAGGAATGGATCAGCGCCTCGCCGCGCGCGCGCCAGGCCAAGAACAAGGCGCGCATCAGCAAATACGAGGAATTGCTGGCGCGCTCGCAGGAGCAGGCGGGCGGGATCGCCGATATCGTCATCACGCCGGGCCCGCGGCTCGGCGGGCTGGTGATCGACGCGGAGAATCTGAACAAGGGCTAAGGCGAGCGGCTGCTGATCGAGAACCGCAACGTCAAGCTG
>VFSW01006627.1_pt1 | contig 16990 bp, 16 predicted proteins | sample 5358111 | NCBI WGS metagenome assembly VFSW01 (sample SAMN11554181, study PRJNA540505) | mine drainage metagenome | isolation source: sediment from site ElyBrook_90M | place: USA: Ely Copper Mine, Vershire, VT | collected 2017
ATCAGGCGTGGGCGCGAGGATGCCGCGCTGTTACACCACGAGCTGGGACTTGACCCTCCCTGGCAGCCACGACGACGTACCTTCGGCGGCCTGAGGGCGTCGAGGGCCGGCTTGGCACGGGGTCGCGACAGCGATTGGCGTCTGGCCGTTTCGCCACTCGCCCGAACTCGGCAGAGGACGTGTTCGGCGCCGGGAAGATGCCACGGGTCGAACACGAAGCCCCTCAACCGGGACCGCTCCAGTTTGGTCAGGGCCCGCAGCGAGAAAGCATTGCGAGCGCCTGTACGCACGTGAGGATGCGCGGACGTCCGCTTGCGTATATGGTATACGCTCCAGACTTGGAGGGCGTGACGATGCAGGAGACGATTAGGCGGCGGGTGCCGGCACCCTTCTATCCGACCTTTGAGCGGCAGGAGATTGACCGCAGGCTCGATGTGGTGCGTGCGGGCATGATCGATGCGGGGATCGACGTGCTCTTACTTACGGCGCGCGAGAACGTCGTGTACTTCTCCGGGTTGTCGAGCTGTGCCTGGATCCAGAAAGGGGTGGTCCCGGCCGTCCTGCTTGTTCCCGCTAACGGCGGCGAGACGACCATGATCCTGCCTGACTTCTGGTTGGGCACAGCAGAGAAGACGAGCTGGGTCGATGACTACGTTCTGCACCGCAACAGCCACTCGCAACCGGATACGTTCCCGGAATTACTGGTCAACGTGATCCGTCAGCGAGGTTGGGAGCGAGCACACATCGGGTACGAGGCCGGCCTTGAGATGCTGCTCGGTCTGCCGCTTCGCGAGTACGAAGCCCTGCGGCGCGGTCTGAGTGCGGCCACGTGGGTCGACGCCGGTCCGGCGATCTGGGGCGCCCGCATGATCAAATCGCCGGCCGAAATCGACCGGCTCCGACGCTCCGCCCTTGCCGTGAATGCCGCGCAGGAACGGCTTCGGGCCCATGTCCGACCGGGCATGAACGAGCTCGAGCTGGGGTGGTTCCTGCGCTCGGAGCTCCTGCAGCACGATGGCAGCGAGCAGGATCGCCTCTTCTTGAACATGCGTGCGGGCACCGAGCGCTACAGCATGACCGACACATATCCGAAGAGCCGCCCGGTGCAGCCTGGAGACATGCTCGTCTGCGACGCCGGGATGTTCCTCGAAGGTTACGCGAGCGACACCGCCCGCGTCATGTCGGTTGGCGAACCGAGTTCGCTGCACGCGTCGGTGTACCGATCCGTGATCGAAGCTGAGCGCGCCGCCATGGGTGCCGTCCAGCCTGGTGCTCCGGCCTCAGCGGTCTATCGGGCGGTGCGCGACGTGTACGACAGCATCGGCTTCCCGGTGCACATCGACATGGTTGGCCATGGCCTTGGTCTTGACGTGCACGAGCCACCCATGCTTTCCCCTATCAACGACAAGCCGCTGCAGGAGAACATGGTGCTCTGTATCGAGCCATGGGTGACGCTGCCCGACGATCAGGGAGTGCTCACGATCGAGGACGCCTTCGTGGTCACGGCCACGGGGTGCGAACAGCTGACGCTCCGGAACGCCGACACGTTGTGGCAGACGGCCGCGTCCTGATGCGCATGATGCCCTGGAAATGCCCGGCCTGAGCGTCGGTCTCGTCCCCGCGCACGGGCCCGGCTACGTCGCGGAGATGCTCGAGCACGCGACGCTGGCGCAGGAATTCGGCTTCGACTCGCTGTGGATTGAGGAGCATCACGAGGCAGGGGCGTACTGGCCGACGCCGTTCGTGGCACTCGGAATCCTCGCCGCCTGTACCACGGCTATCACGCTCGGTACCGACGTCTTGGTGCTCCCTCTGCACGACCCGGTTTCGATCGCCGAACACGCTGCCGTGCTCGACGTCATGACTGGTGGGCGGTTCATCCTCGGCGTCGCCATCGGAGACGACGCACGGGAGTTCGGTATGTTCCGCGTGCCCGCGCGACGGCGGGGGGCCATGTTCGAGGAGCAGGTCCAGATCATCCGCGCGCTCTGGAGCGGCGAACCCGTTGCCCATCGTGGGGCCTTCTATACCCTGGAGGCCACCCAGCTCTCCGTCCGACCGATGCGGGCCGGTGGCCCCCCCATCTGGGTTGGCGGCTGGGGCCCGCTTCAGCTGCGGCGCGCGGCGATGCTGGGAGACGCCTGGCTCCCGGGACCGGTCGCGGACATCGAGGCGATCGTTGCGCGCCAGCGCCAGTACGTCTCCGAGCTGCGAGACACGGGCAGGCTCGAGGCTCGCCAACGTCCGCTCACCCGCGACGTCGTAGTTGCGTCGACGCGCGCCGAAGCCTGGCAGATCGCCCGAGACCAAGTGTTCCCGGAGTACTATCGATCCTACGTTGAGAGCGACCATCCGCTCGTGGGCGGGGAGCAAGCCCGATATGCGACGCTGGACGATGTCGCCCGCGGCCGAATGGTGATTGGCGATCCAGAGGACGTGACCCGCGAGTTGCTGGATTGCGTGACCCGGACCGGGTGCGACCATCTGATCATCCGGCTCAAACTACCGGGCGTCACCCCCGCGCTCATGGGTGCCATGATCCACTTGCTCGGCCAGCACGTGCTCCCCAACATCCGAGCCTCGGCGTAGGAGCACCCGCATGGCAGAAGCCAGATATGGGAGGGCGGGCTCATGAGTGCGCCTGGAGCTGCGGGGCCCGTGGCGCGCCAGAAGTTGCAGCGCGAGCCCATGCACGGTGCCCAGGAAGGGCAAGGGTTCATGAGCGTCGCGTCGCGGACGGCGCCACTCGCGGTCGCGATGAGCGCGGCCGAGCAAGTCTACCTTCGGACCCGCCGGGGCATCATGGAAGGGACCTACCCGCCCGGCACCCGGCTGACCATCAGGGACCTCGCCCAAGACAACGCGGTGAGCACCATCCCGGTTCGGGAGGCCTTGATCCAACTGGCCGTAGAGGGTTGGGTCGAGATGGGCCGCAACCGCGCGCCTGTTGTGGCCAGATTCGATCCCGAGGGCTTGCGAGACATCTACGAGACCCGCGCGGTCCTAGAGGTGGAGGCACTTCGGCGGGCGTTCCCGCGCATCACTGACGCGATCGTCGCTGAGGCTCGCGCCCTTAACGCGGAGATGGCGCAGCTGGTAGAGCGGGGTGACGAGCGCTTCTTCGAGGTGCACCAACGACTGCACTTTCTGCTGCTCGAACAATCGCGCTCGGAGTGGCTGATGCGGCTGACCGGCATGGTCTGGGGGCATAGCGAGCGGTATCGCTGGTTGAGCACGCCGCACGGGCCCGCGCGCGCCGCCGTGCGGAGCCAACATGAACCAGTCTTGGACGCCCTGGCGACACGAGACGAAGCGGCCGCGCTAGATGCGCTGCGCGGGCACATCATGGAGAACTGCGAGCGTCTCCTCGAGGCAGTCGACTCGTTCCAGCCGCGGAGCCAGTGAACCGGGCGTGCGCGCTCGTTGTCTCATCGATCTCGGTGCGATTCGGCATAACGTCGCGCTGCTTGTGGAACAGGCGGCGCCGGCGAGCGTGTGCGCGGTAGTCAAGGCAGACGGCTACGGCCACGGCGCGCTCCCGACTGCGGCAGCCGCGCTAGCGGGCGGGGCCACCTGGCTCGCCGTGGTGTCGGTGGAGGAGGCGCTGGCGCTTCGCGCGGGCGGGGTAGCTGCACCCTTGCTCGTGCTCCTTGCCCTGGCCGACGCCGACCTTGAGCGCGCCGTCTCGCAGGAGATCGATCTCGGTGTGGGCGACCCGGTCACGCTTGCCGCGATCATGCGCGCGGCGGAAGGCGCCGGTCGCTCAGCACGCGTGCACCTTGAGGTCGATACCGGACTCGGTCGCGGTGGGGCGCCCGCCACCGCGTGGGCAGCCTTTGTGGCGCAGGCTGCGCGCGCGGTTGCTGACGGGACGCTCCAGGTGGTGGGCGTCTGGTCGCATCTCGCGTTTGCTGACGTCCGCGCGCACCCCATGACGCTCGCTCAGCGGGGGGCATTCGATGACGCGCTGGCGGTTGCGCGGCGGGCCGGCGTGCGCCCTCTCGTCCGTCATCTGGCCAGCTCCGGTGCGATCTTCACGGACCCCTCGACCCGCTACGACCTCGTGCGCCCCGGAATCGCGGTGTACGGGCATTCACCCGGAGCAAGCGTCGGGACCGCCACGACGCTCGGTCTTCGGCCCGCCATGACGCTCACCGCGGAAGTCGCCTTGATCAAGCGGGTCCCGGCCAGGCAGGGCGTGTCGTATGGCCATCGCTACCGCACCGCGGTCGAGACGACCCTCGCCCTTGTGACGATCGGCTACGGGGATGGGGTGCCACGCGCGGCGGGCGCTGTGGCGGAGGTGCTGATTGGGGGACGGCGGCGAACGATCGCGGGCACTGTCTGTATGGATCAGTTCGTCGTGGACATGGGTGACGGGGAGGTTGCGGCGGGCGATGAAGCCGTCCTCTTCGGTCCTGGTGATCGCGGCGAGCCGACCGTCGAAGAGTGGGCGGGTTGGCTGGGCACCATCCCAAACGAGATCGTGACGCGCGTCGGTCCACGCGTTCCCCGCGTTTACGTCGACAGCACCAGCTGACCCGACAGGCGGTGCTCTGACATGGCTAAGGACAGTGTGGCCGTCGGCCAGTCACCATCCGACCGTCAGTTCGCAAGTCCGGCGACCTCCAGCACCAGGCGGAGCCGATGGGCTGCGAGATCGGCGTCACGGAGCAAACCCGCCTGATCCGCGAGCACGAAGAGTTCGGCAAGATGGACCGCAGAGCGTGCGCTTTCCAAGCCCCCGACCATGCGGAAATGCGACTGGTGGCCGTTGAGGTACGCGGCAAACACGACTCCGACCTTGTAGTAGTAGGTCGGAGCCTTGAACACGTGCCGACTCAGCGGCACGGTCGGCGCAAGGATGTGCTGGAACCCTTCCAGATCGCCCGCATCCAGCGCGGTCAGCGCTGCCGCGGCGGCTGGTGCGATGAGGCTGAAGGCACCCAGGAGCGCATCGCTGTGATGAGCGCCGTCGCCGGCGATGGTGGTGGGATAGTCGAAGTCGTCGCCGGTGTACACACGCACGCCGGCCGGCAGCCGGCGCCGTAGCTCGACCTCACGCCGTTGGTCCAGGAGCGAGAGCTTGATCCCGTCAACCCTGGCGCGCTGCTGGCGCACGATCTCGAGCAAGACGTCCATCGCTCGGTCAGGATCCGTGAAGCCGAAATAGCCTCGCAGCGCGGGGTCGAAGACCTCGCCCAGCCAGTGGATGATTGTCGGCTGGGACAACCCGGAGATGACCTCGTCATACACCTTGAAATAGTCGTCGGGCCCCTGCGCCAAGCGGGCCAGTTCTCGACTGGCCATGAGCGCAACCTGCGCGCCATGCGCCTCGACATACGCACACTGAGTTTCGTAGGCTGCCACCACCTCCTGGAGTGAGCGAGCTGATCCCGGGGGAAGGTGATCGGTTTGGGCACCGCAGACCAGCCGACCGCCGCTGCTTCGGGCCTCGGCGCCCGACATCGCGATCAGACGCTTGCACGTTTCCCAGTCGAGGCCCATGCCCCGCTGGGCGGTATCCATCGCGTCGGCCACTCCCAGACCGTAGGACCAGATGTGGCGACGAAAGGCGAGCGTGGTGTCCCAGTCGACCGCAGCCGGATCCATTGGCGTGACGTCGGCGCGTGGGTCCGCCGCTACCGGGACGGCGGCAAACGCGACGCGTGAGGTGGCCGGTTGCGCTGAGGGCGGATACCTAAACTGGCCCTCCACGGCATAGTCGCGCCAAGTCCCATCGGACTGCGGCAGTCGAACGACTTGTCCCATTCGTCTCGCTCCATTATGTGTAGGCGCGCTCCTTCGTCCGTCGCTCGATCCCCACGACCAGGCGGCTGAGCGGCATCGTGACGACCGTGTAGATGACGACGATCAGGATCACGACAAGCAGCACCTGTCCGCTCGTCTGCATGTCGTTCTGCCCGCGATACAGGATCTCGGGCACCCCGATGGCGGAGGCTAGCGTGGCCGTCTTGAGGAGCGACACGTACGAGTTGAGTAAGGGCGCCGCCATGTACTCCATCGCCTGCGGCAGGACGACCAAACGAAAGGTTTGCATGGACGAGAACCCGAGACTCAAGCCCGCCTCGCGCTGCGTGACAGGCACGGTCATGAGGCTGGCCCGATAGTACTCGGCGTTGAACGACCCATCGGCGATGCCGAGGACCGCGATCGCGGTGGGGAGCGCGGCGATATTGACCCCAAAGGAGGGCAGCCCGAAGAAGACGAGATACAGCAGCACGAGTTGGGGCACCGAGCGCATGATCACCAGCGTGGTGGCTATGGTCCAACGGGCGGGTCGAGGGCCTAGATCCCCAGCGAGCGCCAGCAAGAGGCCGGATAGCGCTGACACGATCCACGCCCCGGTGGCAATGACGAGCGTCGCCCAGCCGCCCTGCAGCAGATCAGCGACGATGGTCTGGCTGCTCACCCCTGAACCTCCGCGGTGGTGCCGCTCATCCGTGCGCTGCCAGTACTGGTTCCACGGCGACTCCGTAGCGGTGCGCTACGAAGTGCTCCAGGCGCTGGAACGCCACGGTGATCGGCGCGATGACCGCGACATAGAGGAGCGCGAGCAGCGCGTACACCTGGAGTGGCTCGAACGTCTGCGCGACGAGCGCGTTCGCGGCCTGTGTGACCTCAGGCACCGCAATGAGCGAGGCGAGCGAGCTGTCTTTGAGGGTGAAGATCACCATGTTGACAATCCCCGGGATCGCAGGCCGCAGCGCCTGGGGAAGCACGACCAGGCGGAGCGTCGCCGCCCAGCTGAACCCGAGGCTCGTGGCTGCCTCCCACTGACTGCGCGGGATGGCTTCCAGGCTCGCTCGGAACACCTCGCTCAGGAACGCAGACTCGCCCAGCGTGAGGGCGATTGCCGCGAGCCAGAACGGATCGAGGCTCAAGCTCGCCAGGAGTTCTCCAAGGCCGTAGTAAGCAAAGAGAATGAGAGCCAGGATCGGGACGCTGCGAAAGAGATCGACGAACAGCCGGGCGCCCACGCGAAGCGGTCGCCACGGGCTGATGTTGCACACGGCAAGGCCGAGGGCGACGACGAGGCTTGCGACGACCGTAATCAGGGAAAGGCCGACCGTGACCTCTACACCGATAAGAAGTGTTGGCAGCCAGGCAAGTGCCTGATCCATTGCTCAGCCTGGCTGGAGAAGGCGGTGGTCTCGGAACGCACTACGCCGATCGCCACCCACCCTCCAGCTGCAGGATGGCTCGAGTGCGAGCTTCGGCGGGTGATTCGAACATCGTGCGAGTGGGTCCCTGCTCAACGATCTAACCCTTCTCCATCACCACGACTCGGTATGCGATCTCTCGGGCGAACACCAGCTCATGCGTGACGATGACCATAGTCATGCCCTCGTCTGCCAGGGCTGCCATGAGGCGCAACACTTCACCCACCATCTCGGGATCCAGCGCCGAGGTGGGCTCGTCAAACAACATCAGTGCGGGATTCATGACCAGGGCCCGCGCGATCGCGATCCGTTGTTTCTGACCCCCTGACAGGGTGTGGGGATGCTGGCTCGCAACGTGCTCGAGATCGATGCTCTGCAGGAGCGTCATGGCCCGCTTCTCGGCGGACGATCGCGATTCGTGGAGTAGGTGGCACGGCGCCAAGGTGATGTTGTCCAGCGCGGTGAGGTGTGGGAACAGCTCGAAATGCTGAAAGACCATGCCGATCTGGCGCCGGTATGCACCCAAGTCACGGTGCGGAGGGTTGGTGGGCCAGTCGCCAATGACCTCACCGCGGAAGCTCAACCGGCCGCGTGTCGGCTCGACGAGAAGGTTCATACAGCGCAGGAGCGTCGTCTTGCCCGATCCGCTGGGACCGACGATGCAGACCTTCTCCCCCGGCACGATGCTGAGGTTCGCGCCGGTGAGCACGGTCGTCGCACCGAAGCGCTTCGTGAGGTCTGCCACCTCGAGCAGCGTCTCGGGGCGACGGTCCGCGGGCATGGTTGTCGCCGAGCTGTGGGTCACCTTAGCGCTGTCTGGCGAAGGGAGGGGAGCGTGCGACAACCGCACACGCTCCCCCTTTCCCCGTTCATCAAAGGCCCGATCGTAGTGCCTTTACTGCTCCGCGCGCAGGCGGCCTCACGACCCGCAGTTCTCGACCGGAAGCTCGCGGGGCGGAGTCTGCGCCGCGAGCGTCCCTTCCGGTGCGCCCGCGTCCTTGAGAATTGTCGCCCACTGCCCGCTCGTTTCCAGCGTGGTCAGCTCAGCATTCAGCGCATCTGCGAGCGACTTGGCGCCACATCCGACCACGTCGTAGCCGTACACCGTGGTCAGCGAGGCCGGGACCCCGAACTGTCCAGGATCGATGTTGTGCGGCACGATGTCAGGCGACTTGTTGAATGGGGGAGCGAAGTACTGCGCGTCCGCGTCGAAGTACGCGGCCACCTGCCCGTTCATGAGGGCCGTCTCCCCGGCCACCGACGTCGGAAAGAGCTGGAGGTTGGCCCCGAAGACGGCCTTCAGGTTCGTGTCCCAGACTTCACCGGTCACGGCTGCCACCTTGTGGCCCTTGAGACTATCGGGCCCGGTGTAGTTGAAGGACTTCTGCGTGAAGACCTGAAGACCCTCTGTGCTGAACGGATACGTGTAGTACAGCTGGTGCGATCGCTCGGTGGTGTAGTAGATGTCGAGCGTCACGTCAGCCTTGCCCTGTTCCACTGCGAGGATCGCCGAGGTGAAGGAAGTCTGGAAGAGCTTGACCTGAAGGTTGTTGTTCTTCGCAAACGAATTCAGCCACGCGCCGTTCGTTCCGCCGAGCGTGCCGTCACTGTTGATCACAATCGTGGGGAAGCCATTGCCATATGTGGCGACGGTCAGAACGCCCGGCTGCGCGAGCTTGATCTGTGCCGCAGGACTCGCTGCAGCGACGCTGGCCGGCGCGCTTGATGGCGCGGCACCTGGTGAACTGGTCGCGCTCGCTGGGGCGGAAGCCGCCGGAGCTGGTGCGCCCGATGTCGTACTCGGACTCGCCGTCGCACCCGACGAACAGGCCATTCCCACCGTGAGCGCCACGGTCGCCGCCAATGCAGTGAAGGTGACTGACCGAGGTTTCACTGGCGTGTACCTCCTCCACAAACAACTCCGCACCGTTCCAGAGCGGCCCGCCATCTGCCCCGTGCCCGTCGCAAGGGCCGCCGAGGCGCGGTCCCGGTGCTAGCCGGGAGAGCTGGAATATACCGTATACCAGACTAGGGCACTAGCGGTAGTTCCCGGGGATGTTGTGAGACACGGGCGGTGGGTTGAGGGCGGACCGCAAGAGGCGGCGATCTGTCCCGGCCTCGCACACGGGCGATGACTTTCCTGACGTGCAGGCAATGGAGGCGTGGTGACCTTGGGTACCCTCCGGGCGGCGAGGGAGGCGCACCGTGACCCGTTGGGAGGGGGCACACGATCGAACAATCGTGTTGCTATATGGGCGCGTCAGAGTGATGAATGGACCGATCACGATCGAGGTTCGGAGGTCCGTCGATGGCGCAGCAGCTCCTGCCCGCTGCTCTGGATAGCGGGGGCTCTCCCTGGGACCAGGCCCTGTACGCGTTCCTCGTCGAGAAGGGCAACCGCTCGGGCTCCCGCCGCACCGTGGAAGGCTACGGCCGCATGCTGTGGCCGTTCTTCGCCGACCTGGCCAAGACGCCCGACCGGATCACGCCCGCTGACGTCCTCGGCTGGGCCCATGGCATCGGCAAGTCCGGACGGACGCCCGCGGCCACCACGGTCGGCGCACGGATCGCCTGTGTGAGCTCCTTCTACCGCTTCTGCATCCGCATGGGGCTGCTGACAGGCAACCCCTGCGACGCCCTCCAGCGCCCACGAACCGTCCCCTCCCCCGCCCGGGGCTACGCGGCCGAGGAGGTGCGCCGCATCCTGGCCGGGGTGCCCGACACGCTCCGCGGACGACGGGACCGGGCCATCCTCCTCACCCTCGTCCTGACGGGCCGACGGCGCGCCGAGGTGCTCGGCCTCACCGCCGGCGACCTCAGCCTCGAGGATGGCACCTGCTTCTACGCCTATCGCGGCAAGGGGGGTAAGACCGGACGCCGGGAGCTGCCCCGACCGGCCTACGAGGCCGTCTGCGCCACGCTGGCGGACTGCGGCAAGGAGCTGGCTACCATGGACCCTGCAGAGTCGCTCTGGCAGGCTGGCGCCGGTCGTCGGGGCATCAGCAGCGGCACCTTCGCCGGCCGCTTCCGGCGCTACCTGCAGACGGCCGGTCTCCGGCCCACGGGCCTCCACGTGCTGCGCCACACGGCGGCCAAGTTGCGACGTGATGCCGGCGAGTCGATCGAGGCGGTGAGCCAGTTCCTCGACCACAGTTCGCTGGCGGTGACGACGGTGTACCTGCGTCGGCTCGATGGGGAGACGGATCGGGCCTGGTCGAAGGTCGCGGCCGCGATCGGCGCGTAGGGGGACGCCGTGCTGGAACCCAGCATCTGGCCACAGCCTGCCTCATCGTCGAGACGACGGCGCAGCGCTCAGGAGACACGACCGTGACCAGACGGCGGTTGCTCGGCTACGTCGAAGTCGACAGCGCATCGCTCCTGCTCAGCGATCCGTGCAGCGTGCTGCCCTGGCAGGCCCAGGGACGCCAGGGCCTCGACTACGCGGCGGTCATCGGCGCGGACACTCGGCCAGCGGCGCAGGAGCTTGGGCGGCCGGGAGTCCTGCTGCTGCAGGGCTTCGGCGGCGATGGCCGCTACCCGGTGTACGGGCAGTTCCGCAACGGCCTGCTCGCGCAGGTGATCATCGACCTCGACGTCGAACCCGAGGAGTAGCGGCGCGGCGCGCAACTGCGCAGCTAACGCCGACGGTTCAGTTCACCGGGCAGGCCTTCGCCGATGGTGATGGATATGAGCTTCGCCAACCACCGGGCGAACGGACGGCGTGCCGACGGAACTCTCGCTGCTCGTGCGTCGCCGGAGACGCGATCGACCTGAGATTTCCACGCTGAACGTGGCGGCCAGGTGCCAGCAAGAGCAGCCAGCCTCCAGGCCAGGGTCGCCGATCAAGCGCGTGCGGGCAGATAATCCGGATGTCGTGTTCGATCCTCTATTCGGCCCCGATCCGATAGACCAAGCGTTCGACCGGGGGCACAAGAGCGTGCGGGACAGCGTCGGCCAGGTGCCAGCCGTCGAGATCAGCGGAACTGATCTCGACGATCTTGCGGCCCGCTTCGTCGGCCCCCATCGCATGGAGCCGCTCTTGCTCCAGTGGGAGGACAAGGCCCTGTTCCGGGGCGACGACGCGCTCGATGTCGACCTCGACCCCTCCGGCCGTTCTCGGCCCGTCAACGCCGCGGGCGAGCTCACCTTCGTCGTGCCCTATGTCGGAACACCCGCCCTGTTTCACCTACGACCAACTAGGCATCGCGGAAGGCCGCCACGCGGCTTCGTCTGGCAGAGCCAGGGACTGCTGAAGTACTCCGTTGCCCGCGGCGACCCTGCCACCGTCAAGCGTGCCCTCCAACAGGTAGAAGCGGCGATCATGCGGTGGGCAGGATGGGTGAACCGCGACGTCGACTCCTTCAACGCGGACCTCCAACGCGTGGTGCGCGCTGCGCTCGAGGTCCGCCTTGACAAGATCCGTGCGCACGACGACGTACTGGCCGCCCTCGTGGTTCCTCAGGCACCTCGTGAGTTCCCGTCGGCCCCTCGGGACGCCCCGCAGCATCCGGGCCTAGTCAACAGGCACGGCCCCCGAGTGGCCGACAGGACTGAGGTCCGCGACGCGACCGGGCGGTCCGCGTCTCCGCCGGGAGCCGGTGCGCGCAAGGCTCGAACGGGTGGAAGGCCTAAGGGAACCCGGTATCTGACCCTGCCCGAGGTCCTCAAGGCGAACCGCGAGCTGGATGTCGATGCGGCCGCCGGCAAGCTTAAGATGTCGGACGGCCGAGTCCGACGGTACGTGCGCATGGAGGACCTCGCAGACAAGACCGAGAACCCTCTCGGCACCCTCCGGGACTTCCTCCGCGATAACGGGCTGATCTGGAATCTGCGCCAGGAATGGCCCTCGGAATGACTCATCAGTTGTTCAACAGTCCGGGCCCTGTTATCCGACACCGGCCCACCGGCAACCTGGGCGTATGCCCTCGATCACGGTTCGACTCACCGAAGCGACGCGTCAGCACTTGGACGCCCTCGCGCTCCACGAGCATCGCGACCCGCGGGCGCAAGCCGCCCTCCTGATCGAGCAGGCCCTGCGACGGTGGCGGCCGCACGGCGGGAGTCTGGCCGACGTTCGAGAGCTGACGCGCCGGGCTTCTCGTGACGGCGATGCACGCTGACGGCCGGACGCCCAACGGGCTGGCGGCCGGGACACGGCACTCCCCCGTGGCCAGGCGCGCGACAACCGTGAGCCACTGCGACCACGCTGCCTGCTGCTGCCTCCGCGCCACGCCCGCGGGCAAGCGCCACACGGCAGTCGGTTCTTCCCACAACGGCGATGTGAAGAGGCCGGGAACGTGACCCCGACAGAACGCTCGCGCGTCAAGGCGGCCTTGTGGTATGCGGGTCAGGGTTTCGGCGTGTTCCCGGTGTGGAGTCCCAACGAGGACGGCTCCTGCCGCTGCCCGGCCGGTCACGCGTGCGGACAACCCGGGAAGCACCCCATTTCGCCCAATGGCTTCAAGGCCGCCACCCGCGACGATGCCACGATCCGGACCTCCCTAGCGGTCGCGTCCGAGCCGAACATCGGGATCGTCCCGCCCGCGGGCGCCTTCGGCTGGGATGTCGATGGCGACGTACCGCAGACGCTCGCGGAGCTGGCCGAGCGACTCGGGCCGCTCCCGCCGACGTTGACGACCATTACGGGGAACGGCAGGCACCACATCTTCCGCTGGCCCGCGGACCTCGAGCGCCCCGAGGGCCACCCGTTCGGCATCGTCACGCGGTGGCCCGACACGGGCTACCTGATCGGTGCCAGCTCGCGCCATGCGTCGGGGGCGGTCTACCGACTCGAGCGCGACGAGGATGGTCGGCCTCGTCCTATCGCCGAGCTACCGCTGGCGTGGGCGGAGGCCCTGCTCGCCTACCGCAAGCCGCCGGCTACACGAGGGCAGGCGGGTACGAAGATCAGCGAAGGCGGGCGTCACGACTTCCTCCGCGACTCAGCCCGCCTGTTACGCGGCAAGGGCCTGACCGGGGACGCGCTCTTCGACGCAGTGTGGGCGCTGAACGTCGAGCGCTGCTCGCCGCCGAAGACCGGCGCCGAGGTCCGCCGGGCCATCGGCGAGGTGGAGACCAAGTTCGATGCCGATCCGGTCGGCAACGCGGAGGCAGCGAACCTGTTGCCGCCCCCGTCCGAGCCCATGCGGGTCGCAAACCGGTTCGTGGCGGAGCACTTCAGAGGTCCGGCCGCGGGCCCGATCCTGCGGCACTGGCGCGGCGAATTCTGGCAATGGCGAACGAGCCACTGGATCGACGTCCAGGACCCGGAACTGCGCGCGGCCGCGTACCGGTTCACAGAGAACGCCCTTTTCACCAGGATGACGAGGAGTGGGCCCGAGTTGGTGCCGTGGGCACCGACTCGGAACAAGATCGCCGACCTCGTCGACGCGCTCCGAGCCGTCACGCACCTTTCGGAGACGCGCGAGATGCCGAGCTGGCTCGATAGTCTCCAGCACCTGCCAGCGGCCGAGCTGGTCGCGTGCGCCAACGGGCTGCTGCATGTCCCGACTCGGACCCTGATCTCGCACGATCATGCCTACTTCAATCGGGTCGCCGTGCCGTTTGCCTACCACGCCAACCCACCGGCGCCAACTCGGTGGGTGAGGTTCCTCGACGAGCTGTGGCCTGACGATCCCGACGCGATCAAAGCTCTGGCCGAGTTCATGGGCTATGTGATCTCTGGTCGGCTCGACCTGCACAAGATCCTGCTCCTCATTGGTCCCACCCGGGCCGGCAAGGGCGTGATCGCCCGGGTGCTGAAGGCCCTTGTCGGGCGCGGCAACTTCGCGGGGCCGACGCTCGCCTCGCTGGGCACGAACTTCGGTCTCTCCCCGCTCATCGGGAAGCCGCTCGCGATCGTGTCCGACGCGCGCCTCGGCGGCTCCAACGTCCACCAAGTCGTCGAGCGTCTGCTGTCGATCTCCGGCGAAGACGCCCTGACCGTGGACATCAAGTTCAAGGAACCCTGGACCGGCACCTTACCCACGCGGTTCCTCGTCATCAGCAATGAATTGCCCAGATTCGGTGATGCGTCGGGGGCGATCGCCGGTCGCTTCCTGGTGCTTACTCTGCGCCAGAGCTGGCTTGGCCGAGAGAACCCCGCCCTCACCGATGAGCTGCTCACCGAGCTGCCGGGGATCCTCAGCTGGGTGCTCGACGGTTTCGAACGACTTACCGCCCGAGGCCACTTCATCGAACCCGCGTCCTCTACGGACGCGATCGTGACGCTCGCCGATCTCGTAAGCCCGACGAGCGCCTTCGTGCGCGACCAGTGTGAGGTCGGCTCGGCGTGTGAAGTTCGGTGCGATGCGCTCTATGCCGCCTGGAAGGCGTGGGCCGAGGACAACGGTCATCGGGTCGGCTCGTCATCGTCGTTCGGACGGGATCTCCGCGCCGTGCTGCCTGGCCTCCGCACCGTCCGTCCCCGCGAGGATGACCGCCAACGTTGGTATCGGGGCCTGCGTCTGTCGACGGAGTACGACGCCGCCGCTCCTGGACCATCGTGGACCAAACCCGTCGCCGATCCCGCCAGACCTCCATCCGGCTCCGCGGTCCACGACGGTCCAGCGGGACAGCCACTGTGGTCGGCGTGGACGGACGAATCGCCACGCGAACCCGCCGACCTTGGCGACTGGTTCGCTGTCCGTCACGAGGGTGGCGACGGTGCAGATCCGGACGTCGTCGTGCCCGACGAGTGGGGGACCATCGAATGACCCCTGGCGAGCTGCTCGGATCGCTCCGTCAGCGCGGCATCCTGGTCGTGCCTGCGTCCGATGGGCAGCTGCGCTATCACCCGCGGGAGGCCCTAACCGAGGCTGAGCGCGAGATCCTGGCCCGCCACCGCGATGCGCTCCTCGCCCTGCTCCGCGCCGATCCGGTGGGCTGGCGGACGACCGTCATGGCCGCGCAGATGCTGCCAGGTGGTCCCATCCAGCTCCTCTTCGCCCGGCCGGGGGTGAGGCTTCCAGCGGGATCGTGCTGCTCCTGTGGGGATCCACTTGGACCCGACGATCGATACCGCTGCCCCCCGTGCGTCGCGGCCGCGACCGCGGTCCTGGAGCAAGTCAGATGATCGAGCGGGCGACGGTGCGGCCTGGGGGCGGACAAACCCATGGCGCGGACGCGCCCGACGACGACCTGTTCTCTCGGATCGCCCTGTGGCTTGCAGACGTGGCGGCCGAGGCCGCGCAGGCGGCGCGAGCACCGGTGGTCGAAGCGCAAGTCATGGGCCCGGAACTCGAGCCCGGGCCGCCAGGAGGGCAGGCGCGCTAATGGCACTTGCCGTGGCGCCCCGCCCGAGCGTTCATGTGGGGGTGGCCCAGCACGTCATATACGTCCGCAGGAGCTACAAGGAAGCGACTGCGGCCGACCTCTCCGACGAGATGCAGGAGGCGGCCTGTCGGGCCGTGCTGCCGCCGGGCGCGTCGGTGCGGGTCATCAGCGACTCGGGCGGACACCAATCGGGCTTCAGTGCGGCGCGCGACGGATTCCAGGCACTCCTCCGGGCGCTGGCGGCTGGAGAGGTGGCGGCGATCGCCGTCTACGACCTCTCGCGTCTCGCGCGCAACGCCCGGCTCATGCTCGACCTCCTTCACGAGCTCGAGCGCCGCCAGGTACCGCTCCTCGTGGCGAACCTACCAGGGGCGAAGTTCGATGGCGCCACCGGGCGCTACATGTACGGTCAGCTCTGCCTCGCTGCGCAGCTGCAGCGCGACCTCGACTCGGAGCGAATGACACGCATGCAGCGTCGCCTCTTCGAGGACGGCCGCCACCGCGGACACGATCCCTTGGGCTATCGGAGCGTGCGCGACGCCGTGGGCCGGCTCGTCCATCCCCGCCAGCTCGTGGTGGTGCCAGAGGAGGCTGCGATCGTAAGGCGAGTCTGGCAGCTCCTCGTGCAGTACCCCTATGCCGAGGTGGCGGAGCGCCTGAACCGCGAGGGCGTGCCACACCGGGGACCCTGGTCGCGAGAGGCGGTCCGCGACATTGTGCGTCGGGGTCGGGTGTACACGGGCCTGGTGGTCGAGCACCGTGGCCGCGACGAACGTCCGGGTCACCACGAGCCGATCATCAGCGAGGCCGAGTACCGGCGCGCCATGACCGCAATCGCCGCACGTACCCGGGTCGGCAACAAGCCGCGCCCGTTCCGCGCCTACGCCCTCCGCGGGCTGCTGTACTGCGCCTGCGGTGCGCGCATGCGGGGGGAGGCCCACCTGCAGCGCGGGACCGAGATCCGCTACTACCGCTGCCCAAGGCTGGGCTGCCTCGCCCGGCGCAGCCCGGCCGAGCTGATCGAGACAGAGGTCCTGGCCGAGATCGCGCAGGGGGTCCTTCCCCAGAACGTCATCGACGACGCGCGGACGGAGCTGCGGCGAAGGCTCGAAACGCCCGGACTGGCCCTCGCCGGACGGCAGCGGGAGCGGCTCCTCACGCGCCTGGAACAGCTAAAGAAGCAGCACGCCTGGGGCGACCTCACCGATGCCCAATACCAGGCCGAGCGAGACGCCACCCGGACGGCGTTGGACGCGCTGCCAGACGAGAACCGGGTAATGACGTTCGATGCCTACCGGGCGAAACTCCTCGCGCTCCCTGAGGCGATCGAGAAGGCGTCGCCGACTCGTCGGGAGGAGCTCTGCCGCATGGTGATCGAGCGCGTCGTGGTGAACGACCGCCAGGTGGAGGCGATCGAGTGGACGCCTCCGGCGCGTCCGTTCTTCGCCCGACTGTCCCCAGGCAGACAGCGGGAGTGGCCCCAAGGGGATTCGAACCCCTGATCTCCGCCTTGAAAGGGCGGCGTCCTGGGC
>VFSW01006628.1_pt1 | contig 16987 bp, 17 predicted proteins | sample 5358111 | NCBI WGS metagenome assembly VFSW01 (sample SAMN11554181, study PRJNA540505) | mine drainage metagenome | isolation source: sediment from site ElyBrook_90M | place: USA: Ely Copper Mine, Vershire, VT | collected 2017
CCGGCGTTGGAGGAGATTGTGTTCCGCGCGCTGGAGCGCGATCCACGGCACCGGTACGCAAACGCGCATGAGTTGGAGTGGGACCTGGAGAACCAGGAGCAGGTGGGCGTGGAAGATCGCGGCCCACGCCCATCGCGGCGCGGATTGCTGCCAAAGCTCAATAAGAAGGTGCTGCTGTATGCGGGCCTGATACTGGTTCCGGTGGTGCTTTTCGGTCTGATGCTGGTGCTTGCCAGGCACTAAGCCCTTCTGGTGGAATTCCAGGCAATCAAAACTTCCTACTCATTCATCCCAGTATCAGCGCGGAGAAGGGTGTCGCGCTCATCCGCATTCCGTTCGCCGAACGAATGCCCGAACATGTCAATCGAAGTGTGTCGTGCGTCATCGGTACGATTCATCGCGATGGATCACGAATTCGGGATACGCCCCTCCACCCAACTCGTGCAGGTCCATGCCCAGGCGTTCGCCGTCAGCATCCACGCGGAACGGAACAACACGGTTGAGCAGCCAGAAGAGCAGATAGACCAGAGGCAAAATGAGGCCAAGCAGAGTAGCGATGCCGACTAGCTGCGCCAGTAGTTGACCTTGCTGGGGCGCGAAGAGACCGGCGGCGATCAGGCCCCAGATGCCGCCGGCAGCGTGGACGCTGATAGCCCCCGACGGATCGTCGATGGAGAGGGCCAGCTCCAGAAGTTCCACAAGCAGCGGGGTCGCAATCCCGGCGATCAGACCCGTGAAGATGGCCACACCGGGCGTGACAATGGCCGCGCAGGCGCTGGAGACAACCAGTCCTGCCAGCCAGCCATTGGCACACAGACTCGCGTCCGGTTTGCCGAAGCGGATGCGGGTGACGGCGAAGGTCGCCACGAGTGCAGCGGCAGCGGAAAGCAGCGTGTTGATGGCGATCACTGCCAGCGCAGTTTGCCCCACGTGGAGCCACAGGACGGCGCCCGCGGTGTTCCATGCCAGCCAGCCGACCAGCGCCAGCATGCAGCCAAAGAGCACATGGACCGCATTGTGGCCGGGCATGGCGGTAGCCAGGCCCTCCTGCGGAAATTTTCCCTTGCGTGAACCCGCAATCCAGATCACCGCGAGGGCGCTTAGGCCGCCGAGCGTGTGGACGGTGGCCGCCCCGGCGCCGTCAATAAATCCCGCACCCAAACCGAAGTTGGCCCCCAACTGAGCTAGCCAGCCTCCTCCCCAGACCCAATGCGCAATCAGAGGAAAAAGGATGGCAGCCGTCACGCCCGCTGATGCGCAGCCTGCGGAGAGACGCCAACGGTCCGCACCCGCGCCCCAAGGGATAAGGGCCGCCAGGGAAACAGCGGAAATTTCGTACAGCAACCCCAGTTGGGATTCTGGATCCGCTACGCTGAAATGGTTCAGAAAAAATGGTCCTGCTCCTAGCCAGTTCCACGCCTTGCCCGCCAATTGGATGCTGTGCGACGCGCCCCCGGCCGTGCCCGCGAACGAGGCGCCCAGTATGGCGAAGGCAATTGCTGACACAGAGAGAATGGCGGCGCCGCCAAGAATCGACTGAGCGGCGGAACGCGAGCGCCCCAGCCCGGTATTGATGAGCGCTACGCCTGCGACAGCCAGGGGAGCCAGCAGCAAAAGTGCCAGCGTGAGCGCAAACATCGTCTCTGACAGTGGCTGAATGTATGGCGGAATGGTCATGGGCGAGTGGCTCCACGCTGCGCTTTGAGTCGAGGCTCCATATGGCCCTTGACGGCAACACCCAATCCCAGCGCTTCCACGGCAAGGCCGCACACCACAAACGTGGCGCGGAGCGTGGGGTCCGGAAACAGTATTAGCGCTGAAACCGAAAGAAAAAAACCGGCAGGCATCACCAGCAATCCCGCATATTTCATGGTCATCCCCTTTTCAGACTTCCATACCACGGACATGGACCCGCCCGTCACGATCCCTGCTCTATTGCGATGGACGACCGCTACCCGGACCGAATCTTTTCGAACGGGGTCCGCAAGTCGGGATGTTCTTGGAACGGAAAGCTACTGGCTGCGGAGCCTTTTTTGAATTCTAAAGCATCGGAATGTCAGGCTTGTGGCTGTTTGCTTCTGTACGTTCCCATCGCCAAATTGTTATCGCACTCGGTAAGGTCCTTACGGTTTCCTTTCGAGGAGCGGTCAATAATTCAATCATGTACATTCGTCTCGACCGGACCCGCAGGCTCCTTCCTGCTGTGCTTGGAATCGTGACGCTCGCAAGCGTCGCAGTACTCCTCGTCCTGGATGCCTTTCCGGCTCTGTCTCCTGCCAGATGTCACGATGTTATCGCGGCATTCTCCCTGACCCTGATCGCAAGTGCTTACCTCGTTTACCAGGTAGCGCATCGGCCTGCGCGCTTGGAATTAGCCAAGGCAGTGATGCTGGCGGTCGCGTTTCTGTTCTGGGCCGCCAACCAAATGTGGTCGAACTTGCCCCAGGCGATACTCTTCAATGACATTGCGATCGCGCTGTTCGTTCTTGACGTATTCCTGGTGATCGTTGGATGGCCGTCTACGTCGCCCGACGAGTCCTTTGCCGAGACCTTCGGGGAACCCCCTAAACGATAATTCTTCAGCGAGTTCACCCTTCGCGGAGATCGTTGAGCGTTCAGCTCGCGGCTGGCCTCTGGGTAATCGATTGGAATGGTTCTTCGTACTGCGGCCCAGCGATCGCGAAGGTGCGCTTCGGCCGGTAGGCAGCGTGCCCGGCTATATGCCCGGTGCGTCGAGAACAATGAGAGAAATGCCGATCACGTTCTGGAATGCGCAGAGCGGTACCTCTGGGACCAGAAATCCGGCCCGGTATCCGGATATCAACCAGGTCTTGGCCATCGTTACTCAGTGCATTTGAATGCTGGCTGCTGGCCTCCGGTTTGACCTCAGAAGGGTTGCACGTGCTATTTTCTGGTTCTGTAGTACCAGTCTCTGGGACGATCGTCGCCAGAGTGCGAAGCCTTTTACCTTTAGACAATCCTTATCACAATCTATTTTCTTTTCAGTAGATTACAAAACCTGCCCATCGCAACTTTTTTTTGCAAAACCATGTCAACAGACGGTTGCAAACGGGTTAGCGCTGCTATATTGAATTTTCGGGGTCGCGCACCTCAAGGTGCTTTATGACTCTAAAATAAGTTTGTACGCAGACTATGTGACCGCCAGCACAACAGTCACATTTTCGAAGAACCCCAAGAACCCAACGAGCCCTTCCAAAACGCAGCAAAAAGACTAGGGAAAGTACATGGCGCAGATATTTGACCGCAGCTCCAATGCTTTGGCTCGCATGAGCCTTGTATTGACGGGGCTGATCGTGATCGCCCTGGGGGTCACGCTGGACCAACTGCAACGCTCCCCGTGGGTCACCCGCCAGGGGCAGCGCCCCGACCAGCCGGTGCCATTCAGCCACAAGCACCATGTACAGGGACTGGGATTGCAGTGCCAGTATTGTCACACCACCGTGGAGAAGTCGAGCTACGCGGGGATTCCGCCCACCAAAACCTGCATCAACTGCCACGCGCAGATCTGGACCAATGCGCAACTCTTGGAGCCGGTACGGCAGAGTTGGGCGACCGGGCAGTCTTTGGTGTGGACCAAAGTACATGATCTGCCCGATTTCGTGTATTTCAGTCATGAGATTCACGTGAACAAGGGGCTCGGCTGCGCCACCTGTCACGGCCGGGTAGACCAGATGCCCCTGATGTATGCACAGAACACCCTGCAGATGGAGTGGTGTTTAGACTGCCATCGCAACCCCGCCAAGAATCTGCGACCCACCAGCCAGATTTACAACATGGCCTGGGAAAAACCGGCAGAAGATCGTCCGGTGTGGTGCTCGGTTGCAGACGTCAAGTCCGGCACGCCCACCGCGCAGAGCGTGAATTGCGTGATGAAGGATCCCACTGGAGCCGGCCCTGAGGTGGCTTCGTTGCACATGCCCGCGATGGGTGCTGGCGGACTGGCCGGCGATGTTGCGGCGGCGGGAATTCCTGCGCCGGCCTCCTACAAGAAATTCACCAGCCAGGACGAACTCGGTCATTTTCTGCTGGCTCAGTACAAGATCCGCCCCCCAAGGGAGCTGACGAGCTGCGAGGTCTGCCACCGATGAGCGGAAAAAACAAGTTTCAGGGCAGTGAGCCGGGGATGAACGGAAGCACAAACAAGACAGGGAGCGGCGTGGATAACGACAGGAACAGTGCGCAGGCCGCGGCTGAGCAGGGCGCTCCAATGACTCTTGCCGCCGTGCGCCAGGAGCTGAAGGGTGTCAAGGGTAAGCGCTACTGGCGGTCAATCGACGAACTGGCAGGGACCCCGGAGTTTCAGGAGGCAGTAGAGCGTGAATTTCCTGCGGCCTCCCAGGAGTGGGTAGACCCCGTCTCACGGCGCGGGTTCATGAAGCTTATGGGCGCGTCGATGGCGCTGGCCGGCCTTGCCGGATGTGCCAAGCAGCCGGACGAGCCCATTTATCCCTACGTCAAGCAGCCGGAAGACCTGGTGCTGGGCAAGCCAAACTACTTTGCTTCGGCGCATCCTTTTGTCACCGGCGCGGTGCCGACACTGGTGAAGAGCGATCAATTTCGCCCCATCAAGGTGGACGGCAACCCTGAGCATTCCTACAACCGGGGTTCGTCGGATGTGTTTACGCAGGGTACCCTGCTTGACCTGTACGATCCGGATCGCTCTAAGCATGTGACTTATATGGGCGAGGCCAGTGAGTGGACCGAATTTGCTCAAAAACTTCGGGCTGCGGCGGCTGCAAGCAAAGACGGCACCGGCATTTACTTCCTCAGTTCCACCATCACCTCTCCCACCGTTGCGCGGCAATGGAAGGCCCTGCAGGTGGCTTATCCCAAGGCAAAGCTGGTGCAATATGATCCCGCGGTTGCGGGGACAGCGCTTGCGGATGCCGGCAGCGTTCAATATGTGCTGAGTGATGCCGACGTGATTGTGTCGCTCGATGCGGACTTCCTCTCGGGCGCGGCCTTTCCCGGCTTTCATAAGCTGACCCGCGAGTACGCGGTGCGGCGGAAAAACCCAGAAACGCTCAACCGGCTGTATGCGGTGGAGAGCGTTCCGACCACTACCGGCATGAAGGCTGAGCATCGGCTGGGGCTCCGTGCAAGCGAGGTTCCTGCCTTCGCTGCGGCGTTGGCGCAGGCTGTGGGCGTGTCTGGGGCCCAGGCGCCGAGCTATGGCTGGACTGGCGAACAGCAAAAATTTCTTGCCGCGCTGGCCAAGGATCTAAAGGCGCACGCGGGCAGGTGCGTAGTAATTCCAGGGATTTACCAGGATCCTTCCGTGGCGGCGCTGGCGCTTGCGATCAACACTGCTCTGGGCAATGTTGGTAAGACGGTGATGGTTTCCGGCGAGCCCTTGAACCCGCTGCCTTCCGACCAGATAGGCGATTTCAAGGCGCTGGTGGCCGATCTCAATGCGGGCAAGGTCGATTGGCTTGTGATTCTAAATGCCAATCCCATCTACTCAGCGCCGGCGGACACAGAATTTGCGTCGGCCTTCAACAAGGCGAAGGTAGTCGCGCACCTCGGTTCGAATCTGGATGAAACGGGGCAAATCGCGCACTGGCACATTCCCTCGGCACACTCATTGGAAAGCTGGTCGGACGCCCGCTCTTACGACGGCACGGTTTCGATTGTCCAGCCGTTGATTGAGCCTCTCTACGGCGGCCGCACGGCGCACGATGTGTTCCAGTCGCTCCTCAATGAGCCTGTACTAAGCGCCTATGAAGCGGTTCGCGAAACCTGGAAGCCCGTAATCAAGGGCGACTTTGAGTTGGGCTGGCGCAAGGCCCTGCATGCCGGGTGGATCGAGAACACGGCCTTCGACACCGCGGGCAAAGCCGGCAGCGGCAACGTTCAAGCCAAGGTTCCCACTCCCTCTCCTAAAGACGCGATTGAGATCATCTTCCGGCCCGATCCGAGCATTTACGACGGCCGATTTGCCAACGTGGGCTGGCTTCAGGAACTGCCCAAGCCGATCACGAATCTCAGTTGGGACAACGCCGCCATCGTCTCAGGCGCGACGCTGACCAGGCTCGGCCTCGAAGAAGACGACATCGTCGAGCTGAGCGTAGGAGACAAAAAGGTAAAGGCGCCCGTAATTGTGGCGCCCGGCCAGCCTGACAATTCGGTCACCGTCTATCTCGGCTACGGGCGTGAATTCGCAGGGCGCGTGGGTTCGGGCTTTGGATTCAATGCCTATTCGATCCGGCCCACTTGGGCGCCGTTCTATACGACCGGCTCCTTGAGGAAGGTTGAAGGCAAGTGGGGCTTGGCGATCACCAAGAGCCACTATCAGGATCACCGGTCAAAGTATTTTGGCGGCGAAGGCAACGGCAACAACTCGCTCGAAGCCGACGAGGCTCTCGGCGAACGCGGTATTGTTCGCTACGCCACGCTGGACGAGTACAACGCCAACCCGGGATTTGCCAACGAGGGCGAGGGGCACGAGAAGACCAATATGGGTACTTCTATGTTCCCCAACTGGACCTACAAGGAAAACGCCTGGGGTATGTCGATCGACATGAACAGCTGCACGGGCTGCAATGCCTGCATCGTGAGCTGTTATGCCGAGAACAACATTGCCGTGGTGGGCAAGCAGCAGGTACGCATCGGCCGCAACATGCAGTGGCTGCGTATCGACACCTACTTTGAGGGCGATCTTGCGGCGCCACGAGCGCACTTCCAGCCCATGGCTTGCCAGCACTGCGAGAACGCTCCTTGCGAACAGGTCTGCCCGGTGGGCGCCACGGTGCATACACCGGAAGGCCTGAACACAATGGTCTACAACCGCTGTGTAGGCACACGGTATTGCTCGAATAATTGCCCCTACAAGGTGCGGCGTTTCAACTTCCTGCTCTTCTCTGACTATGAAACGGAAAGCCTGAAGCTGATGCGGAACCCTGACGTGTCCGTGCGCTCCCGCGGTGTCATGGAGAAGTGCAGCTACTGCGTGCAGCGTATCTCGGCGGCCAAGATCGAAGCCGACAAGGAGAACCGTCCGGTTCGCGATGGCGAGATCGTTACGGCCTGCCAGCAAGCCTGCCCGGCCTCGGCCATCACCTTCGGCAACATCAATGACCAGGGCAGCCGGGTGGCCAAGTTGCGCGCGGACGAACGCACCTATCAAGTCCTTGCCGATCTGAATACACGTCCGCGGACGACTTACATGGCCGCGGTGATCAATCCGAACAGCGAACTCGCAGAAGCGCCGGTGGAACACGCGCCGGCAAAGGGTTAAAGCCACGATGGCAACGAGCGACCTGAAACCTAAGGATCCCGATTACGAGCGGTGGGTAGATCCCGCCACTGGTGAATACCGGGTCATTGCGCCGGGCCAGACCTTCAAGTCGGTCACCGAAAAGATCTCGCGCATTGTGCTGACGCCGCATACGCCGCTCGGCTTTTTTGCCTTCTTCGGCATTGCGGGCGGCGTGGCCACATTGCTGCTGGTGGCGGTGGTGTGGCTGTTCCTTAAAGGCGTCGGCATTTGGGCCATCACGCAGCCCGTTGCGTGGGGCTTTGCCATCATCAACTTCGTCTGGTGGATCGGCATTGGCCATGCTGGCACGCTGATCTCTGCCATTCTTCTTTTGTTCAAGCAGGGATGGCGAAACTCCATCAACCGCTTCGCTGAAGCGATGACCATCTTCGCCGTGATCTGCGCCGGCATGTTCCCTCTCATCCACGTCGGTCGTCCGTGGCTTGGTTACTGGCTGCTGCCTTATCCCAACACCATGACGGTTTGGCCGCAGTTCCGTTCACCGCTGTTGTGGGATGTCTTCGCGGTCTCGACTTACGCGACCATCTCGGTGGTGTTCTGGTACATCGGTATGGTTCCCGACTTCGGTACCATGCGCGATCGATCAAAGTCCCGGGTAGCGCAGTATTTTTACGGCATGATCTCGCTCGGCTGGCGCGGTTCCGTCCGCCACTGGATGCGCTATGAGACGGCCTCGCTGCTTCTCGCTGGTTTGGCCACGCCGCTGGTGCTTTCGGTACACACCGTCATCAGCTTCGACTTCGCCGTAGCAGTTCTGCCGGGCTGGCATACGACCATCTTCCCGCCTTACTTCGTCGCCGGCGCCATCTACTCCGGCTTTGCCATGGTGCTCACCCTTGCCATCCCGCTGCGCAAGTTCTATCACCTGGAAATGTTGGTGACAGAGCGGCACATCGACAACATGGGCAAGGTGATGCTGGCAACCGGCTTCATCGTCGCCTACGGGTACGGCATGGAAGTCTTCATGGCCTGGTACTCGGCATCGCACTGGGAATTCTTCATGATGTGGAACCGCATGTTTGGGCCAATGGGTTGGTCCTACTGGGTGCTCATCACCTGCAACCTTGCAGTTCCGCTCACCACGCTCTGGTCGCGGAAGCTTCGCACCTCAATTCCCTTCATGTTCTTCATCTCTCTCGTCGTCAACACGGGCATGTGGTTTGAGCGCTTCGTCATTGTTGTGACCAGCCTCTACCGAGACTTTCTGCCTTCTTCGTGGGGCACTTACCGTGCGACCAAGTGGGACTACATGACTTATGTGGGAACGTTGGGTCTGTTTACCGCGCTCTTCCTCTTGTTTGTCCGCTTCCTGCCCATGATTCCAATGTCTGAAATTCGCATGATGCTGCCGGGCGCGAAGATCACACCCAAAAAAGCAGCCGAGGTTGGTGACTGATGCCCCCACGCGAAGGGACTTACGGCCTGCTGGCCGAATTCGATACCCCCAGTGATCTCGTAAGGGCCGCGCGGCAAGCGCGCCTCGATGGCTGGCGGCGCATGGATTGCTACACGCCTTATCCAGTAGAGGAAGCCGCCGAAGCGATCGGATTCCATCGCAACAAGGTTCCGCTCGTTACCCTGGTCGGTGCTCTGATGGGACTGGCGGCAATGTTCTCGCTGGAGACATGGATCTCGACCCTGGCATATCCGTTGAACATCGCGGGACGCCCAACATACTCATGGCCGGCGTTTATCGTGCCCGCCTATGAGTGGACGATCTTGTGGGCCGGGCTTTCGGCGGCGTTTGGCATGCTGGCGTTAAACGGCCTGCCGTCCCTATACCACCCGCTCTTCAACGCGCCGAATTTCCGTGACGGCGCCACGACTGACAAGTTCTTCCTGTGCCTCGAGGCGCTGGATCCCAAGTTCGATCTGCTCGAGGCAAGAGCTTATCTCCAAAGCTTCCAGCCGGTCTCCGTTGTGGAGGTGGAGTACTGATGCACGCAAACCGCCTCAACATGTTGGGCAGAGTCGCCGCCTTCGCGGGCACTGCCGCTTTATTATTGGTCGCCGGCTGCCGTCAGGACATGCAAAACCAGCCCAAGATCATTCCGCAGCGCGGGTCGGAGATGTTTGCGGATCATCGCGGTGCGCGGCCGCAGGTGGTTAACACTGTTGCGCGCGGCCAGTTGCACCAAGACAGCTACTACTACACCGGTGTAATCCAGGGCGCGAATGGCTACCGTGAAGAGCAGAACGTGCTCCCCTTTCCGGTGACGATGGAAGTGCTCCAGCGCGGGCAGGAGCGGTTCAACATCTACTGCACCCCGTGCCACTCGCGTGTCGGAAACGGCCTGGGCGAGATTGTGGAGCGCGGTTACAAGCCTGCTGCCAATCTGCATGATCAGGTCCGCATCGCGCAGCCACTCTCACACTACTTTTTCGTCATGACGCACGGATACGGCGCCATGCCGGACTACTCGGCGCAGTTGACTCCGGCGGATCGCTGGGCAGTGGCGGCGTATATTCGAGCGCTGCAGTTAAGCCAGGCAGCTACTGATAACGACGTGCCTGCAGGGACCCAGGTCAAGAGTCTGAAGGACGTGGCAGCCAGCGAAAATCTGCCCGCGTCTTATGCTCAGCCGTGGTCGTTGCCGGGGACGGCGGTTCAGGCATATCCGCACGTAACCAAAGAGGGAAATCCCGCAATGGCTCCAGCCAATCCGGCGGATCCGGCGCAATTGGCCCCTAAAAGTAAACAGGCCCCAGCGGCCGCGAAGTAAGGACTTAAGGAATGGCTCACGAAACTCACGCCAAGACGCTACCCGCCGAGCTGGGCGCTCCTGCCTTTGTGGACGTCTGGAAGACGCGCGCGCTGATCGTCGGGGTGGTCTTTTCGGTTGTTGCGGCAGGCTTGGCCCTTCTGGATGGGTCGATCGATCACGTTCTGCGCGCATGGTTACTCGGACTGGTCCTCACCTTCGGATGGGCAGTGGGCGGCTTGGCGCTGCTCATGGTGCAGTACTGTTCGGGAGGCAAGTGGGGACTGTTGCTACGGCGGCCGCTTGAAGCAATGAGCCGGACTCTGCCGCTGGTGTTTGTCTACTGGGTCGTCATCGCGCTGACGCAAAAGAGGCTCTATCTGTGGGCCAACCACGGCCTCATTGACGACGGGGTAAAGAAGGGACTCATCAATCCCGACCAGCTCGAAGTGATCGAGCACGCAATCAAATGGAAGGCGGGCATGCTGAATCCCACTTCCTTTATCGTGGTCAGCCTGATCTGCTTTGCCATCTGGGGTTTCTACACCTGGCGTCTGAATTCGCTCGCCTTGGTGCGCGAGGCCGATTCTCCGCTGAACACGCCGTACTGGATCAAGAGATTCGAGAACATCAGTGGCCCCGGCATCGTCATCTACTCGCTAACCATGACTGCGGCGGTCATCTATTGGGTCATGTCCCTCGATCCCACCTGGTACTCGTCTGTGTACGGACTGCTGTTCCTCGTAGGACAGGGTTATTCCGTCCTCGCGCTTTCTATTATCGTGTCCATCGGGCTCTCAAAGGCGGAGCCATACCGCACGATTCTGCGTCAGACGGAACAGCACGATATGGGCAAGTTCACCTTCGCCTTCGTCATGCTGAATATCTACCTGGCCTTCTCGCAGTTCCTGATTATCTGGTCCGGAAATCTGCCGGAAGAGATCAATTGGTATCTTGATCGTATTCGCGGACACTGGGGCATCATCATTACTCTCGACTTTCTCTTCCACTGGCTCATCCCCTTCACGATGCTGCTCTCGCGCGATATCAAGCGAAATAAGAAGCGCCTTGTTCGGGTATGCCAATGGATGGTGTTTGCCAAGGCCTTCGATCTGTTCTGGCTGATCGAGCCCAATTTCAAGGATGCAGCGCGCAACCTGCACGCAAGCTGGGGAATCTTTGAATACATGGCTGTGCCCGTGGCGATGGCTTCCTTCTGGGTTGCCGTCTTCTGCATGAATTTGAAGACCCGTCCGCTGGTGCAAGTCAACGATCCGCACCTCGCGGAAATTCTGGAGCCTGAACATGCCACAGCATAGTGACAATCACGAAGACCAGTTCAGCTCGCATGGCCCTGAGCCCGAAGAGGTAGATGCCTCGCAGGGCTACGAGCAGACTGACGTTCGCGTCACGGGCATTGTTGTCTTTCTCACGGCTCTGGCCATCCTGGTAGCGGTGGTAGGAATCCTTTCCTATGGAATCGGAAAGGTCATCAACGCAGAGTTGAACAAGGAAGACGGCCCGAACAGCAAATGGACCAAGACCGTGGACGTGCGGCAGTTGGGTAATCTGCCGAACAATCCCGAGCTGCAGAACAAGATGGCCGCGCTAACCCAGCAGTTTCCCACGCCTCGTGTGCAGACCGATGACGGCAATCAGGATGTGGCTGACCTGCATTTACGCGAGGATTTGCTGCTGGGCCACTACACACGTATAGACGGCCAGCCAGGCAAAGTAAGAATTCCGATCGAGCGCGCCATGGAACTGATTGCGCAGCGCGGATTACCTGTGGCGCCAGCGGTTCAGAAGGCGGCGGCGATGACCGGTGATGAAGAGCCGACCGTGCAGGTGCCGCTGACAAGCGGGTTTGCGCGCACGGCGTACGAGCAGGATTTGGACGCCCAGCGTGCGGCTGAAGTCAGGCGGCCGCAATAACGATTTGTGGGTTTACCAGATCTCAGATTTGAGACCCTGGGTCACCTGTGCAATGACTGAAATTGCATTCGACAGAAAAGAAAGCGAAGCAACAATGCGAAGCGTAGACACAATCCGGAGCAAGTGGCGCACGGCGGCTTTGTGTGTGGGGGCTGGGATCGTGTTGGCGCCTGCCCTCATATCAACACCGATGTCGGCGCAGGTTTCAGGTTATGGCGACAAGCAGATGGGGCCCGCGAACGAGAAGTCATCTCTTCTCAGTAAGGTCGGCATTGCTCAGCACCTGAACGAGCAGTTGCCGCTGAACCTGACATTTACTGACGACACAGGCAAGCAAGTACAGTTAGGAAACTACTTCGGCAGTAAGCCGGCTATCCTGGCGCTCGTGTATTACCAGTGCCCCATGCTGTGCTCTGAAGAGTTGAATGGTTTAACCGGCGCAATGCAGATGGTGGATGAAGTTCCGGGCAGGGACTTCGACGTCATCGTCGTCAGCATCGATCCCAGCGAGGGAACAGACTTGGCGGCATCGAAGAAGCGCACCTATCTCAAGCGCTATGGGCACCCGGAGACCGCGAACGGCTGGCACTTCATGACCGGTACGCAGCCGAACATAGATGCGCTCACCAAGGCTGTTGGATTCGGATACGTGAAGATTCCCGGCCCCGATGGAAAGCTCACGCAGTTCGCACACGCCAGCTCGATTCAGATCGTGACACCCTCGGGCAAGCTGGCCCAGTACTACATGGGCGTGGAGTACTCGCCCAAAGATCTGCGTCTGGGCCTCATTGAAGCTTCGACGAATCACATAGGTTCGCCGGTGGATAACATCCTGACGTACTGCTACCACTACGATCCTGGCACCAATAAGCACTCTTTGATCGTGGCGCGGGTAGTGCAGTTAGGCGGGCTGGTTACGATGATGAGCTTGGGTGGATTCATGCTGGTGATGTTTCGCCGGGACGTCCGGCAAGGTCACCAGGCTGGAACGGAAACGCATGGGACAGGAACAAAGGTGAACGGATAACGGAATGGATCACATTAGCCCAGTATTCTGGCAGTTTCTCATCAAGTGGTTGACAAACTTCCAGCTATATCCGCCGGAGGCGTCGAAGATCGCGCCTCAGATGGACGCGCTGTATTTCTTTATGGTGCTGGTGAGCATGATCGGCATGACCATCGTCATTCTGCTGGTCGTCAGCTTTTCAATTCTCTACAGCAAGAAGCGTCATCCGGTAGCGGTGCAGATCGAAGGTTCTACGCTGCTAGAGGCAACGTGGACCATTATTCCCCTGGGCCTGTTCCTGATCATGTTCGTGTGGGGCGCGCTGATCTACTTCCGCGTATACACGCCGCCTGCGAACGCCATGAACATCTATGTTGTTGGCAAGCAGTGGATGTGGAAGGCCGAGCATCCAGGCGGTCAGCATGAGATCAATTCGCTGCACGTGCCCATTGGTCGCCCGGTACAGTTGACTCTCATCTCGCAGGATGTCTTTCACAGTTTCTCCATTCCCGCATTTCGTGTGAAGCGCGAGGCCATTCCGGGCCGCTACACGTCGGTGTGGTTTGAGGCTACAACGCCCGGAACATACCACCTGTTTTGCACCCAGTATTGCGGCACCAGCCATTCGGCGATGATTGGCGACATCGTGGTGATGACGCCAGATGACTTCAAGAAGTGGTTGGCTGATTCCACCAGCGGCATGTCGCTCGCGCAAAACGGCGAAAGGCTGTTCGCGAGTCTCAGTTGCAATGCTTGCCACAACGGGCGGGCAGACGCACGCGGGCCCAGCCTGGCAAACGTGTACGGATCCAAGCTGACTCTGACAAGCGGACAGACAGCGACCGCGGATGAGGCTTATCTGCGGGAAGCAATTCTGAGTCCCTCAGATCACGTGACACAAGGCTTTGCGCCAATCATGCCTACGTACCAGGGGCAGATCAGCGAAGACGGTGTAATTGCATTGGTTGAATACATCAAGAACCTGAACTCCAACTATCGCGTTGAACAAACGCTCAACACAACCGGCTTCTTGCCGGAGGGCGAAAGTAAGGCGGCATCCGCCGGGAAAGAACCCGCAACCAAAGGGACGGTGAAACAATGAGCAGCACAATTGTCAGTCTTCCCGACCAGTCAACGGCCAGGATTCCCAAGACGAATTTCATTACCAAGGAAAATGGTCTTCTGAGCTGGCTGCTGACCGGGGACCACAAGCGGATTGCAATTCTCTACCTGATTTCGATCACGTTCTTCTTTGCAATCGGCGGTGCTCTGGCCGGCCTCATCCGGCTGGAGTTACTCACCCCGCAGTCAGACTTGATGGCCACGGATACCTATAACAAGGTGTTCACCATGCACGGCGTGATCATGATCTTCCTGTTCCTGGTGCCCTCCGTGCCGGCCACACTGGGTAATTTCCTGATCCCGCTGATGATCGGGGCAAAGGACCTTGCGCTGCCCAAGATCAACCTGCTCAGTTGGTATTTGTACATCATCGGCGGCACGCTGGTGCTCTACACGATGATTGCGGGCGGTGTGGATACGGGCTGGACATTCACGACGCCCTTGTCGACACATTACCTGAATACCAACGTATTGAGTACGGGGATAGCAATCTTTATCGCGGGCTTCAGTTCCATCTTCACGGGCCTGAACTTCATTGTGACCATTCACAAGATGCGTGCCCCGGGCATGACGTGGTTCCGCTTGCCGCTGTTTGTGTGGGCGCACTATGCGGCCAGCATTCTGATGGTCCTAGGCACGCCGGTTCTGGCCATCGCACTGGTACTGGTGGCCCTGGAGCGCACGGTCGGCATCGGAGTCTTCGATCCGACCAAGGGTGGCGATCCACTGCTCTTCCAGCATTTGTTCTGGTTCTACTCGCACCCCGCCGTGTACATCATGATTCTGCCTGGCATGGGCGTGATCTCCGAGGTCATCTCCACCTTTAGCCGCAAGCGCGTGTTCGGCTACACCGCCGTGGCGTTTTCGTCGGTCGCCATCGCGGTCTTCGGCTTCTTCGTATGGGAGCACCATATGTTCATCATGGGTGTCTCCAGCTACTCGATGCTGGTGTTCTCCCTGCTCACCATGCTCGTTGCGGTCCCCTCGGCCATCAAGATCTTCAACTGGACCTTCACGCTGTACAAAGGCTCCATCACGTTTGAGACCCCGATGCTGTATGCCTTCGGTTTCATGGGCTTGTTTACCATCGGTGGATTGACCGGCGTGTTTCTCGGTACATCGGGCACAGACATTCACCTGACTGAGACCTACTTCATCGTGGCGCACTTCCACTTCGTAATGGTCGGCGGCATGCTGATGGCGTTCCTCTCCGGCATTCACTTCTGGTGGCCCAAGATGACCGGGCGCATGTATCCGGAAAAAATCTCGCAGTTGGCCGCAGTCGTCACCTTCATCGGCTTCAACTTTACATTCTTCCCGCAGTTCATCCTGGGCACCTTGGGCATGCCGCGCCGGTACGCGGCCTACCCGCCGGAGTTCCAGATCCTCAACGTGTTCTCGACCGCCGGCGCCACCATCCTCGGCGTCGGATATCTGCTGCCCATTCTGTACCTGACCTGGTCGCTGAAGTATGGTGAGATCGCAGGCAGCAATCCGTGGCAGGCTACGGGCCTGGAGTGGCAGATTCAATCGCCGCCGCTGACGGAGAACTTTATCGAAATCCCGATCATGGACCACGATGCCTACGATTACGAATGGCTCGAGCGCCAGACTCAGAAAGAAAACGAGGTAACCAGTGTCGGATAGCCCGGTGATCGCTCAAAGCCCGCACGGGATGCATGAGCACCCGCCCTACCAGCGCCACCACTTCGAGTCCATGGACCAGCAGGTGGACGCCACGGGCTTTGCCATGTGGCTCTTCCTGCTGACCGAAATTATGTTTTTCGGCGGCCTGTTCACCGCCTACCTGATCTACCGCAACTGGTACTTCCCGGCATTTGTGGCTGGCTCTCATCAGCTCAACATCGTCTGGGGAAGCGTCAACACCGTCGTACTCATTAGCTCCAGCTTCACCATGGCCATGGGCGTGTGGAGCGCGCAGATGCGGCGCCAGGGAGCTCTGGTGCTGTGCCTGGTGCTTACCTTCATCCTGGGCATTGGCTTTCTAGGCATCAAGACCATCGAGTACAAAGAGAAGTTCGAGAAACACCACGTTCCAGGCCTGCACTTCAGCGTTCAGTCATTCGTCAATCCGGCGTCCGATCCGGATATTGCGCAGTACCATGACAAGCCCCTGGCGCTCGATATGGCTCGCCACACCGAGCTTTACTTCTTTCTCTACTTCGCCATGACCGGCATGCACGCGCTGCACATGATCATCGGCATCGGAATTCTGGGCTTCATGATCTTTCGTGCGCAGGCAGGTGCGTATACCAACGGGCATCTCACGTTCGTTGAAAACTTCGGGCTTTACTGGCACTTCGTCGATATCATCTGGATCTTCTTGTTCCCGCTGCTCTATCTGATCAGCAGGCATGGATAAAGGAAAAAGCATGAGCGAACATCACGGACATCACCAACATCACGAGCAAGATCCACACGACCTTCACGATGTCGATTTCCATATCGTTAGCCCCATGGTCTATCTGGTTGTCTTCGCCTCGCTGCTGGTGGGAACGGGACTGACGGTCTTGGCTTCCTACTTTGAATTGGGAGTGTGGAACCCGATCGTGGCGTTATTCATCGCATGCGTCAAGGCCACCATCGTGGTGCTCTTCTTCATGCACGTGAAGTACAGTTCCAAGCTCACCAAGCTCACGGTGGGCGCGGGGCTGTTCACATTTATGGCCCTGATCGGCATGACCCTGTCCGACTACTTCAGTCGCGCCTGGGGACGATGGTAAACAAGCCATTTTCTTCCTTCAAAAGCGGGCTGCCTTGGGGCGGCCCTCTTTGTTTTGGCAACATACGCGTGCTGTTCCCAATGGTCGCGGAAACGCACCAGTACAACCGTCTCTGAATGAGTAGGCTAGCCCGCATTTCTCACGGTTGAGTTGTCGAATGGGTTGACTGGAATCAGAA
>VFSW01006629.1_pt1 | contig 16987 bp, 10 predicted proteins | sample 5358111 | NCBI WGS metagenome assembly VFSW01 (sample SAMN11554181, study PRJNA540505) | mine drainage metagenome | isolation source: sediment from site ElyBrook_90M | place: USA: Ely Copper Mine, Vershire, VT | collected 2017
TACCACAAATTATTCTGGACCTGCACATTCCTATTATTCAACTTGACCATGCCTCGTGGATTATCAGTGCGTATCTGCTTGGCTTCATTGTCGTGATGCCGCTGATGGGGCGCGTCTCCGATATTCACGGACGCCGCCGCATCTTTCTGCTCTGTCTCACCATTTTCGGTATCGGCTCAATACTCTGTGGCCTCGCACCGTTCTTCGGGCAGCTAATAGACCTGAGCTTTCTGAATGTATTGCATATTGATACCTCCTCTCCTGGCCTTATCTTTTTGATTGCGGCGCGCCTCTTCCAGGCCGCCGGTGGTGGAGCGGTTGTGCCCGTTGCAATGGCGATTGCGAGCGATTTCTATGGACAGGAGCGGCGTGGCCTGGCTTTGGGCATTATCGGAGCCGTGACCGAGGCGGGTGGCGTGCTAGGACCGCTCTATGGAGCCGTCATTGTGCAACACTTTGGCTGGCAGTATATCTTCTATCTGAACGCTCCGATTGTGCTGGCTTTGATGGTTGCTGCATGGTTTCTCGTTCCCAAGGGGAGTCGCTTGCATGAAAAGATCGACTGGCTGGGAACAATCCTGCTAGCACTCGCTTTAACCTGTCTGAGCCTGGGCTTGGCTCAACAAGGAACCTCGCTTGGTCCTATCAGTGTCTCTGGACATGCGCCACAGAATAACCCACTTGCGCTAGCTCTGGCGGTCATCTTCCTGCTCGCCTTTGTGCTGGTCGAACTGAAAGTGCGCTGGCCTGTTGTCGAGGTTTCACTCTTTAAACGTTTCCCCTTCAGTGCGGCTTCGCTCGTCAGCTTGCTGGTTGGGGCGGCTCTCATGATCGCGATGGCCGATATTCCCATTTTTGTCGATACCGTCCTACAGTCTTCGGTTCTGGACAGTGGCCTCGCGCTGTTACGTATGACCGCCATGATTCCTATTGGTGCGCTGCTCGGTGGTTGGCTTTGCAGTCGCATCTCCTGCCGTTTTACGGGTATGCTGGGCCTGCTCTTTACGGCTGCTGGCTTCTTCCTGATGAGTCGCTGGCCCGTACATCTAGAATGGACGCAACTTACGATCAGCACGCTGACTGCTGGCTTTGGCTTTGGTCTGGTCATTGCTCCTATCGGTACGACAGCAATTAACGCTGTGCGCCCAACACAAGCAGGTATGGGGTCCGCTGTTGTCACTGCTTTGCGCATGGTTGGTATGATGCTTGGCCTGGCTGCCTTGACTTCGTGGGCGTTGGCTTACTTCAAACAGCTTGTCTCAACCTATCCATCGCTGCCCCTCACAGCGACCTCCGCGCAGTTTGGACAGTGGGCACAAGGCTATGCCTCCCATATCGTGCAGTCCGCACACACGGTCTATGATGCTGTTTTCTTTATCTCGATGGTTCTCTGTCTGCTTGCACTGCTACCCGCTTTCTTCCTGTGGGGCAACAAAGCGCCAGAGACCGAGCCAGCCATAGTGGAACCTGCATTGCATGAGGCACTCACGATAGCGGTTGCCGATATCGCAGACCTGCCAACGGCTCCCGTGTCGTCTGAGGCTGTCACGCCACTCGTGGAAGAACCGGACCCGCGCAAGAAACGCAATCCCAAGCGTCGGCGTCTGCTTGTCTTGGCAATCTTGGCTCTGATTCTGCTGCTGATTGGTGGTGGTGTGCTGGCCGCTTTTATTCTCACACCTGCTCCCACATCTGATCCCACTATTCCCGCACCAACGACTGTTGCCAGTGTGCCGACCACTGCGCCAACTGCAACGCCCATCGCTGGACCTCGCATGATTCAGCTTGCGCTCGATAAAGGTGCGCTCACGTCTATCTTTGTCTCGCAACTCAACCTGCAATCAGGCACATTGAGCGATCTTACTGTGACGCCGACCTCCGCGGATGGCCTGATCTTGAGTCTCAACCTGCATATTGATGCCAGTGGCATCCATCGTATCCTGCCAATTGAGATGGATGGCACCATTAGCACTGATAGCCAGCAAAACCTGCAAATCAAGGTCATCCATCTCAAACGCGATGGACAGGATGCTGGTTCAACAGCGGCGTCCCAGATGCAGAGCGCCCTTAACCAACTGATTCTGAGTTCAGTTATGCCCGCGCTACGAGGCCAACTCCAGGGTGTGAAGCTGATTTCTGCGCATACCAGTTCGACGCTTTCCTGTGGTAAAGGAGCGGAAATGTTGGTCTTGCTAATCCAAGCTCCGCCTATTCAAGGCCTCGCTGCTCAGCCCACGCCCGTGCCATTCTGCTTTAGTGGCCCTATTGATCTGAATAAACTGCTCCCATAAGAGATGAGATGAGGAATAAGACAATGAGAAAGAAACATTTGCTACAAGTTGGCTTGGGTGTGTTGCTGGCATTGCTGCTCTTTGCCCTCGTAGTCACGCCCGCTCGTGCGGCTGCTATCCATGTTCATGTACACAAAGCCACGAGTGGTACGACCTCTATAAATGCGACCATTTATCTGTCAACGGCTACCTTACAGCCGATATTTCAGAGCAATATTGACCAGGCAGTGCCAGGGGCGGTCAATAGCACGTTGAGCCAGATTTTGAATACATTGCCTGCCAGTGATCGTGGATGGGCCTCACAAATGGCGTCAGCACTGCTCCAGCCTTCGGCTCAATTGACCGGTTTGGCTGCTCAACAGAATGGTCTAGCGACTTCACTCAAGCTGAGCCTTTATCCTGGCGACCCACAGCCGATCAATGCGGCGATGACCGTAACGTTTAGTGTGCTAGATAGCAGTACTATCCAAGTCAGCGTACAGCCAGCCAGTGGTAACCCTGTTCTCGTCAGTGGCCCGATCACTACTTTCACCTTGCCGATTGGGCAACTCAACACAATTGCGACCACACCCACCTGTGGCAATGCTGCGCTCGCTGCCAATCTGCAATTCCCTCTCTCGCTCGGACAGGGTCAGGCAGCAGGTCAGGTGCAGTTCGCGCATACGATGCAGCATCAACTGACGCAGAGTAGCCCTCGGGTAACGGCAGGGACCAGCGATTCGTACATTGAAATTCCTGCGACCTCGCTCGCTTCACTGGGTAGCAGTATTGGTACATTGCCTATTAGTAGTAACATGAGTGCGCAAAACATTCAAATTTCAGTACAGGGCAGCAATATGATTATCAATTCGGATGTCATGTTTGGCTCTTTGCAACTCGGTACAGCCACGACAACGGTTACGCCTACGGCAGTCAATGGCAGTTTGGCAATCAATGTGGTAAGCACAACATTGACCGTCTTCCAGATTTTCACCTTCCCCTATAACACCTATAACCAGCAGATTGAGCAGACGCTTAATACGCAACTGAATGGTGCGCTGACGGGGAAATTCACTGTAACGAACGCCGCCATTGGCCCGGACAGTAACCTGCCTTGCGCCGCTAGTGATAGCCTTGTATTGACAGGCACAACCAGTTTGATTTAGGTAGTGTGTCAAGTGTGATTGCAACCTGTGTATGACCACATGACACCTCACAAGGGGTGTCATGTGCGCCCTTTTTCTATGCTCAATCGGTTCCTAGAGGGATTTCCTCTTGAGTAGGAGCAGCGTGATAGGACGTGGCTGCTTACGCCAGTGGCTTGACAGCTCCATCCAGGGTAATTCAACCCATTTGTAGAGGCCATAGGAGAAGGGTATGACAATGAAGAGGGCGCATAGCCACAGAAAGATGTAAAGGATGCTGTTGCTCCAACCAGCGGCGTGCAGAGGGCGTAGATATTCCTTGAAATCCTCTAGGATGTAGAGGTGCCACATATAGAGACTATACGAGATAAAGCCAATCCAGCGTAGAGGGAGCCATGCAAACGGACGTTTCAGCTTGTCTTCGCCGAAGAGAATAGCGGTCACACACAGACCGAAGCCAAGAGCAAAACTCAGTTCGCCCCATTGCGTAAAGGCAGGCGAGATTGGGTTAAGGAAGCGCAAGCCCGTGTGAAACCAGTTGTTGAAATGCCATAAGGCCGTCAAGAAGAGCAGCAGGATACCGCTGCTCCAGAGCCACCAGTTTGTACGCAGCAGGCGTTGACTCAATGGATGGTCCACCGCTGCCTGACGTGAATAGACGTACAAGGCGGAGATCAACATACCAACAGCGAAATCTTCTAGAAATTTGCCACTCGTGCCATAGCTGAAAAAGAGTATCCAGTTGAGTACCTGGCGCGATACCAGTATACTTTGTGTGGGATAATTATTGAAATAGAGGCCTATATAGCGCGTCCCTACGCCCCAGATCATCATCGCAAGCAGGCAGATTAGCAGGATGGTCATGCGCCGTCGGAGCATCCCACGCCGCACAAGCCAGCTAAAAGCCAGAGCCAGCCAGGGTAAGAGCAGATAGAATTGCCACTCGACCGCCAATGTCCAGAATGGTCCATTGATGTGCTGATAGGTTGCGGGCGTCGAGTCCATGAACAAGGTGAGAAATAGAAGAAGCTGTTTGAAATGATCGGGCTGTAGATATTCCGGTTGAAAGAGCAGAATGAGTGTGAGCAGTGCGACATAATAGCCAGGCAGGATACGCAAGGCACGTCGCAGATAAAACTGGCGCATAGAGGGCCACTCTTTATGAAAGAGTAGCGATTTTGCGTAAGGCATGAAGAGTAAAAAGCCTGATAGCACAAAGAAGAGTGTCACTCCTGCCCCCCCACCCAGCATCAGTGCGCTGGTGAGTGGGCCGACAGCAAAGGTCCAGAGGTGCAAGTCTAAGTGGGCAATCAGATTGATATGAAACGCCACAACTGCTAGACAGGCGATAGCGCGTACTCCGTCCAATACCGCTATTGAGTTCTTTTGCGTGCTTTCCTTAAATGCCGAAAACAAAATCGTGTTGTCCCTACACATGATACCCACAAGGGGTATCACTACATGTCGTCTTTAAGCTGCTTTTCCCTGTTTGTGGGCGGGAGGTGATGTGTACTTATTACGAATGATACAGATAAAATGGTACAGAAAGGAACAAGGTCCTGTGTGTTGCTGGCCTATATTACCAAAGGGGCTGTTTTGAGATTGGCGATCTCGCGGGTATCGGTGGGTTGTAGTGGCAATGTAAAGGTGAAGCGTGCCCCCGCTCCGGGCACGTTCTCAGCCCAGATTTTGCCGCCATGCGCTTCTATGATGGCGCGCACGATTGCCAGGCCCAGACCGCTGCCGCCTGTCGAAGATTGACGCGCGTTATCGGCTCGAAAGAAGCGTTCGAAGACGCGCTCAAGAGCATCAGAGGGAATGCCTTCGCCCGTGTCAGTGACTGAAACAAGCAGTTCGGAACCATGCTGCATCGCGGCAATCGTAACTATGCCACCTGTAGGCGTGTGGCGTCGTGCATTAGCACACAGGTTCGAGAATACACGGGTCAGCATATCCTGATCAACCCAGACAGGAGGGAGATTGAAAGGGATGCTATTATTTGGCTCAACCTGGGCACGCTCAAATTCGGGAGCCAGGACAGCCAGCACTTCATCAACCAGAGCTGCCAGTCGAATCGGCTTGCGCATTGGATGTAATGCTCCCGCCTCCATTTTCGCCATGACGTGCAAGTCTTTGACCAGACGACGTAAACGCAATGTCTCGCGCACAATCACCTCGCCTGTTGCCACATAGTCCTCACGACTCTGATTGACGCCATCGACTAAGGACTCGCCCAGGCCCGTAATTGCAGTCAGCGGCGTTGCCAAATCGTGTGTGATACTCATAATCAGTTCCCGTCGCCATTCTTCCTGTTTGCGCAGCTCTTGTACATCGCGTCCAAGTTGGGCCGCCATCTCGTTAAACGTATGTGTTAACTCGCTAATCTCTCCGGGCGCATCAACATTGATCTGTATGGTATAGTCGCCGGATGCGACGATACGTGCCGCTTGCGTTAGCTCAGAGAGTGGGCGCGTGATGGTGCGTGAGAAGAGAATAGCCGCAAGGGCAGCAATAATGGCGACGATCAGGGAAGCAATGAGTACAGTCTGTCCGACAGCAGCAATAAAAGGTGGGACAGTGTTGTTGGCAGCGGTGCGCGGAATCATCACCAGTACGCCAATTGCGGGACCACTTGACTGCCCGTTCTGAATGGGAATCGTGATGAAAGGACGCGAGAGAAATGCGTGTGCTAGTGGTCCGCCTGCGCCAATTTCGCCAGAAGTTGTGCTATTGGCCTGTGCCAGTAGGATTGCATGGCGCAAATTGTTCACCTGGCTGTTTTGGTAATTGGGATGTTGTAGGGAATAGTCTAGGAGACGAACCAGATCATTATATTGTGTGTTAGCCGTTAAAGAAGCCTGCGAGGGATAGATAAGCTGATTAGACTCGTTAAACACGAGTAGCAGGTATTCGCTCAATTGCTGGTTTTGGAGACGCCCACTCAAAACCAGGGCGCGGTGCAGGTTGCCATTGCCAAGTTGAGCATAGGTATTGCCAATGCTTTGTGCCTCTGTCTGCGCGGCTTCGCTCAGACGATTTTGCTGGTCGACACCGTAGTATGTTGCAATAGCAATGAGAGCGGCCAGCGCGAGCAAGCCAGTTGCTAGCAAGGCCACAAGCGTTGAGCCGAGGGCTAATCGCCATCGAATACTCTGCCACCAGTGTGTACGCATCGCCCTCTCCTCTTTATACTATGAGGCTGTTGAGCGCGTTTTGACCTCAAAACGATAGCCGACGCGCCACACAGTCTTAATGTAGCGCAAGTCCGAATCGCCCTCAATTTTCTTGCGCAGTGCACTCATATGTACATCAATTGTATGACCATCGCCCAGATAATCATAGCCCCAAACTTTGTTCATTAACACTTCGCGTGTAAAGACGCGCTCTGGCGATTGGGCTAACAAAGCCAGCAGATCGAACTCGGTTGGTGTCAATGCGACCTCTCTGCCGTTCACCTCAACGCGGCGCGCTGGTAGATCAATTGCGAGGCCAGGGAAGCGCAACTGTGATGTGTTTTTTATTTCGGCCTGCGTCGGTAGATGGCCTGAGGCTGTTCTCTGTGCTGCCTCTACAACCTGATTGTTCGTGCGCCGTAGGATTGCGCGCACGCGACTGACCATCTCTCGCGGATTAAATGGCTTGCTTAGATAATCATCCGCTCCAATATCTAGTCCAGTAATGCGATCATCCTCGGCAATACGCGCTGTCAACATCAGAATGGGTGTTTTTGACCAGGCACGAATGCGCCGACAGACCTCAAAGCCATCGATTGCAGGCAGCATCACATCGAGAATAACCAGATCAGGATGCTCACGAGCGTGCATCGCCAGACCATCTGCGCCATCTTTCGCGATAACAACGGTATAGCCAGCATCTTTTAGATACAGGTTGATTAGATGAATAATCCCATCTTCATCTTCTATCACAAGGATTTTCTGCGCCATTGAAACATCTCCTGCAAGAGACACATCTCATACGGAATATCTTGCTGAAACTATACCGCATAATACTACAACATACTAGATGCCAGGCCTATCTTGACGAAATCTTGAGTAGAGCGTGAGCAATATTTTACGCTTATCTTCTATGCTATAGATGTCACCGCAAAAGATGACATGGTACGCGATGATGCGCTTTGCAAATCCGTCTGAAAATACATGTGAGAATAATAAAAGGAGTATATGCGAAATGAATAAAAAGAAGTTCTTTATGATCTTTGGTGGCAGTGCATTACTGCTTGTGGCGATCCTCTTTGGGGCATTCTACGCTGGCCCATTGATGGCCTCGGCAAATAGCAAACAAAACGCGAATAGCGCAACAGCCAGTGCGACCAGCACAACGAATCCTTATTGCACGCAATATCAGCAAGACCTAGCGCAACGTCTCGGCGTCTCGGTCAGCACACTGCAACAGGACAGCCAAGCGGCGCGCATCGATATCGTGAACCAGCGTGTCAAGGATGGTAAACTGACGCAGAGCCAGGCCAATACGCTGATTCAGCGCATCCAGGCTCATCAGCCTTGCACAGGTCGTGCTCATTCTGGCAAGGGGCATTTCGTGCGCAACCAGTTCTTACAGCAATATCGTGCTGATATCCTTTCACAGATCGCACAGGGTCTCAACCTGAGCAGCAGCCAGCTTACTACTGATTTGCAGCAGGGCCAGAGCTTGAGCCAGATTGCGAGTGCGCAGCATGTCTCGGCCAGCCAGTTGACGACCATCGTCACAAACGCTATCACCAATGACCTGAATAAAGCGGTTAGCGCGGGTAACCTGACGCAGAGCCAGGCCACTGCCGCCCAGACGTTCCTACAGAAGCATCCACACTTTGTGACGCGCCTGATTAACCGCCATTTGAAACAGAAATAGGCAATGCATTAGGAAAAGGGTTGGGTGCGATGTACCGTGCCCAACCCTTTTCCTTCCTTAAAATGTCCACACCCGCGCATTCTGATAAACGACCGTCGTAGCATTACTGTTAGTGGAGGCGATCAGACCAATAGTTCCCTGCGTATAATCGCTATCACTTGCAGTATCGATCTGTTGCCGATTAACATACAAGGTAAAATTGCCACCATTCGCAACAATTGCGATCGTATTTGCTTGCCCCATCCCGGTAGTGATCGATTGCGATGAACCACTCGCAAGAGATGTCGAGTTACTATTACTCGTATACTTATAAAGCGCATAGGTACCACTCTGGCATATCTGGAAGAAGTACAGATTCGAGTTACTACTATTATTGCGGATATCCAATCCTCCACAGTCGCCCTGCGTAATCGTCATCTGCACCTCAAAGGTAAAATTGCTATAGGCACTCTGTTCGTCGCAAATATAATTTTTGCTTGGCGGTTCCTGACTGACCTGATACCCTCCGCTGGCAAACTGGCACTGCCCACCAAAAGATGTGTCCGTATTAGCTGACCATACGGATGTAGATGAATCACTGAGCGTATCCAGCAGTGCCAGCGTTCCTGGCGGCGAATAGGGGTCGGGGTTGGCTGCGACAACTGTGGCAGTGGCCTGCGCCTGGGCCGTCGCATCAATGGCGGCCTGCGCGTCAGCAGTCGCGGTCGCATAGCCATTATTGGTCGCGATATTGTTACTCACTACACTTGCTCCGATGATGCCACCCACAATGACAAGCAACGCAACTGCAACTAACAAGATCGTGCGCACGGACGATGGTTTGGCAAGTGGTGCCGGTGTGGCAGGTAGTGGCAAAGGGGTATACGGATCTCCAGGTGGAGGTGGAGGGATGACATCCACTTTCGGCGGTGGAGCAGCTATAGCAGGAGGCTTAACAGGCCCGGTGTCCTTTTTCGCTGGCTCTTTGTTCATCTTATCATCTAGCTGAGGAATATCTTCGGTTTGCGCGGTACTGATGGTGATGACAAGCGGACCACGTGGGCCTCCATCATAGTAGGGTATACCCAGATTGGGCAGACGCAGCACATCGCCCGCCTGCGCGTTTGGAGGAACCACGATCTTCTCTACTCGATTACTCGGGAGTTTAACGCTACGCGTTGTCCCACTAAACGCCTCGGCCCTGGTGATCGCGATAGTAGAACGCAGGTCAACATAGTTCAGAGCCTGCTGATAGGCGGCTGCGAATGCGGCAATAGAAGGGAAACGCTCTTCTGGCTTTTTCGCCAAGGCGCGCAAGATCACGGCGTCAAGCGAGGGCGAGAGCTGCTTATTGACCGTGCTGGGCGGTTGCGGAGCAATAGTCAGGTGTTGAAACATGACCTGTTCTGGGCGGCCCTGAAAGGGTAAAACGCCGGTCAGCAATTGATAGGCCATGACTGCAAGGGCATATTGATCAGTGGCGGGAACAGCAGAACCGCTCCATTGCTCAGGGGCCATATAGGTATGCGTGCCGCGCACACTATTGCTGGCGGTTGCAGTGCCAGATAAGATTTTGGCAACGCCAAAATCGACCAGAAAAAGATCGGGTGCTGTCGGTCGCTCTGCACGCTCACGCACGAGAAAATTTGAAGGCTTGACATCCTGGTGAACGATGCCGTGTTCATGCGCATGCTGCAAGGCAGAGGCGGCCTGGCTCAGCAAATGTCCGACCTTTTGTGGTGAGAGCAAGGCCGTCGTATTACGTCGCGCCATCCAATCAGTCAGCGATCCCTCTGGTCGGTACGGCATGACCATATAGGTGATCTTACCTTGCGAGAGCGATTGCTCGCCGAAGTCATAAAAGCTGAGAATATGGGAATGATCGAGTTGTGAAACGGCCTTCATCTCGCGCTGAAAGAGGCGTTCGGCTTCCTGGATGGCCTTTTCATCGGGGTATGGCGTTGGTTCGCTACGCACAACTTTGATAGCGACCTGCCGTGCGATGCGCGTATCTTCTGCCAGATAAACCTCGCCCATACCCCCCTGCCCTATCGCGCGAAGAATACGATAATGACCTAATTGCTGCCCTGCTAGTGTCATATATTTCTGCCTTACTATAAAATGACAGCGTGGATGGTGATAACTCTGTAACCTAGGGCAAGTATAACACAATCGTTCAGTAGTGGAAAGGTTTGTGCAATCTCTTTGGGCACGCATCGTTTTTAGGTAGATAATGTATGGAAGCCACTTCAATCTGTCTAAGACGCATCAATTGTGGCGATGAATGCTATACATGGTATAAATGAAACAGTCAGGCATGGCTTGGCGCAAAAAGTGACGTTCATTTGCCATCTGACCATTTCTTGTATTTTATGAGCAACTATGCTACACTTATATACGGACCATTGTAGCTTATTATTTTGGCTTTTACTCCTGTCGGTGGGGATAGGAGTGGAGATAGATATACAACTGAGTGATTTATAACTATGCTACACCTTCTGGTGTAGTTAGGAGGTCCTTTTTACCTTGACAACAGAAAAAATTCGACTTGTCCCTCTAGGTGGTCTGGGAGAGGTCGGAAAGAATATGATGGTCGTCGAGTACGGCGATGATATCATCATTATTGACGTGGGCGTGATGTTCCCTGACGAAGAGATGTTTGGTGTCGATCTGGTGATCCCCGATACTAGCTATCTGGCCGATAAAAAACACCGTATACGCGGTATCCTCATCACGCACGGACACGAAGACCATGTAGGCGGCCTTCCATACATTTTGCCAATGCTTGATTTCCCCCCCATTTATGCGACGCGCCTGACACAAGGTTTGATCAATGTCAAATTGAAAGAGCATCATATGCTCGATAAAGTGACAGTGAATGTAGTTGCGCCTGGCGATCAGGTGACGTTGGGGGCGTGTATGAGCGAGTTTTTCCGCGTCAACCACAGTATTCCCGACGCGGTAGGCATTGTGCTACACACGCCAATTGGTACGGTTGTACATACAGGCGACTACAAGTTCGATTACACGCCTGTCGATGGCAAACCCGCCGACTTTGGTGCATTGGCCCGCATCGGCAACGATGGCGTGCTGGTTATGATGGGTGATAGTACACGCATCGAATCGGCTGGTTACACCCCATCGGAGCGTGTGATTAATGACTCGTTCGACAAGATTTTTGCGAATGCGCCTGGACGCATTATGATTGCAACCTTTGCATCGCTGATCTCACGTGTGCAGCAAGTTATCGATGCAGCCGTGCGCTACGAACGCTTTGTGGCCTTGGTTGGGCGCAGCATGGTGAACAACGTGCAGATGGCAATTGAGCTGGGCTACCTGAACGTGCCGAAAGGAACGCTCATTCGCGCAGAGGACATTAACAAATTTAACCCTGAACAGATTGTAATTGTCTGTACAGGCAGTCAAGGCGAACCAACCTCGGCCTTGACCCGTATTGCCAATCAGGACCATCGCCAGATTCGCATTCAGGCTGGTGATACTGTCATTCTCTCGGCAACACCTGTGCCAGGCAATGAGAAAATGGTCAATCGCACCATCAACAACCTGTTCCGCCAGGGCGCGGAGGTGTATTATCAAGCCATTTCAAACGTGCATGTCTCCGGCCATGGTGCGCAAGAAGAGCTAAAGCTCATGTTGAGCCTGCTGCGTCCGCGTTTCCTTGTCCCAGTACATGGCGAGTATCGCCAGCTTGTCTTACATGCCAAACTGGCTTATTCACTGGGTATTCCCGAAGATCATATCACTGTCGTTGAGGATGGCGATATCGTTGAAGTGAGCGCAGAAAGTATCAAGGTGGTCGATCATGCCCGTAGTGGCAACGTGTTTGTTGACGGTTTAGGTGTTGGGGACGTGGGACAAATTGTGCTACGTGATCGCAAAGTTCTCTCACAAGATGGTATTCTGATGGCAGTTATCACTGTTGACAAGGAGACGGGCATGCCTATCGCTGGCCCTGATATCGTGTCACGCGGTTTCATCTATATGCGCGATGCTGACGAACTGCTTGCCAGTGCGCGTGATCGCATCTTGGAGTCACTTACGAGCCTCAATGGGCATTCTTCCGACTGGTCCTTCGTCAAGGATAAGATCAAAAATACGCTGAGCGAATTTCTCTATGAGAAAACGCGCCGTCGTCCAATGATTCTTCCTATTGTGATGGAGGTGTAGTCCAACCATTTTCGGTAGGGTCAATAAGGCTTTGAAACGCAGATAGCGCGGCTATGCAATAGTCGCGCTATCTGCGTTTCATGCTATCTCCGAATAAAGTAGGACAAAAAAGATATTGCAAAATCACCTGGTATGGTATACTTTACTCATAATGAACGAAGGAGGTTGCCCATGAGTACTTATCCACGACTGGAGGCACGCGTAAGTGCGCAAGAACGCCAACAAAACATTCTGAATGCACGCATCGAAGAATTATCTGAGGATATGACCACTAACATCAAACGGCTGTCCGATGACATGAACGCTAGTTTCAAACAGTTAGCCGAGTATCAAATCAAGATGGAACACCAAATAGATGCCAGATTTGAGGAACACACAGGCATTCTGACGGAACACACAGGCATTCTGACGGAACACACAGCACTAATCACTCAAATCCTGACGCGTATGGATGAACAAACGGCACTAATTACTCAAATCCTGACACACTTACTCAAAAAGCCCTAGTCAAAAGCACCTGCTACGATGTTTCCAACATAATGTAGCACTTTTTAGCTAGCCACTGGTCACACGCATATAGAAGGATGAAACCTGACACAGGATGTCAGGTTTCATGTGGTATACTGTCTGCACGATGTCACTCCGCCGGTAGGCCATCTGTATTCATCCAGTAGATCTTCTCTGACGACTCTCGCTGTCTTTCTCAAGGAGGTTCCCTTGCTCAAGCGCGAATTCACTGTGACTGACGAGTACCAGTATAACCACTCCAGCCCTACGCGCTGGGTCATCTCGCACCTAGCCCGCTATAAATATCTGATTTTGCTCTATCTACTAGGAGCTATTGCCGCGAACGTTCTTAACGCTTCGCTCCAGCTTTTTATTGGCAATGCCTTTAATGTTGTGCTGGGCGGTTCGCATGCCGCTGCACAATTGCTCCGCATTGCCCTGAGCATGCTGCTTATCCTGGGTTTGACGGGCGTGATGGACCTTGGTGCGCGTCTGCTTGCCGAGATTGTTGGCAAACGTTTTGCCCGTGACGCCCGCGACGAACTCTATCTCAGTCTGCTCGGTAAGAGCCAGACTTTCCATAATCGCCAGCGCGTGGGCGATATCATGGCCCGTGCCTCTAATGATATGGACCAGTTGAGCAATATGGTTGTTCCAGGCCTGGATACCGTCTGCGACTCTTTTTCCGCACTGGCAGTCCCGATGATCTTCATCGCCTTTCTCAACCTACAATTGCTCGCTGCTCCTGTACTCTTTACTCTTCTTTTTTACTTTGCCCTGCGTAGCTATTCGCGCCAGTTGAACCCGGTCTCCGACGCCATGCGCGAGGAGTTTGGCACGATGAATGCGGTCCTGAACGAGGCCATTTCAGGCGTTGAAGTGGTCAAAGCGACGGGGCAAGAGGCGCAGGAGATGCACAAGTTCAATGAGAAGGCGACACGCTACCGCGATCTCTTCGTCCAGAATGGCCTGATTCAGGGGCGTTATCTACCAATCCTGATTCTGGCAATCATCTTGGCTCTGGCTTTCTTGCACGCGCTGGTTCTCGTGCTGCTGCACCAGTTCACCATTGGCGGCCTTGTTGCCTACATGGGCCTGATGGCGGTCCTGCGCTTCCCCGCCTCGATCTCCATCTGGAGCTTTAGTCTGATCCAGCTTGGCATCGCCGGAGCGGAGCGCATTCTCTCATTACTCAAAGAGGAGACCGAACTGGATGAGAACGAGCAGGGTCAACGTATCGAGATGCATGGCGAGATCGTCTTTGAGCATGTCACCTTTAGCTATGGCACAACGCCTATCCTTAAAGATGTCTCGTTCCGCGCTGAACCCGGACAGACTGTTGCGATTGTCGGACAGACTGGAGCGGGCAAAAGCACGCTGACCAAACTGGTCAATCGCATCTACGATGTCGAGAGCGGGCGCGTGCTGGTTGATGGCGTTGACGTGCGTGACTGGAATATGGACGCGCTACGTTCGCAGGTCTCCACGATTGAGCAGGATATCTTCCTCTTCTCACGCACGATTGCTGAGAACATTGCCTATGGTCTGGGTCAGAAAACCGACCGTGCCGCGATTGAAGCGGCGGCGCACGATGCTCAGGCCCACAACTTTATCATGACCTTTAAGGATGGTTATGAGACATTGATTGGCGAGCGCGGCGTCACACTCTCCGGTGGTCAACGCCAGCGTATCGCCATTGCACGTGCTTTGCTCACGGATCCACGTATTCTCATTCTCGATGACTCAACGAGTGCGGTGGATAGCGCGACCGAGGACGAGATTCAGAAGGCTATTCGTCGCCTCTTGCAGGGCCGCACCACACTGCTGATTACTCACCGTCTCTCGCAGATTCGTTGGGCTGACAAGATTCTCGTTCTCAAGGACGGTGAACTCATCGATCAGGGCACGCATGAGGAGCTGTTAGCGCGCTGTGAAACCTATCGTCGCATCTTTGCTTTGCACAAGAAAACGACCACCGTCCCCTTGTCCAATGTAGACGACGAAGCGATGAGCGCGCTCAGCGTGGAATAAAAGGAGGAGATACGCTATGGGGTTCATTATGGATGGTCTGGATGCTGAGGCCTATGATCGTACATATAAGGATAGCTTGCTGGTCTCGCGTATCGCACGCTACTTCCGTCCGCACCTGCGCCTGATTCTCTTTTTGACCGCGCTGGTCGTGTTCAGTTCGCTGCTCGATACCGCTTTTCCGTTGTTGATTGCCAGCAGTATTAACAATCTTCTGACTGCACACGCCCTGCAAACTGCCTTGTTGCTGGTCACGTTTATTCTGATTTCAGGTGTTCTCTCATGGGTCTGCAACCTGTTTCGCCAGTGGTACACAGCACGGGCGGTTGGCGATGTGGTTCTCACGTTGCGTCAGGATGCCTTTCGCGCCGTGATGACCCGCGATATGTCATTCTTCGACGAGTTTCCATCGGGCAAGATCGTCAGTCGCGTCACCTCGGATACCGAGAACTTTGCAACTGTTGTGACCTTGACACTTAGCCTGCTCAGTCAATTACTGCTCTTTGGTCTGATTGTGGGCATCCTCTTCTTTAGAAACGTGCAACTCGCTCTGTTGACGCTAATCATTGTGCCGCTCATTGTGGGCGTCGCCCTGGCCTTTCGGCGCATTGCTCGTGTTTCGACACAGCGTTCGCAGCGTTCGGGGGCGCGTGTCAACGCCAATGTACAGGAGGTTATCAGTGGTATTACCGTTGCTAAAAACTTCCGCCAAGAGCAAAATATGTATGACGAGTTCAAGAAGGTCAACGCACAGTCGTATCAGGTTACTCTGCGCGCGGGCTTTATCTATAACGGTATCTTCCCCGTGCTGCTGGTGATTGCTAATATTGGTGCGACTATTGTGATCTACTTTGGTGGCCTCAAGGTCGTGAGCCACAGCATCTCGGCGGGTGACTGGTTTCTCTTCTTGCAGAGTATCGGCCTGTTATGGTTCCCGCTAACCAGCATCGCTTCGTTCTGGAGCCAGTTTCAGCTTGGCTTGGCGGCAAGCGAGCGTATCTTTGCCTTGCTCGATGCGGAGCCACGTGTGGTGCAGAGTGAGCAGCGACCAGTACCACGCCTGCACGGGAAGATCGAGTTTCGCAATCTGCTGTTCAGCTACGATGACCGCCAGACCGTGCTGAGAAACTTCAACTTGACAATTCGCGCTGGTGAGACAATCGCGCTGGTCGGACACACTGGTGCGGGCAAGTCGAGTCTGGGCCGTCTGGTTGCGCGCTTCTACGAGTTTCAGTGCGGGCAATTGCTGATTGACGGGCAGGATATTCGCACTTTTGACCTGCACAGCTATCATCAGCAACTCGGCGTTGTGCCACAGGTTCCCTTCCTCTTCTCTGGCACGATTGCCGACAATATTCGCTATGCGCGTCCAGAGGCTAGCGATGCGGAGGTTGCCGAGATTGCGCGTCAGATTGGCGGCGGCGATTGGCTTGATGCCTTGCCGGAGGGCTTAGAGACGCTAGTTGGCGAGGCTGGTCGCGCGCTTTCGATGGGTCAGAGGCAACTGGTGGCCTTAGCCCGTGTGCTGCTGCAAGACCCATCGATCATCATCCTCGATGAGGCGACCGCCAGCATTGACCCGCTGACTGAGGCACAGATACAGGAGGGCCTGGATATCGTGTTGCAGAACCGCACCGCCATTGTGATCGCGCACCGTCTCTCGACCATTCGCTATGCTGACCGCATTATCGTGCTGGACAACGGGAGCATCGTCGAAGAAGGCAACCATGACGCGCTGATGCTGCGTGGCGGGCATTACGCGCAACTCTACAACACTTACTTCCGTCATCAATCGCCCGACTACCAACCCGGACAGGGCTTTGTTCCCGTCGCGCAACCATTGGCGTGATAAACCGTTTTGTTAAAATAACGCAGTGGCCGCTTCATAGTATGTAACAAATAGAGTGGGAATCCGTCTAGGGTGCAGAGACAGTCACGCCAAGCCCGAAATATCGCAAAGGAACGTAGGGACCGATTCATCGCGTCCGTCTTGCCCAGCAC
>VFSW01006630.1_pt1 | contig 16987 bp, 17 predicted proteins | sample 5358111 | NCBI WGS metagenome assembly VFSW01 (sample SAMN11554181, study PRJNA540505) | mine drainage metagenome | isolation source: sediment from site ElyBrook_90M | place: USA: Ely Copper Mine, Vershire, VT | collected 2017
CCGGAGCGCCCGCAGGATCCTGAGCGGGTCTTCGCTGAAAGTTTCGGCTGGGTCCAGCGGCGTATCGATAACCGCCTTCTGAAGAGCTCGCCTTCCACCATAAGGATCAACGAGCTCGCCTAAACCACCATTCCAATGGGCCGTTCTATTTAGCCCGATCGCCATCGCGTTGATCGTGAAGTCTCGACGGGACAGATCTTCCTCAAGTGTCGCTTCCTGGACGTGCGGCTTTCTCGAATCCGGATCGTAGCTTTCTTTGCGGGCGCCGACAATTTCCACCTTCATTTCACCGAGGGTCAATTGGGCCGTCCGGAATTTCTCGAAGAGTACGAAACCGGTGGCATTCAGTCTCTGCGCGGCCTGTCGCGAAAACGTTATCGGGTCGCCTAAGACCACCACATCTATGTCTTTGCTTTCCCTTTCCAGAATTCGGTCCCTGACGTACCCACCGACTACGTAAGCCGCGACGCCTAGCCCGTCGGCAAGGGCACCGAGCTCAAGCAATACAGGATCATCTATTTCAAAGATCTTTTTGCTTGTCATTTCAAAGACTTAACCTGCGCTTCGATTCTTCAATCTGCTTTACGATCGAGTCGGCGACCACCATCACCTTCAACGCTTACTGCGGGCTCACGGCTGTGGGGGTATTCTCGAGCACACTCTGCAGGAAGAGCTCGAGTTCCATTTTCAGGGAGTTGACCTGAGGAGCTTCAGGCTGTTCATACGTGACGACTCGCGCCGCATCTCCAATCCCTATGGTGCCGAGATTCAATCCGGCGGGGAGCCCGAGCTCTGGTTTAGTCGCCCTGTACACTTCGGCGACGCCTTCGGCAAAATCTATCGATATGTAGCCATCCCGTTGGAACATCCTCATTTTTCTCATCGGATGCTGAGAAATTCTGCTGCATGTCAGGTTGGCGACCGCACCGTTGGCAAACTTTATGCGCGCGTTCGCGATGTCGACAGTATCCGAAATAACGCCTACTCCGCTTGCGTCTATGCTTGACACCGGGCTCTTAACGAAGCTTAGTATAAGGTCTATATCGTGGACCATCAGGTCGAGCACGACAGCGACGTCAATGCCGCGCGGCTTAAACTGCGCAAGGCGATGAGACTCGACAAACATGGGCTCAATCTTCATGTGCGACAATGCCAGCACGGCGGGGTTGAACCTCTCTATATGGCCCACCTGCACCTTGACATTCCTGCTGTCTGCGAGAGCGCATATTTTCTCCGCTTCCTCCACGGTAGTCGTGACCGGTTTTTCTATGAAGCAGTGCTTCCCCTCATTCATGAGACGGACCGCCAATTCATAGTGATAGCTCGTCGGCGCAACTATGCACGCCGCCTCCGACGACTTCATCAATTCTTCCGTGGAGCTGAAAGATTTGACTCCGAGCTCTCCCGCGATAGCATCGGACTTTGCTCTGTCGATATCGAACACGCCGACGAGATCTGCCGTCTTCACCTGCTTCAGCAATCGCGCATGAGTCTGGCCAAGATGGCCGACTCCGATGACTCCGATCTTCACTTTATCATTCATTTGTTTCCCCGCATTCTGCAACCTGAACGAAATATGTTCTCCCACTTTCATAGAACGAGGTGCTAAGCAACATCCTGCACCCTGCTGTTATAGTGTCCACTTTCGATTCACGTCTCGCAACGTAAATCGTGGATGATGCTGTACTTTCAAGACTGGCGACCGGGAGCATGTCCTCGCCGGCTTCGTATACCTGCCTCCCAAGTTTCACCGACAGTTCGGCTGGGACGAAGTTGCTCACAAGCCTCGCATTGTTCCCGGAGCCTGCAACAGCTTCCAGGACATCGCCGACAGCTTCCCTCTTCTGATAGCTATCTTCGAGGACCTCGTCTTTCAAGAACCTGCTATTCGCATACAGATCGCCGAAAAGAAACAGGACTATGAACAAGAAAACGAGAGTGTCGGCGGGAATCATTCCGGATTTCCACAGTGCGCTGAATCCCTGCAGAAAGAAGACAGAAAGAACGATGGAAACCACGAGAGCGACCAGCAGGTTGAGCGTGGATGGCTGGGCAATGCACAGCGCGCCCGTGGTTATCCAGAGCATTATAGTGTGAAAGTGCGTCCGGTAGACATCATACCGCCGCTTCATAATCAGATAGATAATCCCCGCGAGATTTATGGCGTTGGCCACGAAGAGGGGAATTACACCCGTGAAACTCCAAACGGGTTCCTGCCCACCAATTGGTATCGAAAAGGGCATCGCGCTCCCTGAATACAGGGAATACGAATACACCAGCAGTAGGACGCCGAAGAAACTCGCCGCCGTAGTGAGCAGCCTCGTCACCATCTTCTTCCTGTCCTGGAAATTTTGAAGCAAGTCCAGGAGCGCGATCAAAAACATTATTAGGCCGGGCAGGTTCGCGGCAAAACAGATGCCCGCCAACAAACCCGCATAAACATATTGGTTCCTGTACAGTGCCATCAGGAACAGCAAAGTAAGTGTGACCGCCACCGCTTCGGGCCCGCCTGATACTGCGGCCGAGACGGCAAAAGGCGAGAGCGCAACAAGGAACACTGCCAGGAAACCCCAGAATTTCTGACCAAGTATGTAATCCACAAACCTCAAGAGTATATAAAGATCGAGGACCATCAGGACAAGCCCGACCACACGAAGAAAGTTCACTGAATGCGGAGTCACAAGCCTGTCGACCAATCCGAAGAAATCCCACACTATCGAACGAGTCGGCAGCACATTGCGGAAAAGGATTGAGCGGATGACGTCCCCCTGTGCCACATAGGCGTACGCCACAGAAAGGTCCAGCGCGCGAAACCTCCAATACGTGAGGAGTGCGATGAGCAGCGCAGCGCCAGTGAGATATCGAGCGTATCTGTCAAACTGAGAGAAGTTCATCCCCGCTCCAGATCACTCCCGCCGCCCAGCAGGAACGCGGACAACTCAGCCACAGACCATGCCTTTTTGCAGACCACATCCCCGAACCGGTTTTTCGAAATGTTGTCGTACATAACGGCGATGAAATCCGTTCCGGCAGACGTCGCTGCCTTGTAATCCGAAGGAGAGTCCCCGACGACCAGCGTCTTCCCCGGCGGGAGATTCAACCGACCGAGGGCCAGATTGATGCCTTCGGGATCTGGCTTGTGATTCTTTACCAGCGATCCGGTCACGATAATATCGAACAGGGTTTTCAGTCCATGATATTCCAAGGTAATTTCCGTGGTCATCCTCCCTTTGGCTGTGAACACCCCGACGAGTTTACCCGAAGCTTTAAGACCATGAAGCAGCTCTCTGAGGCCCTCGAATACGATGCTTTCATGAATGTGGGACCTGTAATAGTCGATGAAGTCCGGCCAGGCCCGGTCGAAATATTCCTCGCCCAGCATATTTTTCAGGCAGACTTCTTCGGGCGGACCGAAATACGCGATTATCTCCTTCGGCGTCAACTCGACCGACTTGTATTTTCGCAAGACAAAATTGAAGCTGTCGAAAATCAGCTGATGGGTATCGGTCAACGTGCCGTCAAGATCGAAGAGTATCAGCGAATATTTATCCGAGAAAGACAATTTGTCAACCCGCTTTTTCGGAAGGATGTTTTTCCAGGTACTCCTCGAAGATCTTCACGATTCTTCCCGATGCTTTGCCGTCTCCGTATGGATTATGCGCCCGGCTCATAGCAGCATATTCTTTTTCGTCGGTCAAAAGCACCGCGACGCCATCAATAATTTTCCGTTTGTCGGTGCCGACGAGCTTCACCGTCCCTGCGGTGACTGCTTCCGGCCGCTCCGTGGTGTCGCGCATAACGAGGACCGGTTTCCCGAGCGAGGGCGCCTCTTCCTGGACTCCTCCCGAATCCGTCAGGATGATGTATGACCTGTCCATCGCATATACGAACGGCTCATAGTCGAGAGGTTCGATGAGATGGACGTTCGTGATGCTGCTGAGTATCCTGTTCACCGGCTCCCGAACATTCGGATTGAAATGTACCGGGTAAACAAACTCAACGTCGGGGAATCTCCCGGCCAATTCGCTTATCGATTCGCAGATATTCTTGAACCCTTCTCCAAAATTCTCGCGCCTGTGACCGGTGATCAGCACGACACGTTTGTTGAGATCTATACCCTTGAAGAGTGATCCGAAATCGGGTTTGGACTTACGAAGAAGATCGACGACATGCAGCAACGCATCGATCACCGTATTGCCCGTGACATAAATGTCTTTCGGGTCGACATTTTCCCTGATCAGATTCTCGCGTGCCCATTCCGTCGGAGGGAGGTGAATATCGGCGATGACACTCGTGATTCTCCTGTTAATTTCTTCCGGAAACGGCGCGAATTTATTCTGGGTCCGCAAGCCGGCTTCAATGTGGGCCACTCTGGCACGTGTATAATACGAAGCGAGAGCCCCGGCAAATGTGGTCGTAGTGTCTCCCTGCACGACAACCAAGTCCGGTTTCTCCTTGGCCAACACATCCTGCAGCTTTTCAATGATCCTTGCCGTGATTCCGAACAGGGTTTGGTTGCTCGTCATGATATTCAAATCATAGTCCGGGACGATCCCAAAAATTCTCAGCACCTGGTCAAGCATTTGACGATGCTGTGCCGTGACGCAGATCCTGGCCTCCAGCTTGGGTGATTTCTGCACCTCCTTGATCAGAGGAGCCATCTTTATCGCTTCTGGCCTTGTACCGAATATGAAAAGGACCCTATATGCCACTATATCTCCAGGTGAATTTCAGTTTGCACTCCAATTTAGCCCTTTTGGCGGATAGTTCCGTCATTCCGCGGATGAATTCCAAACAAGTGGTTTGATTTAGCCCCGATGCCGGGTATCGTCTTGCTGAGGAAAGTATGACAGGCTACAACTTCATCGAGCCTAACGCGGCGGCAAGTTTCTTATAGGTTTGCTCCAGGCCTTCTGAGATTACCTTCGAGTCCGCCAGTACCGGCATGAAGTTGACGTCGCCGCTCCATCTTGGAACAACGTGAAAATGTACATGCTCGGCAATCCCCGCACCGCTGACCCTTCCGAGATTCGCCCCAAAATTAAAACCGTCCGGATGAGATGCAAGCCTCAGTAGCCTGATGGCCAATCGAGTCTCACTCATCACATCCGAATTTTCTTCATCTGTGAGATCCTCGAACGTACTCTTGTGGGTGAACGGGACGATCATGAGGTGACCGCTGTTGTAGGGATAGATATTCATTACTATCGCGCACAACTTGCTCCGGTGGACAATCAGGTTCTTTTCGTCGTCTTTCTCTGCCAGCTTGTCACAGAAAACGCATCCGTTCTTTTTTCCGCTCTTCTGTTCCGAAAAGGACTCTATGTACTTCGATCTCCACGGCGACCACAATCTTTCCATAATTTTAAGTAATCAGTCCTGGCTTGTGGATTATTGGGGAGTTCCTATTCCTGCTCGACTTTTTCCTTCTGTGCCTCGGCTACGATCTTGTCGGCGACCTCTTTTGGAACCTCCTCATAGTGGGAGAACTTCTGCACAAACACTCCGCGGCCCTGAGTCATGCTTCGCAGTACATTTGCGTACTTGTAGAGTTCTTTGAGGGGCACTTGCGCCTTGATCTTCTGGTTAGCTCCCTCTGCCTCCATGCCGAGAATCTTCCCGCGGCGACCGGAAATGTCGCCCATTATGTCACCCATGTGTTCATCCGGGACCAGGACCTCGAGCTCATAAATCGGCTCGAGCAAAATGGGTTTAGCCTCCTTGAAGCCCTTCCTGAACGACATCGAGCCGGCGATCTTGAAAGATATTTCGTCTGAGTCGACAGGATGCGAAGAACCATCGAACAGTGTCACCCTCACGTCAACCACCTTGTGGCCCGAGATGACGCCGCGCTCCATCGATTCGATCACTCCCTTTTCGACGGCGGGTATGAACCTGCCCGGGACTACTCCACCCACTACTGCGTCGACGAACTCAAAACCCTTTCCCCGCGGCAACGGCTCGACTTTGAGGTGTACGTGACCGTACTGGCCTCGGCCTCCGGACTGTTTCTTGTGTTTGTATTCTGAATCGGCAGCCACACCCCGGATAGTTTCGCGGTAAGGTACATCGGGTTCCACCATCTCCACCTCAACACCATACCGTTCCTTGAGGCGCTTCACGACGACCTGCAGATGCATTTCTCCCTGGCCGCTGAGCACCGTCTGCTTCAACTCCGAGTCTACCTCGACAAGAAATGTCGGATCTTCCTCGTGGAGTGCGTGCAGTCCGGAAGCGACCTTATCCTCATCGTGTCGATTCTTTGAGAGGATTGCCACCCTCATTATGGGGGACGGAAAATCTATCTTCTTCATTACGACCGGGTTAGTCTTGCCGCTGAGAGTATTATTGGTATGCGTGTCCTTCAACTTCACCACCGCGGCGATATCACCGGCTGCGACCTTGGGCGTTTCCTTTCTGTCTTTGCCGTTCAGGATATACAACGTGCCTAACCGTTCCGACTTCCCATTTACCTGGTTGACAAGGTCCATCCCGGGCATGACGATGCCGGAATACACCCTAAACAATGAAAGCTCACCGATATTTCTCTCCGAAATCGTTTTGAAAATGAAGAGCGCGGTATCCCCTCCCGGATCGCAGGCAACCTTGACTTCCTCGTTTGCTTTGTCGGCCCTGTAGCCTGCAGCGGGCGGCATCGCATCGGGCGACGGAGCGTAATCAGCGATGAAATCGAGCAAATCCGTCACGCCGCACAGCCGCTGTCCTGCCGCCGGAAAGACAGGGAATATCTTCCTGGCGAGAATTGCCTTCCTCAGGCCGCCAGATACTTGTTCGTCGGTGAGCTTTCCATTTTCGAGAAAAAAGTTGAGCAGGTTCTCGTCAGTTTCGGAAATCTGCTCCACAAGTTCCTCGCGATACCTGTCGGCTGCACCCTTTAAGGAGGGCGGTATTTCTTCCTCGGAGTACTTCCCTTTCGTGTTGGGGTTGAACTTGAGGAGCTTCATCTTCAGGACGTCGACGACACTGTCAAAAGCAATACCTTCATTCACAGGGAACTGGATAACAACAATATCGTGGCTGAGTTTCTCCCTGATCTGCGAGACTGTCTTCTCGAAAGAGGAGTTCTCCGCGTCGGATTTATTCACGACGAAGATTGTAGGGGTCTTGTATTGTCTGGTGAAACCCCAGTCGATCTCGGTTCCCACTTCAATTCCTTCGACCGCTTTCACCAGTATAAGGGCGACGTCGGATACGCGCAAGGCCGCCTCAACCTCTCCCAGAAAATCAGGATAACCCGGAGGGTCAAGGATATTGAACTTCAGATCGCGCCATTCGGCGTGAAGCAGCGATGTGCTGACTGAAAACTTTCGCTCGATCTCGTCGTGATTGTAATCTGAAACGGTGTTTCCTTCTGCCACTGTACCCATTCGGCCTGTGATGCCGGCGGCGTAAAGGACGGCTTCGGCAAAGGTTGTCTTTCCGCAGCCGCCGTGGCCAATGAGTGCTACATTCCTCAGACTGGTTGGAAGATACTCCTTCATATCATCTCCTTTTCCGGAACTAATGGCCCGGGGAGCCGAACTCTTCAGGTCGTATTTTCAGTCCGGCTCAAGTTAGCTTTTTAAGACACGCAGGAAGGTCCTTATTCCTTTCGTGACGGCAGCGAGATAGCCCGCGGCGTCCATAATTGGATCTTCAATTCTGGATTTCACTCTTCGCTCGAGGTCGACGAGTTCTTCAACGGCGCCAACCAACGAATCAACAGCCCCTTTGACGTTCGTCACTTCCCCATCGACGCTTTCGGCGATCGTCCTGATCTTACCGGTGATGACACCGGTATTTTCAAGCAGCGGGCGGGAAGTCTCCGAAATCTCCCTCACTGAAGTCTCCATCTGGTTCAGCACCTTCTTGGCATCCCTCATGAGAATAATCGAATAGATACTCGCGGCCGCGATCGCCAGGAGAGCAACCGATGCCACTACTAAGAAAATTGTCGCCACGACATCCCCCTAACTTTTTTTCGCCCGCTCTTCTTTGAACGCGTCCGAGCCGGCTTTGACGGCAGATCTCAACTTATTCCCTTCGCCCTTCGCCTGACCTAATGCCTTCTCTGCATCGGACATCAGATTCTCGGCCTTCTGCCTTGCCTGAGTGATTATACCCTCGGACCGCTTCTTCCCTTCTTTCACAAGCTCTTCCGCCTTCGCCCGCGCCAGTTCAAGTTGAGATTGCGCCGCGTCTTTCAATTCATCCGACTTTTCTTTTATGTCCTTGCGGAGTTCCTTGCCTGACTTCGGAGCAAGGAGCAAAGCCGTCACCGCGCCGATGACGCTTCCGGCAATGAATCCTAGGAACAATCCCTTCGTCAACCCATCATCGTCGTGTGCCATGATACACCTCCTGTTGTTTTTTGCGCATTTTCAAGTTATCAACGCCTCCGGTAAAAATCAAGAAAACGAGAGCTCACGCGGACAGGAAACCGTCTTGCCCGGGATTAAATCCTGCAAAGAAAGACCGACTCTTATCTATTTCTAGAAAGGCTGATGCCGCAACTGGTTCAGGTATTTTTGAAGGTCTTCCTCGTCAATTGTGCTGTCGGCAAGCTGACCCTGCAGATAGTCATCGTACGCGCTCATATCGAAATAACCGTGGCCGGACAAATTGAACACTATCACTTCCTTCTTGCCTTCCGACTTGGCGCGAAGTGCTTCGTCGATCGCGGCACGTATGGCATGCGACGATTCGGGAGCCGGGACTATCCCCTCGCTTCTGGCAAACTTCAGGGCGGCATCAAAAACTTCGTTCTGGGTGTATGCCACCGCCTGGATGATCCCGGCGTTGACAAGCGATGAAATTAACGGTGCCACACCATGGTATCTCAGTCCACCGGCGTGGATTGAGGGAGGAACGAAATCATGACCGAGAGAATGCATCGGCAGGAGAGGCGTCAGACCGGCAGAGTCCCCGTAGTCATATGTGAAGACTCCACGGGTAAGGGTCGGGCAGGCGGAAGGCTCAACCGCGATTACGCGCAGTTTCTTCGCGTGGGGCTTTTCTTCGAGCTTCTCGCGCACGAACGGAAAAGCAAAACCGCCGAAATTCGACCCGCCACCGACGCACCCGATTATCGTGTCGGGATATTCTTCCACCTTGTCCATCTGTTTCAGTGTTTCCTCACCTATGATGGTCTGGTGCAGGAGCACGTGGTTCAAGACACTTCCCAGCGAGTACTTGGTCTCGCCGTCGCTGGCTGCGACCTCGACCGCCTCGCTTATCGCCATTCCCAGGCTGCCGGGAGAATCGGGGTTCTTGTCAAGCATTTCCTTCCCGGCCTTCGTCTCTTCGCTCGGGCTGGCCGAAACTTCTGCGCCCCATATGTGCATCATGGCCCGTCTGTATGGTTTCTGGTTGTACGAAGACTTGACCATGAAGACCTTGCAACCGAGCTCGAAATGGTTGCATGCCATAGCGAGAGCGCTTCCCCACTGGCCGGCACCGGTCTCGGTGACAAGCCGTTTTACGCCTTCCAGTTTGTTATAATACGCCTGCGCGGCGGCTGTATTGAGCTTGTGGCTCCCCGCCGGACTGACACTTTCGTTCTTGAAATAGATATGAGCCGGCGTCTCGAGTAGTTCTTCCAACCCTCGTGCCCTGACCAGAGGGGTCGGACGCCACTTCGCATAGATTTTCAGCAGTTCTTCTGGTATCTTTATGAACCGCTGTGTGGAAACTTCTTGCTCTATAAGGTTCTGCGGAAAAATCGCGCTGAGCTTGTCTGGGGAGATTGGCTGATGCGTCTGTGGGTCCAGCGGCGGGCCGGGTTTTTCGTCCAAGTCGGCGGTAATGTTGTACCACTTTTTGGGAATTTCCCTCTCGCTTAGCATAATCCGGTTTGGAGACTCTTTTGATTTCATGGCATCCTTCTCACCAGAACTTCGGTTTGCCGGCGTTCACCCAGGCCGTGTACCAATATGAAGCGACCGCCTCCGCCGCAGAACGCATTTGGCTTTCGACCATGCCGTTGAGTTCCGTATTGAACTTCTTATAATATTTTTCGGAGTATATGTATTCCCGTCGACCATTCATTGTTTCAACCTTGTACAGCTCGTCCTTAGGAATCCCAACCTTGGCAATGCTGTCCGCTCTGAATACTCTATCAAGGAGCGAATAGCTGTGAGTGAGAATCTTGAGAGCATGCTCGACTGGATCCTTAATGTAATGAGCGCTGTCCATGCCCGCAAAGCTGTAATCTTTGCCGAAGTGTTCCGGTATTCCGGTTTCCCATCTGAAATGGACGCCGATATTCCCTGTGAACTGACCGTCATAGTTCTTCGTGGCGTGCAGCGGCACGTGCATGTCCGCCACGTAGTGACCGAGATCCGCTGACAGGTGGAGCACTAGGGGAATGTCGTGCGCTTTTATCGCGGAAGTCAGGCTGTCCACATCCAGACCCACCCGCCACGGCACCATCCCGTCCTTGATCACTGCCTGCTCGCCATATTTCTTAGCGGCTTCTTCGTATGTGTGCGGGACGTTGAAGTTCGGGTAAGTGCCGTAGTCATCCAGATCCATGTAATGATAGCTGCCTTCGTTCTTCCACTCTCCCCTGCGCATATCGGGATCAACGGCATGCTCGATAACATAGTCCGCATTTTCCTGATAGAAATGCTTCAGCGGCTCTGGCAGAAGTGTCACAGCAGCCTTGTTTATATTTCTATGTGCCCAGAATCCCCACCCGAAAGCAACCTGGGAGATCAGCGTCAGGGCTGCTGTTGCGGCAAAAACCAATGAGATCCGTTTAATTGCGTTCATCCAGATAATTCCCTTTGTTTGTTGAAATATAATATCCCGCCCCGTCACGTGGCTACCGGACGGAGCGGGATAAACTTACCAGAGGCTAACGAATTTTCTTCTTGTGCCTCATCTTGCGGAGTCTCTTCTTTCTCTTGTGCGTGGCCATTTTGTGGCGTTTTCTCTTTTTACCACTCGGCATTCTACTTCACCTCCTGCGATGTAATGTTTGCGTGTTGTTCTAAAGTTTGTTGTGCTTTTTTTCCGATTTCACTAGTGGGATCGACCTTCACGCATTCCTTGAAAGCCGCATTAGCCTTGTCGAACTCTCCTGCGTTCAGATACACGATCCCAAGATTGAAAAGTCCTATCTGGTGTTTTGGATCTATCTTCAGGGCATCTTTGAGTTGGCCAATGGCCTCCTGAGCGTGCCCCCCTTCGAAAAGGGTTACGCCATAATCTACACGCGCATCTACGTTCTTCGGGACTTTGTCGAGATAGCGTTTGTAATATATCGCAGCCTGGTCATAGAAGCCGTTATCCTGAAGCATGTTAGAAAGTCTGAGAATCGACACTAGATCGTCGGGCTCTTTGTTGACGACCTCCCTGAGCCGGTCAATTTCCTTGAGAATGTCGGGACTGGGCTGACCTCCGGTGGTAGACTGTTGAGACGAAGGCATGTTTCCGCCCCCGCTGTTGTCAGCGGATGAGCTTGACTTCGAACTCATAAGTCCGTACACGAGTATACCGCCGAGAAACAGAGCCGCGGCGATGGCAGCAATCTGAGACGTCTCCAGATGAAACCGTTTGCCGACGGCAGCTTTCTGAGGAGGACCTTGCTTTGACTTCTTCTTCTCTTTCCCCGAAGCGGTCGGCTTCGGCAAAACTGCCCGCACCTCCTCCGCCGGTTCGACTGCGTGGGGTTCGAGTTTCTTGCCGACTCTTTCGGTCTGCGAACCGCCGAGGAATGTCCCGCATGATTCGCAAGCCCTGGCCCCCGCTCGATTGTTAAAGCCGCAAGTCGGGCAAACGACACCCTCACTGGGAACACCCGGCTTCTGCACAATTCCACTCTCAGCGCCCGTCACGACTTCGGGAAGCTTCTTCCCGCAATTAGGACAGTAGCTGAATTCACTCGAAGTCGCAGCGCCGCAATGAGGACAGAAAATCGCAGTCATCCCTGAGCTGCCTCCTCGATATTACCTTTCTCACCGGCTCCGACTTTCCCGAGATGTTCGTCAACGAATGCCTTGAATTCTTTGGAGACTTTGAAGTACGGTACATATTGTTCCTTAACGGGGTAAGCCTGTCCGGTTTTCGGGTTACGCGCCATGCGTCCCTTTCTCTTGCGAATCTTAAAGCTTCCGAAACCTCTGATCTCGATTGCCTTCCCTTCTGCGAGAGCATTTCGCACCGAGGCAAGAAATCCTTCAACGACCGCCTGAGTTTCAATCTTCGTCAAGCCGGTCTGCAAGGCAATCTCTTCAACAATATCAGCTTTAGTAACGCTCATTATCTCCCCTTTCTATTGCGCGAATCTATACTGTAATATCGGCTGCTCAATAAAATCCTTCTCGAAGATGTGGAATCTTGAAAGCAAGTCACCAAAAATCAGGTCTGCAAGAGTCCGGGGTTTTCTCGCTTCGACGACAAGCGGTTTTCCCGAGATTCCGCCGAGCTTCGCGGCGATTGATATCGCATCCTCAAATGAACCAAGAGTGTCGATCAGCCCAAGTTTCAGTGCCTGCACGCCAGTGAATACCCTTCCATCGGCATACTTCTTCAGATTACTGACAGACAATTTCCGTTCTTTGGCAACTACATCCAGAAACTGTTCAAAGCTGTTGTCAACAACACCCTGAAAATATTTCTTATCCGTCTCACTCATTTTCCTGAACGGAGAGCCGGAGTCCTTATACTTCCCGCTTTTTATCACATCCATTTCCAGCCCGAGCTTACCCATAAGCTTCGCGTAATTCGGAAACATCGCAATGACTCCGATGCTCCCGGTTATGGTACCCGGATTCGCGACAATTCTCGTTGCACCGCAACTGACATAGTATCCGCCGCTCGCCGCCATAGATCCCATCGAAACGACTATCGGCTTCACCGAGTCCCTGATGGATTTTACTTCTTCGAAGATTTCCTGGCTCGCGGCCACGCCACCGCCCGGAGAATCAACCCTCAGGACTATCGCCCTGACACTCCTGTTATCGGCCAGCGTCTGAAGTGTCGAGACTATTGCCCTGGACGACATTATGGTGCCGGTCAAGTTGACGACAGCGACTTTCCCCCTCGATCCTGACAGGTCATACTCAGCCTCTTCGGAGCCAGATCCGCTGCCGGAAATGATTACGGCGATGACTATGCTGGCACCGAGGATTATACCGATCACCCAAAGGAAAATTTTAGTAGATTCTTTCATCAATGTAAGTCTTAGTTACTCAACATTTTACAACTTCCAAAGGTCAAAATCAATTTAGATAAAATCCCGTCGCAAACAGTGCTCAGACAATATTCCCCCGGATGAAGTAGAGCTTGATTAGCCTACGTTCACCTTGAAAACGCTTCCGATAACCACACTTATCGCTATTACAAGGAATACGATCGCAGTCACGCCGACATATTTGAAGTCTTTTTCCTTCCAAAACGCAACGATAGAAATGAGCACCCTGCTCACCGGTGTCATGATCAGACTGACCGTCCCTAAGTACAGAAACGCGCGCGAATCAAGCGCGAAGAGACTTGAGAAGAACGCGCCGATGGAATGAAAATACTGGTCCGATAAACTCGGAATCGCTCCGCCCTTCGCGAACATGAGGATCAACCCGATGAGATAAAAAGCTATCGTCGTGTACATCCCGGTGGCGAGTATTATCGCGACAACTTTGTTTATGAATTGAGTCTCGATTTTCAGCTGCTTTTCGTCCATGAATGTCACATCAATCCAGGTAGTTTAATGTTGAAGCCCATGAGAAGGCCCTTCGCTATCATCTGATACCCGAGATAGATCATCAGGAGGAAGAAAATTGTCTTTATCATTTTGCTGTGAAGCTTGTTCATCACTGCGCTTCCACCGGTGGCCCCAAGCATCGTGCCCAACGCTACCGGCGCGACGACGTACACGTTAATCCCGCCGGCAATGAAATAGACTACCGCACTTGTCGCGGCAGTCACGCCTATCATAAACTTACTGGTCGCGACTGACGCCTTCATGGGGATGCCCATCATCGAATTCATCGCCGCAACTTTGATGACACCACCGCCGATGCCGAGGAGCCCTGAGCCCACTCCGGCAAGCGAGGAGACCAGACTCCCCTCGATCGGCTTCATCGCGCGGTAACTTACATCTTTATGGAGTGCTTCGTCGTGATAAGACCCCTCGAGCATGAGCGCCCGGGATATTCTGCCGCTCTTCGCAGTATCGTAGCCACCGGCCTCCAGCATATGCTCCTCGACGTTCCTTGTGCGGTAAGACATGATTGCCATATAGAAAATCAACGCGCCAAATATAAGGCTCAGAACATAGCCGTGGAGCAGCACCCCGACTAACGCACCAATGAGCGCGCCTGTTGTCGTGGAGATTTCCAGAAACATCCCAATCCGGACATTTGTGATCTGCTGGTCGACGTACGACAGCGCGCCCGCGATTGATGTCGCGATGACTGAAACTATGCTCGCCGCAATCGCCATGTGAATCGGAAGGTGAAACAGGAGAGAAAGGGCGGGCACTATGACTACGCCTCCACCAATTCCTACGAGCGCACCGAAGAAACCGGCAAAGATCGCCACTAAAAACAAAAGGGTGAAATCGTGAAGCATGGCATAATATATTTCTCCGGTCCCGAATTAACAATTCGACTTCAAGACCTCTGCGAAGCAGATACTCATCGTGCGTTTCGTCTATTCCTTCAAGTCGCGCAGGCTAAATGTCCAATTGAAAGCCGAAACCGGATAAGGGTGGGGCAACCATGAACAGAATTCATTTGTTTCACAATGATCGCTTTGACTAAATTGACATCGGATAAATTAGACATGTCGATCGAATGAAGAGGCTTTCAAATTACCTGAGACTGATGAGACCCTATCAATGGGTCAAGAACGGATTTGTGTTTGTTCCGCTGATTTTTTCCAAGAACCTATTCGATTTAAAGCTGTTTTCCGAGGCGTTGCTCACATTTGGCGCCTTCTGCCTTGCCGCCTCTGCGGTTTACGTGGTGAATGACATAGCTGACAGAGATTTCGACAAAATACACCCGCTGAAGCGAGAAAGACCGATAGCGTCCGGCGCGGTCAGCGTGAGCGAGGGGTGGGGTCTATCCCTGCTGCTTCTCGCGGCTTCCTTCATTTTCCTCATGCTTGAGGGCGCACGTGTCAATATCGGATTGGCAATAGCCGGATACATCGGCATCAACCTTTTTTATTCGTTCAGACTCAAGCGCATTGTTCTCATAGACCTTTTCGTGATCGCGTTGGGATTCATACTCAGAATTCTCGCGGGCGGCTACGCCATCGATGTTAAGGTGTCCAGCTGGCTCATCATGACGACGCTTTTCATTTCAATATTCCTTGGCGTAGCAAAAAGAAGAAGTGAATTCGTACTTGTCAGCAGGGATACCGATGAATCCACGAGAAAGGTGCTTTCAGACTACGACCTGAGCCTTATCGACCAGATACTCTCGGTATCGGCGGCGAGCGTCATCATAACCTACGCTCTATACACGGTGTCTGAAAGGACAGTTCAGGCGTTTCACACGGAGGCGCTGATCTTCACGACGGTGTTCGTAACATATGGCATTTTCAGGTATTTATACCTCGTACACAAAATGGGACTTGGCGAAAATCCGGCTAAGGCCCTCCTTACCGACAGGGCAATGGTGATTAACACCGTTTTATACCTTATAGCAGTGATAGCAGTCCTTTACAAGCAGGAATTGATACAACTTCTCTCAGCGCATGTCCCGCTCCCGTAAAGCCGAGCTAATTCTCCTTTCAATCACCCTGATATGGGGCGGCACATTCGCAGTGGTGAAGTTCGCCCTGACCGACGCTTCGCCGCTTACCTTCCTTGCACTGAGATTCGGCATCGCGTCACTGGTCTTCCCTCTGATTTACCGGAAGAACTATTTCTCGATGGACAAGGCGACTCTTGCAGGCGGACTCATCCTCGGTCTGCTTCTCATGGTCGGCTTCGCATTTCAGACCGTCGGTCTCCAGTACACAACGGCCTCTAAGTCCGCCTTCATCACGGGGCTGCTCGTGGCTTTCACGCCCATAGCGCAAGCCGTTATCGAGAAGCGCCTGCCGGGCAGAGGGAATATGATCGGAGTCGCGCTAGTTGCTGTCGGGCTGTATCTCCTCACTTCTCCGGGTGGGCAGGGCTTCAATATCGGAGATATCCTTACCCTTTTTTGTGCGATTTCATATGCAATCTACATTGTCTACCTGGACATCTTTTCGAAGAAACACGACGTGTCCAAGCTTACCCTGTTGCAGCTCGCCATCACCGGCATGCTTTCTATTACCGTGGCTCCTCTTGTTGAGACGATGCATGTCCACTTCACGACCGGTTTCCTCTGGGCTCTCTTGTACACTTCCATTCTAGCGACTGTATTCGCGACATATCTTCAGACCAAATATCAGAGAGACACAACTCCCGTAAGGGCAGCAATAATATTCTCAATGGAGCCGGTGCTCGCGAACGTCATCGCGTATCTCGCGTTCGGTGAGTTCGTCGGGTGGGTCGGAGTTTTCGGCGGCGCTCTAATAATCGCGGGCCTTCTCGCCTCCGAGCTTCTCGACAGATAGCGGGAAAAGCCCGTAGTTGTCATTCGTTTTGGGCGATTCCGCCTGCCTTAGCCTGCATTGAGTCACATAGGGGGCAAGAAAGCCTGCCAGACGTGCGAGGTAAGCGCACGTGCGAAACTACAAGGAAGAGCTTACCATGAATCGGTACGCAAGCGGGGTCTATTTCTGCAGGCTACACGCGACGGCAACCAACGGACGGGACTTCGTCGGGATAAGAAGCAAGCTGCTGATAAAGTATTAGGGACTTCCAATAAAGAGAGAAGCATTGTCCTGCCCTTCGTACTGAGGGGCAGGACTTTTTATAACCGATAATTTACCGGCTTCTACTCGAAGTCGAGATTCCATTTCTCGTAAAACTCGGAGGGTACGACGTCGATGAACCGGCTTGGTTTCGTGAAGATTCTTCCGCTTTCCCTGTCATAGACGT
>VFSW01006631.1_pt1 | contig 16982 bp, 20 predicted proteins | sample 5358111 | NCBI WGS metagenome assembly VFSW01 (sample SAMN11554181, study PRJNA540505) | mine drainage metagenome | isolation source: sediment from site ElyBrook_90M | place: USA: Ely Copper Mine, Vershire, VT | collected 2017
GCCCACGCGGGGGGGCGCGCGGGCCGCCGGGCGGGGGCGCGGGTGGCCCGGGCGGCTACCTAGCGCCTAGCACATCGGGCCCGCCATCTGCGCCGCCGCCGCGGCGGCGGACCGGCCGGCGCCGCGCGTCGTCTGCTCGTTGCCGGTGATGGTGACCGACGACGTCGCCGGCGCGCGCGAACGGGTCAACGAGACCTTCGCCATCTACGCGACGCTGCCGAGCTACGCGGCCATGCTCGCGCGCGAGGGGGTCGCCGAACCGGCCGGGGTGGCGCTGATCGGTTCGCGCGACGCGGTCATGGACCAGCTGCACGGCGTGGCCGAAGCCGGGGTCAGCGAGTTCTCGGTGGTCGCCGTCGGGACGGCCGACGAACAGGAGGCGACCTTCGAGGTCGCTCTCCAGTACGAACGGGAGACGAGACCTTCGCCGACGGGCCACTAGAGTCGTCGGGTCAAAGGAGTGTCATGGCCGCGGTCGCCAGTGTTGTCACAATCGTGCTGTTCCTCGCCTTCCTCACCACCGGCCTGCAGAGGGTCCTCTTCAACCCCGTGATGAGTCAGACGGCAGGCCGCCTCGGTCTCACCAAGCGCGCCTACCAGCGGGTGGGGATCCTCGAGATGGTGGCCGCCGTCGCGGTGATGGTGGGGCTGACCGCCAAGGGCTCGTCGGTGCTCGCCATCGTCAATGAGGTCGCCGCGGCGGGGCTGGTGCTGCTCACCGCCTCGGCGGTCGTCGTCCACCGCCGCGCCGGTGACGCCTTCACGGCCGTCGCGCCGGCCGCCGCCCTCGGGCTGCTCGCCGCGATCGAACTCGTCTTTCGGATCCTCCAGTAGGTCAGGCCGGAAGTCGGGTGTGCTTGAACTCGTTCAGTTGGGGCCGGTCCGCGATGAGGGTGACGAGCGAGTCGATCAGACGGATCGAGGCCTCCGCGTCGCCGGTCGGTGGGTCCATGTAGCGCACGAAGACCGCGTCGCGGCCCACCACGAAGGTGGGCACGCCGAAGGCCTCGACCGAGGCGAAGCGCTCGTAGCTCTCCATAATCACGTGGTGGGGTCGCCGAGAGTCGAGGTCGGTACGCACCATCGCGACGTCGACGCCGACGGGTTCGAGCGTCGAGGCGACCTCGTCGAAGCTCGACAGTCGCACGGCGCGTTCGTGGCGGGCTCGAAAAAGCGCCTCGTGCGCCGCGCGGAAGTGCTCGGGCTGCTCGTCGCGCACCGAGACGCCGGCGGCTAGGGCCAAGAGGTCGCCGTCGTAGGACGGGTCGTCCCAGACGTCCGGGGCGCCCTCGGCGCGGTGGCCCTGGCTGAGGGTCCACGGAACGAACGCCACGTCGTAGTCGGCCCCGGCCTTCAGTGCGGCGAGCACGTGGAGGTGGATGTTCTTCGCGAACGGGCAGCGGTAGTCGAAGGAGAGTTCGAAGGACGTCACGGCGTCAGCCTAAAGAGTGTTCGTGTCCCCCGGACCGGTCGGGACCGCCACACCGCTCGCGCGGCAGCGCTCCCGGTAGGCGCAGAAGCGGCAGGTGCTCACTGATGGTGCCGCCGGGAACTCGCCGGCGTCGTGGTAGCGCCGGATCGTTCGCCAGGCGTCGTGGGCGGCAGTGGCTCGGGCCCGCACGACGACGTCGGTGACCGTCCGCTCGATCGAGCGTCCCTGGGCGACGTAGAGCAGGCGGATCGTCGAGGGTCGCTCGCCCAGGCCCGCCTCGCACAGGGCGGCGTAGAGCTCGGTGTTGGCGAAGGTCTGGGTGTCGAAGTGGCGGTTGGGCAGCGAGCCGGTCTTGTAGTCCACGATCGCTAGCGAGCCGTTCGGTTCGCGGTCCAGTCGGTCGAGGATCCCCAACATCGGGACGCCGTCGAGCTCGACGCGCACGCGTAGCTCGACGCCCTCGCTGGTCACCGCACGCGGGTCCTCCATGGTGAAGTAGACGTCGAGGATGGTCGTCGCCTCGCGCCGCAGGCGCGCCAACAGTTCGTCGTCGATACCGAGGTCGTCGCGCACGGACTCGGTGAGGATGGCGCTCTCGGCCGGACCGAGCAGATCACGGGCCGCCTCGGCCGTCCGTTCGCCGGGCTCGAGCCGGTGCAGGTGCTCCAGTACGAGGTGGACGAGGCGGCCCTTGGTGGCGGCGTAGGTGGCGGGCTGGGGGATCCGTTCGATGGACGCGTACTGGAAGCGCCGCGGGCAGGCTCGAAAGTCCTGGAGCCGCGAGGGCGAGAGGGCGTTGGGCAGGGGGTGCTAGAGACTCATAGGGCCACCGTAGGCCGAGGGGGTGACATGACGTCGGCGGGTTCTCCATCGACTGCGTGTCGGTCGTTGAGGTCTCGCGGTCACGAGCGGTGGCGTTCGCCGAGCGGACCGTTTCCGGTCCGTCGTCGCACTACCCGGAGTCCTCGTCTAGAACTGGGGTGGTGGAACCATCAACGCGCCAGCGCGGTGCAATCGTGCGAGCCAGCCGGTGGGCCGGTCTCGTCGAGGGCGATCCGGTCGTCGTGAACACGGTGAAGGAGCGGCGCCGACAGTGGGTCTTCGTCGCCCACGTCCGAAACCACGCGACCGGCGACGAGTGGATCGAGGTGCGCGGAGGCCGAGCGGGGGAGGCCAAGGGCCGTTCCTTTCGCCCCGAGGTGATCTTCCCCTTTGCTTCCCATCGGGCGCGCGTCGCTGGGCTCTCCCTGCACGACGCGCCACAGCTGCCCCTCAGCGCCCCGCATCGATCGCGTTGATTCGTCGGGACGAGAAGATCACGAGGCCGGGCACGATGGAGATCATCGCGGTGGCGACGAAGTAGGTCCGCACGCCGACGATGGCGCTCAGGTAGCCGGCGACGACGAGTCCGACCGGCGCGAGACCGAGCGAGACGAACCAATCGACCGAGGAGACCCGCCCGAGCAGGTCGCGCGGCACGACCGCCTGCATCATCGTCTCCCAGATCACGTTGCCGTACAGGATCCCGGGCGACGTGACCACGGGGATGATGAAGACCTCCCAGGTTCGGGTCAGGACCGCGAAGAGGAGCATGACGAGGTTGCACGCCGTCCACGCGGCCCACATCGTGCGGATTCGTCGTCGTGGCGTTGGCAGACCGCTCGAGACGAGGGCGCCGATGCCGCCCGCGAGTCCGTAGGTGGCGAAGAAGTACCCGATGGTGGTCTTGGCGGCGTGCAGGTCGTGGCGCAGGAAGAACGGAATTAAGACGCTGGTCGGGGTGAAGACGAGGGCGTTCGAGAGGGTGACCGCGAGCAGTGTCGTCCAGATCCACGTGGTGCGTCGTACGTAGCGCAGACCGGTCTTGATCTCGCTGAACATCGAGCTGCCGGCGACGCGCGGCGGGGTCGGGGTCGGTTTCATGAGCACGAGGGCCGCCGCGCTGACGACGAAGGTGGCCGCGTCCACGGCCATGGCGGCGGTCGTGCTGGACGCCGCGATCAGGCCGCCCACGGCCGGCCCGATCATGCCACCGACCACGTTGTTCGAGAGTGGGCGCACCGAGTTCATGGCGCCGAGCAGCTCCTCGGGGACAATCTCGGGGGTGAGGGCGTTCATCGCCGGCGTGAACACGGCGTCGAAGGTCCCGAACAGGACGGCGAAGGCGAGCAGCTCCCAGAAGTGGAGCGCCCTCATCGCCAGGAGAAGGACCAGGCCGCCGGTGAGCACCGCCCGCGAGAGGTCGGAGAGCAAGAGCAGCACGCGACGCGAGTGGCGGTCGACGATAGCGCCGCCGACGAGGAGAAAGACGACGAAGGGCGCCATCCGGGCGGTCGTGAACCACGCCAGGCTCGACACCGACCGCGTCGTATCGAGGACGAGAAGGGTCAACGCCACGTTGGCCACGCCGTCACCGAAGGTGGAGACGGTCTGTCCAGCGACCAGGAGCGTCGGTTCACGGTGCGCGAACAGTCGAACGAGGGCGAGGCGCCGTTTCATTGGTGTCGACCGTACAGGCCACTAGGGTTCGCGTGTGGAGGAAACGGCGCTGCTCGTCTTCGACGGTGGTTGCGGTTTCTGTCGCCGTTGCGTGCGCTGGGGGGCTCGTCGGTGGTCGGGCGTGACTCCCGTCGCGGCGTCGGATCTCCGAGCAGGTCCCGCCGAGCTCGGCGCCGACGAGCTGGCGGCGAGCGTCTGGGGGATCGATCGAGGGGGCCGCTACAGCGGTGCGGCGGCCGTCGCCCGAGCCCTGGCGGCGTCACGGCCCCCCTGGCGACAGGTCGGCCGGTTCTTGATGGTGGCGCCCGTGACCAGGGCCGTCGAGCCCGGCTACCGGCTCGTCGCCCGGTACCGTCACCGGTTGCCCGGGGCTACCGACGCCTGTCGCTACGGAGCCGATAGGCCCGGCGGTCGCCGGTAGGGTACCGGTATGGACTACGTCAACCTCGGACCAACCGGTCTCAAAGTGTCGCGCCTCTGTCTCGGACTGATGAGCTACGGCGAGCCGTCGCGGGGTAATCAGCCCTGGTCGCTTCCGCGCGACGCCGCCGAGCCGTTCTTCCGCCAGGCCCTCGACGCCGGGATCAACTTCTTCGACACCGCGAACGTCTATTCCGCCGGTAGCAGCGAGGAGATCACCGGTTCGGTGCTGCTCTCGATGGTGGCTCGCGACGAGGTGGTCATCGCGACCAAGGTCAACGGCCGGATGCACGACGACCCGAACGGACAGGGCCTGTCCCGCAAGGCGATCATGCGCGAGATCGACAACAGTCTGCGCCGGCTGGGCACCGACTACGTCGACCTCTACCAGATCCACCGGTGGGACTACGAGACGCCCATCGAAGAGACGCTCGAGGCGCTGCACGATGTCGTGAAGGCCGGCAAGGCGCGCTACATCGGCGCGTCGTCGATGCACGCCTGGCAGTTCGCCCAGGCTCTCTACGTCGCCGACCTCAACGGGTGGACGCGCTTTGTGAGCATGCAGAACTACTACAACCTCCTCTACCGTGAGGAGGAACGTGAGATGATGCCGCTCCTGGACGACCAGGGGATCGCATCGATTCCGTGGAGTCCGCTGGCGCGCGGACGGCTCACCCGGCCGTGGGGAGAGGCGACGAGCCGCTCCGAGCAGGACCAGTTCGGCCGCAACCTCTACACCGACGAGGACCGGCCGGTGGTAGAGGCCGTGTTGGACCTCGCCTCGAAGCGGGGGGTGACGCCCGCCCAAGTGGCCCTGGCCTGGGTGTTGCGCAGCCCGGTCGTGGCCAGTCCGATCGTCGGGGCCACGCGGGTCGAGCACCTCGACGACGCCGTAGCGGCCCTCGCATTCACGTTGGACGACGGCGAGGTCGCCGCACTCGAGTCACCCTACCGGCCGCACCGGGTTCAGGGGTTCGTGTGATCAGTGCTGCACGTAGGTGATCCGCGCGGGCGCCTGGCCGGCCTCCGTGACCGTCAAGACGTGCTTGCCCGCCAGGTGCTGTGACGCCCGCAGTCTGATCACCAGACGCGTCGGGGTGGCCGAGACCACGGTGACCGAGGCTCCGGGCTCGTTGCTGCGAACCGACGACTGTGCGGTGAAGCCGGTGCCCAGGATCACGAGCGTCGCCACGCCGGTCGCGGGGACCGAGCCGTGCAGCGCCGACACGACCAGCTGCGGCGCGAGGGCGACGAAGCCGGTGGCGACGAAGGCCTGGTAGTGAATGGCTCGATTGGTGTAGCGCCCGCCGGCGACGCAGTCGCCGACGGCCGCGCAACTGATGGCGAGCACCATGGCGTCTCGACCGACGTTCTGACTCTGCGCCACGGCCTCGGGGACCCCCCAACTGCCGTGCTGCTCGACGGCGACGAACGCCTGGTCGTTCCCGGCCGCGAGACGGATCTGACCGCCAACGGCGCACTGGCCGGCCACCGGGCAGCTGAGAGCCTGGACGCTCGCCTGGGACACCGAGGTGTAGCTGCCCGACGGGGACCGCGTGCTCTGGGCGATCGACTGCCCCGATCCCCAGCTGCCCGACGTCTGGCTCGCCACGAAACCGAACGTCGCGCCCGTCGTGGTGGTGTAGTCGCCCGCGGCCGCGCAGTCGCCGGTGTCGGCGCAGCTCATCGTGGTCAGGACGGCGCTCGCGGCCGGGAGCGTTGCGCCCAGTACGGTGGGTGGTCCCCAGGCGCCGTTGGTCTGGTCGACGACGAAGGGGCGCGAGCCGTGGGCCGCGTTGACGAAGCTACCCCCGGCGACACAGTTGGCGACCGACGGACAGACCACCGCGGTGATCGCGCCGTCGAGCCCGACGTTCAGCCCCCCCGCCAGCTCGACTGGCTTGGTCCAGAGCCCGTTCGTCTCGCTGACGGCGAAGGCCTCGCTCTCGTGGGGCTTCGGTGCGTACTCGCCCCCGACCGCACACGAACCCACTGCCGCGCAGCTGACGGCGTTGACGACGGCGCCGCCACCGGCGTTGAGCGCCCCCGCCACCTCCTGGGCGGGGCCCCAGGCGCCGTTGGTCTCCTCGACGATGAAGGCGTCCTGGGCCTTCGCGGCATCGAGGTAGCGACCCCCTGCGACGCAGCTGCCCGCGGCGGCGCAGCCTACCGACGTCGCGACCGCGTCGCCGCCCGCGTTGAGCGTCCCCGCCACCTCCTGGGTGGCGCCCCAGACACCGTTCGTCTCCTCGACGATGAAGGCCTGGTGTTCTTTCGAGGCGTCGGTGTAGAAACCGGTGGCCACGCAGCTGTTGACGGCCGGACAGCTGATGGCGTTCACCGAGGCGTTGCCGCCGAGGTTGAAGAGGGTCGCGACCTCCTGGGTGCGTCCCCAGGCGCCGAGGTCCTCGCTCACCACGAAGGCCTGATGGAGGTGGGTGGCGTCGGTGTAGAACCCCCCCGCCGCGCACTCGCCGGTGTTCGGACAGCTCACCGCGGTGAGCATCGCCGCCCCACCGGTGTTGAGTGACGCGGCGATGGATTGGAAGATGGGACTACCACCGGCGGCGGCGGTCGAAAGACCGAGTGCGACCACGGCGAGCATTGAGGCGCAACCGAGTAGCGAACGGAACCGTCCGGTTCTCGACGACCCCACGAGCGCTCCCCTCCATCGTGACGACCCCGACCGAGGGTGTCACCGTCACCGTATCGCCTCACCAACGACGTGTATCGCCGTGGCGCGTGGCGAAGTCGACCGCTAGGATTGAATCCAGACCAGATCGGTCATATTTCCGACGCGGCCGTCGCCGCGGGAAAGTGGGTGATCGTGCGAATCGCCAACGACATCACGGAGCTGATCGGACGAACCCCGCTCGTGCGGCTGAATCGCTTGGTCGCACCCGGTGGGGCGACGGTGCTCGCCAAACTCGAGTACTTCAATCCGAGTGGCAGCGTGAAGGACCGAGCGGGCGTCGCGATGATCGACGCGGCCGAGACGGCCGGCGTCTTGCACGTCGGCGACACGATCGTGGAGCCTACCAGCGGTAACACGGGTATCGCGATCGCCATGGTGGCCGCCGCCCGGGGCTACCACTGCGTCCTCACGATGCCCGAGAGCATGAGTGCGGAGCGCCGGATGCTGTTGCGCGGCTACGGGGCCGAACTCGTCCTCACCCCTGGGCCTCTGGGGATGGGCGGCGCCATCGCCGCCGCCACCGAACTGGCGGCCGAGCACGGGTACTTCATGCCCCAGCAGTTCGAGAATCCGGCGAACCCCGCCATCCACCGGTCGACCACCGCGGAGGAGATCTGGGCCGACACCGATGGCACGGTCGACGTGGTGGTCGCCGGCGTGGGCACCGGCGGCACGATCACGGGTATCGGGGGCGCACTGAAGGAGAAGAAGCCGTCGGTGTGGATGGTCGCCGTCGAGCCGGCCGCCTCGCCGGTGCTGTCGGGCGGCGAGAAAGGCCCTCACCCCCTCCAGGGCATCGGGGCCGGCTTCATCCCGGTGAACTACGACCCGACGGTGGTCGACGAGGTAGTCAGCGTGGAGAATAACGACGCCTTCGCCACGGCGAGGGCGATGGCGACTCGCGAAGGTCTGCTAGTCGGTATCTCGTCGGGGGCCGCGGTGCGGGCGGCCCGCGAGGTGGCCGCCCGACCCGAGATGGCCGCAATGACCATCGTCGTCATCGTGCCGTCCTTTGGCGAGCGCTATCTCTCCACCGCGCTCTTCGAGGGTCTGGGCGACTGATCGTGTGGGCCGACCTGCGTAGGGAGTTACGCGACGACTTGCGAGCGGTGATGGAGCACGATCCCGCCGCACGCAGCGTCTGGGACGTCGTGCTGACTTACCCGGGCCTGCACGCGATTTGGGGCCACCGCGTGGCCAACACTCTCTGGCGGCGAGAGTACTTTCTCGTGGCGCGGATCCTCAGTGCCGGCGTTCGGGTACTCACCGCCGTCGATATCCACCCGGCGGCGACGATTGGCCACCGCCTCTTCATCGACCACGCGATCGGCGTCGTGATCGGGGAGACGACCGAGATTGGTGACGACGTGGTCATGTTCCACGGGGTGACCCTCGGCGGCGTGACGATGAGCCGTGGCAAGCGCCACCCGACGATCGGCAATCGGGTGCTGCTCGGGGCGGGTTCGGTCGTCCTGGGCCCCGTCACGGTCGGTGACGACAGCTCCGTCGGAGCCCAGGCCGTCGTCACCAAGGACGTGCCGCCGAACAGCGTCGTTGTCGGAATCCCCGCCCGGGTCGTCGGACGGACTAAGCCGACTGACATCAGTGGCGCCGCCCGGCGCCGCCCGAACGATGCGTCGGGGACCAACGTCGCCTGAACCGGCGACCACCGGCTGGCGACGCTTCCGGGGTCCTGGAGTGGTGCTCCGATTCCGTTCGCCGTCGACCGGATCGCGGTTGGGTGACCAAGTCTGTAGGTTGGGTGTCGTGTATCGAATGCCTGTTGTTGACACGTCGATGGATCCTTCGTGACCTTCGCGTCGGGCCGCCGACCGCGACCTCTGCACGCTACCCGGTCGGTCTCGGCGGCACACCGCGTTCGAATCGCGCGGGTTACGACGTTGGCTCGGACCTAGGCACCGAGACAGCAACATGGTGACGAGTACACGTGAGCGAAGTGTTCCCTGGCTCGTCGCCGTTGGTGGACTCCTCGTCGGCGTCGGGTGGATCGTCGGCGTGACGTGGCTGTGGTCGAGTCACACGTGGACCCGTAAACAGAAGGTCACCGCGACCCTTCTCTTCCCGGGTGGGATCGTCCTGCCGATCGCGTTGCTGTGGTTCTCGCTCGCGACAACGACGAGCGACTGCATAAGGGCTGGCGGCCCTGGTCAACCGACCGTTACACACTGCGCGGTCACCTGGCCGCCCGTGGCAACGCCGAATACGCTGCTGCTGATCGTGTTGGTGGCCGTTCCCGTGTTCGTCGGCTTCAAGCTGGAGATGGTCCGACGGTCGCGTCATTGACGTCCGTGAACCGCGGTAACAGCTGGTGCGAGGTAGCGCTCGAATCCCCCGGAGCGGATCGCCGCCAATCATTCGCCGGGCACCGGCCTGAGGCTCGAATCGGCGTTCCGTGTCACTGTTGGCGGACGTTCGACGCGAGGATGGTGTCGTGTCTTCGTGATTGGCGCTCGATGACCCGGTCACCGACGCCGCGCTACACCGAGCTCACGTATCGACTCTGAGCTCGGTTCATCGGATCTCGGCGCGGCTTCGATGGCCGAGGAGACTTTCGAAGAGGGCAACGGTGACCATTGGACGTGATCGGCAGCTGCGCCGACGAGTGTGACCGTGCTCGGCGTTCGAGTTCCTAGAACGGATGACGGGGAGCTGGTGACTGGGAGCTGGTGACTGAGAGCGGGTGACGGGAATCGAACCCGCATGGCCAGCTTGGAAGGCTGGAGCTCTACCATTGAGCTACACCCGCACGCCCCGAGGAGCGGCCACAGTCTAGAACAGCTCCTTTAGCGTGGTGTCGTGGCGAGTTCAATGTACGACGAGGTGGGGGGTTACCGGTTCTTCGAGCGATTGGTTGACGCCTTCTACGCGCGAGTGGATGTTGACACGCAACTGCGTCCGATGTACCCCGACGACCTACAGGATTCGAAGCGACACCTCACGCTATTTCTCTCACAGTACTGGGGCGGACCGACGACCTATTTCGACGAGCGGGGCCACCCACGACTCCGACTGCGTCACGTTCCGTTTCGAATCGACCGGTCCACGCGTGACTCGTGGCTCTGCGCGATGGATGGCGCACTGAACGAGGTGCGCGACGAGCTCGACGACCAGCAGTATGCCACACTGCGGGACTACTTCCAGATGGTCGCCAACCAGCTGCGAAACGTGTGATCCGCTGGATCCCGTCCGTGTTGGCGGTGAGGGGTTCGCACGGTCGTCGGGATCGGTCCGACCCGGTTGGACCGACCAGTGGCGCGGGCTGGTTCCGCGAAGTGGACGGGCCTTCTCGTCCTACGGTCGTCGTCCGTCGGGGTGACGCGTAACGTCACGGCGACCCCATACGCTGGGGGCGTGCAACGAAGGTTCGTGGTGCGCGACGGCGAGGAACGTATCGTCTCGGTTACACCCGTGTCGCGAGGTGTCCTGCGTCCGGCGGTGCTCGCTCTCGCCCTGGCGGCGACGGTGCGATACCTGGTCGACACGGTGCACGGCCTGGCGCACTTCCAACTCATGATCGCGGTGGTCGTCGTGGGTCCGCCCGTCCTCGTCGTCGCGGCGCGGATGTGGCGGTGGCGGTCCCACAAGATCCACATCACGTCCCATCGGGTCATCGTGGAAGGTGGCGTCGCGCGACGCATCCGCACCGGGATCGACCTGCGAGACGTGATCGCCGTTCGGGCGGTGCGGGGGCTCGGTGATCGGTTGACGGCGCGGGGCGAGGTGGTGCTCGAGACGGCCGCTGGCCCGTGGGTCGTGGGCCGCGTACGCCACCCGGCCGCGCTGGTACGTCTGATCGAGGGCGAACGATCGCGCCGACCGGAATCGGAGTGGGGCTACGACGATGTGGTGGAGCCCCCGGACCGGTGGGACGTTGGGGACACCGCCCGACCCCGTTTACGCTCGACCTGACGTCGCTTCGCCGCATTGCCAGTACCGTGGAAGCGTGTCTACTCGCTACCGCTGCACCGCGTGCGGCAATCTGACCCGGTTCGACGTGGTGGAGACGACCTCAGTACGCTCCTTCTATCATTTCACGGTCGGCGGCGAGCTCAAGATCGAGGAGCCCGAGGTGATCGCTACCGCCGTCGAGTCCGTGACCTGTCGGTGGTGCGGGCACGGCCGCGGGGTCGAGGCGTTCGACGACGTCGCCTCGTAGCGCGCGATGGGGGCGTACTCCTTCGACCGTCCCGTCGAGCGACCGGTCTCGTTGACGCTGGTGGGACGCGGTCACGGCGGCTCGGTCGAACGGGTTGACATCAGGCGTCGCACGCTCATCGTGGTCGTGAAGCCCTACTGCGATGGCTGTCGCGACTTCCTCAGCGCCGCCGACGACGATTTCGCAGCGGTCGACGTCGTGTTGGTGAGCGCCGTGTCGGACCCCGACGGCCAGTGGCGCGACACCCGACCGGTGTTGACCGCGCCCGAATGGATCGAAGCCCAGCGACTGATCGCGGCCCCGTCGTACGCGTTGATTGACCCGGCCACGGGCCGGTTGATCGCCGAGGGCGCGGCCTTCTCCCGATCACAGGTCGCCGTCGAGATCGCGCCGTGGCTCGCGTGATGTCACAGTAAGCGGCGAGAGTGGTCCGGTAAAGGAGATCACGATGAACAGTGACGTGGAGTTGTCGATCAGTTGCCGAGACTGCGTTCGGCGAGGAACCCCGGACTGCGAGGACTGTCTCGTGAGTTTCGTTCTGGGCGGGGTACCCGACGAACTCACGCTGACGGCGCAGGACGCGGCCATCGTGGAGCTGTTCACCGTTGAGCGGATGATTCCGCAACTGCGCTTTCGCCCCGGCGTCGACCAGCGGTAGACGGTCCGCCGTTCGCTAGCCTGGGTCGATGGCGCGCCACCTTCTGGTGACCAACGACTACCCGCCGAAGACCGGCGGCATCCAGGTCTACCTCCACGAACTGTGGCGTCGACTCGAACCCGACCGTGCGGTCGTGCTGACCGCTTCGTCGCACCGCGACGCGCCCGCCTTCGATCGTTCGAGTGGTGTGGTGGTGGAGCGCGTCGCGGCGGGGACGCTCTTCCTGCCGACGCCGGCGACCTTCGGTGCCATCGAGGCGGCCATCGAGCGGCACCAACCCGACCTGGTGTTGCTGGACCCCGCGTGGCCCCTCGGGCTACTCGGCCCGTACCTCTCTCGGCCCTACGGCGTCGTCCTGCACGGGGCCGAAGTGGCGATTCCCGGACGTCTGCCGCTGGCCGCGTCGTCATTGCGCCGGGTCCTTCGTCACGCCGTCGTGGCCGTGAGCGCCGGCGGCTATCCGGCGGCCGAGGCCGCCCGCACCGCGGCCGAGTACTGTCCCGCGATCATCCCCCTGCCCCCCGGGGTCGACCCGTCCCGCTTCGCCCCCGTCTCGGGCGACCAGCGCGTCGCCGTGCGACGTTCCCTGGGCCTGGACGACGGCGCGCTGATGGTGAGCTCCTTCTCGCGGCTGGTGCCGCGAAAGGGCATGGATACCCTAATCGAGGCCTCGGCCCGGCTGCGCCCGTCGTGGCCGACGCTGCAGGTCATCATCGGCGGAGAGGGGCGTGACCTCGCGCGCCTGAAGCGCTTGGCGACGGCCCGACGCGCGCCGGTACGCTTCCTCGGTCGAGTACCCGACGCCGATCTCGGCCCGTGGCTGGCGTCGAGCGACCTCTTCGTCATGGACTGCCGAAGTCGTTGGATGGGGCTCGAGCAGGAGGGATTCGGCATCGTGTTCCTGGAGGCGGCCGCCTCGGGCGTAGCGCAGGTGGCCGGTCGATCGGGGGGCAGTCACGAGGCGGTCATCGACCAGGAGACGGGTCTGGTCGTCGGCTCACCAAGGCGAGCGGATGAGCTCGCCGGCGCCATCGCGGCCTTGCTCGACGATCCCGCACGTCGGGTCGCCATGGGTGCCAAGGCGCGTGAGGTGGCGGCGTCCACCTACGACTGGGACGTCCTCGCCGCTCGCTTGTCGAGTGAGCTCGCACCGTACGACCACTTCGAGTCGGCCAGCCAACTGGCGTAAGGTGGCCCCCGGGAGGTCTGGTGAGGCAACGGGCGACGGAATCGATTGTGGTGCACGCCCCACCGGCAGCGGTCTACCAAGTAGTCGTCGACGTGGAGCGCTACGCCGACTGGGTGAACGAGGTCAAGCGTGTCGAGGTCCTCGAACGTGACGCCGCCGGAAGACCGCTCGAGGTGGAGTTTCGCGCCGCCGCGTTCGGGCGTTCGACGACGTACTCCCTGCGCTACGACTACACCCGTGCGCCCGAAGTGTTGAGTTGGGTGCAGTCGGCCGGCGACATCACGGCCGAGCTGGTCGGGCAGTACCGTTTCGAGGCGGTGGGCGACGGGACCAAGGTCACCTACGACCTCGACGTCGACCTCGCGGTCCCGATCCCAGCCTTCGTGAAGTCCCGCGCCGCGCAGCGCATCCAGGTCGACGCCCTGCGCGAGTTGAAGATGCGCACCGAGTCGCTCCTGTGACCGACGTCGCCATCGGCGTCGACGGCGGTGGCACCACGGCGCGGGCCGGGGTCGTCGACGCCGACGGTCGGACGGTCGACGAGCGGCGAAGTGGCACGCCCCACGGACGAGATGACTACCCCGGTGCCCGCGCCGCCGAGGTCGTGGCCGACCAGGTCCTGGAGTTGTGCCGTCGACAGGTCCTCGACGCCCGTCTCCTGCCGATTGGCGTCGGCCTGCCCGGACTGGTGCGCCGCGACGGTCACCTGGCCTTCGCGCCGAACCTGCAGAGCGCTTCGGGGTCGGACTTCGGGGCCCTGTTGTGCGAAGCGCTGGGCCGCAGCGCCATCGTCGCCGAGAACGACGCGAACTGCGCCGCGTTAGCCGAGCACGCGTGGGGCGCGGTTCGCGGCGTGGACGATTTCGTGATGGTGACCCTCGGAACGGGCATCGGCGGCGGCCTCTTCGCCGACGGCGCGCTCGTTCGCGGGCGTAGCGGTTTTTCGGGCGATATCGGTCACATGGTCGTCCAAGCCGATGGCGCGCCGTGTCGGTGCGGCGGACGGGGGTGCTGGGAGCGCTACGCCTCGGGCGGTGGGCTGCTGCGGCTCAGCCGCGAGGCGGCCCTCGACGGTCGGTTGCCGGCGGTGGTCGCGCGGGTCGGCGCCGCGGACCGGGTGACGGGTGAAGACGTCACCGCCGCGGCCGCCGACGGCCTCGAGGAGGCGATCGCCGTCGTCGACGAGGTCGGGTGGTGGCTGGCGCTCGGACTGGCGAATCTGGTCGCGATCCTCGACACCGGCCAGATCGTGATCGGTGGCGGCCTCTCCGAGGTCGCCTCGCTCGTGCTGCCGAGTGCTCGCGCCCACCTGGTCGAACTGGTCGAGGGCTACGAGGCACGCCCGGCCATCACGATCACGGAGTCGAGCTTCGGCGCGCGGTCGGGGGCGATGGGTGCGGCGTTGGTAGCCATGGAGCGAGCGTCGTGAACGTCGGCGTACTGCTGCCGACCTTCGAGGTCGGTGCGCAGCGAGCCTTCGCGTCCGCGGAACGGGCGTCCGAGCTCGGTTTCGACGGCGTCTTCGCCTACGACCACCTCTGGCCCATGGGCTCGCCGACCCGACCCGCTCTCGCCCCCTTCCCGGTGCTCGCCGCCGTGGCGTCCCGGCACCGGTCGCTCGTCGTGGGACCCCTCGTCGCCCGCATCGGCCTCGTGGGGACCGACCACCTCGTCACCGCGTTTCGCACGCTCGACGTGATCGCCCCCGGCCGGGTGATCGCGGCCATGGGCACCGGGGACCGCCTCTCGGCGCCCGAGAACGAGGCCTACGGCATCGCCGAGCTGGATGCGGTGGCCCGACGGTCGATGCTGGCCGACACGGCGAGGGCGCTGACCTCGACCATGACCGTGTGGATCGGGGCGGGGGCCCAGGCGACCAACGCGCTGGCGCGCGAGGTCGGCGCGACGGTCAACCTTTGGAACGCGACGGCCTCGGCGGTGCGCGCCGCCTCCCTCGACGGCCCGGTCTCGTGGGCTGGACCGGCGCCGGCGCCCGGGGCGATTGCGCGTCTGCTCGACGAACTGGCCGACGCGGGCGCGACGTGGGCGGTGTTCGGCGCCGATGTCGACGCCGGGGTGGTCGCCGGTTGGCGATCGGCCCGGTGAAAAAGTATGGTTCACCAATGGAATTCCGCCGCATCAACGGGCTGCCCCCGTACGTCTTCGCGCAAATCAACGGACTGAAGGCGACGGCGAGGGCCGCCGGGCGCGACGTGGTGGATTTCGGCTTCGGTAATCCCGACCTACCCAGTCCCGACGTCGCGGTCGAGAAGTTGGCCGAGGCCGTCCACAACCCGAAGAACCACCGCTACAGCGCGAGCCGCGGCATCCCGAACCTCCGAGCGGCCATGGCGATGCGGTACCGGGAGCTCTTCGGGGTCGAACTCGATCCCGAGACCGAGGTGCTCACCACCATCGGTGCCAAAGAGGGGCTCACCCACCTGATGTGGGTGCTGCTCGGTCCCGGTGACAGCGCCCTGGTGCCCACGCCTAGCTACCCGATCCACCTCGCGGGGCCGGGGTTCGCGGGCGCGACGGTCATCCCGGTGCCGATCGTCGACCCCGCTTCGAGCGAACGCGACCCGGGCGACGACTTCTTCGACGCGCTGCGGTCGGCGTGGGAGGCCGCTGCGGTCAAGCCACGTGTGGTGATCGCGTCGTTCCCGCACAACCCGACCACTGCGTGCGTGGACCTCACCTTCATGTCCCGGCTCGTCGAGTTCGCACTCGAGCGCGAGCTGATCGTCTGTCACGACTTCGCCTACGCCGACCTGGGATTCGATGGCTATCGACCTCCGTCGATCCTGCAGGTCCCGCGGGCCAAGGAGTGTTGCGTCGAGCTCTACACGCTGACCAAGTCGTTCTCGATGGCCGGTTGGCGCGTCGGGTTCCTCGTGGGCAACGCTGCCGTGGTGGCCGCGTTGACCAAGCTCAAGAGCTACCTCGACTACGGGACCTTCCAGCCGGTCCAGATCGCTGCGATCGTCGCGATGAACGAGGCCAAGGACTACCCCGATCAGCTGAGGACGATCTACCAGTCCCGTCGCGACACGCTCATCGAGGGCCTGGCGCGGATCGGATGGCCCGTCGTCGCTCCACGAGGCTCGATGTTCGTCTGGGCGCCCATCCCCGAGCCGTTCCGCGCGATGGGATCGCTCGCCTTCGCGACCAAACTGATCGAGGGGGCCGACGTCGCGACGAGTCCCGGGGTGGGCTTCGGCGGCGGCGGCGACGGTCACGTCCGTTTCGCCCTCATCGAGAACGAGGCCCGTACCCACCAGGCGGTGCGATCGCTACGGCGCGCGCTGCCAGAGCTACGGGGCTAACGCCGGTCGGCTCCGGCCACCTCGACGGTGACGGACTCGATGGCCCCGAGGCGGGCGTCGGCGATGCGGAAACGGTCGCTGGTCGGGGCCGTCATCACGTAGAGCACCGAACGGCCAGCGCCGCCCAGGGCGCAGGCGAACGCCGTCTGGGTCGTCGTCGCGACGTCGACCACGTCGCCGCCCTCGGCCACCCGGACACACTGGTTCGTGATCGCGTTGGCGAACCACACCAGGCCGTCGGCGTCGAGGCAGATGCCGTCGGGGGCGGCGAACTCGAGTCGTGCCCAGACCCGACGATCGTGCAGGGTGCCGTCGGTTCCGATGGTGAAGGCGGTGAGCCGCGAGGCCATCGTCTCGGCGATGATGAGGGTGGCGCCGTCCGCGGTGATGACCGCGCCGTTGGGGAAGGCCATGTCGGCCACCACCTGGCGAACGGAGCCGTCCGGCGCGAGCACGACGAGGTTGGTGGTCGGCGGCGGCGTGGCGAGCAGGCCCTGGACGCCGACCTCGGCGAGCAACGCGTCGAGGTCGAAGCCGAAGTTGCCCACGTAGGCGGCCCCCGCGGGGCGCACCCCCCGGGGGGTGG
>VFSW01006632.1_pt1 | contig 16979 bp, 23 predicted proteins | sample 5358111 | NCBI WGS metagenome assembly VFSW01 (sample SAMN11554181, study PRJNA540505) | mine drainage metagenome | isolation source: sediment from site ElyBrook_90M | place: USA: Ely Copper Mine, Vershire, VT | collected 2017
GCCCCAACCACAACCCCGGCAGACGCCGCGCAATCCAATCCCACCGACTGAGGCGGACATGGACGAAACCTTCTCGATCGTTCTCTTCTCGGGCACCGACGACAAGCTCCAGGCAGCCGCGGTCCTCGCGGCCGGCGCCGCAGCGCTGGGCAGACCCGTTCGGATCTTCCTCCAGTACTGGGGCCTGGACGCTTTCCGGGCCGACCGCATCGCCGCCGACCACGGTCTCGCACCCGAGGCCGGCGAGGCGGGTGCCGCGGCCGTCAAGGAAGCTCTCAAGACCGGTAAGGGCGACTGGGTCGCCACCCTGCAGGCCGCCAAGGAGCTGGGCGACGTCGACATCCAGGCCTGCTCGCTGTCGATGGACATTCTCAAGCTCGCCCAATCGGATCTCGATCCCATGGTCGACGGCGTCTCGGGCGTCGCCGCCTTCCTCATCAACGCTGGCGACGGCCAGATGGTGTTCATCTAGTCCAAAGGACTGGCGGGCCGCGGCGGGACGGCTCGACGACCAACGAAAGGGAACTGTGGCCATGACCGATCTCGACATCAAGCTCAAGGTGGACGCGAGCGGACTCTCCTGCCCGCTGCCGATCGTCCGCACGGCGCAGGCGATGAAGACCGTCTCCTCGGGCGACCTCGTCGAAGTGATCGCGACCGATCCGGGCTCGGTGAAGGACTTCGAAGCCTGGTCGAAGTCGACCGGCAACGTTCTCGTCGAGCAGGACTCGAACGGCGGCAAGTTCCGCTTCGTCCTGCGCCGCAAGTAGCCGATTGCCGGCGGGGGCGTCCCCGGCGAACCACCTCGCGAAAGGAACCGAAATGACCGCTCTTGCAGAAGCTCCAGCCGCCCAGGAGGCATCGGACGGCGCCGTCAAGACCAGGAAGCTCGTGATCGTCGACTACAGCGGCGAGCTCGAGAAGACGTGGGCGACGATGATCCTCGCCTCCACGGCCGGGGCAATGGAGATGGAGGTCAGCGTCTTCGTGACCTTCTGGGGCCTCCAGACGTTCGTGAAGGACCGCAAGCGCATCACGGGCGAGAACTGGATGCAGAAGATGATGTCCTTCATGCAGCGCCCGGGCGTGAGCCACCGCCCGCTGTCCAAGATGAACTTCATGGGCATGGGTCCGTGGATGATGTTCAAGCTGGCCAAGAAGTACAACGTTTCCAAGCCCAAGGACCTTCTCGAGATGGCCCAGGCGCTGGGCGTCACGTTCGTACCCTGCCAGATGACGATGGACATGTTCGGGCTCAAGCGCGAGGACCTGATCGACGGCATGGCCGAGCCGGCCGGCGCCGCGACCGCCCTCCAGCTCATGACCGACGCGGACTCGACGCTCTTCATCTAGTTCGACGGTGGTGGCGCCGCATCGGGGCGCGGCGCCACTGCCCGCGAGCGCCACTGCCTCCGGGCGACCGCCTATCGCAGCACGAATATGCTCGCGAGCAGAACGCACAGCACCAGCAAGGTGATGCCGGTGTAGAGCCGGTCGCCCTCGAGTGCGAACCCGACCACTGAAGCGGCCACCCTGAGCACGGGAGTGGCCAGGAGCGTCAGCAGGCCCAGCTGGCTGATCGCCAGCGGCTCCATCGTGAGGAGCCGCGACGGCAGGTCGGCGAAGTCCGTAGCGTCGAGAGCGGGGACGGCGGGGGCCGCGCCAGCGAGCGAGCCCTGCCACCCAACGGCGAACGCGGCCGCGAAGCCGGCGGCGATGAGAAGCGCGCTCACGCTCACTCCGACGAGCAGCACCGTGCTGACCATGACGCGGAAACGCTCCGGGTTCATATGCTCAACCCCAGTCCGCGTCCGATCATCTCGAGGCCGACCGCTATCAGGACCGGCACGAAGATGAGCCTCACCGACCTGTTCGACACGTGGTGCAGCAGCCGCGCCCCGATGACCGCGCCGAGCAGGACGCCCAGAGCCACGGGCGCCGCGATCCGCGGATCCACGTCGCCGCGGCCGAGGTAGATGCCGGCCGAGGCGGCGGCGGTCACTCCGATCATGAAGTTGCTCGTCGCGGAGCTGACCTTCATCGGCAGCCGCATCGCCGTATCCATGGCCAGAACCTTGAGAACCCCGGAGCCGATCCCGAGAAGCCCGGAGACGGCGCCCGCGATCCACATCAGGACGAAGCCGAGGGGTATCCGGCGGGCAGAGTAGGGGACCTCCAGGCCGAGCCTTCGGTCCGGGTAGGACGACGACAGCTTGAGCGCGAGCGCCAGTCGGGACGCGGCCAGCTGCGGCGGGAACTCCTCGGCGAGCCGCGACATCTGCATGCCCGCGGACAGTAGAACCACGGCACCCAGTAGGAGGTACAGGAAAGCCGGCGCCACGACCGCGGCCAGCAGCGCGCCGCAAACCGCCCCGGTGGTGGTGGCGAGCTCCAGGAACATGCCCACCCGCATGTCCGTGACGCGATCCCTAACATACGCCGACGCCGCCCCGGAGCTCGTGGCGATCACCGAAACGATGCTCGCGCCGACAGCCAGCCGTATGTCCACGCCGAAGAAGGTCGTCAGGACGGGGATTACCAGGATGCCGCCGCCGACGCCGGCAAGCGAGCCGATGAGCCCGGCGGCGATGCTCATGACGAAGATGCCGAGATCGGCCTCCAGGCTCACAGAGACCTGCCCACGGACACGCCCAGATCCTCCAGTACTTGCGCAAGTACGCAATTAGTGATAGCTTACCACCCGAGTCCGATATTGCGGACGCGCAAGAGGCAGCCGAGTGAACGATATGGCGAATCGCGTTGGAGAGTCGGGTGCGTACGTGCTGGCGACGGCGAGTGCCGGCACCGTTTCGGAGGTCAGGCCCAGGGTCGAGGCCGCGCTCAAGGCCGAAGGCTTCGGAATCCTGACCGAGATCGACGTCGCGGCCACCATGAAGGCCCGGCTCGGGATAGACGGTGCTCCGTACTTGATCCTGGGCGCCTGCAATCCGCCGCTCGCCCATCGCGCCCTCGAGGCCGAGCCGTCGGTCGGGACGCTGCTTCCCTGCAACGTCGTCCTCCGGTCGTCGGGCGGTTCGACCGTGATCGAGGCAATGGATCCGCTCGCCGTCATGGGTTTCATCCGGTCGCCCGAGATCGAGCAGGTCGCGCGTGAGGCGCGGGAGCGTCTCGTTCGTGTCATCGCAGCAGTGGAGTCGAACTGATGGGTAGCTACCTGTCGCACAAGCCGGTCTCGTCCACCCCCGGTCACCGGGTCATCGTCTTCTCGACGCCCACGTGTGTGTGGTGCGGCCGGGCCAAGACATACCTGCGGAGCCGTGGCGTGGCCTTTCGGGACGTGGACGTCAGCCGGGACCCGGCGGCGGCCCGCGACCTCGTGCGCCGGACCGGCCAGATGGGCGTGCCGGTGATCGAGATCGACGGCCGGCCCATCGTCGGGTTCGACCAGAGCCGCATTGATGCCGCGCTCGGACTGCGCGCCAACTAGGAGGTCGGGTAGATGTCGCAGATCGTTCAGCCGCTCGGGAGTCGCGTTCTGGTCCGGATGATCGCCGAGGAGAATGTCACTTCTTCGGGCCTGTACGTTCCGGACACCGCAAAGGAGAAGCCCCAGAAGGGCGAAGTCGTCGCCATCGGGGACGATACCGAGACGATCAAGGTCTCGGTCGGAGACGTGGTCCTGTTTCCCAAGTACACGGGCGCCGAGTTCAAGGTCGACGGCCAGGATCATCTGATCATCGAGAGCACGGACCTGCTCGCGATCCTGCGATCGCAGCCGGCCGCCCAGTCGGCCGCGCATTCGGCCGCAGCCTAGCGACACGGAGGAACGAGTGACCTTTACCGGGAATCGCGGAACACCTGAGATAGACGTCGACGAGCTCGATCGGCAGCTCGTCGCGGGGCAGGCGAACGTCCTCGACGTTCGCGAGGACTGGGAGTTCCGGCGCGGCCGCGTCCCCGGCGCCCTCCACATACCCATGGGCCAGCTGCCGGCCCGCGTCGCCGAGCTGCCTCACGACAAGGCTCTTGCAGTCATCTGCGAGCATGGCAACCGGAGCCTGGTGGCCACGCACTTCCTGCTGGTCAAAGGATTCCCCGGGACCACGTCCGTGAGCGGCGGAACCGTCGCCTGGATCCGGTCCGGCCGTACGTTGGAGAAGGACTGATGGTGTCGGACGAGAGGCGTATGGCCTGGAACGTCAGGCACGAGGCCGGCGACTTCGAAGGCGAAGGGCCAAACCCGACGCTCGTCGCCGGGGTGGCGGGGCTGGCCGGAGCGGCCGGTCCCAAGGACCGCCGGGCTCTCGAGCTTGCCTGCGGCAGCGGCACCAATGCCGTCTGGCTCGCCGGCCAGGGCTGGCAGGTGACCGCGGTGGACTGGTCGTCGGTCGGGCTCGCCAACGGCAGATCCAGGGCCGAGGCGGCCGGCGTCACGGTCGACTGGCAGGAGCACGACCTGCTCGCCTGGACACCACCCGTTCGCTCCTTCGATCTTGTCGTGATCGTCTATCTGCACCTGCCGATCAGCGAGCGCGTCCCCGTCTATCGAGCCGCGGCCGCCGCCGTGGCGCCGGGTGGACGACTGATCGTCGTGGCCCATCACCCGCGCAACGTCACGGAGGGAGTGGGCGGTCCCCCGGACGCCACTCGCCTCTTCACCGCCGAGGAAATCGCCACGGACGTGCTCGTCTCCGACCCCGATCTCCTGATAGACCGGGCCGAGATGGCACGGCAGGCTCCGCCGCCCGCCCGATCTCCACTCGATACTCTTCTGATCCTTCGCCGTCCCCTCTAGGAGCCCACACGTGACCAAGTCAGCAATCGCCCGATACGCGGGTGAAGGTCTTCGTTTCGTCGCCCGATCCGGTTCGGGCCACGAACTGGTCCTGGACAACAAGGAAGGGAACCGCGGACCGCGGCCCAGCGAGATGCTCCTCGTCGGGCAGGCGGGTTGCACGGCGATGGACGTGATATCGATCCTGCAGAAGAAGCGTCAGGAAGTGACACGCTACGAAGTCTCGGTCGAAGCTCAGGAGCACGAGGGCAACCCCTCCTACTTCACCCGCTTCGACGTCGTCCACGAGGTCGAGGGGCCATCGCTGGAAGAGGCCGCCGTGCGGCGGGCCGTCGAGCTGTCCGCCACGAAGTACTGCTCGGTCGCGGCGGTTCTGTCGGCCGGCACCGTGGAGATCCACCATCGCTACCGGATCGTGCGCCCGGATCTCACCACACCCATCGAGGGCGAGGTCATCGTCACCGGCCCTCACGCCGATCCCGAGCATCTGGGCGCGCAACAGACAGCCGCCGCCGGCTGAGCCGGGATCCAGGCCAGTGAGCCGGCTGCCGAACCTCGGTCCCCGTGGGGAGGGCTGGTTCGCCGCCCAGCTGATCCTGTTCGCCCTGATCGCCTACGGCGGACTTCCCGGCGGAGCCTGGTCCGGCTGGCTGCGGGCCGTGACGATCGCGGTCGGAGCGCTGCTCATGGCGGGGGGCGGCTTGCTGGCCGTGCGAGGCGTCGTCGATCTTCGAGAGAACCTGACGCCGTTTCCGGCGCCGCTGCCGAACGGCCGCCTCGTGAGCTCCGGCTCGTACGGCCTCGTCCGCCATCCGATCTACAGTGGCCTCATCGCCGGAGCCCTGGGCTGGGGACTCGCGACGGCATCGCCGCTGTCACTGGCCGGCGCCGTGCTGCTGGCCGTCTTCTTCGACCTGAAGTCGCGCCGCGAGGAGGTCTGGCTCTCGGAACGGTACCCGGACTACCCGTTGTACCGAAAGCAGACGCGGAAGCTCATTCCCTGGGTCTACTGACCCTCGGCGGCCCGGTGCCCGGGCGAATCCTCGGCCGCGGCCAGGCGATAGGCCTGCAGGCGCCCGCTCCTGCCGACGGACACCGTCGCGCCTGACTTCTGGAGGCAGTACGCCGCTCGAGTGCACAGCCGCTTGGATCGTCCCGTCGCGGCCCGGATGTCGGCCGAGGTGAAGGTTTCGGGCAGAGGCGGAAGCAGGGCGGGCATGTCGGCCGGCACGTCGACCCGGATCGTCTCGACCACCTCGAGCAGGCGGCGATCCAGACGCCACCACTGGCGCGGATATCGATAACGAGCACCCTCGGGGATCGGGCCGCGGATCTCCTCCTCCTGGATGAGGGCCACCTCCAGCCGGAAGTTGGGATGGGCCAGCAGGTCGGGGAAGGCCACGAGGTGGTCGAACAGGTCGATCGGAAGGCCGCGCTTGGGCGACCGGCGCCGGGACGCGATCGCCCCATCGGCATCCACCCTAACCAGCCAGCGCTCCAGCGCGATCGGATGGACGAGCAGGATACGGTGGCGATCGACCAGCGCCCGAAGCTTCCGGGCGGCCGAGGCGAAGCTGGCGGTCTGGATCTCGACCAGCTCGTCGTCGCGAACGACGTCCACCACGAAGCCGTCCACCGCTTCCTCGGGCCGATCGCCGGGTCGCGTGTAGGCGGCCTTCAGGGCTGCGTGGAGCGAACCCTCGCGGTAGGTCGAAAGGGCGGAGACGGCCGAGGCGGGCACGGCGGCCCCGTCAGGTCCGGCTCTTCTGGACGAGCGTCCGCCCCGACTGCTGCCAGGCGTTCATACCGCCGTCGAGGTTCCAGACGTTCGTGTAGCCCATCGACAGGAGTGTCTTGACCGCCTCGCCGCTCTCCACGCCGCTGCGGCAGTAGACGAGGATCTTCGCGCTCTTCGCCTGGGGAAGCTCGTTGGCCCGGGCCGCCAGCTGGTCGTACGGGATGTACAGGTCCGTGCCGTCGATCTCGCCGATGTACGGCGTCTTGACGTTGACCAGGGTGAAGTCCTTGGCCTTGAGCATGTCGGCCAGGCGATCGGCCGTGACGTTCGTGTAGGTGCCGTTGCCGCTGTGGACGACGGTCTCGCCCGTGACGGCCGCCGGCGAGGAGGACGAGCCGAACAATCCGACCAGCGCCGCCACGACCACCGCGATGACCACTATCCCGGCCGTGATGCCGGCAAGGGCGAGGTAGAGGTCGCGTTTGTTCGAAGGCGGCGGCGCGGATCGTCTGGCGGCTCGTTCTTTCGACGAACGTCCGGATTTGCTGGCCACAGCGATACCTCCCTGATTCCCGCCACAGAGGATAGCCGGGCCGCGCCGTCGAGACGGGCCCGGCCGGACTTCAGCCGCGGAGGCGGATGGCGAAGAGCGCCACCGGCCGGTAGAGGACGTGGGCGAACTTGCCGAACGGAACGAGCAGGACCAGGGCCATCGCCACCGACACGTGGAGCAGGAAGACGCCGTAGCCCCAGGAGGGCGCCTGCGGCAGGTAGAGCGCCAGTTCCAGGATGAAGCCGCTGGCGCCCGCGAGCCACAACATGGAGAGGAACGTCCAGTCGGAGACCGTGGAGTTCTGGCTCGCGCGGTCGCTCTTTTGGAGGCGCCGGTACATCAGGATCGTGGTCCCGTAGATCAGGGCCGCGCCGGCCAGCGTGCCCAGCAGGCGGACGGGGTAGTAGATGGGCTGGGCGGTTCCGGTGGGGACGATGTTGAAGAACGCCAGGCCGTAGTCGAGGATCGTGGCGCCGAGCAGCCCCAGGAAACCCCACATCGTGGCGAAGTGGAGGAACCAGCGGCGCAGGTAGAGTGGCCGGCGAGCGTCCGGATCGTCCGCCTCCGTGGCGTAGACGGGGTCGGCGGCATCCGCGCAGTCCTCGCGGAACCGCTTCTGCCCGAGCGTCTCGACCGCGATGGTGTCCCAGGCCGCCGGCACGGCCTTTCGGGCCGCGGCCTTGCTCGTCAGAGCGGCGGGGCCGCGCAGGACTCTTCGGACCATCTCCACGATACCGATCAGCGCGGCCACGCCCATGACGGCCATGACCGCGATGCCCATCCAGTGGATTGTGTCTTCCGGCACGAACTCGAAGAGGACGAGGCGCGAGCCGTCCGCGGGGCCGTGGACGTAGTACATGAACCCGGCCAGGACCGCGACGAGCGCGGTGACGAAGAACGCCGTGAACAACCCCGACGTCGCCAGGAGATAGGCCAGGTGGGTCCTGTCGTAGCTCGCCACGGCGTAGCGGCGTGCCGCGGCCATGAAGGAGGCCGGGTCCGCCTGGGTGGGGCATTTCTCGGTGCACTCGGAGCAGCCGTAGCAGCTCCACAGCTCCGGGCTGGCCAGCAGCTTCTCGCGCTGTCCGAGCTGGGCGTAGCGCGATATCTGCCGCGGGAACGACGCCCCATTCACCGAGAGCGGGCACGTCGCCGTGCAGAGGCCGCAGTTGAAGCAGGCGGAGATGTCCGAGGCGCCGAAGCGGCGCAGCTCCGGGTAGAGGTTGGTGTCGACTCGTGCGGTCATCGCCGCACCTCCCGCTCGACTGCCTGATATCGGAAGTAGCCGTCCGGGGCGCCGCCCGGGGTCTCGGTGATCCAGCCGTAGCGGCGCAGACCCATGACCCAGAACATCGCCTCGTGCGCCGGCCGTCCCAGCGCTTCGGCAATCTCGGGCACGGTGTGGGGCCCGTCGGCCAGGACGTCGAGCACGCGGCGGCGCATGAAGGTCTCCTCGCGGACGATCTCGCGCGGGTCGCGGCTCGGCGCGGCGGGCGCCAGGGGCCCGCGCGGCGTCGGTGTCTCGGCGCTCATGCCATTGCCTCCTCGAGCAGGCCGTCGATCATTGCCGTGATCTGGCCGTCGGTGTAGCCGCGTAGATCGATCGCGTTCTCCGGGCACACGGGCACGCAGCCTCCGCAGCCCTTGCACGTGGCCTCGCCGATCGTCGCGACCTCGCGCCCGTTGAGCGAGAGCTTCTCTATCGCGCCGTATGGGCAGGCGTTCTCACACTTGCCACACCACGTGCACTTGTCCGGATCGACCGTGGCCACGAGCGGATCGAGCTCGGCCACGCCTTTCTTGAGCACTGCCGCGCTCTGGGTCACGGCCGCCAGGCCGGAAGCCACGCTCTCGGCCGAGCTCTTGGGGCCCTGGCTGGCTCCCGCGATGAGGACACCGTCCACGACTGTCTCGACCGGCCGGAGCTTGGGATGGATCTCGTTGAAGAATCCGTCCCGGCCGATCGGCAGTTTCAGGATGCCGACGAGCCCGTCGTTCTTGCGGGGGACGGCGCCCGTTACCAGGACGACCAAATCCACGGGGATCTCGAGCTCTTCGTCGCCCGAGAGAAGGTCTCGGACCGTCACCTTGAGGCCGTCGCGATCGGTGGAGACGACCGGCGGAGCGTCGTCGGGGTACTTGACGTACACCGACCCGGACTTGCGCGACTCCGTATAGAGCAGCTCGAACGAGCCGTAGGTTCGGATGTCGCGATAGAGGTGGTACTGGCGGATCTTCGGATCGAGGCCGGCCACCCGGATCGAGGTATGCGCGGTTGCCGAGCAGCAGAAGCGGGAACAGTGGGCGTTTCCGCCGTCGCCGCGACCACCTACGCAGTACACGTACGCCAGGCTCCGGACGGGCTTGCCTTGGAAGCGAAGCGGTCCGTCGGTGCCGTCCACGAGGGCCTTGAAATCGGGGAGCGTGATGACGCCGGGAAGCCCCATCCCGAAGCTGCCTTCGGGCGGCTGATAGGCGTCGAAACCGGTCGCGACGACGATCGAGCCGACGTCGACGGTGATCGTCTCGGCCGAGTCGCCCGAACCGGAAACCCGGATGCCGACCAGGTAGTTGCCGAAGCTGCCGGCCTTGCTGGCGATCTCGGCGCCCGTGAAGACCGTGATCGACGGGCGCTTGCGAATTTCCTGGACAAGGCTGGCGATCAGATCCCGGCCCTCGCGCTCGTGCGGGAACATCGGGCCGAACTTGCCGACCCAGCCGCCCAGCTCGCGCTCGCGCTCGACCACGTAGACCGCCAGGCCCACGTCAGCCAGCCCGATTGCCGCTCGCAGCCCGGAGATGCCGCCGCCGATGACCAGGGCCCTCTGCTGCGTCTTGACTTCGAGCGGCTCGAGTGGGTCCGATAGACGCGTCCGTCCGATTACGCCGCGGACGACGCCGATCGCTTTGTGAGTGGCGCCCTCCGGGTCGTTGGTGTGCGTCCAGCTGACCTGCTCGCGAATGTTCGCCTGGTTGTACTCGTACGGGTTCAGGCCCGAGCGCTTGGCCACGCCGCGGAATGTCACGACGTGAAGCTTGGGCGAGCACGAAGCCACGACGAGGCCGTCGAGATGGTTGGCCTCGATGTCTTCCTGCATCTCCTGCTGGCCCGCGTCCGAGCAGGCGAAGACGGTGTGCTTGGCGACCACCACGCCCGGCTCGTCCTTGACCGCGTCGACGACCGCCTGGACATCGACGTAGTCGGAGATGTTGCCGCCGCAGTGGCAGACGTAGACACCGATGCGACGGGCCTTCTCCTCGTGAGCCGGCTGGGCTTCATCAGGCCCGCCCTGGCGCGGGTTCGCCGGAGCCGTCTCGGGGTTCCACTCGAACTTCGGCGCGCTCATGCGACGGCCTCCTTCTTGGCCGCTTCGAGGTGGGCGGCGACCTGAGCGACCGCCGCTCCGGCATGGACGATCGAGTCGGCGATATCCTTCGCGCCCGACGCCGTGCCGGCCACGAATACGCCGGGTATGGACGTCTTGCCCGGACTCAGATCCTCGTCGACCTCGGCCACGTAGTGGTACTCGTCGAACTCGAGCCCCGCGCCGGCCGGACTCCGGGGGCCCTCGCCGTCGGCCGCGATCCCGAACAACTTCTCGGCGTCGCGGTTGGGCTGGACGCCGACTGCCAGCACGACCATGTCGTACTCGGCCTCCTCGATCGAGCCGCCGTGCTCGATGTCCTCGTAGCGGAGGATCAGGTTGCCGTCGGGCTTTTCGGTGATCCTCGCGATCCGGCCCTTGACGTAGGTTGCGCCCATGGCCTTCGCGCTCTCGTAGAACTCGTCGTAGCGTTTGCCCGCGGCCCGCATGTCCATGTAGTGGACGGTGACCTCGGCGAGCGGCAGGGCGCCCATGACGAGCTGGTTCTGCTTGATCGAGTACATGCAGCAGAACCTCGAGCAGAGCGGATTGCCCACGGTTTCGTCGCGGGAGCCCGTGCACATGACGTAGGCGATCCGCTCGGGAACCTTGCCGTCGCCGGGCCGCAGCACCGTGTTGAATGGCCGCGTGGGGGCGAGGAGGCGATCCATCTGCGTGCCGGTGATCACGTTCTTGTACCGGCCGAAGCCGTACTCGGGCTTCGCGTCCGCGGTGAAGAGCTTGTAGCCGGTGGCTACGACGACCGCGCCGACCTCCACCTCCTCAACGTGCTCCTTCATGTCGAGGTGTATGGCGTCCGACGGGCAGGCCTTGACGCACTCCTGGCACTCCGAGCAGACGCCGCAATCCAGGCAGTCGCCGGCCGAGTTGCGGGCCTGCTCTTCCGTGAGGGGAGCCTCGATCTCGTCGAAAGTGAGGGCCGCGGCGGGCGCGGGGCCTTCCACGACACCGCCGTGGATTCCGTGGCGGGCGTAGGCCGATTGGCGGCTCGTGACCTTGTTCTTGTCGACCACCTCGAGGAGGCTGTCCAGCTCGAAATCGGCGAGCGGCATGCCGTTCAGCCAGCGGTCGATCATGTGCGCGGCGCGGCGACCCTGGCCGACGGCGCGGGTGATGTCCGACGCGCCGGTGGTGGCGTCGCCGGCGGCGAAGACCCACGGAACGTTGGTCTGGAGCGTCTGCTTGTCCGCGGCCAGCGTGCCGTTCTCGTTGGCGGCGACGCCGCCGCCATAAACGGCGCCCTTGGCCGCCATTCCGACGGCGGCGACGACCGCGTCGCAGGGGATCGTGAAGTCGCTCCCGGCGATCGGCTCGGGGCGGCGACGGCCGGAGGCATCCGGCTTGCCGAGAGCCATGCGCCGGCAGCGCAGATCCGTGACGCGTCCGGCGGTGTCGCCGATCACCTCGACCGGCGCCACCAGGAACGAGAAGCGGACCCCGTCGCGCTCGGCGTCCTCGACCTCGGCCGTGTGGGCCGGCATCTCTTCGCGCCCGCGGCGATAGGCGATGGTGGTTTCCGTGGCGCCGAGGCGGACCGCCGTTCGGGCGGCGTCCATGGCCACGTTGCCGCCGCCGACCACGACGACCCTCTTGCCGTGAAGGTCGGCGAGTGGATTGTCCGCGGCGGCCGCGGTGCCGGCCAGGCGAACGGCCCGCAGGAAGTCGAGGCCGCCGTAGACGCCCTCGAGCTTCTCGCCGGGGACGCCCAGCGGAGTGGAACGCGGCGTTCCCGTGGCCAGCAGTACCGCGTCGTAGCCGTCCTTGCGCAGCGTCTCCACGTCGGTGACGCGGGCGTTCGTGGCGATCTCCACGCCGATCGCGGTCACGTTGGCGATGTCCTGCTCCACGACCTCCGCCGGCAGGCGGTAGGCAGGCAGAGCGATGCGAAGGAACCCGCCGGCCACGGGCGCGGCCTCGAAGATCTTGACCGCGTATCCGCGGCGGGCGAGTTGCCAGGCGGCAGTCAGACCGGCGGGACCGGATCCGACAACGGCCACCCTCTTGCCGTTGGTGGGTGGCACTTCTACGTGGGGGCCGCTCTCGGACGCGTAATGAGTGTCCGCGGCGAAGCGCTTGAGGCGCCGGATCGGCAGCGAGCCCTCCAGCGACCCGCGAGTGCACTCGCCCTCACACGGCGCGTAGCAGGCGCGGCCGAGGGTTCCCACGAGCGGCGTCGCTTCCAGCACGAGCTGGAAGGCCTTCTCGTACTCGCCGCTGCGGATCAGCGAGACGTAACCGTGGGCCTTGATGCCGGCCGGGCAGGTGTAGGAGCACGGCGAGGTGCCCTGCCGCTCGATGACGGCCTTCTTCGGCACGGCCTGCGGGAAGGCGATGTAGGCAGCCCGGCGGGCGACCAGGTCGTAGTTGAACTGATCCGGGACGGCCACGGTGCAGGCCAGCTCGCACTGCTGGCAGCCGGTGCAGGCCGCCTCGTCGACGAAGCGGGGCTTCTGGCGGACCTTCGCCTTGAACCGGCCGCCGTCGAGCCGTTCGATGCCGTCGACCTCGGCGTACGTCATGGCCGTCACGTTGGGGTGATGGATCGAGGCCGCCATCTTCGGCGTGGAGATGCAGCTGGCGCAGTCGAGAGTGGGGAAGACCTTGGACAGCAGGATCATCCGCCCGCCGACGCTGGCTTCCTTCTCGACGAGAAGGACCTTGTAGCCCATGTCCCCGAGCTTGAGCGCCGATTCCATGCCGGCGATGCCGCTGCCGACTACGAGCGCGTCGTACGTGGTCATTTCGTCGCTCCCGCCCCGGCCGGGGCGTCGCCACCGGCACTGGCCTGGCTCGCGGCCGCAGCCGCCGCCGCTTCCTTGGCTCTGAGCGCCACCAGCGCGTCGGAGAAACCATTCATGTGCTTGGCGAAGTTCTCGGCGCACACCGAGCAGATGGCGGCCATTCGGAGCCGGTTCGCGTCGTAGCCGTTCTGGCGCAGCAGCGCCTGCGCTTCCGAGACGATTCGAGAAGCCCGCTTGGCGCAATCGGCCAGGTACGCACATTCGTCGCCGTCCGAGGCGATGAAGACACCCTCGAAACCCTGCCGGATCGCGTGCAGGATCCAGGACGGCCGGATGCCACTCGTGCAGGGCATGGCGATGACGCGAACGCCCGGCGAGTAGTGGAGGTGATTGCTACCGGCCAGGTCGATGCCCGGGTCCGAGATGTTGTTCGTCGAGAAGACGAGGATCCTCGGCGCCCGAGTCGCTGTTCCACCTTCCGCTGGTGCGGCCAACACGGTCATCGATGGAATCTCCTGAGCCCTTTCGCGGCGCATGCCGAACCAGAGCGAGGGGGCCGCTCCGGTTCGAAGGTTTGTTGCCGGAGGCTACTTGCCCCGGCGGATGAAGACGCGGTCGTAGCCATCAGCTTCGATCGAGCCGAGATACTCGTGGCCGACTTTGCCGGCCCAGGCGGCGACGTCGGTCTTGGTGACCGGATCGGTCGACCACAGCTCGATCACGTCGCCGACGGGGATGCTGCCCATGGACTTCTTGGCTTCGAGGAGCGGGCCCGGGCAGGCCGCGCCGCGCGCATCCACGGTCTCTGCAGCGGCCACGGTTTCGAGTTCGGCAGTGGAGAGAGCGGTCATTGGTGACTCCGTTCTGGGTGTCTGGTTGAGCAGGGTTTCCTGTGGTTGCTTACTTGAGTGCCTGGAGGGGTTCGGGTGCCGGCGTCTGACTCGCATACGCGGCGGCCAGGTCTCCCAGGCGGGCGATCCGCCGGATCAGTACCTGGCGCATCAGGCCGCAGGCGGCGACGATCTCGGGATCGGCTAGCTGATAGCGGACCTCGCGTCCGTCGCGAACAGCCTCCACGAGCCCCGCGCTCCGCAGGGCGGCAAGGTGCTGCGAGATCGCCGGTTGCGGCATGCCGAAATGCTCGGCCATCTTCCGCACTTCCAGGGGCCCGCTCTCGCCGAGCAGGTGGATCAGCTCCAGGCGTCGGGGGCTGGCGATCGTCTTGAGAAGGGACGCCTGCAGGCCGTAAATGTCCGGAGAAGTCCTGAGCATTCGATACCTCGGCGGCTGAGCTCGTGTCGAACGATGTCGGCGATACACCGACTCGCGACCGGTGCCGCCTGAGCAGAAGGCGACCGGCGCCTGGCCGAATGGACTGCCGTTCGTTATCTATTCGCTTACTACGAATACTTCGACATTCTGCATGTATGAACTCACGACGGACGGGCCGGACGTCCCGGCCGGGCGGTACGTCGGTCACGAATCCGCGTGCTGGACATCGCAGGCAGGTCCGGCGGGGCGAGTCTCGACCTGTAACCCGCGAGTAGACCTCGGCTGGTCTAGAGCTTCTCGGCCGCCACGTGGTCGAGCGCCCTCGCGAGCGCCGCCTCCTGCGTGGACGTCAGGGTGTTCTCGAGGATGGGGATGTACAGCTCCTCTTCCGAGAGGTGCGCTCTGAGGAGGGCGTGCAGCCTGAGGGCGACCCGGCGCAGCCCGAGGACCGCCGCTCGGTCCTCGTGGGCGTCCGGGTTCTCCGCGAACTCGCCGATCTGCGCGACCAGGCGGCGGATTTCCACATGCTCGACGGCCATCGGAGCCGTCTTCCCGCTGCCGGCCAGGAGCCGTTCGATGGTCGGGTAGACGGCGAACTCGACCGCCTCCATGTGAGGCAGGAGAACGTCCCTCAGACAGCGATGGAGCTCCCTCAGCTCAGGCAGGCGGTCCCGCAGGCGACCGCTGTCCAGACAGTCGGGGTTCAGGCAGTCCGCCAGGGCGTCCAGCTGGTCAACGTACTGCCACAACCGATCGTGATGCTCGTGGGCTACCCGGGTAAGCATGGCCAAACCTCCGCGCTTCCGGCATACATCGGGGTGGCCGCCGCGTCAATGGCGAATCGGAGATTCGCGGTCGTGCCGGCCGCCGCGCGGCAAAAAAGCGGCAGCGCGTGTGGCCCGCGAGTGGCGCCGCTTGCGGCTCGAAGGCGTTTGCGCCGGCCGGCTGCGTCGTGACTTGAGCCTACAATCGGCGCATGAGCATCACGGAGAGTCCGCGCGAGGCGGGCACGACCACCGGGAGAGTCTTCCAGCGAGTTCTCGGAGGCGGGTTGCCGGTCGCGGCCCGGGCCGAGGGCGCCACGATCTGGGACACCGAAGGGCGAGCGTATCTCGACGCCGCCGGCGGCGCGATCGTCGTCAACGTGGGCCACGGCCGCCAGTCCATCGTCGAAGCGATGCGGAACCAGGCGGCCGCTTTCACGTACGTCCACGGGACCACCTTCACGAACGAGCCGCTCGAGAAGTACGCGCGCGCCGTCGGCCCCCATCTGCCCGTGGACGACCCGGCGATCTACCCCGTCAGCGGTGGCTCCGAGGCGATCGAGAGCTGCCTCAAGCTCGTCCGCTCGTACCATCTCGCGCGTCGCGAGCCGGATCGGACGGTGGTGATCGCCAGGCACGGCTCCTATCACGGCAACTCGATGGGCGCGCTCGATCTCTCCGGCCGCGAGCCGCTGCGGCGGCCGTACGAGCCGTGGCTGGGCCGCTTCCTCCACGTCAGCGCCGCGTACCCGTATCGTGGCGGAGAGGCCGCCGCCCACGCTCTGGGCGACACGAACGCCCGGGGGCAGGCGGTGGCGCGTACCATCGCCTACGGGGGCGTGGGGGGGGTGGCCGCCTTCGGCGCCGAGCCCAGCGTCGGCGCCACTCTCGGCGCCGTCGCCCCTCCCGACGACTACTGGCCGGCCGTCGCGGAGGTCTGTCATCGCCACGGCATGCTGCTCGTGGCGGACGAAGTCATGACCGGTTTCGGGCGGACGGGGCGCTGGTTCGGGCTGGACCACTGGGGCCTCCGCGCCGACGTGATGTCCGCGGCGAAGGGCGTCGCCGGAGGCTACTTCCCGTTTGCCCTGGCCGTCGCGAGCGGCGAAGTCTACGAAACCATCACCGCCGCCGGCGGCTTCGTCCACGGGTTCACGTACAGCCACTCGCCGGTTGGCGCGGCGGTGGCCTCGGAGGTTCTGCGGATCCTCGAGTCGGAGAACCTGGTCGAGGCCAGCAGAACCAAAGGCGAGCTGCTGCGCTCCCTGGTCGAGACCCGCCTCGGAGGTCACCCGAACGTCGGGGACATCCGCGGCCGGGGACTGATGGTGGGCGTGGAGCTGGTGGCCGACCGGCGGACGAAGGCGGCCTTCCCGCGCAAGGCTCGAATGATCGAAACGGTGATGACTCACGCCCGAGCCGGCGGCGTCCTGCTCTATCACGGCACCGGTAACGCGAACGGCATCGACGGGGACACTGTCCTTCTCGGCCCGCCGTTCGTCACCACGGAGGCCGAGCTCGCGAGGATCGCCGAAGTGCTCGGCGACGCCGTCGAGGCCGCCGCGGCCGAGGTCAAGGCCAGGCTGAGGTAGGAACCGCGCCGCGGCCGAGGTCACGGCCAGGCTCGGGCAGGACCCGCGCCGCGGGGCGCCCCGGTTTCCGTCGCTTACGCCTGGTGGGCGTGGTAACCACGATTCGCGACCGTCCCGGGTGGGTTCGAGGCCGAGTTCCAGGCCGCCCGCGCTCGGCCAGGCGTGGATCGAGGCCCC